>ENA-ORTM01002792-ORTM01002792.1-human-gut-metagenome-genome-assembly--contig:-NODE-2792-length-13275-cov-3.514675_pt1 | contig 13275 bp, 10 predicted proteins | sample MGYA00241909_ERZ509182 | MGnify/ENA primary metagenome ERZ509182 (study PRJEB26280, sample SAMEA2338855) | human gut metagenome | biome: human gut; feature: human-associated habitat; material: faeces...
AGGAGAACCGTCGTGCTAGAAGAATACCGTAAGCACGTAGCTGAGCGTGCCGCCATGGGGATTGTTGCCAAACCCTTAGATGCAACCCAAATGGCCGCGCTGGTAGAACTGCTGAAAAACCCGCCTGCGGGCGAAGAAGAATTCCTGTTAGACCTGCTGATTAACCGTGTACCGCCGGGCGTCGATGAAGCCGCCTATGTTAAAGCTGGATTCCTTGCCGCGATCGCCAAAGGCGAAGCGACCTCCCCCCTGGTTACCCCTGAAAAAGCCGTTGAACTGCTGGGCACCATGCAGGGCGGTTACAATATCCATCCGCTGATCGATGCGCTGGACGACGCGAAACTGGCGCCGATTGCCGCGAAAGCGCTCTCCCACACCCTGCTGATGTTCGATAACTTCTACGACGTGGAAGAGAAAGCTAAAGCGGGTAACGAGCATGCTAAACAGGTTATGCAATCCTGGGCTGACGCCGAGTGGTTCCTGAACCGTCCGCAGCTGGCAGAGAAAATCACTGTTACCGTCTTCAAGGTCACCGGCGAAACGAACACCGATGATCTCTCTCCGGCGCCGGATGCGTGGTCGCGCCCGGATATCCCGCTGCATGCGCTGGCAATGCTCAAAAACCCCCGCGAAGGCATTGAGCCGGATCAGCCGGGCGTGGTTGGCCCAATCAAACAGATCGAAGCCCTGCAGCAGAAAGGCTACCCGCTGGCCTACGTCGGCGACGTGGTCGGGACCGGTTCTTCACGTAAATCCGCCACCAACTCGGTGCTGTGGTTTATGGGCGACGATATCCCGAACGTGCCGAACAAGCGCGGCGGCGGCCTGTGTCTGGGCGGTAAAATCGCGCCAATTTTCTTCAACACCATGGAAGATGCGGGCGCGCTGCCTATCGAAGTTGATGTGTCTAACCTGAACATGGGCGACGTAATCGACGTTTACCCGTTCAAAGGCGAAGTGCGTAACCACGAGACCAACGAACTGCTGGCCAGCTTCGAGCTGAAAACCGATGTGCTGATCGACGAAGTGCGCGCCGGCGGCCGTATTCCGCTGATCATCGGTCGCGGTCTGACCACCAAAGCGCGTGAAGCGCTGGGCCTGCCGCACAGCGATGTCTTCCGTCAGGCGAAAGACGTGGCGGAAAGCACCCGCGGCTTCTCGCTGGCGCAGAAAATGGTTGGCCGCGCCTGCGGCGTTGCCGGTATCCGTCCGGGCGCTTATTGCGAACCGAAAATGACCTCCGTCGGTTCTCAGGACACCACCGGTCCAATGACCCGTGATGAGCTGAAAGACCTGGCGTGCCTGGGCTTCTCTGCAGACCTGGTGATGCAGTCCTTCTGCCACACCGCGGCCTACCCGAAGCCGGTTGACGTTACCACGCACCACACTCTGCCGGACTTCATCATGAACCGCGGCGGTGTTTCTCTGCGTCCGGGCGATGGCGTGATTCACTCCTGGCTGAACCGCATGCTGCTGCCGGATACCGTGGGTACCGGCGGTGACTCCCACACCCGTTTCCCAATCGGCATCTCCTTCCCGGCGGGCTCTGGTCTGGTGGCCTTCGCCGCCGCGACCGGCGTGATGCCGCTGGATATGCCGGAATCGGTGCTGGTGCGTTTCAAAGGTAAAATGCAGCCGGGGATCACCCTGCGTGACCTGGTCCACGCCATCCCGCTGTACGCCATCAAGCAGGGCCTGCTGACCGTGGAGAAGAAAGGTAAGAAAAACATCTTCTCTGGTCGCATCCTCGAGATCGAAGGTCTGCCGGATCTGAAAGTTGAGCAGGCGTTCGAGTTGACCGATGCCTCGGCGGAGCGTTCTGCCGCCGGCTGCACCATCAAACTGAATAAAGAGCCGATCGTTGAGTATCTGAACTCCAACATCGTTCTGCTGAAGTGGATGATCGCCGAAGGCTACGGCGACCGCCGTACCCTGGAGCGTCGTATCCAGGGCATGGAAAAATGGCTGGCGGATCCGCAGCTGCTGGAAGCCGATGCTGACGCGGAATACGCGGCAGTGATCGACATCGATCTGGCGGATATTAAAGAGCCGATTCTGTGCGCGCCGAACGATCCGGACGATGCCCGCCTGCTGTCTGATGTGCAGGGCGAGAAGATCGACGAAGTGTTCATCGGCTCCTGCATGACCAACATCGGCCACTTCCGTGCCGCCGGTAAGCTGCTGGACAGCCACAAAGGCCAACTGCCGACTCGCCTGTGGGTGGCGCCGCCAACCCGTATGGATGCCGCGCAGCTGACCGAAGAAGGCTACTATAGCGTGTTTGGTAAGAGCGGGGCGCGTATCGAAATCCCTGGCTGTTCCCTGTGTATGGGTAACCAGGCGCGCGTGGCCGACGGCGCGACGGTGGTTTCCACCTCTACCCGTAACTTCCCGAACCGTTTAGGTACCGGCGCTAACGTCTATCTGGCCTCTGCCGAACTGGCAGCGGTGGCTTCGCTGCTCGGCAAACTGCCGACGCCGGAAGAGTACCAGACCTTCGTGGCGCAGGTGGATAAGACGGCGGAAGATACCTACCGTTATCTGAACTTCAACCAGCTGGATCAGTACACTGAAAAAGCTGACGGCGTGATCTTCCAGACCGCGGTGTAAACCAAACGGTCAGCCCGACTGACCGTTTGGCGATAAACTCTCCAATGCCCGGTGAACATTGCATCATCGGGCATTTTTATTTCCAAACCTCCTGCCTGCTACGCTTTTTTTCTTTCTGTCTGCTGCGATAATTACTGCATGGGTACAGTGCAGCGGTGACGCATTGCCCTTGCAGAGGAAAAGACTATGGATTACGAATTTCTGCGCGATATTACCGGAGTGGTAAAGGTGCGAATGTCGATGGATCACGAGGCGATCGGCCACTGGTTCAACGAGGAGGTGAAAGGCAATCTTGCTCTGCTGGACGAAGTGGAGCAGGCTGCGCGCACCGTGAAGGGCAGCGAGCGTTCCTGGCAGCGTGCCGGGCATGAATATACGCTGTGGCTGGATGGCGAAGAGGTGATGATCCGCGCCAATCAGCTGGAGTTTTCCGGCGACGAAATCGAGGAGGGGATGAGCTACTACGACGAAGAAAGTCTCTCTCTGTGCGGTGTTGAGGATTTCCTGCAGGTGGTCGCCGCCTATCGTGAGTTTATGCAGCAGCGTTAATGACGCCTTTTATGTCGGGCGGCGCAGAACTACAGGCCCGGCAAGCAAAAGCGCCGCCGGGCATTTCATAGATTACACGGCAGGAATATTGCGGCCGTAGTAAATCTCGCGCATCTCTTTCCATAGCAGGTCGGTAATGACCTTGCGCTCTTCGGCAGTCAACTCTTCCGGTCGGGTATGGAACATGTAGTGCTTAAGGTCGAACTCCTTGAGCAACATTTTGGTATGGAAGATATTTTCCTGATAAACGTTGACGTCGACCATGTCATACAACGACTTCATATCGTCGGACATAAAGTTCTGAATCGAATTGATTTCATGATCGATAAAATGCTTCATCCCATTGATATCGCGGGTAAAGCCGCGCACGCGGTAGTCAATGGTCACAATGTCCGATTCCAGCTGGTGAATCAGATAGTTCAGCGCTTTAAGCGGGGAAATGACGCCGCACGTTGAAACTTCGATATCGGCGCGGAAGGTGCACAGGCCGCCCTCCGGATGGCTCTCCGGGTAGGTATGCACGCAGATATGGCTCTTATCGAGATGGGCGACCACGGTTTCCGGTAGCGGGCCAGGATGTTCGGTCTGGTCAATCAGCTTGGGATCGACAGGCTCTTCGCTGACCAGAATGGTCACGCTGGCGCCCTGGGGTTCATAATCCTGACGGGCGATATTCAGGATATTGGCGCCAATAATAGAACAGGTTTCTGTCAGGATCTCCGTCAGGCGATTGGCATTATAGAGTTCGTCGATATAGGCGATGTAGCCGTCGCGCTCTTCTGCCGTTTTGGCGTAACAGATATCGTAGATACAAAAACTCAGGCTTTTGGTCAGGTTGTTAAAGCCGTGCAGCTTCAATTTTTTCAATTTAGTTCACCCCCTTATTTCGCGTCACGGTGCGGACAGAGCATCATGCAGATATTGTGGTAAGGCGAAGGCCGCCGTATGGATTGCCGGATTGTAGTAACGGCAGGTCAGGTTGGCTTTGTGAAAGCGCGCCTGAATGATTTCGCTGGAGAGATGGCGCAGCGCCTCATTGTCGCTCGCCCAGGCAAAGGTCATGATCCCGCCGTAATAGGTTGGAATTGCCGCCTGGTAGAAGCTGACGTCGCGAAAATAGTGGCTTAGCTTGCGATGGCTGCCTACCGCTTCATCCTGTTGCAGGAAGCAGACGCCATTCTGGGCAACAAAGATCCCACCCGGGTTCAGGCAGCGTTTGCAGCCTTCATAAAAAGCCGAGGTGAACAGGCTTTCTCCCGGGCCGATAGGGTCGGTACAGTCCGAAATGATCACGTCAAACGTTTGCGTCGTCTGATTAACAAAATTGACGCCATCATCAATCACCAGCGTAAAGCGCGGATCGTCATAGGCGCCGGCGTTATGGTTCGGCAGGTACTGGCGGCAGAATGAAACTACCCCGGCGTCGATTTCCACCATGGTGATGGTTTCGATGCTACGGTGACGAGAGACTTCGCGCAGCATCGCGCCATCGCCGCCGCCAATGATCAACACATGCTTCGCGTTGCCGTGAGCCAGCAGCGGCACATGGGTCATCATTTCGTGATAGATGAACTCGTCGCGTTCGGTGGTTTGTACGACGCCATCCAGCGCCATCACCCGGCCAAAGGCGCGGTTATCAAAAATGATCAGATCCTGATGATCGGTTTTTTCGTGGTACAGCACGTTATCAACGCTAAAATACTGACCAAAATGGTCATGCAGCGTTTCATGCCACAGTGGATTATCGGCCACGATAAGGCTCCTCCTTCGTTAACATCTGTTACACCCGTAAAACGAGTGCAACATCATAGACAACTATAGATGAGGATGCACGGCGGTTATTGCAGCAATGAGGCAGGAATAACAGCCACCGCCCCGGAAGGGCGGTGGAGAGGATGAGGCTATTTTGCCGGCTCGGGTTGGCTATCTACTATCCGCACGGAATAAACCATGGTGGCGCCTGGCGGGATTTTTGGCGGTAATCCTTTACTGCCATAGGCCTTTTCAGGCGGGACGACGAGCGTCACAGAGCCGTGGTTCTGTAGACGCTTCAGCGGTTCGCGAAACACCGGGGGATAGGCATCCAGCTTTTGCGTAAGCGCCTGATCTTTCGCTTCCATATCGTTGATCACCGTCCCGTCCGTCAGCATCTCTTTGATCACCACGGTAACCAGGTCATTACCGCTTATTTTTCCTTTACCCGGGTAATCGACGCGGCTGTAGACGCCCTCTTTAAAGACCACATCTTTTTTGCGCGCAAAGGCCTGCTGATATTTCTTGCCGGCACTGATGTTTTTCTGCTCTATTTTATTCAGGTTCTGAAAAACCTGCTGCGACACATCAAACAGCGCCTTGTTACGTTCCTGCTCTCCGAGACGAAGCTGGCCGCGAAAGGCATCTTCGATGCCCTGCAGCACCAGGCCTGCGTCGACGGTAACTCCCTGAGTGCGACGGGTGGTAAGGACGTTGAGCGCCTCGCTTCCCATCGAGGCGCCGATCGCATAAGCCTGCTGTTCTCCCGATGCGCTGAGTTTGGCAGCGGCGCTCTCGCCGCTGCGCGTTTTGGACTGTACAGAAAGCTGCGTTCTCAGCAGTTCGATTTCATCTTCTTTCATCCGTAGCTGGGCGTTGTCTTTATCCGCCTGCAGGCGATAGGCTGCCACTATGGCCGCCATCTCTGGTGGCTCATTTTTTGGCGCAGCGGCGTCGTTAGCGGGGCCATGCGGCGCTTTATCCGCGGCGGCCAGCCGGGTGGACAGCGATTGTTTATCGGCGTTAAGGGCTTTGACCTGATCGAGGGCAGCCTGCTGCGTCTTTTCCGCAGCGGCGAGGCGAATAGTCAGCGACTGTTTATCGGCGTTAAGGGCCTTAACCTGCTCGAGGACGGCCTGTTTCTCTTTTTCCGCGGCGGCCAGCCGGGTCGCCAGCGGCTGTTTGTCAGCGTTAAGCGCTTTGACCTGCTCAAGAGCGGCATGTTTCTCTTTTTCCGTTGCGGCCAGTTGGGTCATTAGCGCGTGTTTATCTTTATTAAGCGTGGTAAAGCTGGCGCTGAGGCGTTTATTTTCAGCTTCGGCTTGCTGAATCTGCGTCGTTAATTGCTGGATCTGCTGACGCGCCGCGGCCTGGCTTTGCTGTAGATTATTATTCTGCACAACGCCTGCTTTTTTTATTAATGCCTCTTTTTCTGCAGTAGCGGCGCTTAAGGCGACCTGTAATTCATTAATTCTCTTATTCAACGCCGCTTGCTCATTCGCTCCGGCAGTATCCGTTTGCGGCGTAGCGGCAAGCTGTTTTTTTAATTGCTGTATAAGCTTATCTTTTTGTGCAATCGCCGCCTGCTGGCTGGTGATTCTTTTTTGTAATTGTGAGGTGTTGGTACCGGTTTTTTTATTATCTGCGCTCTGGCGGCTTTCTTGTGTTTGTTTTGCGCTTGCGGCATCGTTTTTTTCTTGCGCCTGAGATTGCTGGGTTTGCTGTTGGGCGTAATCAAGAAAGGCCGGCGCGGCGCCGGCGGTGAAGGGGGTTGAAAGCGCCAGCGCAGCGACGAGCATCAGCAGGGGCGCGTTGAGGGTCAGCGTGGCGGCTCTGTTCATGGCTGTTTGCTTTCACCACGCTGTACCAGGCTATCGATCAGCGTTTTCTGGATATCGGCGCACAGTTTGATGGATTTAAACTGATACATGGAGTCAATGCCAAGCCGGGTAGGATCCGCCACTTTCTCGCGCACGCTATTGTATTGTGACGCCGCGCGCACTAAAGCGTTAAAGTCATTGCTGAGTTTAGTGGCTTGCTGTGGGTTAACCTCTTTTAGCGAATCCAGCGCCTGGCGACAGGATTCAATGCGCGCTTGTTCGCTGGCCGCCCGCTCCTGCTCTGCCTGCTGCTGTGACGTCAGCGGCGTGGCGATCGGTTTAACCGGCTGGCGGGAAGAGGTATTGCTACAGCCGGCTACTAACAGCGCGGCGAGTGGGATAACACGAAGAGTCAGCGAGATATTCACAATTTCAGTCCATGAAGTAGGTATATTTTTACCGGATTCTAGAAGGGTGCTTTTTATTTTGCAATATATGAATAATGATATTTTATTAGTTTTTTAGTCATTCTTCATTATTATGGGTTTACTTTATTTGGCAAATTGATAGGTTCGCAATTAAATAAGGTTTGTTTATATACAATAATAAATATAAATATTTAAAGGGGGAAGTTGAAATGCTAAAGGCGCGGAGCGTTGCCGCCCGCGCAGGGAATTATTTAACGTAAGCCAGCAGGCTGAGCGAATCGCGGGCCAGCGCTTTACATTTTTTCGCCGTCGGAATGTTAATGCCGCTAAGATCGCGATAGCTGTCTTCGCCAAGCGCTTTCATGTTGTAGCTGTCATAGTTGCTCAGGTCCCACTGGTTCTGTTGGGCAAAGAACACCAGCGCGCGACGGATCTGCGTGTTGGGCAGGTTCTGGTAGCCACAGTCGTTTTTCAGAAACACAAAAACCGCGGTTAAATCAGCCATATCTTCCGCTTCGGATTCGCTGAGCGCGTAGCTGTTGGCGGAGAGAGCAAGCAGGCTGCCGAGTACCATTGTTCTGAAAAGAGTCTTCATTTTTTCTACCATTAGATCACCGACGCTTCAAATTAGCATACTTCTTTACACAGCGCCGATCTTTATTCTTACTCTTCTGCTTGACCTTCCCGTTACGGTAGGGTTTAAGCTCAAATATTCGCCCGCAGAATAAAAGGATGTGAATATGCAACGTCGAGACTTCCTCAAACTGACCGCCGCGGTCGGCATGGCCAGCGCATTGCCGTTATGGAGCCGGGCGGTCTTTGCCGCCAGTCGCCCGGCTCTGCCGATACCGTCGCTGTTAGCCGCCGATGCGCGCAACCGCATCGCGCTCAGGATCCAGGCGGGCAAAACGCGGTTTGGCGCCCTGAATGCCACTACCTGGGGCTACAACGGGTCGCTGCTGGGCCCTGCGCTGCAGTTGACGCAGGGGAAGACCGTCACGGTGGATATTACTAACCAGCTGGCGGAAGAGACCACGCTGCACTGGCATGGTCTGGAGGTACCGGGCGAGGTCGACGGGGGGCCACAGGGGGTTATCGCGCCGGGCGCCACCCGCACGGTAAGCTTCACGCCAACGCAGCGGGCGGCGACCTGCTGGTTTCATCCGCATCAGCATGGGAGCACCGGCCGGCAGGTGGCGATGGGGCTGGCCGGCCTGGTGCTGATCGAGGATGAAGAGAGCGGGCGCCTGCTGCTGCCTAAGCAGTGGGGGATCGATGATGTGCCGGTGATCGTCCAGGATAAGAAGTTCACCGCCGCCGGCGAGATCGACTATCAGCTGGATGTGATGAGCGCCGCCGTCGGCTGGTTTGGCGATACGCTACTGACCAATGGGGCCCTCTATCCCGAACATGCCGCGCCGCGCGGCTGGCTGCGCCTGCGCTTGCTGAACGGCTGTAATGCCCGTTCCCTCAATTTTGCCACCAGCGATAAGCGCCCGCTGTACGTAGTGGCCAGCGATGGCGGTCTGTTGGCCGAGCCGGTCAAGGTCGATGAATTGCCGGTCTTGATGGGGGAACGCTTTGAGGTGCTGGTGGACACCAGCGACGGTAAACCTTTCGATCTGGTGACTCTGCCGGTGAGCCAGATGGGCATGGCGATTGCGCCTTTTGATAAACCACAGCCGGTACTGCGCGTCCAGCCGCTGGTCATTCCCGCCTCCGGCAAGCTGCTGGATACTCTGGCCGCTCTCCCGGCGTTACCGTCCCTGACGGGGCTGACGCAGCGTCAGCTCCAGCTGTCTATGGATCCGATGCTCGACCGGATGGGCATGCAGGCGCTGATGGAGAAGTATGGCGACCAGGCGATGGCCGGAATGGATCACGGCATGATGGGGCATGGCGACATGAGCGACATGGGGAATATGCATCACGGCGACATGAGCATGAACCACGGATCCGGCATGGAGCATGGCATGTCGTCAGGCAAGGGCTTTGATTTCCATAACGCCAACCGCATCAACGGCAAAGCCTTCGACATGAATGAGCCGATGTTTGCCGCCGCCAGAGGCCAGTATGAGCGCTGGGTGATTTCAGGTAAGGGCGACATGATGTTGCATCCGTTCCATATCCACGGCACCCAGTTCCGTATCCTCAGCGAAAACGGCAAGCCGCCAGCGGCGCATCGTCGCGGCTGGAAAGACACCGTTCGTGTGGAAGGGGACGTGAGTGAAGTATTAGTGAAGTTTGATCATCCGGCGCCGAAGGAGTTTGCCTATATGGCCCACTGCCACCTGAACATGAAGACACCGGGATGATGTTGGGGTTCACGGTTTAAGTCTCTGCGACCTGCTGCCATCCCCTACGGGAAGAAGGACGGAACACCAAAAAAAACGGCAACTTTCGTTGCCGTTTTGCGTTTTATTTGGCGTCATCCGGGAGCGCATAGGCGACAATATAATCGCCCATTTTGGTACCGAACGAGCCGTGACCGCCGGCAGAGATGACAACATACTGTTTGCCATTCACTTCGTAGGTCATCGGAGTCGCCTGACCGCCGGCTGGCAGACGGGCTTCCCACAGCTTCTCGCCGTTGCTCATATTGTACGCGCGCAGGTAGTTATCTGCAGTCGCGCCGATGAACAGGACGTTACCGGCCGTGGAGATCGGACCGCCCAGCATCGGCATCCCCATGGTAAACGGCAGTTTAACCGGCATCGGGAACGGCAGGCTGTCCTGCGGAGTACCGATACGTTTTTTCCATACCACTTCGTTGGTTTTCAGATCCAGGGCGGAGATATACCCCCAGGCCGGCTGTTTGCACGGCAGGCCGAACGGCGACAGGAACGGGTTCAGCGTTACGCCGTACGGGACGCCGTACTGCGGCTGCACGCCGGACTCGGTACCAGAGCCTTTCGCATCTTTCGGCGGCTCCATCGGATTGCCTGGCCCGCGCGGGATCAGTTTTGAGACGAAAGGCAGCGCCATCGGGTTGGCGATAGCCACCTGACGGTTCGGATCGACGGAGATACCGCCCCATTCAAACATCCCCAGGTTACCCGGGAACACCAGCGTGCCCTGCTCAGACGGCGGGGTGAAGATACCTTCATAGCGCAGCTGGTGGAAGATCACGCGGCACACCAGCTGGTCGAACATAGTGGCGCCCCACATGTCCGCGCCGGTCAGATCTTTCTTCGGACGGAAGCTCAGATCGGAGAAGGGCTGGGTTTTGGTAACGTAATCACCTTTGGCAGCGCCCTGCGGAACCGGTTTTTCCGGCGCCGGGACCACCAGCTCGCCGTTACGACGATCCAGCACGAAGATGTTGCCGGTTTTCGCTGGGGCATAGATGACCGGTACGGTTTTGCCGTTGACCTCAATATCAGCCAGCGTCGGCTGGGAAGGCATGTCCATATCCCACAGATCGTGATGGACGGTCTGATAGCTCCAGGCCAGCTTACCGGTGGTGGCGTTCAGTGCCACAATCGAGCTGGCATAACGCTCTTGCTCCGGCGTACGGTTGCCGCCCCAGATGTCCGGAGTGGTCACGCCCATCGGCAGATAGACCAGATCCAGCTTAGCGTCGTAGGCGGCAGGCGCCCATGAGTTCGGCGAGTTGAGCGTGAAGTGATGTTCATCGCTCGGGATGGCGTTCGGATCTTTCGCACCCGGATCGAAGGCCCACAGCAGTTTACCGGTATTCACATCAAAGCCGCGGATCACGCCTGACGGCTCGCGGGTAGAGAAGTTATCGGTGACCGCGCCGGCAATCACGATGGTTTTATCGGTGATGATCGGCGGTGAAGTGGGTTCATACATGCCCGGCGTGGTGACCGGCATGTTGGTCTGCAGATTGAGAATACCTTTATTAGCAAAGGTTTCGCACAGCTTACCGTTGTCGGCGTTTACCGCGAACAGGCGACCATCGTTCACCGGCAGGATAATGCGGCGCGGACAGTCGGCGACGACGTCGGCAGGGGCGTTATCCGCTTTCGCTTCGTGATAAGAAACACCGCGGCAGGTGACGTGCTGGAACGACGGATCGGCGTTCAGCTGCGGGTCAAAATGCCACTTCTCTTTACCGGTGGCGGCGTCCAGCGCAAACAGGCGCTGGTGAGCGGTACACAGGAAGAGCGTATCGCCGACTTTAATCGGCGTCACTTCGTTAGTGATTTCACCCGGATCGTTCGGCTGTTTCAGGTCGCCGGTGCGGAACACCCAGGCTTCCTTCAGGTTCTTCACATTATCGGCGTTAATCTGCTTCAGCGGGGAGAAGCGCTGGCCTTCCTGGTTACGGCCATAGGCCGGCCAGTCGCCGTCGGCGACGGTGGAAATCGGTGCGGCCGGCGTAGCGTCGGCGCTCAGGGTGCCGTTGACTTCCTGCGGGTCGTTAAAACCAGCCCAGGTCAGCATGCCGCCGCTGATCAGCAGGGCGACGACCAGCGCGCCAACGGCGCCAGCGGAAGGCACGACGCCAGACAAAGGGCAGGATCAGCCAGATGCCAAAGAAGACGAGGATATCGCTACGCGGCGTCAACGCCCAGAAGTCGAAACCAACCTCCCAGACGCCCCAGATCATGGTCGCCAGCAGCAGCGCGGCGTACAGCCACAGCGCAGCGCGCTTGCCGCGGAACAGCATTACGGTCACCCCCAGCATCACCAGCCCGGCGATAGGGTAGTACCAGGAGCCGCCAAGCACGACCAGCCATGCCCCGCCGATTAATAGATAGAGGCCGCAGAACGCTGCAAATAGCGCAGTCAGCGTCACCAGGAGCCTTGATTGTTGAGACTTTGTTTCAGCCATAAAAAGTTACTCATGTGTTTGTTAAATTTTTTAACTGCAATTAATTATAGGATTTAACAAGTGTGATCGGAATCACAAATATGGCTTTATTAATCCCTGCACCGAAGATTTCTTTTTGCTGGTATACTGGATGGCTTGCCGGTCATCGTCGGGGCGAAAGCAGCGGCTTTGATGATTTATATTTAGAATCAAATGGTTAGTATTATGAAACATACTGTAGAAGTGATGATCCCGGAATCCGAGATCAAAGCGCGTATCGCGGAACTGGGTCGTCAAATCAACGAACATTATCAGAACAGCGGCAGCGAAATGGTGCTGGTGGGGCTGCTGCGCGGCTCGTTTATGTTCATGGCCGACTTGTGCCGTGAAGTGCAGGTGCCGCATGAAGTCGATTTTATGACCGCCTCCAGCTACGGCAGCGGCATGTCCACCACTCGTGATGTGAAAATCCTTAAAGATCTGGATGAAGACATCCGTGGTAAAGACGTTCTGATCGTGGAAGACATCATCGACTCCGGCAATACCCTGTCTAAAGTTCGCGAAATCCTCAGCCTGCGCGAGCCGAAATCGCTGGCCATTTGTACGCTACTTGATAAACCCAGCCGCCGCGAAGTGAACGTCCCGGTTGAATACGTCGGTTTCGCGATTCCGGATGAGTTCGTGGTGGGCTACGGTATCGACTATGCTCAGCGCTACCGCCATCTGCCGTATATCGGCAAAGTCACCCTGCTGGACGAGTAAGGGGATATCCCACTCTGGACAGCGCACGCCGCGCTCTCCAGGGTGGCGAAGTCTGAAGGCTATCTGTGGTTGATGTGCTTGATCTTGAGGTTGGAGATCCCGTGGCGATAGCGCTGTTCGAGGGTTTCCCTGCTCACAGCGGTGACATCCAGATCGCGCAGCAGTCCGTCGTGAATCCCGTAAGCCCAGCCGTGGATGGTCACCTTCTGTCCGCGCTTCCACGCGGATTGCATAATCGTCGAATGTCCCAGATTGTACACCTGTTCCATCACGTTCAGTTCACAAAGGGTATCCAGACGGCGCTCCTCTGGCATTTCACCGAGCAGCGAGCTGTGCTTAAACCAGATATCGCGGATATGCAGCAGCCAGTTGTCGATAAGCCCCAGCTCCGGGTTCTCCACCGCCGCCTGCACGCCGCCGCAGCCGTAGTGGCCGCAGATAATAATGTGCTCGACTTCCAGGACATCGACGGCATACTGCACCACCGACAGACAATTGAGATCGGTGTGGATCACCAGGTTCGCTACGTTACGATGCACGAACAGTTCGCCAGGCTCCAGGCCGGTGAGTCGCT
>ENA-ORTM01002800-ORTM01002800.1-human-gut-metagenome-genome-assembly--contig:-NODE-2800-length-13228-cov-3.122372_pt1 | contig 13228 bp, 10 predicted proteins | sample MGYA00241909_ERZ509182 | MGnify/ENA primary metagenome ERZ509182 (study PRJEB26280, sample SAMEA2338855) | human gut metagenome | biome: human gut; feature: human-associated habitat; material: faeces...
AATTAATTTCCCGTTCTCTCTTAGGCTGCCCCGCGCTGCCGCAAGAGCGCTTTCACTTGCCCCTTTCCTGGAAATGATCACTGCGACTTTGCGCAGCGCCTTTTCATATAAGTACTTCTCCGTGGTATAAATTTCCTTCTGCGTAATCGGAGTATTATAGTTTTTAAATTCAAAAACAATGTATTTCGTGCCAAAGTACTGACGCACTGTATTGAAAAAATCTTCGTCTACCCCATCTTTTATTTTGCAGCACAAATCAAACCGGTACATACCCCCATCGGTCTTTTCCTGGGTATTCCACAGCGTCAGATAATCTCCCATAACATACTTTAAAATTTCCACGCAAAGGTCTTCATACTCCTGATACTGTTCTTTTCCTGGTTTGATTCTTTCCAGCTTTTCTTTCAGACTATAGCACTCCTGCTTTTCTTCTGTCTTACCGAAAATATTAGGAACCGGCTCTTCCGGCCCAATAGCCTCCACCGAATAATTTAAAAGCGCAACGAACTCATTTCTGATTTCTGCAAACGCATCAAAAATCCAAAGAAGATTTTTCACATCCCACACAGATATCCCGAACTCATCACTGCACAACTTTTTTATTTCATCTTTCACAAGATTGGCAGTCACAAGTATCCGCCTATACTGTTCCATTTTTCTTTTCTCAGACAGGGAACTGCAAAGTCTGCGTAAATTTCGCTCTATTCCATGATCGCTGCGGTAATATTTCATCTGAAAACAGTAGGTAGTCTCTCTGTATGTATAGATCATATCAATCCCCTGATTCATATCCTGATTGATATCGATCTTCAGTTCCCCGCCCTGCTGGCCAAGATAGTCTTCAAACAGCTTTTCAAATTTCCATTCCGGCGCCTGCATTTTCTGGAGCGAAGTCTGAGGCAGACTGCCCTTCAGACATTGTGCTATACGCTTGACCACGAGCACATTGGGTGAATATGCCAAAGCTCTGTACATCCATGCTTTGTTCCTCAGATCAAGCTCAAATCTGTCCGGAAACCCTTTTAATTTTGCCATTTCATAATACGTCAGCTTGCGAATCTCTCCGTCAACCCGTATGAAAGCCGGCTTTACAACATTCCAATCCACATAGGGCTGTTCCACATATTTATCCCTTCTCCAACACAAAAAACAATCACTGCCATCGCCCCTCTCCCGGATATTTTCCTGATCCGTTTTATACCAGTCATTTTCTCTTCTGCAGCTTACAAACTTGCGTATCGGAAGCGTTTCTCTCTCCTCCGCTTTAAAAAATTTAACTGCATAGCCCGGCTGTCTGCTTCCCCATATATACACTCTTTTTTCTGCCACCGGCAATCCCGTCATCTCTCGGGTGTTTATAACCCTCCACTCAAACCGATACTTCAGATCCGATAACTGCTCCAAAAATTCTGACCATGCAGACACTCTGTGTATCCGAGCCGGCAGCACCAGGAAAAATGCCTGCGGAGCATTTTGCTTCATAATCTCATACATTTTTTCCAGGGAACTGTTGCTTATGCCAGATTCTTTCGTCCCATCGTCTGTCCTGTTCCTAAACAGCTTTGCGCTTGTCAAATCTGCCGCAATCACATCTGCCTCCGGGATTTCCCCCGGAGATAATTCCTGCAGACTGCGCCTATAAATTTGATCCTTCATATTACATTCATAAATATCTACGGATCTTTTATCTTTTTCAAAAGCTGCTGTCACCTGGAATCCGGCTTGTTTAAATCCCAGAGATAAAGCGCCTATTCCTGCTTCCAATACCACAACCGTATTCATCGTATGATCTCCTTTTTCTGCCTGGCAGAACCCGCTCCTTAAACGCCGCTGCTTCTCCATCCCGGATGATACTTGTTTTTCAAAAGCCCGTTAACCAGTTTTCCCCAGCCCAGCGGATAGCCGTTTACACATACTAACTGCCAGCCGCTGTTGCGGACCGTCTCCTCCGCCTGCACTTCTATGGTCTCCCCCTGGAGATAGCGCTGTACTCGCTCATCCGAAAAATCCAGATCAAGGACTGCGGCATATTCTGACTTTTTCAGTGCCATCGCTAAGGACTGGCTTGGTTCAAACCGATTCTTTTTCAGTTCTCCCAGATACAGGCCGTTCCGCAAAAATGGTATCCCGGAAACTTCCGGCAGAAGTCCGGAGACATAGTAGACCTGATCTTTGCGAATCTCCAACTGTTCCGGCGTCATCGGACAGCTCACATCTTTCAGAAATTCCTCCAGAAGCCGTCGCTGTCCCGAATCCTTCCCGTTACCAGCTCCGCCGCTGCCCCGTCTTCCGCCCCGAAGGCTGTCTTTCTGGTTTTTTTGTCCGCCGTTTTGTCCTCCCCTGTCCGCCTTTGTTCTTTTTCTGCCTCGCTTCTCTTTGCTTTGGTCTGTCCGGACATCTCCGGCTTCCCGTTCTGCCCGGTCTTCCTCATCGTTTCCAGTACTTCGATCTGAAAGGTACCAGGCTTCCCTTAAGCCCTGCTCTCCTTTTTTTTGCAGCAACGCAAGAAAGTGCCCCTCCCCGCCTGTTTTATGAGGCCACAGTCTGACACAGCGGCTCAGATGCCAGGAAATTTGTTCCCTCTGGGACGGGATCTCCTCCCCGGAAACCGTCCAGCCGGCAAAAGTCAGTCCCTGTTCCAGCCCCGGCGCAAACCCTTCCCGAAATGGTATCTCCAAAAGCTCCATGTCCGGTCGCTTTCTTAAGAGCCACGCTATTACTTCCTCATTTTCTTCCACCGCAAACGTGCAGGTAGAATAAAGCATTCTCCCTCCCGGACGCAGCATGTCCGCTGCCCGGAGAATGATATCTCTCTGGATTTTAGCGCATTCCAAAGGTTTTTCCGGATACCAGGCCCGGATCGTCCCCTCGTCCTTCCGGAACATCCCCTCCCCGGAGCAGGGAGCATCCACCAGCACTCTGTCAAAAAACGCTTGAAAACGCTCCTCCAATCTGGCTGGCACCTCATTGGTGACAAAAGAATTGGGAATACCGAACACTTCGATATTTTTTAACAACGCTCTGGCCCTGGAGGCGCTGATATCATTGGCCACTAAAAGCCCCCGATCCTGCAGCGCCGCCCCCAGCGCCGTGGCTTTTCCCCCCGGGGCTGCGCAAAGATCCAGCACCCGCTCTCCCGGCCTGGCTCCCAGCACGCTGGCCGGTGTCATGGCGCTGGGCTCCTGAAGATAATAAAGACCTGCATGATAAAAGGGATGTCTGGCCGGGGCATCCTCCTCCAGATAATAATACCCGCCAGGAATCCAGGGGATTTGCGTAAGATGAAAAGGCGCCAGCTGTTCAAACTCCTCCGGGGTGATCTTTCTTGTATTCACCCGCAGGCCATATTTGCGCTTCTCCTCATAGCTCTTTTCAAAAGCGCCGTACTCCTGACCAAGAATACGGCGCATACGATTTGTAAATTCTTCTGGCAATCTCATGGCTGCTCCTACCTTTTCTTTCCTAATCCCAACTTAACCGATGGAGATCTCCCTCCAGCTTCATATGATCAAACTGATTCTGACGCAGAGCTTCATAAAGCATAATGGCCACAGAATTGCTCAGGTTCAGAGAACGGGTTTCTCCAATCATGGGAATACGCACTGCAGTATCCGGATGCTGCACCAGGATCTCCTCAGGAATTCCTGCGCTCTCTTTCCCAAACATAAGATAACAGTCCGACTCATAAGAGACTTCTGTGTAGATTTTCCTGGCCTTGGTGGTTGCCATATAGATCTTGGCTCCTGGATTTTTCTCCTGAAAATCTGCAAAGCTGCTGTATCTGGTCACATCCAGATCGTGCCAGTAATCCATGCCGGCCCGCCTGATGGCCTTCTCCGTCAACTGAAACCCAAGGGGTTCGATCAGATGAAGCCTGGTTCCCGTCGCTGCACAGGTTCTCCCGATATTCCCCGTATTGGCCGGTATCTCCGGCTCAAAAAGAACGATATTTAACTGGGCCATATCCCGCTGATCCTTTCTGTGTATTTTCATTTTCTGATGGCAGGGCCAAAGGGTCACAAACCGCACATGCTCACACCTGAGTAGTTTTCTGCCTTTATGGCCCGCCTGCAGAGATTCTAAAAATCTGCTTCCTTTTTTTCTTTTTCTGCCCGCAGCTTTGTGATAAATTTCTCCAGCCTTCCCAGCGCTATTTTTAAAGCCTCCAGGGAATAGGCATAGGAAATCCTTAAAAAGCCTTCTCCGCAGTCACCGAAAGCATTCCCCGGCACCACAGCCACATGTTCCTCCTCCAGAAGTCTGGTGGCAAACTCATCGCTGGTCATCCCAAACTCCTTAATACAGGGGAACACATAAAAGGCTCCAAAGGGTTCAAAGCAGGGAAGTCCCATCTTCTGAAAGGCATGCATCAGATAGCGGCGCCTCTGATTGTAAGCCTCCCGCATCTTGGCCACCTCCTGATCGCAGTCCCGAAGAGCCACCACAGCAGCGTACTGGCTGTTGGTGGGGGCACACATAATAGCAAACTGATGAATCTTCACCATCTGCTCCAGAATCTGCCTGGGACCGCAGCAGTAGCCCAGACGCCACCCGGTCATTGCATGAGATTTGGAAAATCCATTGATAAGGATCGTCCGCTCCTTCATCCCCGGAAGCGCGGCAATACTCACATGGCTTTCCTCCGTGTAGGTAAGCTCTGCATAAATCTCATCACTGAGCACAAACAGATCCTTTTCCCGAATCACCTCTGCGATCTCCTCCAGGTCTTTCCGCTCCATCACCGCTCCCGTGGGATTGTTGGGGAAGGGAAGCACCAGGATCTTGGTTCTGTCTGTAATATGATCCAAAAGCTCCTGCTTTGTGAGACGAAACTCGTTTTCCGCCTTCAAATCAATGGTCACCGGAACTCCATCTGCCAGCTCCACACAGGGCAGATAGGACACATAGCAGGGCTGTGGAATCAGCACCTCATCCCCTGGGTTGAGCATAGCCCGAAATGCCAGGTCAATGCCTTCGCTGCCTCCCACAGTGAGAAACGTCTCGTGAAGCGGATCATACTCTAATCCGAAACGCCGCTTTAAATAACGGCAGATCTCCTGTCTCAGCTCCTTTAAGCCCGCATTGGAAGTGTAAAAGGTTTTCCCTTGTTCCAGGGTATAGATTCCTTCATCCCGCACTGCCCAGGGAGTATCAAAATCCGGTTCCCCCACTCCCAGGGACACCACATCTTCCATCTCACTGGCAATGTCAAAAAATTTTCGTATGCCGGAGGGCTTGATCCCCACGGCTTTATCAGCTAACGGATTTCTCAAGGCGTCACCAACATCCTTTCATCTTTTGATTTCTTTGCTAATATGATTCCATCATCCTTATACTTTTTCAAAATAAAATGAGTGGCAGTGCTGATCACCGTATCAAGGGTGGAGAGCTTATCGGATACAAAACTGGCCACCTCTTTCAGGGTCTTTCCCTCCAAAATCACCAGAAGATCGTATGCGCCGGAAATCAGGTAGACCGACTGCACCTCCGGATAATTGTAGATCCGCTCTGCAATGTTATCAAAGCCCTGGCCTCTTTGAGGAGTCACCCGCACCTCGATCAGCGCAGTGGTTTTGTCTACAGAAGTCTTGTCCCAGTCGATCAGCGTATGATAGCCGCAGATAATGTGCTCCTGCTCCATCTTCTGCACTTCATTCGCAATCACCGCCTCACTGGATCCAAGCAGAATTGCCAGCTCTCCCAAATCTATTTTACTGTTTTTCTCCAAAAACGTTAAAATCTGTTCTCTCATGCTTCTCTCCTTTTATGGTTTCAAGATCCAGAGGGCATCCTGGGCCGGCCGGTCCAGAAAGCGGATGTCCTCACCATTTTTCAAAATCCTGTCATTTCCTGCTGTGGTTTTTCCAATCACTGCAGCCAAAATCCCAAGCTCTGCCAGCTGCAAAACCAGTGTATCGCCTTTTTCCGTACCAATCAGCAGGCTTCCCTGTCCGTAAAGCTGATAAGGATTCAATCCAAAAAATTCACAGATCTCGATCGTCTCCTGACGAATCGGAATTTTTTTCAGATCCACTTCAAGGCCAACCCCTGCACATTCACTCATCTCCCAGAGGGCGCCAAAAATTCCTCCCTGTGACACATCGTGCATGGCTCCTGCCCCAAAGCGGCTGGCCGCTCGTGCAGCCTCCCCGATCAGAAGCCGCTGGTCAAACTCTTTCGCCTGCTGGACAAGAAAATAAGGATACCGTTTTTTCAGCTGCTCTTCCATCCGTCTGGCAATCACAGCCGTACCTCCCCAGCCTGCGTATCCAGTCATCACCAGATCCCAGCCCGGCTTCAAATTCGCTGTCCTTTTTCTTGTACCTTCCTGAAGAAAGCCAAAACCTGTGAGGGTCACTGCCGGAAAGTTCACCGCTTCGCTGATCTGGGTATGCCCTCCTGCAATCCTGACAGAGAGCCGTTCACACACCTGGGCCAGCTCTTTTGTCAGAGCTTTCAGCCCGGCTTCCTCCCATCCCTGAGGATAAAGAATATCCAACATCAGCCAGGTAAGTTCTGCACCCCCTGTACTTAAATTATTGGCAATCTCAGCAACCAGCATAGAAAGCGTACGGTCTATGCAGCCTCCTGCTGTCCCAACAGCAGTGGCACAGAGAATACCTGGAGCCTGCGCTTTCACATCCGGGGATTTCTCTCCTCCCCAGAACGAGAAAAAGGCACAGTCCTCCCCAAACGATGCGCTTGCGGCGTCCAATACGCCCGTCTGCGCGAAAGGTCTTAAAACAGATCTTTTTAATACCGCTTCGGAAACTTTGCCTTTTTTCATCTTATTCTCAGCTGCCTTTCCTCTATTCCCCAAAATTCGGATTCCGCCGGGTCTCTATCGTAAGCCCCTGTGTTTTACCGTTTGAACGGTTTTCCCGAAAGCCAGCCGGACTGCGAAATCCTTCCTATTCTTCTTTCCTTCTGTCCAGAACGTCTCTGCCTCTTATTCCACCGTCACAGTTCCGTCAATGATCACATCCGGATTGGACGTTCCCCCTGCATTTGGATCGGTAATGGGCTGATCCTGTGGCTGCGTAGGCGCCTCTGTTGGAGTCTGTGCCGGAGCATCTGTCTGGGGCTGCTGGGGTGCCTCTGTCTGAGGATTGGTGTAAGCAGAGGCATTGGCAATCACTGCCTGCACCTGACTGATATCGTTGGTGGCAATGGCTGTGTACATGGCCTGAGTCAACGCCTGGCTGGTGGAAGCCACTCCCACATCATAAGCAGTGCCCACTGCCTGATACGTACTGCTGTTCACCTGATAGGAATCTACCAATACCCCATCCTCATAAATATGTTTCCACAACTCCGCTGTCTGTCCGGTATGGGGAGACTGGGTCTGATTCAGATATCCCACATTCTGATTCGGATTGGGATAAAGCTTCACACCACTGGGTTCTATGGTGCTGGTCACCTTGCTCTCAAACTCAATGCTGCGGTTGGCCGGGCGGGTCTCCTGCCCATAGACCGTAAAGCTTAAGGTGCCTCCGTAAGCATATCCCACAATATAAACCGGAGCTGACAGATTGTTGTAAAATGCCAGATCCATCACGCCTTCCGCAATGGCTGCATCCTTGGAAGGATCCACATAGGATACGCTCATGGTATGGTTGGAACGGGCGGTAATCTCCAGCTCCGCCTTCAGCAGTGCATTGTACAGCGTGGTGGATACCTGGCAGATTCCACCGCCGTAAGAATCTACCACCCGATTCTCCTCATAAGAGGGAGCCGGCTGATAGCCATTCTCCGCCGTAAAAGGAATCACCGCCTGGGTCACAGAGTAGCTCTCCCCAGGCATAACCAGCGTTCCGCTGATCTTGGCGGTTCCTACTTCAACATTGGTAGCCCGCTCCCAGCTGGAGGAACTGTAATCTGTAGTGGCCGTTCCAAGAACATCCTTCACCACACTGAGAGCCTCTCTGGTGATTTCCGGAGATACCCGGTCCACCGCAAGATCCAGGGTCATTTCTCCCCCCTCCCAGCTCTCCACAGCCTCTTCTACCAGCTTCACAGATTCCTCCACCCGGAGGGTAATCCCATCTGTACCACCTTCCACCCCAGGAGTTCCATCGTCCTGAGTATAGACGGTTCCGTTTACCGGCTCTGAATTATAAGCACTGCAGTCCTCTATAAAACTGCGGGCTTTTTTCTCATCTAAAGCAAAGGCGATCTCATACTCCTGATTCTGATGCTCCAGATCCTTCTGATCCTTATAGCGCTTCACAATATTTCCTGTAGCTCCAAGGTTCATCACCTCATCCAGGATCTCCTTATTGCTCCATTTCAATCCCAGATTATTTAAAGATGCTGTGATGGGAGTATCTCCCATCATCAGGGTCACTGTAGTTTCCCCCATTTCCTTTACTTTCTGCTTCACTGCATCGGAAGCCTCCTGCTCGGTCATTCCCCCCACATCGATGCCTTCGATAAAAATGCCGTTGCTGATCACTGCCTCCTGAGCATGGACGCAGCTGCCCGGAAGGGTAACAAAACAGAAGCCTGCCAGAAACAGCGCTCCAATGTAGCTTCTTTTCAGACTTTTCTTCATTATGTAACTCCCAAATCTATCAATCGCAATTGCACAAAACGTCGCTCTTACATCAAAGCGCCTATGATGGTGGTTGTCACCATCGCCAACACGATGAGGATCACGATCACCGCTGCAATAATTCTCTTTGTCTTGGTATTTCTAAAATTCATCATGGAAATCACCTCCAATTTTACACCTAACAAATATTCTCTCTATTTTTTCCTGACTTGTCAAGGGAATCCTTAAAATTTAAGATATTTTAAGATATTTCTATGATTCTTGCATTATTCGTGAGCGGATCCCTCTGCTGATAATCAAAAAGGATCCAGCGTTCCTTCGTTTCCCCATCCCTCAGGAAGAATGGCTCCAGATGGGTCATCTTTGCCATCTGTTTTCCTGTAAAGCCTTTATACTCCGGCAGATAGACGCGCTCCTGCTCCTCTCTCTGATAAAATCGAGTAATCTTTTCCTTATACACCCCAAGCTCCGGCGCCCAGGCTGGTCTGGTCTTGGCATTTTCCCGCAGGTACAGATCCATCAACAGCTCCTGATCGTACCGCCTCTTTCTGTCCGGATCTGCCTGATATGCAAAGGAACGCAGCAGTTCCAGCCGCTGAAGCCTGGAGAGGCTTCCCATCCGCTCCTGTTCCTGATAAAAGGCCGCCAAAGCCTCAAACAGATGAAAGGGAGAAGCAAATCGCTGCTCCAGCGCCCGTATGGTGCAGACAAATTGGCCGCTGTTGTAATAGACCTCCAACATCTCCTCCACTCCCTTTAGTCTTAAAATCTCATCATAGGACAGCCAGGGAGTAAAAAGCACCTCATACACCGGACGTTTCCGGTACACAATCCCATACCTTTCTGCATCCTGATACATGCCCGCACCTTTTAACACCTTCAAAAAGCCTAACTGCAGCTCCTGAGGCCTCAGTCCATACACCTGGTCAAAAGAACGGCCAAAGCTCTCATAATCTTCCAAAGGCAGTCCTGCAATAAGATCCAGATGGAGATGGATATTGTGGGTTTTAGAGAGTTCCCCCACTGCCCAGGCCAGCGTTTCAAACTTCGTGCTGCGGTGAACTGCCGCCAGCGTTTTTTCATTGGTGGACTGCACCCCGATCTCCAGCTTCACCAATCCCGGCCGCATTCTGGAAAGGAGGGCAAGCTCGTCTTCATCCAGAAGCTCCGCCTCGATCTCAAAGTGAAAATTGGTGATCCCATTGTCGTGTTCCAGAAGATACTGCCAGATTCCCATGGCATGACTCCGGCTGCAGTTAAAGGTTCGATCCACAAATTTCACCTGAGGTACCTTTGCATCCAAAAATCTCTGCAGTTCCTGGTAAACCAGAGAAAGGCTTCTCAAGCGCACCCGCCTGTCAATGGAGGAAAGACAGTAGCTGCAGGAAAAGGGGCATCCCCTGCTGCTCTCATAGTAAATGATTCGATGGGAAAAGTCTTCCATGTCCTGATACACAAAAGGAAGCTCATCCATAGAAAGAAGCTGGGGAAGAGGAACGCTGCTCTCCCGGATCTCCCCTGGCTCACCTTTTTTTATTCCTGCGAGCCATCGGCTGTCCCGCGCTCTCTCATCAAGTTCTCCTGACGCTCTGACCGTTTCTCCAAAGCCTTCTTGCTCCATACAGGCTGTTTCTTCCCTATATGCCCTTTTATTCCAAAGAATACCAGGAATCTGATCCAGTTTTCCCTTTCTCTCCAGATAATATTCCATAAGCTGCAGAAAAGTCCGCTCCCCTTCTCCCTTCATAATACCGCAGATCTGGGGATGATCCCGGAGGAAAGCCCGGCTCTCATAGGACACCTCCGGCCCTCCCAGCCAAATTTTGCAGGAGGGCAGAACCAGATGGAGATTCTCCACCAGCTCTTCCACCAGCCCGATATTCCAGATATAACAGGAAAAAGCCAGAATATCCGGCTTTTTCCTATAAATCTCTTCTAATATTTCATCACTGTACTGATTGATGGTAAATTCTGCCAGTCCGATCTGATCTGCATACTTTGCCGCGAAAGCCCGCAGGCTGTAAATAGCCAGATTGGCATGAATATACTTTGCATTAATGGCAGTCAGTAAAACTTTCATTTTTTTATCCTTTTTCAGAATTTTCACCCTCTACAGAAGCATCTTAGCTGCGCCGTAAATCCCTGCGTCATTTCCCAGAGTAGCCAGCACAAACGCTGCGCTGCGGTTGGCAGAGAATGCATAGCGTTGATAATATTTCCGGACAAAATCCAGGAGAATGGGACCTGCCTTGGACACTCCTCCGCCGATCACGAACGCCTCCGGATCCGTCACGCCCGCAAAGATCGCCAGAGACTTCCCAAGATAGCTGCCAAAACGCTCTGCCACCCGGACTGCCAGGGCGTCCCCTTCTTTCACTGCGTCAAACACAGCCTTTGCGCTCACCTCGGCTCCCCTAAGGACCGTAGCTTCTTCCGGCGCAGTCTCCAGCTCTTCCTTGGCCAGACGCACGATTCCTGTGGCGGAAGCCACCTGCTCCAGGCAGCCGCAATTGCCGCAATTGCAAGGATCCTTGATATAATCTGCCGCATGAGTATGGCCAATCTCCCCGGCTGCGCCATGGGCTCCGGATAAGATCCTGTCATTCACAATAATTCCTCCGCCCACGCCGGTTCCCAAAGTTACCAAAATCAGATTGTGGTAGCCTACGCCTCCACCCTTCCAAAGCTCTCCAAGGGCCGCCACATTGGCGTCATTCCCAGCCTTCACCCGAAGTCCGGTAAGCTTTTGCATCTCATCCACAATATGCACCCGGCCCCAGTGAAGATTCACTGCCACCGCTACTTCCCCCTCATCGTTAACCGGTCCGGGAACGCCGATGCCCACTCCTGCAATCTCTTCCTTCTTCAGGCCCTTTTCCGCTATCTTGTCCAAGATAGCGGCTGCCACATCCGGCAGAATCGCTTTTCCATTTTCCTCCGTGCGGGTGGGAATCTCCCATTTTTCCACCAGTTCTCCCGCTACGGTAAACAGGCCGCATTTTACAGTAGTTCCCCCCACATCAATGCCGAAACAATAGTTGTACATCCTCTACTCCTCGCTCTTCTTCATATTTTTTGCAAGGCTCTTCTGCACCCGGTTGTAAAGCTCCTTGGCCGCATTGTAGCCCATCTTTTTCTGTCTGTGATTGACTGCTGCGGATTCTACAATCACAGCCAGATTCCGCCCGGGACGGATCGGCAGTGAATGGCACACCACTTTATTCCCCAGAAATTCTGTGTACTCCTCCTCCAGACCAAGACGGTCATACTCCTTATCCCGGTCCCACTCCTCCAGTTTGATCACCAGATCGATGTTGCCGGTATTTTTCACACTCTCCACACCAAACAAGGTCTTTACGTCAATAATGCCGATTCCCCGAAGCTCAATAAAATGTCTCGTAATATCCGGCGCTGTGCCGATCAGCGTCTCGTCACTCACCTTCCGTATTTCCACTACGTCATCTGTGATCAGACGATGTCCGCGCTTGATCAGCTCCAAGGCGGCCTCACTCTTACCGATTCCGCTCTCTCCCATGATCAGGATTCCCTCGCCGTAAACATCCACCAGCACGCCATGAATGGAAATGCAGGGCGCCAGTTCCACGTTCAGCCAGCGGATCACCTCTGCCATAAAAGCGGACGTGGCCTGCTTGGTCACAAAGATGGGCACCTCATATTTTTTTGCCAGATCAATCATGTGTGGATCCGGCTCTGTCATGGTAGTATAGATCAGACACGGGATCTTGTAAGACAGCAGTTTTTCATAAACCGGCAGCTTTTCCTCCAGGGAAAGGTGTTCCAGATAGGTATATTCCACATACCCGATAATCTGCACACGCTCGGCGTCAAAATAGTCAAAATATCCGGTAAGCTGCAGCGCCGGACGGTTAATCTCTGTGGTGGTGATCCGTTTTCCTGAAATATCGATTTCCGGTGTCAGATTCTCCAGCCTCATTTTGCTGGCCATCTTAGATAATGCTACGCTATTGCTCATACCCCTTCTCCTTATAACGTCATTTCATTTATGGTATCATTTTTTCCGGAGTTTGTCCAGATTCAAGCTCAGGCAATTCCCGGTTTCCGCGGAAGGATGCAGCCGGGTTATGAAAAAATTCATACACCTGTCTGGCGCTTCTTGCATTCATGGACGGTACCTGGGACAGCTGTTCTTCACTTGCATCCCGAATGGCCTCCAAAGACTGGAAAGCCCGCATCAGAGCCTTTCTCCTGGTGGGCCCCACGCCGGGGATATCATCCAGGATGGAATGTACCTGTCCCTTGCTTCTCAGACTTCTGTGATACTCAATGGCAAACCGATGGGCCTCATCCTGAATCCTGGTAATAAGCTGAAACCCTTCTGAGCGCTGATCAATGGGTACCTCCACATTCTGATAATACAACCCTCTGGTGCGATGAAAATCATCCTTCACCATACCGCACACCGGAATATCCAGACCAAGAGCGCCCAATACCCGAAGGGCAATATTCACCTGTCCTCTTCCTCCGTCCATCATAATCAGATCCGGGAATCTGGTGAAGCTTCCCATCTCAAGCTGTCCGCCCTCAGCAGAAATCTCCTCCCGCTCTGCCAGGCCGTGGGAAAAACGCCGCGTCAGCACTTCCCGCATGGAAGCATAATCGTCCGGTCCCGTCACCGTTTTTAACTTGAACTTG
>ENA-ORTM01002813-ORTM01002813.1-human-gut-metagenome-genome-assembly--contig:-NODE-2813-length-13136-cov-38.300589_pt1 | contig 13136 bp, 13 predicted proteins | sample MGYA00241909_ERZ509182 | MGnify/ENA primary metagenome ERZ509182 (study PRJEB26280, sample SAMEA2338855) | human gut metagenome | biome: human gut; feature: human-associated habitat; material: faeces...
AAGACATCCCGTTCATCATAACGACCGAATTCGTTTCCGTCCCGGACGTTGTGCGCACCATCAAACTGGGAGCCAGGGACTACCTGCCTAAACCGGTACACAGGGATTACCTGTTGGAACTGGCGGAAGATATATTCCATCCCGTAGCCACCGTGAGAAAGCAGGAGAGGCAGTTGTTTCACCGCACAAGCCCCATGATCCTGAAAGTGGAAAAGTTTGCCAGACTGGTCGCCCCTTCCGAGATGTCCGTGATGATACTCGGAGCCAACGGGACCGGTAAGGAATCGGTGGCACAGACCATCCATGACAACAGCGAACGATATGGCAAGCCTTTTGTCGCCGTAAACTGTGGCGCATTGCCCCGTGAGTTGGCCGCCTCGTTGTTTTTCGGGCACGAGAAAGGCGCGTTCACCGGTGCGGATACGGCAAAGAGCGGATATTTCGACCTGGCGAAAGGCGGCACGCTGTTCCTTGACGAGATAGGCACCATGCCGCATGAAATCCAATCCATGCTTCTTCGGGTATTGCAGGAGAATGTATATACCCCGATCGGTAGCGGCAGGGAACGGATTTCGGATGTCAGGGTCATTTCCGCGACAAACGAGAATATGGAACTGGCTATCAAGGAGGGGCGGTTCAGGGAAGACCTTTACCATCGTCTGAACGAGTTTGATATCCGGCAGCCTTCTCTGGAGGAATGCCCGGAAGACATCCTCCCGTTGGCAGAGTTTTTCCGTGAACGCTTCTCGAAAGAACTGAAAAGGGAGACACGGGGATTTACGGAGGATGCCAAACGCAGGATGCTTGCCTACCGGTGGCCGGGCAACGTGCGCGAACTGCAAAACCGTGTCAAGCGTGCCGTGCTGGTTTCGGAAAATCCTTTATTGGAACTTCCTGAGTTAAATACAGGAGGTCAAATGGAGCACACGAATGGGGAGATCGCCTCTATCATGTTACCATTGAAAGACGAGAAAATAGAAAAAGAATCCATCATAAAAGCCCTGCAAATATGCAACGGACATCGTGAACAAGCGGCGCGGTTACTGAAAATAAATCCCGCGACATTGTATCGGAAGATGAAAAAATACGGACTGCGGTAGGTTGAAAACACGAATAAAGTTCATTCTCTTTTCAGTAGCGGCCATTTTTTGAGAGGCCGACTGTATATATTATTACGGTCATTTTTCAAGTTTTTGTTCCTGATTTTCCGTCTTCAGGCGCAACGACTTCGGAGTGAAGCCCGTCCCGAGCCTTCAGGCGAGTGGCAAGTTGTTTTGGGGTGCCGGAAATAATTTCGGGTGCCCCAAAACACAACTTGCCATGTTCGCTTGAACATGAATTTTTCTTCCGAAAAATCAAAATGTGGCATTCTATCCGCTTTCCGCCAATAAACCCCTTCTACCGCCATCTTTATCATTCCTTGAATACCCAAAACTGGAGCCATCGAGACACTTGGGCGGTGTAACAGGATGACACACGGTGTCACAGACCGTCAGCAGACCGCCATGATAGTGGCAATCCGGAAATTTTATCGTTATTTTGCCGCATGTCAGAACGCGTCCGGTCGCACAATTATCCATGTGTTCGTCAAGTACGGGGTGTATTATTGCATCCGCCCATTGGGTAACGGGTGAACGGAAACATATAAGAACATAATAATGCGTCCACTCCCCCATGTATGAATGCGTGACCGTCTTAATGCCGGACGGAACACATGAGGGATTGGGTACGTGACCGACTTATTTGGTGGATGTACATACCCGTTCAGCGATACTCACATGCGGGAATGGTCATATGGTCGCATTCACGACATGAGGGAAATGCAAGATTGCCGGAAAAGAATTGTCCAACTATCTAAAATATATAATTATGGCAAAGAGAAAAGAGGTTAAAATCAACGAGGAGCAGATACGCGACATGATGACTGGGGACATTCCTGCCGTCTTCATGGAAAAAAATCATGGAAACAACGCTGCCGACTCCCCCAAAGAAGGTGGCAAGGAACCAAAAACGGAAAATCAATCCGGGATTCCTGCCGTACCAAACAAAGTGGAAGATTCCGGCATATCTACCGGTGAAGAAGTACCGACCCCGGTCCTCCGAGAGAAAACACGCCAGAAAAGGAACGGCTTGCAGGATTATCCCGAACATCTGTTTGATAACAACGTTGTAAGGGAGCGCCGACAGACCTATGTCAGCAGTGACAACTACGAACGGGTGCGCATCCTGCTTTCCGTGATAGCACCGACCGTCAGCATCTCGTGCTATATAGACAATATCCTCTCGGCCCACCTGGAACAGTACCGTGACGAGCTGAATGCCCTATACAGCAGCCGTATCAACCTGAAACCGTTATGATTCTACATGTGGCCGCATGAGAAAAGGGACACCCGGCTGTCGGAATCTCTTCCTTCAGCCGGATGCCCCCCCCGTTTCTCTTTAACGGTCCCGTGTTCATCTCGTACCGGTGGCTCTCCTTCCTTTCGGTATCGGATTGTCAAGGATTATCCTGTAACAGAACTTTCCGTCCACCTTCACCGGCTCCCTTGCCACCATAAATCCGGCACATTTCTCCACCTTCGCGGCATCGAGTATCATTCCGGCTATGAAGCTGTTGGAGAAACGGGCGCAACGTGGGTCATTCCATATCATGAAGCCGTTTTCGTCATCCGATACGAACATGTACCAGTCTTTCGGCCTGTCATCGTCCCTGGCGATTCCCAGCCGGTTTCCGGCGTGCAGTTTAAGTTCCCTGCTCAATATCTTACTCAGGTACATGCTGCCGTCACGGCATACCGTGATGATCCGTTTTCCCTTGTAGGTCAGTGCCGGATGTGAATTGCTCTTGTCATAAACTGTCAGTTTCATAATCAATCATGTTTTTAGTGATACATTTATTTTCTGTCATGCCGCCTCGCCGGCCATAATCAGTCTTCTTTGGGCAATGAATCTCCGGTTCGCCCGGACGGATTCCATCATGGTCTGTGCCCTACGTGCCACCACCGATGTTTTCTCGCCCATGTGTCTGGCGATGGTACGGAACGAGCTGCCGGTCTCGTAAAACCGCAGCATGAATATCCTGTAATCCTCGTAGGAGAAGTGCCGCCTGAGGAATTTCTGTATGTCCCTTACCAGCCTGTCGCACCCGGTAAGCATCTCTTCCCGCTCATCGGTCTCTTCCGTGCAGTCCGCCTCACCCAGTCTTGAGAAATACTCGTCCCCGGGGTTGTCGTAACGGCTGTCTTCCCTTGTTCCCGATTGCAGGATTTTCCGATAACACCCGAAGAAGTAGGATTCCAAGTCCTCTATTCCGTTGTTTGAGAACATCACCTGCTTCCTGACTGCCAGATACGCGTCATGGAACGCGTCCTCGTTGATCTTTCCATAAAGGGACACGCTCTCTTTCAGTCTCGCGTATGAACGGTTGAACCATCCGTTGAATTCTTTCACGTCTTTTGTTGCCATATCCTTTGATTTTTATCTGTTAGACATCCGGCCTGCGGTGCAGGCACTCTTGTTTCTTTGTATGCTTTACAGCCGTTCTCCCGCCGGAAAGGTGTCAAGGCTCGGCAGGAAAAAATACCGGAGCGCGGAGCGTGAGGATGATTTTTTCCCAGCCGACCCGCAGGGCCCAGCCTTGCGCCCCGGTGGGGAACGGCTACCTTTGCTTCAAAGAAATAAGGGTGTCCTTTGAGGTTTCCACCTTTGATTTTTTCACCTGACGGTGAAAAAGAATGTCTGTTGGAGACACGTGCCGTCCGGTTTGTAGGCGATTCCCGTTTTTTTATTTTCTTCGCTTCCGAAACGGTTTACGGGCACATGAATCCCTTTCAGATACCATCTGTCTGCCATTCCGTTTTTACAATAAAAAATCAATGTTAAACTTAAAATTACAGGAATATGGAAGTAGTGGTCATAGACAAGGCGACTTTCGAGAGGATGCTCTCGGAGTTCGAGAATTTCGCGGGAAAGGTGGAACGTCTCTACCGGGAACATGAGGATCTGGGAGAGAGGGAATGGCTTGACAGCGATGACGTGTGCAGGCTGCTCGGTATCAGTCCGAGAACCCTACAGACGATGCGGGAGAATGGGACGCTGGCTTACACCAAGATAAGCCACAAGGTGTATTACAGGCCGGAGGATGTGAAGACTGTCTTTCCCGTGGTGGAGATGAAACGGTGTATTGTAGCCAATAAAGGAAGAAATTGTAATACTGATACAGTTAATCATAAATATCGTGCTTATGAATGACAATGGCAACATCCGGCTGCTGACACCGGAAAACGACATGCGTGTGAGAGCCTTTTTCTCGTCGCTGGAAGACCTTTCAAAAAGGGTGGAGAAAATATGCGACAGCAACAAGCCGTCACTGGACGGGGAACGCTATTACAACGACAAGGAGCTGGCGGTGAAACTGAAGGTCAGCCGCAGGAGCCTACAGGATTACCGCAACAACGGCATACTGCCATATATCCGGGTAGGAGGAAAAATCCTGTACAGGGCTTCCGACATTGAACGGGTGCTGATGGACGGGTACAGGGAAGCGTACAATCAGAATAGAAAAACTTGGTTCTAACCCCATAAGGTTGCTTTTATTCCGTGAAACTATCCTCTGAGTATAGAAATTACGGATAAAAGCAACTTTTATCATAATGTGATGGCAAAATAAAAAGTAGGGAGAAAAATGTAAAAAGTAGGGAGAAAATCATCGCCTTGCTTTCACAGGATAATACACTGAGCGCAACAGCACTTGCCCGGCGGATAGGAATAACCCCCAAAGCCGTGGAAAAACAGATTGCCAGGTTGAAAGCGGACGGGACACTCCGACGAATCAGGCCGGACAAAGGCGGGTATTGGCAGGAGGTCGAAAAAGCGGATTGATTTTTCTGGAGGGAGCGCAGTTTGCCGCCTGCCCATTTCATGCTGTCTTCAAAAAATATCCCTCCTATTATAGAATATCAGAACAGCATACAGACTGGTTATATAATACAGACTGTATGCTGTTTCTTTTGGGGTTGTTTTTGTATCGACTTTTCCGTCAGTCGCTTGTTTCCGCTGCCGTCGGCGTCCATTGTACAGACGTGAAAGGGGAAAGGTTTTCGGGCTGAATACCCTTTGCCCGCAAAGGAAGATTCTGCCCGAAACGGCACAGCCGCCTGACCTTTCCGCTTTCAGAAAAGTCTGTACTAACTTCCATGGACGGCGAGGAGACAGGCGGCTGCGAAACTGTCATTGGTTGTCATGGCCGGAATGTGTGCGGTGTTTGCTTCTTTTTTCCATCAGTTTGTCCATTTCCTTTGAGATTTTGTCCTCCGTTATCCTGGCATATCCCTGGGTCGTGCTGATATTCGAGTGCCCCATCATCTTGGCTATGCTTTCGATTGATACGCTCTCTGAAATAAGGAGAACCCCGAACCCGTGACGGGCCTGGTGGTAGGACAAGTCATCGTTCCTGCCCAGAATCACGCCGATTTCCCGTATCTCGTGCCAGATGGAATCCCGGCTTGGCAACGGGAACACGAGATTGTGCATGTCGGTGGTGTTGTACAATGCCAGTATCTGTTCAGCTATCGGGTGTAAGGGGATAACGGCCTCCACGCCGGTTTTCTTGCGGTTGATGCGGATAAACCGCCTGCCATCCGCTGTCGTTTCGATATGGCGCGGATGAAGCTGTTTGATATCGGCATAGGCAAGTCCCGTCAGGCATGAAAAGATGAACGCCCGTCTGCCCAGTTCCGCGCGTCCGTCATTCAAGGGCATGGCCATGATTCTTTTCATTTCTTCACGTGTGACGTACTTGTGCCTGGGTGCGGGCTTCTTTTCATATTCGACATCCTCCACCGGATTGGTACGCAGTATCTCGTTATCCACGGCAAGATAAAGCAGCCTGTTCAGCCAGCAGAGGCAACGGTTGGTCTGCGTGGAACTGAAATTCTTGTTCCGTACAAGAAATGCCTTGTAACCTTTGCCGAAGTCTTCCGTTATCTCCTCAAAGGCAATGTCCTTCCTGCCCAAAGAGGTAAGATAGTCCGTCAGGTATTTCTGGAAGTATCGGGAATGGCGGTAGGTGGAAATGGAATTTATCTCTTTGCTCCGTATTCTGAGACGTTCGCGCTCTATCTCACCCATCTGCAACAAATGGGTGGGAACCACGAACTGTCTTGTCACCCGGGTCTTGATGATTTCCGCGCTGACGATACCCTGTGTCCTCAGAATATCCTCGTAAGTCTGTTCGATATACTTCCGGTACTCTTGCAGTCTGGCGTTTTCCCTTACCGTGCGTGTTGTTCCGGTTTTGGCGTTCCAGTCTTCCGGCCTGCAATATATACCGGTAGTGATGGCGGTACTCCTGCCGTCAATGGTGATGCGGCACATGACAGCCGTGGTTCCGTCAGCCTTTACCTTGCCGCGGTTGATGTAGAATAATATGGAAAATGTACTTCTCATGATATCCGTTGTTTGGTGGTTATAAAACAAGTTTGAAATCTTTGGTAGCCTCGATAAGCCTGTCCATATCCTCGAAAAGTTTTTTAGGTGTCACGCGGGCATACACCTGTGTCGTCTGGATATTGCCATGCCCCAGCATCTTGCTGATGGTCTCAATCGGCACACCCGCTTCAAGGGTGACGAGCGAGGCAAACGAGTGGCGTCCGACATGGTAGCACAGGTTCTCCTTTATCCCTGCCAGTACGGCCAGTGCCTTCATATGGTTTCTCATGCTCGGGTAGTGGATCATCGGAAACAGGGTGTCCCTTTCATCGTCATGATATTTTTCTATCAGGTCAACGGCTTCCGGCAGCAGTTTCACGCTTGCGCGGAGTTCGTTCTTTTTCCGGTGGTATTTCAGCCACAATTTACCCTCCTCGTCCGTATGCAGGTTTTCTTTGGTGATTGTCACGGCATCACTGTAGGCTACTCCGGTATAGCAGGCAAAGAGGAACAGATCTCTTGCCAGGCGGTGGGTCGTGCGGTGTGGGGCTATCTCGACATCCCGTATCTTCTCGAAACTTTCCCGGCTCAATGCCTTTGGCGTCTTGACGGTCTGTTTCGGAAGGACATAATGCTGGAACATGAACCGCTCGGAATGACCTTCCTTATAGGCTTTCCGGCAAGACTTCTTGACAATTGCCAGGTAATGCCGTGCGGTATCCACGGCGTGTCCTTTCTCGTCAAGGATGAAATTCTCGTAATCGTGGATGAACTGCTCGGTGAGCTGTCCGAAAGCCAGATCCTTTGTCTTAAACCTGGCTTCAATGAACTCGCGCATGGTACGGCAGGTATAGTCGTATGCCGGATATGTCCCTTTGGCCCGGTCTATCCCGATACGGCTCTTCACTTCATCCCTGACGGCATCCAGTATTTTCATCAGGGTCATCTGGGTGCTCATGCTACCCTGAAAGGCATCCTTGACGGAAGCGGCGTTAAAATCAGCCTTTCGTTCCAGAAGGGAATCAAACGCGGCATTGACATCAAGCAGCAGCCTGTCGATTTTGGCATTGGTTTCAACGGCCTCCCTGCTTTTGCCGTTCAACCGGCTTTCGCGGGGATTCCACAGCCCGGGAGTACAGGAGAGTTTACAGCTGAACTGCGCCATCGTCCTGTTCACGGTGATGCGTCCCATTATCGGGGCTTTGCCCGACTTGTCCAGTCCGCTCTTTTTGAGGTAGAGCAGAACCTTGAATTTTTCTACTTTCATACGCTTATAATTTTAGTGGCAAATTTACCTGTTTTACAAGCGTCCTTTGGTATGCAAAACTATGACAACCAGTGTAATATATCGTCGTTTCAAATTATCTGATCCGCTTCGCGTTACCTTGATACCTTTCGGTAACTGTCCGGCTAACGGTTTGGTAACTGAACAGCTGCAATAATCCTCAAATTCTTGCGTTTTCTCCGTTTGGAACAATGTGGAGAAATAACACATTTTCAGATTATTACGTTATAGCTTCTTTTCTTTTCCAGTGCTCATTTTACTTCTCTATTTCCATGTGGCCCGGCACACATTCGCCACGATGATGCTGACCCTTGGAGCAGATCTCTATACTACCTCGAAGCTGCTCGGTCATGCGGATGTGAAAATGACGCAGGTGTACGCAAAAATCATCAACCAAAAGAAGGATGATGCTGTCAATTTGGTAAACGGATTGTTCGATTGACCCAATGTAAATCGTCGCATTTTTAGTGATATAAAGTAGGACTGTTCTCATATCTACATATAGTCGGGGTACATCCAGATTTAGGTTTACTTTAATCCGAGTGCGTATAGGGGAAAAACCAAAGTGAACTAATTTATAGAGGTCTCACTTGTTGTTAATATAGGAAAGCAATAAACATATTGAGTAGATATTGATTATCCTTAATCGAGTAGGAGGAAATATAAATAACATAAACAAAGAAAACTCTTATCCGCACCGTCTCGCAGGAACTTGACCCGCCCGTGAAATAGGCCGGATTCAGGTCCTTTGTCGTCAAGGACATTCCGCTCCGACGATTCTACTTCGCCCGTTTAGGAGAGTATACCGCTTCAAACGGTTCAAAACAAATCGTCTTCGTGCCGTCCCGGACGAAATAACCCCAACAGCACATGAACGCTCGGTATAGCGGTTGGGGACAAAATTTGGCTTAATCCTCAACCCTGTAGGTTCGATAGCATATAATCGGGTACTCCTTGAAAACGCTGTACCGGCACTACTTTCGTCTGCGATATTCCGCCGGCGTCATTCCCGTCTGTCGTTTGAACAGGCGGGTAAAGTATTGGGGATACTCGAATCCCAGCTCGTATGCGATCTGGCTTATCGGGCGTTCGTCCAATGCCAGTTTGTCTTTCGCCGTCTCAATCATTCGATTCTGGATATGTTTTCGGGTATTCATACCCGTTTCGCGTTGAAGCACGGCGGTCAGGTAATCGGACGAAAGATTCAGTCGGTCGGCAAAATATTTCACGGTCGGCAACCCGTTTTTCGAGAGGGAATCGGAATGGAAATAATCGCGGAGCAGTTTCTCGAACCGGCTTACGATATCCATGTTTTCCCGATGCCTCATCTTGAACTGCCGATCGTAGAATCTGCGGCAATAGCTCAGCAGCAAGCCGATGGAGGCACATGCTATTTCAGGTGTATGTTCGTCGATGCGTTGCCGAAGCTCCCGTTCGATGTGACGAAAAATACTCAACACATGTCCGATTTCCTCTTCCGACAGGTGCAACGCCTCGTGGAGTTCATACGAAAAGAATACGTAATTTCCGATGTCGCGCCCCAGTGCCGTCCCCCGGATGAAATCGGAATGCACCATGACGGCCCAATTGTCCTCTGCCGGCCGGAACGGCTCTCCGTACTCCTGAAAAACGACCGTCTGTCCCGGGCTGGTAAAGACCAGCGTACCGTCCGAGTAATCGTACATGTTACGACCGTATTTCACACCGCACGATGAGTTTCCTCGGCAGAGTGCTATGACATAATAGTCCTGCTTCCAGCCTTGCGGATGGCTGTATTCGGCGATTTGCGAGAAGTTGACAACAGAAATCAACGGATGATAGGTCTTGACTCCGATGATGCGGTTGAACTCCTGCGGTGTTTTGCAATGTATGATTCCGTTTTTGTCCTTCATTCGGCAAAAGTAATGTAAAATGCGGATTATCGCATCATTATCACGGATTCATATCATACAAACACGGATTTGTTTACCCAGTATGTTTGGCATAACCGCTACATTTGTCGAAAAATAAATGAAAATCCGCATGAAACGAATCGAACATCAAAAAACGGCGTCGCCGACGACCGTATTGCTTTTTTCGGGAGCCATCGTGCTACAAATTGTCGGCATGTCCCTCTTTCCACTGACGGCCGGCTATACGAAGTTCTGGCCCACACTGGCTTCCATCCTGGCCTTATTGCTCGGCTCATCGCTTTTTTGCCGGATGCTTTACAAAGGTGTCGCACTCAGTTTTCTGATACCGTTAGGTTCAGCAGTCATACCGCTTGTCGTGAGCATGCTGGGAATATTCGTGTACGAGGAAAGTATATCGGCATTGAAAATCACGCTGCTTATAGTGGCCTGCGCCCTGATAGGCATCGCAGGTAAAATGAAATAAGTAGACGTCATGGACAGCCTACCTGCAACTACAATCGGACTATTTTTGATTGCGACGATGTTCTCCCTGGGAGCAACGGCAATTTGGCCGCGGACACAGGGATTTACCCGACCTATACCGACGGCTCTGTCTATACTGATGCAGGTAATATGCCTCGTATTGATGAACCGCATTGTCGATTCGGGAGTCGAGTTGAGCTTTCTCGTACCGCTCAACGGGGCATTTTCACCGCTCGTGATGATTTTTGTCGGCGTTTTTCTCTATAAGGAGAAGGCGTCAGTTTGGAAAATCGCTGTCTTGCTGACGGCATGCGTGCTGATTGGTTTTGCAAACTTCTTATAAACTGGTAAATATGAATAGCGAACAACATACTACAGCCAAAGTCTGGCTGATTACGGGAGCATCTCGTGGTATGGGACATGCCATTATGGAGGCGGCGCTCGCCGCCGGGCATTGCGTGGCGGCGGTCTCGCGCAGCGGAGAAATAACGACGCATATCGAAGACGGGGCAGCGCAGCTGCTTCCGTATGCGTTGGATGTGACGAATACCGAACAGGCGGTGTTCGACCGGATGGCCGAAGCGGTCGTGAAGCACTTCGGACGCATCGACGTATTGGTAAACAACGCCGGTCACGGACAATTCACCTACTTCGAGGAGTCGGACGAGCAGCAGATTCGTGACGTATTCGAGACCAATCTGTTCGGACTGATGCGCGTTACCCGTGCCGTTTTACCGGTCATGCGCAGACAACATGCCGGACACATCTTCAATATTTCGTCCGCTGCGGGATATTCGGGTGTCGGACCATCCATTTACCACACGAGCAAATTCGCCGTTACGGGGTTCTCCGAGTCCCTTGCGTTCGAGACGGAACAATTCGGCATCCGGGTTACGATCGTCGCTCCCGGCCTGTTCCGCACGGATTTCATGAATTTCAATTCCGCCTATCATCTTCCCGCACGACCCATTGCGGACTACGACGCATTCCGGGAGCGGATGAGCGGTTTCGTGAAATACATGAACGGTCGAGAGCCGGGCAATCCCGAAGTGTTGGGAAGACTGGTCGTGAAAGCGGCCGACAGTGAAAACCCTCCGCTGCATCTGCCCGTAGGTGCGGATGCCATCGAGACGCTCGAAACGCACCACGAGGCACAGCGAAAGGATGTCGAGGCATGGCGTGAGGTGTCCTGCGCCACCGCGTTCCCTCCCGAAGAGTCGGAAGTCGATACGCAGGCGTTTTTTCAATGAACCGAAGCATGAGGGGTGGAAAATCCGAAGGCATGAAAAGCAGGATGCCCGATTTGCAGAACACAAACCGGAGTTGTCTGAAATTCAGTTGTCGAATCGGTTAATTATGAATAAGAAATCCCTTATCCGCACCATCTCGCAGGAACTCGACCCACCCGTGTCGCAGGACAGAATCGCCAGGATTCTCGACAAAGGGCAGTTCCTCCAATCCAAGGACGGCACACGGTTCATTTCCGCTTCCAGTCTTTCATCGGCACTTTCTGCCGCCAGAAATAACAAGACATCGGTCGCCTATGGAATAAAAAGAGTTATCAAGGAATTGAAACTATAAAGCAAGTTAATTGACATGAAAGAACAAATCAAAAAGTCTTCTCTTTTTTTGAAGAGAAGCAGCACCTAACCCACTTTGCTACCGAAAAGGATGTAGCGGAGGAATTGTTTGAGTTACTTTCCGAAGCGAGAGAACTCTATCTTCAGGATGTGATTGTGGGTGACAAGCGGTATAGCCGCTATGTGGATGACTTCATAAATAGTCACCGGTACATCAACTGCAACAGTGCAATTTGCCGGAATTGCCACGAGATGAACATCCACATCGTCAAGGGACTGCTGAACGAATGCGCCCACCTTATCCAGCCTCTTTTTGAGGCATCCGACTTCTCCTTTGAGAAGTGTATGGAGTTACAAAGGAAGTATGACCGCTCGGAACCGTTGCCGCCATACAGTTGGCACGGAGCAAGGGGGCTTTTGTGTATGGCATCTGCAACGTCGTGGGTGCCTCTATCCCAAGAAATACGGATTCCGGGACATACATCCATGTAGGACCTGAGATAGGTGTGGCTTCTACCAAGGCTTTTACAGGACAGGTAACGGTGCTGATGCTGCTTGCCCTCTGCGTGGGACAGATGCGTGGTACTGTGGATGATGCAACCGTAGAGAGGATTGTCCGGGAGTTGAAGAACATGCCCCTATATATCCTAAAATCCGCAAGCAATCTCAATGGCAATCTCAATTGCAGTAAAGAGCTTGAACACTATGCATCATGATAGTATGAGCGTGAATTTTGTCCGATTTGTGCATACCTTCCCCTTACCCCACAATGCGACTTGAGGCAATACGCATATTCTAACCGGAAAGAAAGGATTCTTATCCGAATTCTGTTTTGAAGGGTTTTGCATAAGCGCGGTTCTCTGTGTAGATATTCAGCACGTATTGCCTTGCAGTCATGATCCACTTGGCAGGTACGGAGATGAATCTGAAGACAAAAGCCTTTATGCGACTCGTTTTCTTGAGCCCAAAAGCCTTGGTGTCAAGCCTGCTCATGATGGTTTTGTAGAAATTGTGTATCAATGCAGTAAGCAGAAGAAAGACAGTATTCTCCGCCATGAATGACTTGGGGAGCCTGCTCCAACCGAATCCGTTGTTCATGTCGTCAAAGATACGTTCCTTGCCGCCACGCAGATTGTAGAATTCAACAATGTCCCTTGTCGATGACTTGTAATCGTTGGTCAGAATACAACGGTAAGTGTATTCGCCTTCCCACAGGTCAAGGTCGCCGCTGTTGCGTCTTTGTCTCTGGATGACAAGACGATAGCACTTGCCTTCCCATTTCTCAACGAGAATGGAATTGAGTTCGAACTGGATGCCGTTAATCTCCTCCGTCTTCCATCCTCTCAGAGCAAAGATGTCATTGTAGAGCGAACTGCATCGGTTGGCACGGATGTAGAAAAGTTTGCAATGCTTCGTAAGCTTCCAAAATTGGCGTATTGACTAGCATGTCTCTTTCGCATACCTTCG
>ENA-ORTM01002820-ORTM01002820.1-human-gut-metagenome-genome-assembly--contig:-NODE-2820-length-13082-cov-3.024257_pt1 | contig 13082 bp, 13 predicted proteins | sample MGYA00241909_ERZ509182 | MGnify/ENA primary metagenome ERZ509182 (study PRJEB26280, sample SAMEA2338855) | human gut metagenome | biome: human gut; feature: human-associated habitat; material: faeces...
ATGATAAGATAAATAACGTTGTGAGAAAGAGATGGTCCTCTGTTGCCCAGCGCATTAAGAACATCCAATAGATGAGGAGGAACACAATGAACGAAATTATCAGAAACATCGAAGCTGCTCAGATGAAGGCAGAAGCACCTCAGTTTAATGTTGGAGATACTGTAAAAGTATATGCTAAGATTAAAGAGGGTAACCGTGAACGTGTACAGGTATTCGAAGGCGTTGTCCTGAAAAAACAGGGCGGCAGCAACAGAGAGACCTTTACAGTTAGAAAGAATTCTAACGGCATCGGCGTTGAGAAGACCTGGCCGCTGCATTCTCCCACAGTAGAGAAGGTAGAAGTGGTAAGACATGGTAAAGTAAGACGTGCAAAACTGAACTACTTAAGAGGCCGTGTTGGTAAACGCGCTAAGGTAAAAGAATTAGTAAAATAAGTCTGGTGGCTGAGGGACAAGTACAGAATGTATTTTGTCCCTCTTTCAGTATGCAGGAGACTTACAATGAGCAGATGGAAGAAAAACAGAGAAGAAGATAGCTGGATAAAACAGGATGGGATTGTCCCGACCGCCAGGGAGCGTAAACGTATGGAAGCCCAGCGGAAAGAGATCTTTCCGGATCAGAGAAGAAAGAAAATACCAAAGGTGGTGTTTTCTTGGACCTTTCAGATTTTAATTGTGATTATGTTCGCCTATGTGATAGTCTATTTTTTTGGGCAGACCAGGACGAATGTTGGGCAGTCTATGGATGTGACTCTTTCCGGCGGCGATAAAGTGCTGTTAAATGTGATGGCGTACCAAATCGGCGGCCCGGATCGGGGCGATGTGATCTCTTTTAAGCCGAATGGCAGCGAGAGCAGTCATTCCAATATTAAGCGGGTGATTGGACTGCCAGGAGAGACGATTCAGATCAGGGATGGTATGATTTATATAGATGGAAAGGCTTATTTGGAGAAAGCCAATTATCCGGTGATCACCAATCCGGGCATGGCGGCTGAGCCGATTACACTTGGTGAGAAAGAGTATTTTGTACTGGGAGATAATCGGAATAACAGTGAGGACAGTCGGTTTGCGGATATTGGATTGGTGGAGTCGGATACCATCGAGGGCAAAGTCTGGTATGTGATTAGCCCGGGGGAGCGTAGAGGAAGAGTGTCCTAAAAGCAGGAATAAGAGGCGTACCGCAAGAGCAGGTACGAATGGAAGCAAAATAAGAAATTGGCGTATAGATGCCTGCGGGCTGGACGCTGGATGAATTAGAATGCAAAAAAAGTGAGGAAAAAATATGAATTATCAGTGGTATCCAGGCCACATGACAAAAGCCAGGCGCATGATGCAGGAGGATATGAAGCTGATTGACCTGGTGATGGAATTGATTGATGCCAGAATTCCTATTTCCAGCAGAAATCCGGATATCAATGAGCTGGGCAAGGGAAAGGCACGCATTGTATTGTTAAATAAGGCAGATCTTGCGGATGAACGTCAGAATCTTGCCTGGACCAAATATTTCCAGAGTACTGGCTGCTTTGTGGCCAATATTAACTCCAGGAATGGAAAAGGGATCCGGGAAATTCAGCCATTGATTCAGGAGGCCTGCCGGGAAAAGATGGAGCGGGATCGGAAAAGAGGTATACTGAACCGGCCGGTACGAGCCATGGTGGTGGGCATCCCCAATGTAGGGAAATCCACTTTTATCAATACGTTTGCAGGAAGAGCCTGTGCAAAAACAGGAAATAAGCCAGGAGTTACTAAGGGAAAACAATGGATTCGCTTAAATAAAAATGTAGAGCTTTTGGATACTCCGGGGATTTTGTGGCCTAAATTTGAGGATCAGACAGTTGGGTTGAAACTGGCTTTGATTGGTTCCATGAAGGATGAATTGTTAAATGCAGAGGAGCTGGCACTGTGGCTGCTTCGTTTTCTCGCAAAGCAGTATCCTGGAGTTTTGTCAGGCCGCTATGGAGCAGATGAAGAGCAGACGGAGCTTCAGATGCTGGAGGCTGTGGCAGAAAATAGAGGATGTAAAAACAAGGGGGATACGTTGGATCTTACAAAGGCTGCTGCGCTTTTGCTGGATGATTTTCGGTCGGGGCGGCTGGGACGATTGTCTTTGGAGATGCCGGAAGATCAGGGAACGCAGAATTGAGAGAGGAACAGGAGCGCCTGCAGGAGAGAGAATGGTGAGAAGTATTGAAAAATAAAGAAGCGAAAAGAAAAGGGCCTGTAGGGGTGGCTCTTAGCTGGATTTTTTATATTGCGGCAGTGCTTGTGCTGGCTTTTGTGTTGGTAACTTTCGTAGGGCAGCGCACCGTGGTGAGCGGTATTTCCATGTATCCCACGCTGGATGATGGAGATCAGCTGATCGTGGATAAACTGACTTACCAATTCAGGGATCCCAGGCGGTTTGAAGTGGTGGTTTTTCCCTTTCAGTATCAGGAAGACACCTACTATATTAAGCGTGTGATTGGACTTCCGGGAGAGACCGTGCAGATTGCAGACGGAGTGATTACCATTAATGGACAGATTCTTTCGGAGGATTACGGCTGGGAGAAAATGGAAAATGAAGGGTTGGCTTTTGATCCCATCACGCTTGGAGAGGATGAGTACTTTGTGCTGGGAGATAATCGGAACAACAGCTCCGACAGTCGGGAACCCAGTGTGGGAAATGTAGAGAAGGGTACGATCATTGGAAAGGCCTGGCTGAAGATCTGGCCCTTGAATGAGGCGGGATTTGTAGAGTGAGCATTCTGTTTATGGATCCTGCGCACCCGCTGCTTTGGTGTTTGAAGCAAGGGAGTAAAAATGGAAAGGATAAAAGCGTATGGCAGGAAGTATCGGGGAAATCAAAAAAGAATTTGAAGCGGCCGGAGAGGATGCATTGCAGGAACTGTTTGCGAAGTATGGTCAGGATCCCAGGGCAGGCATCCAAAACTTGATCAGAAAATATCAGGGGCAGTTGAAAAAACTGGAAGCGGAGCGCTGCAGGCTGGAACGGATGCGCTGCTATGAGCAGAAATACAAGGATTTAGGGTATGTGTGCGGTATTGATGAGGCAGGAAGAGGCCCTTTGGCAGGTCCGGTGGTGGCCGGAGCGGTGATTCTTCCCCAGGATTGTGAGATTCTGTATCTTAACGATTCCAAGCAGCTTTCAGAAAAGCGCAGGGAAGCGTTATTCTGTGAGATACAGGAGAAAGCGGTGGCTGTGGGGGTGGGGATTGTGGGTCCCAGGAGAATTGATGAAATCAATATTCTTCAAGCTACCTATGAGGCCATGTGTGAAGCCATTGGCCATCTGAAGGTAATGCCCCAGATTCTGCTGAATGATGCGGTGACCATTCCTCAGGTGACCATCCCTCAGGTGCCCATTGTTAAGGGAGATGCCAAAAGTTTGTCCATAGCGGCGGCCAGCGTGGTGGCCAAGGTTACAAGGGACCGGATGATGCGGGAGTATGATGAGTTGATGCCGGAGTACGGTTTTGCAGGACACAAGGGATACGGTTCGGCTGCCCATATAGAGGCAATCCGAAAATATGGGCCATCGCCTATTCACAGAGCAAGCTTTATCAAGAATTTTGTGTAAAAGACGCTTTTTGGGGAGAGAGCGGGTATTTTATTTGAACAAACGGAAAGTAGGAGCTAATGGGGAACGAATTGCGGGGATTTTTCTGGAAAAACAGGGATATCAGATTTTGCAGTACAATTTCCGCTGCCGCAGCGGAGAGATTGATCTTATCGCCAGAGAGGGCGCTTATCTGGTATTTGCAGAGGTAAAGTACCGAAGGAATGGAACCTTTGGAACTGCGCTGGAAGCGGTAAATGTCCGTAAGCAGCGGCAGATCTGCCGGACAGCCCGGATATTTTTGCTGCGACATCCCTCTTATTGGGAGTTTCCCAGCAGGTTTGACGTGGTGGCGATACAGGGAGAGGAAATATTCCTTATAAAGAATGCATTTTCCTATCTGGAGGAATAAAAAAGCGATTACACAGCAGAGAGACTAGAAAACAGCGCTGTGCAGAAGAGATTTTTGGAAAACAGAGTGTTCCCAAAAACGGTTCGTTTTCCATTGCTGAAACCGAAAATGAAAGAGTCTGGGAGGTAAAGGGGGAGTATGGGAAAGATGAATTGGAAACGAAAAGAGGATGAGAATCCCATGAATCATATCTCTGTCCATGAAAAGGGCGAAGTGGTTTATCTGACCTTTCCCATATTGGAACAGTTTTCCTGGATTACCCATGGATTCAGTACCAGGCTGGGCGGGGTGAGCCAGGGAGAGATCGGTTCTATGAACTTAAGCTTTGGCCGGGAACCGGACAGGGAGAATGTGGAAGAGAATCATAGGCGTCTGGCAGCTGCTATTGGTTATGAACCGGAGAACATGGTGTTTTCCAGACAGACGCACACTACCAATATCATGAAAGTGACAGAGGAAGATCGGGGACTTGGGTTTATTCGAGAACAGGATTATAATAATATTGACGGTCTGATCACCAATGTGCCGGGGCTGGTACTGGTGACCTTTTATGCGGACTGCGTACCTTTGCTTTTGGTGGATCCGGTACACCGTGCCATCGGTTCTGCGCATTCAGGCTGGAGGGGAACCGTAGGAAATATAGGAAAGACAGTGGTGGAGGCTATGACAAAGGCTTACGGAACAAGGCCGGAGGATGTGGTGGCATCCATTGGCCCTTCCATTTGCCAGGATTGCTATGAAGTGAGCGGGGATGTGATTGAGGAGTTCCGGAATGCCTATGCTTCGGATTTGTGGCCTTTTCTTTTCTATGGAAAAGATGATGGGAAGTACCAGCTAAATCTCTGGCGGGCCTGCTATGAGAATTTTCTCGGAGCCGGACTTCTGCCGGAGCACATCAGTCTGCCTGATCTTTGTACCTGCTGCAATCCCAAACTTCTTTATTCTCACCGGGCATCCGGCGGCAGAAGAGGAAATTTGGCGGCATTTTTGATGATAAAAAAATAAAAAGAGACGGTTATGTACCAGGTATATGGATGCCAGGAAAGATCTGTATAGGACACAAACAGGCCGCCGCAGCTTAGGATGCTTTGCAATCCCATGGCTGTGACGGCCTGTTTGTTTATGAGCAGGAACTGATAAAACGAAAGCACGCGGCCTTCTCTTAATCTGAACAAATATTATTTTGTTTTCAGGCTCTCCAGAAGTTCCCGGATTTTTTCGGTGGGAGACTGGATGCTGCTGATGGATACATCGTGGTTCAGATGGTCGATAATGCTGGCAAGATATTTGGTCATATCTGCTTCTGCATACCACTCTCTCTTCAAAAGTTCCGGCGTTCGATAGTTTAAATTGGTGGTTACCACTTTGTAGATATAGCCCTTTTCGTAGTATTCGTCAAACTTGGCCAGGCCGTCTGTAAAAAGACCGAAAGTGGTGCAGACAAATACCCGGCGTGCTTTCCGTTCCTTTAACTGTTTTGCTACATCCAGCATACTTTCGCCGGAGGAGATCATATCGTCGATTACCAGCACGTCTTTGCCTTCCACAGAGTCGCCCAGGAATTCGTGGGCAACAATGGGGTTCTTTCCGTTAACAACAGTGGAGTAGTCTCTTCTCTTGTAGAACATTCCCATATCAATACCAAGGATATTGGCAAAGTATACTGCTCGCTCCATGGCTCCCTCATCCGGGCTGATGGCCATTAGGTGATCGCTGTCAATGCGAAAATCCGGAACAGCTTCCACCAGAGCTTTCAAAAACTGGTAGGTGGGCATAAAGGAGTCGAAACCGTGGAGCGGGATGGCGTTCTGGACTCTGGGATCATGGGCGTCAAAGGTGACGATATTGGTCACGCCCATATCGATCAGTTCCTGAAGGGCGAGAGAGCAGTCTAAGGATTCTCTCTTGGAGCGCTTATGCTGCCGGCCTTCATAGAGGAAGGGCATGACAACCGTAATCCTCTTAGCTTTTCCGTTGGCAGCGGAGATAATGCGCTTTAAATCCTGAAAATGATTGTCCGGGGACATGTGATTTTCATGGCCGCAGACCGTATATGTAAGGCTGTAGTTGCACACGTCAACTAAAATGAACAGATCGCATCCTCTCACAGAGTCCATAATCTGTCCTTTTCCCTCTCCGGTTCCAAAACGGGGGCAGCTGCAGTTTAAAAGATAGCTGTCCTCGCAATAGCCTGGAAGCGGGAGGAGCGGATCGGAATTCATGGGAGAATTGTGGCGAAAATCCACCAAATACTTGTCCACGATACCAGCAAAATCTCGGCAGCCTTCCAATGCTGCGATCTTCAGCGGTCCTACCGGCATTACGTGTTCTGGCAGTTTGATAGTTGTCATTAGGGCACCTCCGTAAAAGTGTATCTGTTGATAATCACTTGTTTTGTTGAATTATGAAATGAATTGTCCAAAAGAATCCTGCGGAGCACGTTTTGTTTTATAGGAAAGAAATTCCTGTGAAATCAAAACGTATGCAGATTGCATACATCCACAACCTAAGTTATAGCATGTTACAATGGAAAGAGTCAAGCCTATTGTGCCGGAGAACTGTCTTTATTTCAGAACAAAATCTTTTGGAAAGGTTGCATTTTGTGCTGGCAGAGGGTATGATAGCGTCAGTGAAAGAGGATCGTTTATCAAGGAAGTGCCAGAAAGATAATTGAATTAAGATAGTTTATAAAAGGATGGACTGTATGAAAAAGAAAATTTTTGAACATAAAATCCAGGCTGTAGAACCAGGGAGCATTGGAGCAGAGCTGGAATTGGAACCGGGGGATGTGCTTCTTTCTGTGAACGGGGAGCAGGTGGAGGATATTTTTGATTATCATTACCTGACCAATGAGGAATACCTGGAACTGCTGGTGAGAAAGGCGGATGGTGAAGAATGGGAGTTGGAGATTGAGAAAGAATTTGAGGAAGATCTGGGGCTGACCTTTGAAAACGGTCTTATGGATGAGTATCGTTCCTGCAGGAATCACTGTATCTTTTGTTTTATTGATCAGATGCCAAAGGGAATGCGGGAAACTTTATATTTTAAAGATGACGATTCCAGACTGTCTTTTCTCCAAGGCAACTATGTGACGCTTACGAATATGAGTGATCATGATATTGACAGAATCATTAAATATCATTTGGAACCGATCAATATTTCTTTCCAGACCATGAATCCGGATCTGCGCTGTAAAATGCTGAACAATCGATTTGCCGGGGAGGCGTTTGAGAAAATTCGGAGACTGTATGAGGCGGGAATTGAGATGAATGGTCAGATCGTGCTATGCCGGGGATACAATGACGGTGAGGAGCTTGAGTATTCCCTGGCTCAAATGGAACGGTATCTTCCTTATCTTAGAAGCGTTTCCGTGGTGCCGGTGGGACTTACGAAATTTCGGGAACATTTGACACCGCTGCTCCCCTTTGGAAAACAGGAAGCGGAACAGGTTCTGGGGACGATTGAAAAATGGCAGGGTTACTACTGGGAAAAATACGGTACCCATCTGGTACATGGAAGCGATGAATGGTATTTTTTGGCGGAAAGGCCTGTGCCGGGGGAAGAAAGCTATGATGGATATTTGCAGTTGGAAAATGGCGTAGGCATGGTGCGTTTGCTGTGCCGGGAGGTGGAAAAATACCTGGACGGACTTTCGGGAGATGGACGGAAGAGACACCTTTCTGTGGCTACCGGAAAGCTGGCAGGGCCGGTGATCCGAAATCTTCTAGATCAGATAAAGGAAAAGTTTCCGGGACTTCAGGCTCATGTATATGAGATTGATAACCAGTTTTTCGGGGAACAGATCACGGTGTCAGGTCTGATTACCGGTCAGGATCTTAAGGTGCAGCTTTCAGAAAAAGAACTGGGGGAGCGTCTTCTGCTCTCTGGAAATATGCTTCGGGACGGGGAAAACGTATTTCTGGATGACGTTTCTGTGGAGGAGCTGGAAAAAACTTTACAAATTCCTATCCGTATTGTAAAATCAAGCGGTCAGTGTTTTGTACAGGAAGTTTTAGGAGGTTGATGTATGAGCAAACCAATTGTGGCCATTGTAGGCAGGCCTAATGTGGGGAAATCTACGTTATTTAATGCCCTGGCCGGAGAAAATATATCTATTATCAAGGATACACCTGGAGTCACCAGAGACCGCATCTATGCGGATGTGGAGTGGCTGAACACAGCGTTCACCTTGATTGATACTGGAGGTATTGAGCCGGACAGCAGTGATGTGATTTTATCTCAAATGCGGGATCAGGCTCAGATTGCCATCGACACTGCGGATGTGATTCTTTTTATGACAGATGTAAAGCAGGGGCTGGTAGATTCGGATTCCAAGGTGGCAGATATGCTTCGCCGTTCCCACAAACCCGTGGTGCTGGTGGTGAACAAGGTAGACAGCTATCAGAAAGAAATGGCAGAGGTCTATGAGTTTTATAATTTGGGTATCGGAGATCCTCATCCGATTTCTGCTGCCAATCGCACCGGGATCGGCGATCTTTTAGATGAGGTGATGAAGCACTTTGGGGAACAGCAGATGGCAGAGGAAGAGGATGACCGTCCCAGAATCGCCATTGTGGGAAAACCTAATGTAGGAAAATCTTCCCTGGTGAATAAACTGCTGGGTGAACAGCGGCTGATTGTGTCCGATATCGCAGGAACCACCAGGGATGCGGTGGATGCTGCGGTAAAATGGCAGGATCGGGAGTATGTATTTATTGATACGGCAGGACTCCGCAGAAAGAATAAGATCAAGGAGGATCTGGAGCGATACAGCATTATCCGCACGGTCACTGCAGTGGAGCGGGCAGATGTGGTGGTGCTTCTGATCGATGCCACAGAAGGGGTTACGGAGCAGGATGCTAAGATTGCCGGGATTGCGCATGATCGAGGCAAGGGCATTATCGTGGCAGTCAATAAGTGGGATGCCATTGCAAAAGATGACAAGACGATCTATAGGTTTACGGCAAAGGTACGGGATACTCTGTCTTTTATGCCCTATGCGGAAATTTTGTTTATTTCTGCCCAGACAGGCCAGCGTTTGCCGAAGCTTTTTGAGTGCATTGATATGGTGATTGCCAACCAGAGCATGAGGGTGGGAACTGGTGTGCTCAATGAGATTATGGCAGAGGCAGTGGCTCTTCAGCAGCCTCCTTCTGACAAGGGCAAACGCTTGAAGCTGTTTTACATTACTCAGGTGGCCATCAAGCCTCCTACGTTTGTAATTTTTGTAAATGATAAAGAACTGATGCATTTTTCTTATACAAGATATATTGAGAACAAGATCCGGGATACCTTTGGATTTAAGGGCACCTCTTTGAAATTCATTATTCGCGAGCGGAAAGATAAGGAGAACTAGAAATGATCAGAATCATTTGTCTGGCCATCGGCTATGTGTTCGGCCTGTTTCAGACCAGCTATATTATTGGAAAAATGAATGGGATTGACATCCGAGATTATGGCAGCGGCAATGCAGGGACTACCAATATGATGCGGACTTTGGGGAGAAAGGCAGGTTTTCTTACTTTTGCAGGAGACTGCCTGAAATGCATTTTTGCAGTGGTGCTGGTGCGGATGCTTTTTGGAAAGCAGTATCAGCAGCAGCTTCCGCTGCTTACCTTTTATGCGGCGGCAGGCGTGATCCTGGGGCACAATTTCCCCTTTTATCTGGGCTTTCGGGGAGGAAAGGGGATTGCGGCTACGGCAGGATTGGTGCTGTCCTTTAATCCTATTATGTCTGTGTGCGGAATTATTACTTTTTTTGGCACCTTGTTTCTCACCCACTATGTGTCTCTTGGTTCCATTTTGGTGTATGTAGGTATTCTCATTGAGCTTCCTATTCTTGGTCAGAACGGCTATTTTGGAATGGATCAGGCTCATTTAAATGAGATGTATGGAGTGGCTTTGTTCCTGGCTTTGCTGGCTTTCTGGAAACATCGCGAAAATATTAAGCGGCTGTTAAATGGGACAGAGCGCAAAACTTATCTTGGAAAGAAAAAACCGGAGATCTAAGTTGGAGCGAATAAGCCGGGAAGCTTGGCCTGTAAAGATGCATGAGGAAATAAGAGAGGCTGCCGCAATGCAGAGAGGGAAGGCTTTGCACACCCGGGTGTGTGAAGTTGAGCTGCTCCTGCTTTGCAGCAGCCTTTTGAGTTCGTAAGAGAGGGCTGCTGCAGAAATAAGACGTTTTCCTGAGAAAGCGACGTATCGGACAAGCGTACGAAAAAGAGAAAAACGGAAGAATAGAAAAATAAGGAGGAAAATATGGCGGAAATCGGAATTTTGGGAGCCGGAAGCTGGGGAACCGCTCTGGCTATTTTACTGAGCAATAATGGACAGCAGGTGACGCTGTGGTCCCATAGACCGGAGGAAGCAAAACGTTTGGATCAGACCAGGCTCCATGAGAATAAACTGCCGGGGGTAAGAATCCCTGATGAGATCAAAATCACTGCGGAACTGGATCAGGCTATGCGGGGGAAGCACGTGCTGGTGCTGGCAGTGCCCTCCTCCCAGATGAGAACGACCTGTAAAAGGATCAGTCCCTGGGTGAAACCGGGTACCATCCTGGTGGATGTGTCAAAAGGTATTGAAGAGGGCACCTTCGCTACCATGACGGATATGATCACAGAAGAGATACCGGGAGCAGAAGCGGCAGTGCTTTCCGGGCCAAGCCATGCGGAGGAAGTGAGCCGGGGGCTGCCTACCATCTGTGTGGTAGGGGCAGTCAGGGAGGAGACGGCCAGATATCTCCAGAAGATTTTTGCCAGTCCGGTTTTTCGGGTGTACATCAGTCCGGATATGAAAGGAATAGAGCTGGGCGGCGCTTTGAAAAATGTTATTGCCTTAGCGGCGGGGATGGCGGACGGCCTGGGATACGGAGACAATGCGAAGGCAGCGCTTATCACCAGAGGCGTGGCGGAGATTACCCGGCTGGGGGTAAAGATGGGAGGCAGGGCGGAGACTTTTGCCGGACTTACCGGAATCGGCGACTTGATTGTAACCTGCGCCAGTGTCCACAGCAGAAATCGGAGGGCAGGAGTGCTGATGGGACAGGGGTTTTCCATGGAGGAGGCCATGAAAGAAGTAAATATGGTAGTGGAGGGAGTTTACTCTGCCAAAGCGGCCCTTGGCCTTGCCAGAAAGTATCAGGTGGAGCTGCCTATTATAGAGCAGGTTCATGCCATTCTGTTTGAAGGGAAGGAGCCAAGAGAAGCAGTGGCAGAACTGATGCAGCGGGATCCCAAGATTGAGAATCCTCTGCTGCCATGGTAGCATCTTTTTCGCCCGGGATTCTTCTGGGAAAACAGTGGGAAAAACTATGTTTGCTCTGGACGATATAGTTATTATGTGTTATAGTAAAAAGCGGATATGCAGACCGGAAAATTTCTGCCTGCAGTCTCCTTTTCTTTGTCCAGGCATAGGAGAATAGGCGGATACTGGAAGGCCTCAGGAAGAAATACATAAGGAAGGTGAGCGATTGGAAAACTATACCAAGTATAAGTTGAAAAGCAGCGAAGAACTGGCAGCATTGCTGGCAGATAAGGACAATCTGTTCTTGGTTGCCTGTAACAAATGCTTCAAGGAATTTGATACCGTTGACGAGCCAGATTGTGATGAGCTTGCGAAACTGGCGGCTGAACAGGGTAAAACAGTGATCGGCAGTGCAAAGGTTGATTTTTTGTGCAATAAAATTCAGACAGAAAGAAAACTGCAGGGCATGATTCCGGAGAATGCGGAGCATGTGCTGGTAGTATCCTGCGGACTGGGAATCCAGACCATGGCGGATCTGACGGACAAGCCTGTGTATGCAGCCAGCAATTCTCTGAATTACAGGGGACATCACGGGATGGCTCTGACTGCCAAAAGCTGTGATGCCTGCGCCCAGTGTTACTTAAATATCACTGGAGGTATCTGCCCCATCGTGGACTGTTCCAAGAGCCTGGTGAACGGACAGTGCGGCGGCGCCAAAGACGGCAAGTGCGAAGTGGACGGCAGCAAAGACTGTGCCTGGGAGAAGATCTACCGTAGATTGGAAAAACAGGGACGGTTGGAAGAATTTTTGAAACAGCCGGTGCAGGTGCGTGATTACTCCAAGACAAATGTGAAAGTGATCAGCGACTATGTGAAATCCATTCGGGAAAACCGTCTGGACGGGTACTACGGCGGTGTGCATCCCTCTGAGAGGAAGGAATACACGGAACATCTGCCTCTGGTGAGATTCCCAGAACCGGAAGAAGTGGTGATTCCTCTGTCCATGCATGCAGGCGCTCCGGCAAATCCTGTGGTACAGGTGGGCGATACGGTAAAGGTGGGCCAGAAAATCGGCGAATCGGCAGGCTTTATCAGCAGCAATATCCATTCCAGTGTCAGCGGAACGGTGATCGCGATTGAGGAGCATGCACACGCTACTAGAGGTACCTGCCTGTCAGTTGTGATAAAATCGGATGGAAAGAATACATTGGATGAAACAGTGCAGCCTAAGGGTGATTTGGACAGCCTGACTCCTGATGAGATTGTGGAGATCGTGAAAGAAGCAGGCATCGTTGGCATGGGCGGCGCAGGTTTCCCCACTTCTGTAAAACTTAAACCGCCAAAGCCTATTGATACGATTTTGTTAAACGGTTGTGAATGCGAACCCCTGCTGACAGCGGATCATCGGGTACTCTTAGAATTTGCGGATGACGTGGTATACGGCCTGAAGGCTGTGATGAAAACGGTGAACGCAGAGCGGGGCGTAATCGTCATTGAGGATAACAAGCCGGATGCCATTGAACTGATGCAGGAAAAAGTTGCAAATATCGGTAACATGGAAGTATTCGTAGCAAGAACCAAATACCCACAGGGTGCTGAGAAAACTCTGATCAAACGTGTCATGGGCAGACAGGTTCCAAGCGGCGGACTCCCGGCAGATGTTGGCGTTGTGGTAGATAATATCAGTACTGTGAAAGCAATTTCCGATGCGATCCAGAAGGGTATGCCGCTGATCGAGCGTGTTGCAACCGTAACAGGCGAGAAGATCAAGAATCCTGGCAACTTTATCATCAAGATCGGTACCAGCGTAAAAGAGCTGATCGATTACTGCGGCGGATTTACAGATGACGATGTTCTGGTTAAGATG
>ENA-ORTM01002822-ORTM01002822.1-human-gut-metagenome-genome-assembly--contig:-NODE-2822-length-13078-cov-2.882285_pt1 | contig 13078 bp, 10 predicted proteins | sample MGYA00241909_ERZ509182 | MGnify/ENA primary metagenome ERZ509182 (study PRJEB26280, sample SAMEA2338855) | human gut metagenome | biome: human gut; feature: human-associated habitat; material: faeces...
AACTAAACGAAGATCTTTTGTCTCTCCGTCGCCAGAATCAGCAGGCTGAAATTGACCTTATGGAAGAGGGTACAGAGAAAAAGCTGAAACAGATTGATTTGGATTACCAGAAGGAAATAGATGCCATTAAGAAACAGAAAGCTAGTTGGGAGTCGTCTCAAAGCGGAAGATTGACAGATGAGCAAACTAATCAACTTGGGATATGGGCTTCTAACGCTGCAAGAAATAGAGAAAAAGGTATAACAAGTACTAATAATGAAAGATTAGAGGCTGATAAAAAAGCATGGCAGGAATATTTCATCCAATTTGGTAATTATCAAGAGAAACGGAAGAATCTTATTCAGAAGTATGATGATGAAATAGCTAAATTGGAAGAACATAGTGCTGAAAGAGCTACTAAAATTGCTGAGAAGAATCAAGCAATAGATCAGCTGGACGAACAGTTCGGGAAATCTACTCATGTCATGGCTGATTCGTTTGAAGATGCAAGTGAAAAGAGTGTATCATCTATTCAAGATATTATTGATAAGTATGAATTGTTAATCAAGTATATGTCTGGAACGGATGAGTCAGTATCTCTTATCAATTTAAAATCAGTAGGTTTCACAGACAAGGATATCGCAAATCTTGAGAATGGGACAATCAATATCAAGGATATAACGGATGCCATAAAAAGGCTAAAAGAAGAAGTTAAAGGTAAATCCCCTTGGTTATCCTTTTTCTCTGATATGAAAAAAGGAATCGATGATATAAAGAATGCTAATGGTGATACAAGGAAGTTCGGCCAGGGCATATCAACGATAGGGGGAGCTATAACAGAGTTTTCTCCTGCTATCAAACAGTTTGGGAGTGATATATCTTCCATATTTGGAGAAGATTTGAACGATGAAATAAATAACGTTATTGACGGTCTTTCCGGTCTTGGGCAAACGGCAGTAGGAGTAGGACAAATAATGTCTGGAGATATTGCCGGAGGTATCATGAGTGCTGTAAGTGGAGTCTCTCAACTTGTCAATGCAATGGGTAATTTGTTCGGGCCGGACGGTACCGCTTATTATGAAGGAGTAAAGGAACAGCTTGAAGCAATAAATGAGGTCTATGATCGTATTATTGACAAAAGCAAGGAAGATATAGTTTTCGGCGGTGGATTTGCATCTGTTCAAGCAGCTACACAAGCCATGGATAATTACGAGAAGAAAGTAATCAATCTCCAAAAGATTGCCGCAGCTTCAGGGCGTGCCGGTGCAAGTTGGAAGTCTCATAGTGCGGAATGGCATTCTAACAAAAATGTTGGTGCAATAGGTGGTTTTGAGCAGATGAGCGACATATTAGGTAAATCAATAAGCTCCATGACAGACTTGTATAGTTTGTCAGGAGATGAATTGTTCCTCATTCAGTCCCAAATGCCGGAAGCATGGAATTTAATTGATGCCAGAATTCGTGAAAACCTGGATAGCATCGTAGCCTGTAAAGATGAAGCGAATGAACTGAGGGATGCTCTTAATCAAGCCATGACAGGGGTTGATTTTGATTCCTTCTACAATGGGTTTATTGATCAGTTATCCGATATGGATACTTCTTTTGAAGATATGTGTGATAACTTTGAGGATTATCTTCGTAAGTCAATCATGGCTGGGTTAGTCGCTAGTCAGTATCAAGGCCGTATAAATGCTCTTTATGAGCAATGGAGCGATACAGCGAGAAGTGATAGTAAAATTACCAAAAACGAAGCAGACCTTCTCAAAGAACAGTATCAACAGATTGTAGAAGATATGATGCATGATCGAGAAGAAATGTTTAAAACATTTGGGTGGGATACTTCTGCTACTTCTCAGGAATCGTCGAAGAAAGGCTTTGCAACTGCTTCTCAGGATTCAATAGACGAACTTAACGGACGTTTCACTGCTTTGCAAATTGCCGGAGAAGAGATTAAGAATCAGAACCAGCTTCAAACGATGTCTATTCTTGAATTGAGAGCTGATATGCTGCCTATTATTACCAATACTACAGGGATAAAGGATATTGCTAGTGAGACACGGGATTTGTTAAGGCTGTCTTATGAAGAGTTGACAGGTATTCATGATGATACAACAAGCATGAACAAGTCATTGAAGAATATTGAGACAGATATTGCAGAAGTTAAACGTAATACATCAAAATTATAATCTATGGTTGACTTATTAATTAACAATAAAGACGCTTTTGCGACGTGGGGCGTGAGAATGGGAGACGGGTTCATTGAAGCTATCTACTCTCCGCTTCCAATGAAAGAAATTATAGAGAATAAGTCTCGTTTACAGGACGGGAAGAAAATAATTATAGCCAATCGGAAGATTGATGAACGGGATCTAACGCTAACCTTTACCCTACAAGGGAATTCCCCAACTGATTACATAGCTAAGTATAAAGCATTTCTGAATGAGATAACAAAGGGGGAATTTACTGTCAAGATCCCAGCGTTAGGCGAAGAAGTATATCATTTGTATTATATTAGGTCCGCTTCTTTTGGAATCAATACAATAAGGACGTTTTCAAAGATCTCAGTAAAGCTAAACGAGCCGAATCCGGGTAATAGAGAGTAAAATTGCCACAATAGGCAAATTGTGGTTTATAGGGTTGCCGGATTTTATGTTTTGAGATTTTTATCTCCGAACTTTGGTGTGTTATGGAATTAGTAGACATCAAAGACATATCCGGCAACATTCGCTTTTCGACTCCTATCAATGAGGGTTCGAAAAGACACTTCCTTTTGATGCAGGAAGATTATGTAACTCTAAAGTTTTCCCTTGCCAGTCCTATCTATTTCAAGTTAGGGGACTACATAGACAATGAGCTGGGAATATTTGAAGTAGTAGACCTGTATAAACCTACCTATAATACCACTACCGGAGGCTATGACTACGAACTCCGCCTTGATGCTTATTACTGGAAATGGAAGAACAAGAAGTTCTTCTATACACCGGAAACCACCGGACGCGAAGCAGTATGGAATCTTACCGCTACCCTTGACACGCATTTAAATGTTTTTCTGGATAACCTGAAAGCACTCGGATACAAGTTCAGGGATCTGGATTTTACTTGGGACATTGACAGCACAGTAGAAAACACTTCCAAGCTCGTTTCCTACGATAACGTAAATCTGATCGACGCTCTCACACAGATGGCGGAGACTTGGGAGTGTGAATGGTGGATAACGGAACACGTTATTCATTTCGGTCGTTGTGAATACAGCTCTCCTGTAGACTTCAAAGCCGGTGATTTGACAGACACGGAGAACGTGAATGTCAACTCCATGCGGAGAAGTGACAGTCAGACCACATACGCGACCCGTGTTTATGCTTTCGGCTCCACCCGTAACGTTCCCGCCAGTTACAGGAAAAGTCTGATATTTGACGTGAAGAAAGTCAAGGGAAGGGATATATCCGATACTGCAAGAACGTTGGATATAAAGTTCTTTCCTTCAAGTACGGTCACAAAGGAAGAATGCACTTCCGATCTCAACCTTTCAAGTCATTTGAACCGGGACAAAAGGGAGTTTTCCTACGATGAGAAAATAGCTGAAACATTGGCGGCCGGTATTTACCGTGTAAAGGATAATGAAAATGGTATCCACTTGCATATTGGCGTACCCTATATACCATCACCCGTTCCTAGAGATTATCTTCCGGCCGGTGACTATGTTTTCCGCGCATCCTTCGTCTATTATCAGGATGGCATGGAGAAAGAGACAGTGATAGGCGGCAGCACTGTAACAGTCGGAGAGAACCAACAATACGAAATAGATACAGTCTTTCCCTTCCCCGAAACATTCTCACCGGGAGCAGGCGCTTCACAATTGAGATTGCGCAGTTACTTGTCCATTCCATATTACGACAACCCACTTATCGGAATGGGATTAGGCATATTGGGCTCTGTATCATTTGACGTATCCCTTGTTGCCGGGCAGTCAGCCGCTACCACCGTCACATTCCTTTCCGGTTCCAATGAGGGACGGACATTTGAAGCCGTCTATAATCCGGATTTCCTGACAGGGGACGATTCGAATGTTCTTCGTCTTCCCGAAGGTATAACAGCTTCTTTGAACGACCGATATACGATTGGCAACATCATAAAAGGCAAGGTTCCCGACAACTATTTCAGCAAGGATGACAAGGAACTGACCTTGAACGGTGTTGTTCAGAAACGCCTTATGCTGCCGGAAGGTATTCCCTATGTAGACGCTTACAGATACAGCCCCACAGGGGAACGTATCAACATAGGAGATGAACGTTACGACAACCCCGACAACGTGGAAATGCCTGTAGAGGAAGCAATTGAGGAGATAGTCATATTTGAGGATGAATATCCCAAGTATATTGGTAGTACTACGGTAGTTCCTGATCCTACTTGGGAGGATGAAAAGGTTGATGACAAGCCAACCGGCAATAAATATCCTATCTACACCTTCAAGGATAACGGACTGAAGAACTTTACGAAGGACTTCCTTCTGGATGAACTGCACCTGATATTCCAAACGGGCAAGCTTGCCGGACTGGATTTCGCCCTTAATCTCAAAGAGAGCGACAACACGGGTACAACCTTTGAGATAGTCCGAAACGAGGACTACGGGCGTGCACTTCCTGATGATGTGTTGTTCCCGCAAGCCGCCCATATGGAAGACGGTGAAGAAGTCCCCGCAGACACATATGTCCTTTACGGCTTCGACCCGGCATTCATCTCTGAACAGATGACGCCGGAATCAGAACAAGAGTTGCTTGAAACTACCAAGAAGTATGTAAAGAAATCCATGATAGATCCGTCCACTTATGATTGCGAGATGGCTGCTGATTTCATTTATAATAATGGCAATATTCGTACCTATGAGGTAGGAGATAAAGTAAACCTTATAAATAAAGCGTATTTCCCCAACGGACGTCAATCCCGCATCATCGGTTTCGAGTGGCCGTTGGATATTCCATACGATCATCCTATATATACAGTCGGTGAAACAGCCGCTTATTCCCGTATCGGTGAGATAGAAAGCAAGCTTGATAATCTCACATACAAAGGACAGACTTACTCCGGTTCCGTAGTTGGTGGCGGTGGGGTAAGTATCTATGTGATAGGGGTAAATGATAAGACACTTCCGTCTGACCGTAATGTGTTCTCATCCAAAAAGTCCCTTGCTACCTTCCTGAACAAGACGCAGGAAGAGACAATGGATTATCTTATCCGACTGCTTGGCGGTGTCATAACCGATAATATAGAATCACAAAATTTCATAAGCGGTGCGCTTGGTACGGGATTCCTTGTCAAGCGTGACCCGAAGACCGGACGTTCGTATGCCGAATTTGATGAAATATATGTCCGGTTGAAGGCTGTGTTTGAATCTTTGACAATCAAGGAACTACAGTCAGTAGGCGGTGAGATACTTCTTACACTAGCCAGCATTGAATGTACGAAGGTCGAGAAGATTTCCGTAGCATCCGTGTATGATTCAAGCGGGGCACGTCTCTACGACTCGGACAACGCAGCCCTGTATGTTCCCGTAGCGACAGGTGGCGTGTACCGTTGTTACTTCACTGCCGACGATGGTGAGAAAGCCATCATCAACCAGTTCACAGCCGGAGACATGGCGCAATGTCGTCAGTTTAACATCAAGGCTGGAGTTTATGAGAATGTAGCTAACCGCTACTATTGGCGGTATGTTTTGTCTGTTGGAGAAAACTATATAGATCTGTCAGTAGATGACTGCGAGGAAGGCAGCGATATTCCGCAGGCAGGTGACAAAATAATCCAACTTGGTAACAAGATAGATCCCGCACGTCAGAATGCTATCCTTTTGTCCGCCTATGGGCTTACGGCTCCTACCATACAGATGTTGCAGGGTATTGATTCTTATACTTTGGAAGGAAAGGCTGTCAAGGAAGAGGGATTCGACCAGGAGACGCAGCAGTTCTATTCAAATAATTACGGACGCAGTTATACAGGTTCGCGAGATAAAAGTAATTATATCCAATACACTCCTGAAAGAGGAGTTGAAGTCAGGGGTACTGTAACACTGGAAACCCCAGAAGGCAAAGTGTGGCGTGTCGACAGCTCAGATGGTGTAAACTATATCGGAGATTTGAATGGAAAGCATATTGAACTGAATCCTAACACGTGCGACATGAAGATATATAATGACGATGGAAAGATTGTCAACGTGTTTGAGGGTAATAACTACAGGTCGGTTGATGATTTATACGCTGGGAATATTCCATCAGTAACCATTATAAACAACAGACCATTGCTTACAGTTCCCGGAAGCGACAATACTGTAATGTCTGATGAAAAGGAAGTGAATATCATTAAAGAGGATTATTTTTACGCGGATTCATTGTTGACAATGAATTTCAATTTTTCCTTTGTTTCCCAAAATTATACAGGGGCTACAGGTGCGGCATCATGCACTACAGGATACGAGCTTCACCTGCTCTCTTATACGGATATCAATTCTGATCCAATATTGGACTATATATTAAGACAGGACGAACGGAGCGAACCCGGAACTACCACTATCCATTATACCGAACAGACAAAAACAATAAATCCCGGATTGTATTATAGGCTTGTATTCAAGTTATATGCTTCTGTATCCGCCAACGGTGTTTCCTCTATGGCGGAAGTTACCATAATTGACATATCCGTTTCCTTTTCAAAGAGCGGATACATATCACGTTTCTTTGCGAACGGAATGTCTTTAGGTACATCAACAGATAACATATTTGCCGTTTTCAACAAGCGCAATGCGCTCTTGGGAAATTATATACAAGCAGAAATGCATAACAAGGATGTTGGATTTAGAATTTTAGCACAGAAACTATTAGCAAAGCAGAACCCTCACGGCTTTTCCAATGAGATTCCGTGGGGGATGGTTCCCCGAATAGTCGCAAGCGGAAAGGCAAAATGTTCAAGCTCATTCGCTTCTTTCGCGCAAACGACAATATTCGATAACAGCTCATTGTCCATTTCCAGACATTCCAAAGGGAGGTTTCTGATAACCTTGCCATCGGAATGGAGCAAATACGAACTTGATAAGAGTGGGTATGTGATGGTTACCGGATATGGCTATGTAGAAGGCGGTTCACGCCCTGTGAGTGCCACTGTGACAGATTTCATAGCCAATTCCTTCTTTGTTGTTCTAAGTGATGGTGGAGCTCCTTGTGATGCGGATGGCGGTTTTTATTTTGAAATAAAAGTATATTAAAGCAATGATATTATGGCAGAAGAAACTAAAACATTAAGGCATACAGCCGAAGAGATAGATGATGCTATCGACAAGCTTCCTAGCAATGGTAATGCGGCAGGGATCTACAAATCTTCCCTGTCTTTCAGTTCCATCGTAAATGACGGTAACGTAACCCAAGACCACCTAACCGAAATAAATTCTATTTATGCGGCATGGAAATCCGGTAGAATGGTATATGTCCTGGACGAAAAAGGTGGGTATTACAATTTGGGAGTGCTAAACATGCAATTGGCAGAAGATAATTCAAAGTGCTCATTCGTGGCATTAAACCAAGATGGCGTATTATGCTATTATTCCTGCAACCCGTCTTCCGGTGTTACGGGTAAATGGTCTGTTACTCCTATTGGGAAGGATTTATTCGCACTGATTCAGCATACCCATAAAGCAAGTGATGTAACAGAGGAGAAAAACAAGCGTTTCGTGACTGATGAGGAAAAGGATGAACTAAGCACTCTAAGTACTACATACGCTAAAGCCGACCTCTCCAATGCCATGACTGTTTCCCTGAACCAGAACGGTTATGCCAAGTTTAATAACGGTCTGCTGATACAATGGGGGTATTTTAGCGCTGGTGCTTCAAATAATCAGTCTATAAATTTCCCAGTATCTTTCAAATCCTGTTTTTCCCTAGCTTTTTCTAGTTCTACGGATAATACGGATAATTCTATATGGTCTGTGAATTATGCAGCTATATATGCTTCATATTTTACGGTTTATAGAAGATATGCAAATGCGGGAAGTGTATCCCCTTCTTCGCAGTCATTCAGATGGATAGCAATAGGAAGTTGGAAATAATTAATAAAGAATAATTATGGAACAAAAAATGTATTGGAAAAACGGATTCCACGACACACCCCAAGAAGGTGCAATAGAGATTACGAAAAAGTATTGGCAAGAATTGTTAGACGGTCAATCTGCGGGAAAGCTTATTGTTACCAATGATGAAGGGTATCCTATACTGGTCGAGCATGAACATACGATTGACGAACTGAAAGAGATGAAGATAGCGGAAATCAACGCCTATGACAAGTCGGATGCCGTCAACTCATTCACGCTTGCCGGAAAACAGATACGGTTAGACAGAGACACCCGTGTCTGGCCGGTCAACTCAATCCGTATCGAGAAAGAATCCGGTCGGATGAATACCACGCTTTGGTACAATGCCGAGAAGTACGTTATTCCTGTTGATACAGCCCTGCAAATGCTCAACCGGCTTGAATTGTATGCCCTTGACTGCTACAATGTGACGCAATCTCATATAGCGGCTGTGAAAGGTTTGTCTGATGCCGGACAAGTGGAAGCCTACAGTTATAAAACCGGATACCCGGAACAACTCAATTTTGTATTATAAACTCAAAAACAGATAAAGCTATGATTCTATTAGTACTATTATCATTCATTCTCATCGCAGGCTATGTTTATGCGATGATTAAGAAAGGGAAAGAAATCCCTTATTCAATCAGTGCCACCTATTATGCGCTGACACACAAATTTTGGTTCGCTCTGTGTATGATTGGTTCCGGTGTGCTGCTTCTTCCGGCAGCTTTGGAATCAAGTACGGAGAACAGCCAGTTTCTTGTATTCCTTTCGGTTGTCGGTATGGTTGTGCTCGGTGTGTCTCCCAATTTCAAGGGAAGCGAGAAAACAGCCCATTGTATCGGTGCCGCCATGTCCTTAATCTTCTCCCAGATATGGGTAGGCTGCAACAGTTGGTACTGGCTTCTGTTATGGTTGGGATTCATTATTTACATGGTTGTCTCCATGAAGAAGCATTGGACGGGTAACTTCATCTCCGATTTCATAAAGAGAAAGCCGATGTTCTGGATTGAGGTAATTTCATTGTTGACCGTTTATCTTACTTGTATCGTATGAAAGAAGCAATAGTACATACAACCACTAGTGGTTTTGCCGCAATTGCTACAGCCTTTGTATATGAGTCTTTGCAGCATATGATTCCTTGGCTGATTGCATCATGTGCAGTAATCCTTTGCGATTTAGCCTTTGGGGTGCGGAAAAGTATGCTAATGGGTGAAAAGGTCAGGTTCTCGCGTGCGATCCGTGCCACTATGGGAAAGATGGTGACTTACTTCGCATTCGTTTGTATGGTCTGTATGATTAGCGTAGCAAGTCACAATGAATATCCTATAGACGTGTATTCATGCTTACTGGTATGCTTCATAGAAGGATGCTCGATAGTTGGCAATATACTGAAGCCAAAAGGTATAAATATCAATCTTATCGGGGCATTAGGAGTGTTTGGCAAAAAGGTGTTTAAGGTTGATAAGGAAGATGTGAGAGAAATTATAGAGAATGAATTGGATAAAGGAAAGTAACCGCCCCAAGCACCTGCTTTACGCCATCCCGGCAGGTGCATTGCTTACCATCCTGTTTGTAGCGGGACTGGCTGCCGGCATGGAGTTCAAAGACCGTGCATACGGTGGAAAATGGGACTGGCTCGATATTGCCGCCACGCTGATAGGCGGTCTTATCGGACAGGCGATTCAAATTGGAGTATTAACATTAATCGTATAGGGGAAAATAAACATGAGTATATCAAGAGGTCTGAGAAATAATAACCCTGGCAATATCCGTATCACAAAAGACAAATGGCAGGGACTGAGAGAAAAGCAGGAAGACAAATCGTTCTTCCAGTTCAAAGAAATGAGATGGGGCTACCGTGCCCTTATCCGTACTTTACAGAATTACCGTAAAAGACACGGCTGTCAGACGATTGCCGACTTCATCAAGCGGTGGGCACCGGAAAACGAGAATAATACAGCCGGATATATCAGCCGTGTATGCAGCGAAATGCAGGTCCCTAACACATACGTCCCGGACATCAACGACAAAGCGACCATGTGTGCTTTCGCTGCCGCTATCTCACGTGTAGAGAACGGTATCCCGGCTGTCATGGCAGACATAGAAGCCGGATGGGAATTGTTATAAATTAAAAAAGGAGGAACAATCATGGCATTAAAAGATATTACATTCAATCAAGTAGTAGAAGGCAAGTATGTAAGCGACTCTATACAAGTAAATCAAGAAAGCATTGGCTTGCAGCTTGAATTTGAAAAGGGAAGCACATTGTGGGTTTATATCAGCTACGACAGCGAAAAATTCCAGCCGGTAGAATCCCGGTTGTGTGGTGAAGTTTTCGCCCGCCCTATCGTTGGTCTAAAGAAAGGTCAATATATCAAACTCGAATCTACACAACAGCCCCTCAAGGCTCAATACTTTGAATCTGAAGAATAATGGAAGCGATAGGATTAAATCCGATTAGGCTTGATGCGATAGGGCTTGATCCTATCCGCTTCAATGCGATTAGGTTGGGAGTTCCGGGAGCTTCTTCCGCTACCGACCGTCCCTACATCTCTCCCGATGTATTGTCTGCCTTGGTAGGTGTATGGATATCTGACGGCAAGAGCAACACTGATCCCGACCGCAATATCATCAAGAACAAACTTCCTGGCAGGGGAGGGGATTTTGAGATACTTAATGCTGCGTATGAGGGTATGTCAGGTTGTAATGGTTATCCAGTAGTGTTCGGTGCTAATAAAACATGGAGGTATGAAGCTCCTGGTGGGGGCAGTAGTTATATTTATACTATTAATGATAATAAGTATAATTTTACACAGATATATACTGTTGCTGCTTGGGCTTATTCTTATATAAAACAAAATGGAGAATTAACTGATTATAATAAAGATGTAACATCTTTTAAAATTAAAGTTACTGGATTAGAACCTGATAAATTTCTTATAAAATATAATTATCTAAGTTCTACAGATGCAACGGTTACATCTGGTTTTGTTATTAACTCTGACGGTATCTATGAACTGCCTAAGTCATTTGCAAATGATGGAAGTTTAATTGATAATTATGGTTGGGTAGGATTTGGTTTTGCTAAAAGGTCGACTGATATTCCTAATACAATAACAGGTGTAAATGTAACTATTGAAGTTCTTCCAGAATATGAAGGCGCCTTTGTTACTGACGGAGTAGACGACATGATTGTAAGTCAGAATCCTGTATCCGAGATGCTGGGCGGAAGCAATGAGCTAACGGTGGTGTCCATGATTCACCAGATAACTGCTGACTCAAATGTAGAAGGCAAAGGATTTACTAACTATATAAGAACTTCCGATAATAATTGGATTTCTAATAGAATTTCTAATATTGATAAGACCGGCATTTATGGTTATAGCCTTAAACAGAGTGTTCTAACCGTTATAAACAATATATTAGGTGACAAGAATGATTATACTACTGAAAATGCAGGCGATTTTTACAAATCACTAAGAACTAATTTCAGTGTAGAGGGGTTCAAGCACACTACTCTTGGTACTGTTCATACAACCTCTGTTGCCTGGTACTGGACTTTCATCGCCAAACGAGTATTGACCACTGACGAAATTAATCAAGTAATCGCCTACTTCAACTTGGACAAGTATGTTAAACCTGATATTTACTACGATGTGAAGAAGCAAGGTCTTACTAACGATAATCATGCACAGTTTGGTGATAAGCTGATTGATTATAGTGGTAATAGCCGAGACTTGCAGTTGTTCAATATTGGTTGGAATCTGGGAAGTGGTATTGGTAAGTATGCGGAAGATTTTAGTACCATGAAAGATTACGGTACTAAGGGCATCGTTCGTACCTCTAGTAAGATATATCTTGATAAATCTTTTGATTATGATAAAGGGTTTTGGTTATGCTATACTAATTCTCCTTCCCCCGCGTATAAAGTTAGAGTATCCGGAATACCTGAAATGGGTATGCTTACATATACAGGTGGCGTTTGGGTTAATCTAGTAAACGGAATAAATGAGTTACCTGCAAGAACTAATACAGAAGAAAATCACGGGTTTGTTGCTCAAACTCCCAATGTTGACTGGTCTAAATTAGTTATTGAGCAAATCCCCGACTTCGCAGAGGCTCTTTGCTTTGACGGAGTAGATGACTTCGGTCAGTTTGTAGGTGATTTGGGGTTGAAGGATTACACTGTTGTTTTTGATAGAGCATATCCAATAGTAACCGTTCCTCAATTTTCTGTTATAAGTGACGCTACAGGTGAAAATGCTAATACTCCATTCTTATTAGAACATATAAATGAAGGAGAGTTTGCTTATTCCTATTCAGCTAATACTGCTATATCTATCAATAAGGAAAGAGAGATTTGTTATCAGTCAACATATCAGTATAAAGATACAGCTATCAATAGAGGTAGTTCTACTAGTTTAGGCACAGGATTGACAATCGCTAGGTATGGTATCAATAACGGTTATTCCGCTTTAGCGCTCTATTCCTTTATGCTTTTTCATTACTCCATGAGTAAATTCTTAATCGAGCGCCAGCTGAAGAAGCGTAAACTAGGCACTCTGTATCCGGGAATGGTGGAGTTCAGACCGATAATTAGTGGTAGGACTGACTTGATAAAAGAAATAAAGTGGTATAGTAATAGTTGGAGTAAACGAATATATCCGGGAGATTATATTACCAAAGGTGTTGATGTAACAGCCAATATATTGCTTAATGATAATACATCCGAATTAGTTAAAGCTACTTATGGTAATAATTACACCGAAGTCAGAAAACAAGCTAATTGGTCAGAAACAAATAATGAATGGGATTTGATAATCCATAATATCGGCAAATCTCCCCAGAAGATAAACATAGTAATCTCCAGCTACTTGACAATGCTGAATAACGATACTTTAATTTCAAATGAAACATTAATTAAAAACGAATAATATGGAAAAGATATTTGATATAGCAAAAGACTCCGAACAAAAGTGGGGAGTCATT
>ENA-ORTM01002827-ORTM01002827.1-human-gut-metagenome-genome-assembly--contig:-NODE-2827-length-13041-cov-5.131141_pt1 | contig 13041 bp, 9 predicted proteins | sample MGYA00241909_ERZ509182 | MGnify/ENA primary metagenome ERZ509182 (study PRJEB26280, sample SAMEA2338855) | human gut metagenome | biome: human gut; feature: human-associated habitat; material: faeces...
CTCGTCAATGCCGATGACCTTGACCTTGACCTCGTCGCCAACGTTCAGAACATCCTCGACCTTCTCAACGCGACCCTGGGCAACGCGGGAGATGTGCAGTAGGCCGTCCTTGCCGGGCAGCAGGTTCACAAACGCGCCGAACGGCTGGATGGAAACAACGCGGCCGGTGTACTCCTCGCCAACCTCGGGAACCTTGACGATGAGCTCGATGCGCTCGATGGCAGCGGCGACGGACTCGCCCACGCCACCAACGTACACGGTGCCGTCCTCGTGGATGTCGATGGAGGCGCCGGTCTCGTCCTGGATGCCGCGGATGGTCTCGCCACCCTTGCCGATGACATCGCGGATGTTCTCGGTCGGAATGGTGATGCACTGGATCTTGGGCGCGGTAGTGCGTGTCTCCTCACGCGGGCCGGGCACGACCTCGAGCATCTTGTCGAGGATGTAGGCGCGACCCTCCTTGGCCTGCTCGAGAGCGGTGCGCAGGATGTCGAACGTCAGGCCGGTGGCCTTGTTGTCCATCTGCAGGGCGGTGATGCCCTTCTCAGTACCGGTGACCTTGAAGTCCATGTCGCCGAGGAAGTCCTCGAGACCCTGGATGTCGGACAGGACGACGGTCTTGCCCTCCTCCTGGATGAGGCCCATGGCGATACCGGACACAGGGCGCTTGATCGGCACGCCGCCGTCCATGAGGGCCAGGCAGCTACCGCAAGTGGAAGCCATCGAAGAGGAGCCGTTGGACTCCATGACCTCGGACACCACGCGGATGGCGTAGGGGAACTCGTTCTCGTCGGGCAGGACCGGGATCAGAGCGCGCTCGGCGAGGTTACCATGGCCGATCTCGCGGCGCTTAGGCGTGCCCATGCGGCCGGTCTCGCCGGTGCAGTAGGGCGGGAAGTTGTAGTGGTGCATGTAGCGCTTGCCATCGACAGGCTCGATGGTGTCGAGGCGCTGGCCCTCGTTGAGCATGCCGAGCGAGAGCACGGAGAGCACCTGGGTCTGACCGCGCTGGAACAGGCCGGAGCCGTGAACCAGGGGCAGGTAGTCGCCCTTGACCATAATGGGGCGGATCTCGGCGGCGCTGCGGCCGTCGACGCGCTCACCAGTCTCGACAACCATGCGACGCATGGCGGTCTTCTCGAGCTTCTTGAGGTTCACCGGGATCTCGCGCTCCCAAACGAGCTGCTCCTCCTCGGTGAACTCGGCCTTAATGGCCTCCTTGAGCTCGGCCACCTTGTCCTGACGGGACAGCTTGTCGGCGTCGCGCAGGGCGGCGGCCATCTCGTCGTAGTGGGCGAAGATGCGGTCGTGGACCTCCTCGACCGGCTGGTCGAGCGGGTACTCGCGCTTGACGATCGGGCCGTTGACGCGCTCCCACTCCTCGACGAACTCGAGCTGAGCGTCGCAGAAGGCGCCGATGGCCTCCTGGCCGAACTGCATGGCGGCGAGCATGTCCTCCTCGGAGACCTCCTCGGCGCCGGCCTCGACCATGGAGATGAAGTCGCGGGTACCCGCGAGCTCGAGGTCGAGATCGGAGTTCTCGCGCTCCTCATAGGTGGGGTTGACGATGAACTCGCCGGTCTCCTTGTCGCGGCCAATGCGCACGCAGGCCAGCGGACCCTCGAACGGCACGCCGCCGATGGTCATGGCGAGGGAGGCGCCCATGACGCAGATCACGTCGACGGGGTTCTTCTGATCGGCCACGAGGGAGGTGGCAACGACCTGGACCTCGTTGCGGAAACCGTCCGGGAAGGACGGGCGGATCGGACGGTCGATCATGCGGGCGGTGAGGGTGGCCTTCTCGGAGGGACGGCCCTCACGCTTGAGATAGCCGCCCGGGATGCGGCCGGCAGCGTACATCTTCTCGTTGAAGTCGACGGTCAGCGGGAAGAAGTCGTAGTTCTTGCGCTCCTTGGAAACAACAACCGTGGTGAGCACGGTGGAGTCGCCCTGCTTAACGAGCGCGGCGCCGGTGGCCTGCTTGGCGAGCTCGCCGACCTCGAAGACGTAGGTCTTACCGAACAGGTCGAAGGTCTTGCTTACGAGTGTCATGAATACTCCTATCCCCACGCGCCCCTTGCGCGCGGGCTTCTCTAGGTCGGCGGGACCCTCCCGCCGATCGGTTGCGGGGCGGGTACATGAGGCACCTCTCCCCTTTTGGACGGCGCATTGGCGCCGGCCCGGACCCCTATCGCCGTGATAGGGACCCAACATGAAAAGGGGCGCCCAGCGGACGCCCCTGCATGCACAAATCCCTACTGGATGTTGTCGCGAATGCCGAGCTCCTTGATGAGCTCACGGTACTCATTGATGTCGTTCTTCTTGATGTAGGAGAGGAGACGACGACGCTTACCAACCAGCATGAGCAGACCACGGCGGGTGTGGAAGTCCTTCTGGTGGGACTTCATGTGCTCGGTCAGCTCCTTGATGCGCTCGGACAGGATGGCGACCTGAACCTTGGAGTTGCCGGTGTCCTGGGCGTTCTTGCCGAACTTGGCGGTGAGCTCCGCCTTGCGCTCCTTGGAAATCGTCATGATTTCACCTTTCTTGTAACGGCCGCGGGATGCGCTCCCCATGGCCTCGATTCGCCCTCAACTGGGAAGCCGCCGGTGGAGCGGATATCCAAGTGGAGGGTACCAACAGGTCGGTATGTTACCACAGACCAGCAGCACAATGCCGCAATCGCACAACTTGCCCATGTTATGCAGCGTCTTCGAAGAAATGTCCACCGTAGGCGTCGCCCCAATCAGCCCAGGGCATCATCGACATAGTCCTGAGACTGATGGAACACATGGAGAATCTTCAGGCAATCATCCGTGAAGGAATAGATTGCGACGTACCTGCCCACGCGAAACGAACGATAACCTCTCTGCGCAAGCTCGGGATGAGGGCATAGCGCATGGGAAGAGGGAAATGAGCAGGCAAGCTTAGCCTGGTGCCTGAACTCCTGAATGAATGAACTTGCCGCGCCCGGGGAGGCCAACTCATCTTTGAGGTATTGGGCAATGCCACTGATCTCCAGAGCAGTGCTCTTTGAGATTACAAGTCTAACCATCATAACGTTCCAGCAACGCGTCTAAAAATGCATCGCCATCGAGATACGCGCCAGAATCAAACTCGGCCTCTGCACGATCAAGACGGCGCATAAGGCGCTCATGGGCAAGTTCGCTTCTAAGTCCATCGTAAGCTTCGGGCGTCATGACAACCAAAGCATCGCGCCCATTGCGCGTCACCGTCACCGGGTCTTTAGAGCCCTCGACAACTGAGAGAAATTTAGCGGTATCTTTCAATTCGCGAACGGGAACACAAAGCGCCATGGTGGCCTCCTTACATCGTGGCCATATTGTACCACGCTTTATCGAGGCTCGATTCATGTCGGAAATTAACAAGTCCCCAGCGCCGCCGAAACACCCCGAGTTTATGTCCGCACGCTCGCATACATTCCCTTTGTCGCAGCAAAGAACAAACAGCGAAAGGAAGAAAATGTATTTCAGCGAAGACGTTACAAGCTGGATCGATCTAATTGATGACGGCAATGCCATGCTCAGCAGGCTAAAAACCTTAGAATACTTGCTATTTAACTGCGCAATGGATCTTCCGCTTGCGGGGTGTAAGTTTGCAGGCACCACAAAAGACGGCTACGACGGAAGCGAGATGCTGTTCTTCATCGATGAGACGTTGGAGCACCTTATTCAAGAATACGAGAGCCAAGTGGCCAAATATCAGACCCTGTTGGAAAACAACCGAAAGGGCAATCAGAATAATATCCACACGGTAGGCAGCCCTCTCGGTGCAAAATGCGCGGAAAAGTCCATGGCGGCATAGCTGCGCTCAGGCTTTTGATAGAAGATGCGCATATCAACACCCCGATAGACCGCAGGGGTGCGGATCACGAGATTCCCGAAATAGAAACCTGAAGCAAAACGATGTGGCGCCGACGGCTACGTCGACGCCACATCTAAATGTCTAAACGCCCATAGAGGCCTCAGCGACGCTTGCGCAAACGGTCAATAAAGGCCGCAGCGAGAGCCGCTAATCCAGCGGAGCCAGCAGCATAAGCCGAAAGAGCCGTCGGATCACCGGTAGCGGGAAGTTTGGGCTTAGCATCGCCATCGGCAGACCCCGTGGGCCTACCCTGCACGTCACCCGGCTTCGCAACCTCTCCAGCCTCAGGCTTCGATTCTGGCTGGGGAACCGGAGCTGGATTCGGATTAGGACTGGGCGCAGGTCCGGGAACTGGACCTGGCTCCGGAGCCGGGTCAGGCTTGACCTCGGGATCAGGTTTAACCTCCGGATCAGGCTTGGTCTCCGAATCGGGCGTGGGCTGCGGCTCCGGCTCCGGATCGGGCTGCGGTTCCGGCTCCGGCTTCGGATCGGGCTGGGGTTCCGGCTCGTCGGACTTCACTACTACCTTAACCTCGGCAAAAACACTCGGTTTCGCGATGCTCGCAACTCGAATAGTTGCCTCACCGGCACCCACGGCAGTGATAGAGCCATTGTTGCCCACCGTGGCAACCGACTCATCCGTCGATGTCCATCTCACACTGGGGCTCGCCCCTTCTGGGTTGACCTTAAAGCTCAGCTTGAGAACATCTCCCGGTTCCAACGTCACAGATCCATCGACAACGCCTTTGCCCGTGAGGGTGATTCCGCTCACCGCCACACGCTCAGCAATGATCACTTTGATTTCGGCCTTCATTCCATTAGACGTCACGCCGGATATTACAAACTCGGATCCTGCCCTGCCAATGGCAAGAGGCGCATCCCACGTAACGTCGAACGGCTGATCGGGACCCTCTTCCATCTTGACAGAAACCGTCTTGGGCAACTTGCCAACCAATTCCGCGAGCTTACTCCCCTCTTTAACCGTGATGGGTTGGGGAGGGACAGCCTCGACAGGAATGCTCGAGAGATCGGAAGCCACGTGAACGATGGCGCGCGCGGCAACCTTGGAGCCGAGTATCCGGCCGGTCAACTCAACAGAACCAGGCTTGCCAAGCGAATCAGAAGTAAGCGGGGTTAAATCCCAGCTCTCAACCTCAGCGACTCCCGAAGTCCCATCGTCATAGGAAACTACGACCATGCGAAGCAGCTGAGACTCGACGCTCTCGGGCAAAACGCCACTTTTAACCGTAAGCTCAAAAGGCTCAACAGATTTCACCATGCGAGGCTTTGGTGCAATGTTGACATAGACAACAGCTTCGAGCCCCTTGGCGCCATCTATAGCGCCAGTCACGCGATACGAGCCGGGGACATCAACATCCACACTTGAGAGGTCCCAGGTGACGTTCCGAAGGGTGTCATCGCCCATGCCCTGGACGCTACCTGCAGCAGAATCGAACACGGGAACAGTCTCGGGCAGGACATCCAGCAGATCTGAACCCGCCGAAGCATTGGCGATAAGGGGCGTCGGCTGATTCAGAACAGTCCCCTCAGATCCGGCACGAACAGTAATGGTGGCCGTAACGGTACCGTCGGGCGCTATGTTCATTTCTCCGTTACTCAAACGCAGTTTGCTAGAAGGATCCATAGCGTAACCCTCGATGCGCCCCGTCGCCTCAAAGGTCCCAGCCTTGGAATACCTGTCAGATGGAATGGGATCCCACTCGATTGGCGCATAGGCAACAGATCCATCGGTCATACGAGCTGCGATTGCATAAGGCATCACAGGCTCAATTCCCTCTTGCGTAGAAATCTCAAGCTCTCCGTTGTCAAACGCAGCTTCGGGAGCAACAATCAAGATCTTTGTAGAAACCTGATGAGTCAGCTCTCCGTATTTTCCACGGATAGAGCCGTACACCGTTGTTGTCTTTCCCGGTTCACCCGTATATGCGCTTCCGGGAACGTTATCCCAGTTGATGTATTGCATAGAGGTCGCGCCATCGGACCAGTGAACGGGCACTTCGTAGGGTAGGAAGGGGGAGTTTCCACTCGAGGTCGAGACATATTCAGGAACGTCGATTTGGGTCATGCGAGCAACATGAACCGTCGCCTCAACGTCAAAACCCATATCTTCGATAACGCCCTTAACCGTGAACGTCGAACCCTCCTTCGCATATTTCGAAGGATCGATCTTTTCCCACTCCACCCATGGGTTGAGCTGATGTTCAGGGGAAATCGCGATGGCAATGTTGCCCATATCGGGCTCGACGCCTGGCTCTGTCCAAATCTCATTGCCCTTTACAACATCAATCTTATCCAGAACCTTGTAGTCAATCGTAACGGGGACATCTTCGGCATAGCCCATCTCTGTCGCATGCGCGAGACCCGAGATAACACCCGATTGATTCCAGTCAACCGAAGAGGTATCCCAGCTGACCGAACAGCTCTCATCGCTCTCGAACCAGCCGTTCTCAAGTTCAACCTTCACACGCGCTTGCGTGGGAAGAGCCTCTGTAGCGTTGAAGCCGCGCTTTATGTGCATGGGATAAAACTCGAACTTTGGGTTTCGAATAACATGCACTCTAACCGTAACGGGCTTGTCATAATTTGCCACATGACCAATCACAGTCATGTCCGCCTCAGGGTTCTTATCACAGTCCTCCCAGGCAACCGGAATCTCATATACCGTTTGGCCGCCTTCCAGGGAACCAGATGTGAACTCAGGCAGAACAAGGTCTCCGCCAACAGGAATAGCGATGTCGCTCGGCATCCACACCCGCCCAAGAGGGCCTGTGCTCACCAAGGCCTTGACCCTCACAGGGGTCTCCGCAACCGTGCCGCCAATTTCATAGGTGCCCGCAACGCCATCGAGGAGCTCCTGCGGGAAGGCATCCCACACAACGGACTCAACGTGCACCTCATCACCGTTGGTGAGCTGGAGCATATTGCTGTAGTTCTTGACCTCAGCAGGTGCCCCGGGGTAGTAGCCCATCTCAGTCAGAACATCATTTTTTAAACCAAGGGCTTCAACATGAGCCACAATCTCAGTGCTTGACCCAAACAGGTGGCCCCGAACATCGAAGGTGCCAATCTTGCCAAAGTCTTGAGGATCGGCATTCTCCCATTGGACCTTTGCATACACGACCGTGCCATCCCACATTGCCACTTTGACACGATCAGGCAAGTTGGGGATCCGCCCCACGAGAGTCACGGCATTAACCGACGAAGGAGCTTGCGCCTTTAATACAGAAACGGGGCAGGAGATTTGACAGGACGGCAGATTATCAAAATATATTTCGCCCGTTGCCTCGAATAAACCCTCGCGTCCGTAGTCACTTGGCAGTACCTCATTCCAAGAAACCCATTTCGAAACGACTTGACCGTCGGTATAAACAACCTTCACTTCATTCGGAAGCTGCGGCCTCACACCAAGAAGTGTCTTGACTGGATCAAGTTCGACGACATGGTCAATTCCCACGATATTGAGCTCCATCTTTACCGCAATATTCGTGTTCTCAATCACGCCATCGATAACGTGTTTGCCGGCTTGCTTAAAGTCAATGGCATCGAGCTGACCGCGATTCCAATTCACGTTGTAATAATGCGAGTTCCATTCAGAAAGCGTAAAGCTCTCGCTCGTCGTAGACGAAAGGGGTGCCCCACCGACATCCCAGCGCCTCTCAATGACGGGGTTCAGAACCGAATCATGCACAACGAGCTTGAGCTTCACCTCGTTGCCATACCCCTTGAGCTTGCCATTGATTTGATATGTGCCAGGGGTGTCGTACAACGAGTCGTCAATATGGTCCAGAACAACGGGAACCCACCCATAGGTGCCATCCGCAAAGACAACCGAAACGCCGCATTCCGAGCCAAAAGACTCGGGATTTCCCACCAGGGCGTGACGCACGAGCTCTGATTCAATCGTGACGACCTCATCGACCTTGACCTTCACTTGAGCAGTGAGTTTCGAATGAGGAATTGAACCCTTAATGTACACGACGCCAGCCTTAGCAAATGCATCGGGGCCCGGCATATCCCAGTCAACATTCACCTCGGAAGACACACCGTTGGAGAACTCAACATACACGCTGTTGGGGAGCTTGGGGGTCGTGCCGGCGGGCACGGCAATCGTCTCCATACGATGCTGAGTACGCGGAACGGCCACAACAACCTTCGCCTCAACGGGATAGTTGCCGTAGCGCTCAATCACGCCATGGACAGTAAACTCGCCCGCATCTTCATCGCCGTCATAAAGGTCCTTGGGGACCTTATCCCACTTCACCTCGAGGGACTGCTGTTCGCCATTCGACATAGTTGCGTTAACAGGGCCCAGATAGAGCTCAGAGCCCGTATTGTAATAGCCCGTCGTATAGACAGTTGTAACAATCGGCTTGACAGAAGCGATGCTATCCCGGGAATCCCCAGCAGAGCGCTCCATGATGTCCAGCGAAATGATGACCGTCCTACCATTTACGCAAGCCTCAAAGTAGTGGATACCGCCCGGGACAGACTTTGCAATACCATCGATCACTTCAATTCCAGGACGATCCATATTCCAGTTTTGGTACTTCCACGTCACTGGTGCGACCTCGACGGATCCATCTTTACGCCGAAGATTCAGCTCGTGAGGAAGCTCGACATCTACGGATTCACCCTTATCAACCCAGCGGGACAAATAAAGGTTATCCAAAATCTCATAATCATCCTCTTGTGGCTGCTCGGGTTCAATGACATCTCCACCCGCTGGCGCACCGGAGTCTGGAACCAGGCCCAAATCAGGGGCATCGGGCGCAACGCTCTGAGACGAATCGAATGCGCCGTCCGCAATCGTCGAATCTTGGCCTTTAGCGTCATGCCGCTCATCTCCAGCGACAACAGTCTCATCAGACGAAGAAGAAACCCCGCCTTCTTGGTGAACCGCTGCTGAAGACTCCGAAGCAGTCTGACTTGCCTCGTCCTTTTTGATTCCCAGAGTCTCTGCCACCGCGGCTGTTGGGAATCCACCCGTTGCGAGCGCGACCGCCAATCCGGCTGTCACAGCGACGTGAACATGCTGTCTACCCATCTGTACCTCCTGAGCCGAGCATTCACGAGCACGACCGACCTGCCCATCAACCCATCACCTTAATGTGCTAGGCGAATAGCAACATCTTCGATCGATAACATTCTACGCGCAGCTAAATTGCATTTGTTGTACAACATATGCGAACGGCCCAAGGGCGTCTCTAAATGGTCCAGAAAAGGAAGCAGAACCTACATCTCCCCCATCACATCGCAGATGGCGTTCCAGCGATACTGGGTGAGCTCGGACTCGAAATGCGGGCTCAGGCCGAAGGGCTCACGCAGGAGCGCCTGCAGGTACCCCCTATCCCCCAGGGCCTTGCGGGACGCGGGCAACTCGAGCTCGAAGGCGAGGCAGACGGCGCCCACAAGGCCATCGAGCGACCCGGGGCGCTCATCACGTGCGAGGCAACGGCGCTCGCCGAACGCCTCGAACGCCACGTCCGAGATCTCCCCGCGCGAGAACTCGCTAGGATCGATTCCCAGCACCGCCTCGCAGCTCGACTGGTTAAACACACGTAGGATATCCACCTTGTCGGCGTCCCGCGTGATGGTGCAAAAGAGGCGTTCGCGAGCGCCCAGGTCCGACGGGAGCCTGAAGTCGCTGTGGAGGGCAACGGCGCGCTCGATGATGTGCGCCCATTCCGGATCGTTGGTGAAACTTGCCATCTCATCCTTGAGCACCTGGATCCCGAGCGCCGCATGGCTGCACGAGTCCGCGTCGCTGAACGTCCCCCATTGGCGCAGCTGCTCGAATCGCCCGATGTCGTGCAGCAGGCCGCACAGCCACGCGAGGTCGACGTCGGCCGGGGGCAGGCCCTCCCCTCGCGCGATCTCGTCGCATAGTTTGGCAACCTCATAGGTGTGCTCGACCTTGAGCGCGATCCGCTCATCCGAGGCGTCGTAGCGAGCGACATATGAATTGAATGCATCTAAACAAGATTGACGCATGACATCCCCCAAAAAAATAGCCGCCGGTGGCGACGATACGGGTGGACTCAAAGGTGCCTGACAGGCCAAATCCCGCCCTATTGCACCAACCTTACTCACAAATCAAAAACGCTTCCATAGTAACCCGAGCACACCCCGCGCCGCGGGGAGGCGCTTCGGGGTATACTCGTACCGAACAAGAGGTTTAAGCCCTCCTGTAGCAATTTGGCACGTGGGTAATGCCCACAGACGAGCCGCCTTAGCCACAAGGCGGCTCGTCCCTTTTTCGGGCATCATGCGCAGCCGCGCTCTCCAACACCGAGCATCAATCGTGAAATAAGTCCGCCTACTTCAGTGCCCGCCGTTGCATCTTTTCCGAGTAATTTTGCTCGATCGCATCCACGCGATCGAGACACCGCCTCGGTTACCTGACCAAGAGAAAACAATCCATGAGTAAGGCGCTTTTTGTAATCAGGCAAATAGCGTTTGAGACGTTTATCCACATCCGTCGGCGTGGCGCATCCTTTTGCATCACAATAATGCATCAGCAGGAACAGCTCGAACTTCGGGTTGCTAATCGCCAAATGATGTCGAGGGTCACTCGATTCCCACTGAATTGCACATGCGAATTGCTCGTCAGTCCACTCGTCAACATCAATGACCAGCCACGCCTCATCGTCCGACCTAAAATCCTCCTTTCGAAGGTGACTCTTCATCTGCCTGACCAAACTAGCTGGATCCGTCTGGCCCTTATGTCCCTTAACTAACTTCAAAGCAACGCGCTCGCCAGATTGCACGGCGGCTTGTATGACATCCATCGCAAGGTAATCTCGCTCCGATTGCCCCTCTGGCAAAACATGAATAACCTTGCGTATCTTGCGCTTGCCCCGTTTTTGTCGCAGGGGATTATGCGCATGTGCAGAGGCAGCCACTATTCCTCGCCCCCAAGACAGGAAGCAGAAAACATGGGAACGCCACCGAACCGACCGTCAAGATAACTTCTCAGCAAATCCTTGTCGAACCGGAGCCCTTCGAACTCATTCATCCGAATGAGCTCCGAAGAACCAGTCACCTCACGCTGGGCAATAAACATTTCGTCACGCCTTAGAAGATTCTGGTTCATCAAAAGCAAGTCATGCGTAGTGAACAGAAGTTGTCGGCGAGAATCGCGCCCCGCTGTTTCCAAGAACAGCTCAACAATCCTCGATGTGAGCATCGAGTGGAAGCAACGGTCGAGCTCGTCTACAACATAAACGCTTGAGGAACGTTTGTTTCCACCAAAAAGCTCGAATAGCATTGGCATGAGATTGAGGAGCCGTCTGGTGCCAGAAGATTCCATCTGAAGCGAAAACGTTACCAGTCCGCCATTCGCTCCGCGATGACGTGTCCTGAGTCGCTGGGCTCCAACATCCCCGTTGCGAAAAGTAACGAAATACATCTCGGCAGCATAATCACCAGGCATCTCGAGGGTGAATACAGCAGATGTTTCCTGGTTTCCCATGGAGCCCATCGCCTGGATTTGTTGGAGTGCGACTGGAGGGACCGGGAGCGAGGCGACGTCCACCTGCTCGCCGACAATCTCCTCAATTCCCGTATCGAGTTCTTTCATTCGTTTGGAGGCAAACTCTAGGAACCCCGGGTCGGTGTAAAACATGCTCAGGTTGTCAAAGCGCGACGCGACTCCGATCGTCTTAAGACTATCCTTGAACCAATTATACGGCTCCTCGAGTTCGCGGACGTTTTGCATAACCGCATTTGTAAGGAACAAACGGTTCTCCAAAGTTCCATCCGCAACAAACCGAACGCGATCGGGAGCGGAGAAATACGAGGGATCAAAATCAACACCATCTGGATCTCTTCGAGAATAGATTGTTTTAGCCCATCCCGAGTCACGGAGAATTGTCAGAACTTCGGACAGAACACGGTCCTGACGCAAAGAAACTTCAAGGCGATAGACCGTCTTCTCCGCCAAAAACGTGATGTCAAAGGAGGTCGCACCCGTAAAGCAGGAATTCTCCAGCCGATAAGGCTCAACTTGAATGGTTTGCCCCACGGGCGCACCGTTTACTACAAACTGCTTGAAAAAATCGAGCGCCTCGAAAAACGATGTTTTACCTGACGCATTGCCACCGTAGACAGATGCGACGGGACAAACTTTGAGCGACCGGAAGCCGTCCACCGCAGATAGGGACTCGCGGTGCTGACGCTCTCGGGAAGCAACAAGCTGCATGGCCGCATCATCCGCAAAAGACTTCCAATTGGAAACTGAAAAGTTGAGTATCATCTCATATCCTCCTTACATGTAAGGAGATTTTATCACATTGAATGCATTCTGTTTAGCCATGACAGCTTAATATGTGCTCGAGTAAGCCCTTCGTGAGCAGCCTCGATCATGCAAGAAATAGCGAGCGACGATCGCGTGCCGAATGTTGGCGTAAGAAGTCACTTCCCCGACCGTAGCAAGCAGGGAGCCGCCCCTTACGCCAGCATTCGGCACGCGATCAATGCACGACAGTCAAAGAGAAATCCACAAAGAGATTATGCAAAGGTACGATATTTGCCACTTGCTCATCCAGGAAGCCAGGAGCATTCTCATAGACCCAAATAAGCGACGGGCTATATAGTCATCACAAGGCTATGCCAAGATGGCGACGCGATGATATCCATTGCTAATGCAATGTGGTGCAACTGAAAATACTCTGCCCCAAACGCAAACAGCCCGAATCAACCTAAAAGTCGATTCGGACCGAAAGCCATTACTCAAGTAAGGGCTAGCAGGAATTGTGGGTTATAGGACAGGAAGTGTGTCCCGATGGAACGGGTGTTCCCGTCGGGCAATCGAGCCACCAGGGGAACGGGTCCCTGTGGTGGAGCTCCTCCCACACGGCCCTGCCACCCCACTCCAGGCCGCCGTCCTCGCGCTTCGGGGAGGCGGAGTACGTGCGGTAGAGTAAGCCGATGTCCTCGTCGGTCGGCATGGTCGCCAGCTTCTCCGCGGCCGTGCGGGCGTCTCCGGAGTGCATGTGGCACCACCAGAACACCGCCTTCACCCTGCGCACGAGCGACATCCCGCGGTGGTTCCTGAGCATGTCCCGGAGACGGGCGTTCAGGCTCTCCGCCGCGTTGTTCGTGCTCGGCAGCGGCCCCGCCCCGGTCAGCTCCGGG
>ENA-ORTM01002829-ORTM01002829.1-human-gut-metagenome-genome-assembly--contig:-NODE-2829-length-13033-cov-3.348590_pt1 | contig 13033 bp, 11 predicted proteins | sample MGYA00241909_ERZ509182 | MGnify/ENA primary metagenome ERZ509182 (study PRJEB26280, sample SAMEA2338855) | human gut metagenome | biome: human gut; feature: human-associated habitat; material: faeces...
TGTAATGTAGATACCTTAGTTTCAAGCTCTTTGTTGTTTCCAACAGAAACACTCATATTTTTGAGTCTTGCTTCTAAATCAGTTATCTCTGATTCTTTGACGCTTAATACCCCCTCTAAGGAAGTAATCTTAGCATCTTTAGTTACTACTTCTGCTTCTTTTTCGGTCAACTTAGACTGTAATGCTACTAAGTCTGAGGACTTCTTTTTCAAGTCCTTGATAGAACTATTTAAGTTCTCTACCTGAATTTTGTAACTTTCGATTGAAGCCTTTGCAGAAGCAAGTTCTGCGGATACCCCCTTGTTGGTTTCCTCTAATTTAGATACTGCTTGTCTCGCATCTTTTAACTGACTTTCTAATGTTGTATTTTCATCCAATGCCAAGCTTGTTTCTTCCTTAGCATCAGACAACTCTTTTTCTAAAGTTGATACCCTTACATTAGATTCTGACAACTTGGTTTCTAAAGACTTGATACTGTCATTAGATGTCTTTAAAGCATCAGTTACAGATTTTAACTGTGTTTTGAGGTCTTTGATTGTCTGTTCCGCTTCTCTACATTTTGTTTCAAAAGAAGATACCTCTTTCGCCTTAGATTCAAGCTGTGACTGCAAGTCAACAATCTTCGTATTAAGTTCTTTAACCTGCTTGTGTACTGATGTACTGCCCTTTTCAGCATTTTCCGCTCTCGTAAGCAATACAGTGTATTCATCACATTTACTTTCGTACTGTGCGTATACTCTTTTGTACTCATCCTGTAACTTTTCAAGCTGTTCGTTTGTTGTCTTGTACTTACTTTTGTACCCTTCAAGGTCAATAATCTGTGCCTTACAACTCGATACTGTTTTCTCAAGTTCTGATTTAGTGAAACTGGCTTGAGCATTAAGTTCTCTCTGCTGTTTAAGTTCCTTCTCAACGTCAGCAAGTTTACTGATTGCAGTTTCTGCTTTGGCAACTTTACCTGCAGAAATGTAAGACTCATTTTCAAGGTCTGAAATCTTAGAATCACGTTCTTTAAGACTTGATTCAAGTTCTTTAATACGATTGACAAGTGCAGTAACATCTGAATCGTCTCCAGAGTTTTGAAGCTGTCTTGTAAGATTTTTGACAAGTAACTGAGACTGACTGAGTTCTCTCTTGAGTCTTTCGACTTCCTCATCAGCCGTTGTAGAGTCTGTGATACCCCCTGTGATATCGATACCACCAAAGTCTAAATCTGTGTCCGTAGACTCCATTACTACTGGTGATACTACTTCTACCTCTGGTTCTGATGTAGGTGTATCTGCTACTACTGGTTCTTCTTCAAGTCCTTCCAGTATGCCGAATTTTGATATCAAGAACTCTTTTAACCCACTGTCATTTACATACTTATGTACTTTAGGTAAACTCAATACATCTGCAATCGTACCAACACATTGCTGATACAATGGTTCATCTATAATGATAAATGCTACATCTGGACGTTTAGCGTGCATCTTCAGTTTACTTCTTATACCTGAAGCCTTAAGTGGCTCAATCACAGCATCTGGCATAAATTTCTCCAGATACTTGTGAATGAGCCTATCACCATCCGATGTAACATTGCCAACTAATACTCTTGACAATGTTTATACCACCTTTCGCTTATTTAAGTGCCTCAGCGAGAATACTTGCACCAATCAAGTTAAGCATTCTTGCTGAAATTGTACGTTCCTCTGGTACAGTAGAGCCGTCTTCCTGTTCAACTGTTACTACCTGTTTTGGTAACTGAATTAACTCCATGTTTGGAGACAGTTTCTTTAACAGTTCAATCAAACTCTTACTCAATGGAAGAATGTCTGGGCAACTGTCATCTGACATACTACCCCCTCCGCATACTAACACGTACCCTACTGAACGCATATTGATATCTACTGTAGAAAGGTAATCTTGGAAGTCTGATACAATCTTTCCTGCTACTCCTGTCTTAGCCTTGTTTACGATATCTACGATTGAAACTTCTTTAGCACCGTCTTTAATAAAGCCTTTAATTACCCCCTGCTCAAGTACTCCAGAGTCCACTTCGATACCTTTTAATCTTAACTCCCTACGTACTAACTGGTACACGTTGTTTCCACCTTGGTTTACAGTATGTTTACTGTCCTGTACAAGTTTGTTGTTCTTGATAAGCATACAATCTGTAGTACCTGCTCCGATATCATAGACCATAACTGTCTCGTTTTTGAGGTATTCATACCCCCTACGATAAATCTGTCCTTTATCGTATACAATACCTGCGTATGCACAAAATCCCTCTGGAAGTACAGATACATTGTTAATCTTGATATCCATGTGCATGTCTGGGAATACAGAGTCAACTCTTGTAATCTCTTTGATTAACTCTGTCATAGGTTCTTTACCTACATCAATATCACCTGGCGGTAAAAGCGTTACAACGTTCCAGTCTACATCAACCTGAGACACATCTGATACCCTCTGGATGTTCATAATAGCCTTGTAAGCATATAAGAATGACATTCTCAGACTTAATACTGTAGCCTCTAAGTTGTATTTTCTGTCGAAAGCACTTGGCTTGATTGTAGATAATGGTTTCTCACGTTCCTGTAACTCACCATTACAGTAATTTCCGACAATACTCATGCCGTTTACCTGACTGTCAACACTAATAATTGTTGAGGTAGCATCACTGTAGTCTGGAGAAACAACGTAATCTTCTTCGATAGGTGCAAATACATTTGACAGTTCAAATCGTCTCTCACGATATTTTCCTGTCTGTGCATCCTTTCCGAACATCACCGTTCCTTTCGTGCTAGAGTTACCAAAATCAATTACCAAAATTGCAGTTCCTTGTACCATTTTTAGTACCTTCCTTTCCTAAATATTATTTACTCTTTATATGTTCTGAAACAAGTAAAAACGATTCTAGCTTACCACTATCATTTTTAACAATGTCTCAGCCAAAAATTATTAGGGATATGAAATCCCCAATATTTTACTAAGTATAGCGTACCTCACCGAGTATCTCAGTGTATTTGTGGTACTTGTATTACTTGAAGCAACTCATCAGTTTTATCAAATCTTTCTTTAACAGACTCAGCCGCTTTATCACAATCATATTCTACAAGGTAGGTGTTACATGGTTTTTCCTCTGATACATACTTATTCAGTACGTCAGACCTATTTTTCTCTATTTTTTTCTTTACTACTTTATATAAAGCAGAGGGTCTTCCGTAGTAAATGTAGTAGTCATCTATGTGTTTTAGTTCAGTATCAGAAATTACTGTCACACTCTTAATACCATCATCACCTTGGTTAGTGATTCTAGTTCTCATTTGTGTAACAAGTTCTGAAACCAGTCTCTTACTAAAACGACAACTTCCTGCAAAGATAACAAGCACATCTACATTTGATTGAACAACTATTTTATTTTTAAACATCTCAATATCCGTGAAAAAAGCATCTGGATAAATGCTCATATCATTCAGATAGTCTAAACAATCAATCTCAGATAGTACGAACAGCATAGTAGTCCTCCTTTCACGCAAATTTTTTCTACATAGTATAAATCCAACTTTCGCTATATAGTAAAGTCTGCTAACCTTGTATGATACTATTATACCATATTTCTCCATGTTTGTCAATAGGTTCTCGGTATCTTTTTGCATACAAAAAGAAGATACCCCCTATTACGGAAGTATCTTCTTATGTTAATACTATCTTGAGATAGCACGATATGTTGTGTACTGATACCAAATACCATCTTCAGTTCTTACAAGGCTGTTACCCTGTAATTCTCCATCAGTAAATGACTGACTTCCCCTTAAGTTTTCAATTAACTTGATGCCATAGTGTTTTTCACTTCCATTGAAAAACCACTCGTCTGCCCACTGTAATACTGATGAATTGAACGGAACGTGAACTTTGATTTTTGTAGTGATTCTTGCTACAAGTCTGTTACCTGCTTCCTCACCTAATTCCGCCTTCATTTCAGATGTCATTGTATCAGAATTTTTTAATTTTGTTACAGTATCTGATAGTACAGAATCTACATCTTCATAGTCATTCTTAGCACCTCTTGAACCTAAGATTTTTGTAACGATTTCCTTGTTTGCCTCGTCATAGAAGTCTACAACTGTGTAGTCTACTTTGGTCTTAAGTGTACTTAAGTCATACTCTACATACCCATCATTGACAATGTTACTTGAATCTCCACTGTGTTCCTTTGGCGTATTTGAACCATTAGAAAAGATATTTGTTGTAATACAACCTATGCCTGAGTCAAAAGTGTCAACTACACTACTACGTGCATCCTTAAGTTTTCCAAATAAACACATCTGCTGAATATGTGAAGCAAGTACTGGTTTAAATACCTCAGTTGGTACATAAGTAACTCCGAGTGAATATGGTGTTAAGTAATATCTGGATGACTCTCCACCATTTTGAACTCTTGACTTACCTATATGCTTTGTCATAATGAAGTTATCTGAGATAGTTTCGCTAGTCGCAATATTGTAGTTCGTACCCCCTAATGAACCGAATTCTAACCCCATCTGTGCAATAGCTGGTACTACCTTAGCAGATACATCAAAACCATCATCCGTTTTCTGCTTGACTGGTGTAACTGTCTTTACTTTATAGCCAATATTAGTTGCAAACCGTTTGAACTCAACGTTAGGTGTTCTATTTCCTCCTAATGACTTAGCTGCCTTTTTAGTAATTTCATTGACTGCATACCAGTTGCTCTCTCCATAGATAGCACCTATACCCCCAAATAACCATTCGTAAATGACATCTGAAGATTCTATAGTGTTACCCATTGTCTGCTGATATACATAACTGTTATACGCTCCCTGTGATGTTGGGAACTTAACAGTACCCCTACCATTTTCATCTGAATACTTTGACATTAAATAGGCTGAGCCAGTTACCATACTACCACCTTTATTATAATAACGAATCTGAGTAAATGCGTTTACCGTCTTGTTATTATACTGGATACCATGTGATGTTACTGCTTGGTTTCCATCCCAGTCTTTCTCCATAAATTTATTCGTAAACAATTCCTCCGAAGCCATCGATACATCTAAGGCTGTTTCTACAGAAGTCGACACTGTATTCTCCAACTGTTGCAGTCTTGTTGTTACCGTTGCATACTCCGTAAAAATTGACACACAGAGCATTAGGAAGATATTTACTACAATTACACACAAAAGATTTCGTAATCTCATAAATATTACCCCCTACTCTGTTACTGACTGATATTTCAAACATGGTACAAAATATGTGTATGTGAACGTTACTGTTCCATCTCCACTAATTCTATTGCTGTCTCTTAATCTATCTTTGTCCCTCTTTGATACTTTCTGCCAAGAATCAGCATCCATTTTACCACTTCTTACAAACCCCCATAACGGTTGGTTTACTGCGATTTCTGCATTTACAATCATTACATCTCCATAATCAGCAGGTAAAGCCATGTTACCCTCTAAGTAATCTCTGATGAATGTTGCATCACTAATGTTGAATTTGTTTGCAATATCACTTGATGATAATGCATTATTCTGTCCATAGTTTAACTTAACTGCATTATTTCCATCCTTGTATACTACAAAGTCATCTCCGCTATGGTCATAGTCACTATAGTCATCACCTTTACCTGAGCCACCATTAAATGCTCTTGCCATGTTGTTATAGATAGCGTTGAACATCTTGTACTGGGCTTCTGGTAAATAGTTGTTTTCTGATACAACCTTCTGTAAACTTACGTTTATGCTCTCCATCCTTTGATTTAAAACATAAACTCTGTAGAGGTAGAACGCCATATCAAATACAAATACAAAAATCATAGCAAATGCTATTGCCTTGAATACCTGTATGACCATTCTATGCATACTAATACATCTCCTTTCTGTTTGTATTAAAAAAGGGTTGAGGTATTTAAACCTCAACCCCCAATATGCGGTCGATATTACTGAACATCGATGTTCAGACCTTCGCTGTCATCTTTAGCTGCGCCTGCGTTACCTACCGTTCCACCGTCATCACTTCCCCAGTAAGGAACAATGTTGACGCTTGTACCAGAAATCTTGTTCCACTGACCGTTGATACCTTTAGCTACTGCGTTGTAAGCAGAGTGAAGAATACCTGCATCTGTGAAGAACAGTTCCCAAATAAGGAAAATCATAACCAGTACTGCGATAACTAAGAATACTGTGATAATTGTCTTTTTCATTGGACTTTTTCCCCTTTCTTCTATATTTCTCCGCCAACTCTTACACAACTAATCTAGAAGCGTAAATATATGAGCCTTAAGAGATTACTGCAAAATATTGCCAGAAATTGTTTTTTCAATTTCCATATAGAGTATGTACATCTTAATGTTAAGAAGTTACACCTCAGTTTCAGCAGAATAACCGCCAAGTGAAAATTGTATTTTCAATTTCCACTTAGTATATAGTCATCTTGAAATCAAGAATAACTACCTCAACTTTGGCAGAAGTACCGCCGAGTGAAAATTGTTGTTTCAATTTCTATATAGAATATATTCAACTTAAAACATAAAATACTGACTCAAGTTTCTACTTCCAACCTGTAGAGAACCAGTTTGGGTCTCCAGTCGGTACTGTAACCAATGTTCTATTGTTAAGATTCATAGGTGTATTTAAGTTCTCAATACTTAAATTAGGCTGACTGTAATCTAACAATACGCCCCTATTGTATCTGTCTAAACCTAACTTTGTATCTATATAGTCATTCTGATGTACTGCTGGAAAATAGCAATAATTATACGCATACATAGTAAAACCATCTTGCACAGCATCTGTCATTCTCCACAGTACCCCCTTGTATTGTACTGGGTTGCGGATGTTACCCTTTGTATCCGCATACTCAGATTGGTTACTATCTGGGTTGTACAGTAACAAGAAATACAATAATGTTGCTACGATTGCCATAGCAAGAAATAAGAATACTGAAAGCACCACCTTACTAACTTCCATATTATCTCACCACCTTCTACAAAAATAACTGGTAAAAGTTACATAACTATATTATGTCTACCTTTACCAGTTTGTGTTAGAATAACCCCTGTGTAGGTATCTTTGAATACCAACCACAAGCTACGAAGAAAAACAGAATAACCCATATCAAATAGATACTTCTCTGCCCTTGTGCAAAGATACGCTCTGAACGCCTTTCCATTGCTGATGTCTTACGTTCTACTAACTGCATCTTGAATGTTAAAAGGTTATCAGCATTATCTACCCCCTGCAATGCCTGACTTGCTACGTTACAGAAGTTGATAATTGTTGCTGAATTATATCGCTCCCTTAACTTCGGTATAGCAACATGGTCTTCGAACTGAGACAAGTTATTCAGCATGAAACGTGATAACTTAATCATTGTATTTTTCGTTCTCACATCTGTTTCATTTTGCATTGTATCAATATATGACTCAACTACCCCCTGCAGTCGTGCTCTTGAACCCATTTTTAACTTGGAATACATAAGCAAATACAAGTTCAAAAAGTTGTTATCAATAATAATATCCTCATCTTGAATCTGCTGTTTTAACGTAGCAGGATAAGACAAGTATACAAATAACGCAAGAGCAGGAACTGCAAACAGTATTGGTACAAACACTGCTATCGGAATGAAAAACAATGATACCAGTACAAAAAATGCGTACTTACCACGATATTCCTCTGGTGTATAGAACCTATTAAGTACCTTAGACCGTAATTCAAGTCTTTGAATGTAGTACTCATGGTTTTCATAAATAGTTGGAGTCATTATAATGCCTCTAAACATATTTGTTACACCTGCATAGAAATCAAGCTTCTGCTTTTCAAATTTACGCTTCTGCATGTCCTTTTTCTCAGCCTGAGCATTACTTACTACCTTTTGTGGTTTGAAGTTGAACTCAAATACCCCAAATGATGTAAGGATTTCATACACTGCGAATATCGTCAACAAAATGATAACAATAGTCATTACTTGCATATCAAATTCCTACCTTTCCTAAATTGTTCTTGACTTGATTGTTGTAATAAATGCCAACACACCAAATATAATAATACAGATAACTAATAAGCAGATATTGCCAACATTAGTCTGCAATAAGAACTTTCTTGAAAATGCATCTGTAGTAATGATAAATGCAAAGTACGCACATGTCATCAGTGTAGATACAATGAATGTTACCTTTAACTGCATGAATCTACGGTTATTCTTTTCACGTAACTGACGTCTCAGACGGTTTGTTTCTACGATATCAGTAAAAATATCTAACAGGTCACGCTCACCCATAGCCTCATAATAAATAGCTTTCTCAGCAAAGTCAGAAAATACATCTCCAAGCTGGTCGGCAAGAACTATCATAGCATCATTAAATGAATACCCCCTGTCTTGCATATTAACGATAAACATTCGAAAGTCATCTCTAACACCAGCTGGCATATTATCTACGTATGTGATAATTGCATTCTGCGTTCCTCGGTGAATCTCTGGTACTAACAAGTCAATAGCATCCATTACTTCACTCTCTCGTTTCTCCATACGCTCTGATACAATAACTCGTGTCATAATCAACATTGCACACCATAACACTACCCACAACGTAACTGAGAATCCAAGATTCACATGCATCAAGAATGTAAGTATTACCGCAAGCAGTAAAGACGCAAATCCCCAAAACAAAAAGTAACCTAAAGGCGTTACCCCCTGCTTCTTTAAACCAATAGCCACCAACTGCTGATTTACCCAACGATACAGTATAGCAATAGGACTCTGCCTATGCTGATACACATATCTCTGTAAATTATACTCCTTTGATACAGTGAATGTACCAAATTTCTTATTTAGTTTTGCAATAATCTCAGCTAATCTTTTTTGTACCTGATATGAAAAGAAGTAAACTGTGATTACTGTTGCTACAATAAGAAATGTTCTAACTATGTCTCTGTTTATAACTATCAACTATCTCACCTCCTACTGTAAATCTATCGACAAGAAACCATATACCGCATCATATACACAAAGATTATTGTTGACCATCATGATTGGCATATGTGCGCGTAAGTCATATCTCTGAGCCACTTTGCATCTCTGATACAACATATTACCTCTTTTAATTAGAATACCGCCGTACTCCGTTGGTATAACTATAAAATTTGTACCAGAAACCTGAGAGTGCATTTCATACTTGTGTGACATAATTGTATCTCTAATTTTTAGACCTGAAATACCCCTACCGCCAAACACATACTCTAGGTTTGCACATAACTCTGGTTGTGTGGTATATAACTGCATTACCTGTGTGCCAGACATGTACTTAACTGTACAGTCTGCACTATTCCACACAAGGTTTTTAAACCTTCTTACTTTTCCTTCAGCGGGATTGATAACATAATACATAACTCAATACCCCCTATTCCTCTAAGAATGATACGTCTACTTCATCCTCATCAGCCTCTTCAGTAGAAGCAACTTCTTTTGTTACTACCATCTGGCTTGGTAAGTTTGATGAACCTTTTATGATTGGGGTTACATCAACGTAAGGTGCTATTTCTTCCTTGGAAATACCAGTTGAGAAGAACTTATCCTGTAATGCTTCTGAGATTGGATTTACCTGTTCATAATAACCGAAAATCTTCAGAAGTTTTCCTGTATCTGGGTCTTTCTCAGTTTTACCAGTTAAACGGAATCTGAACAATACACTCGTTATTGCTCTACCCTTTTCGTCAATCTCACCAGTTAATTCCTCGATAGCCATAACGTGACGAGAACCATCTCCAAGCTTTCTACATGATACTACTAAGTCAATGGAGTTCGCAAGTGAACTTGCGTAGTCATTAATGCTACCCCCTTTTGTGGCTAACTCGGTACTCATACGTGCAATAGCATCTGCACCATCATAAGCATGGAGAGTTGTAAGTACTCTATGACCAGTTTTTAAAACTCGGTCTACCTGTGCGAACTCAGCGGCAGTACGTACCTCACCTGGGATAACAACGTCTGGCGTATTACGTAGTACGTGAGCAATCATGTTCGCCATTGTTGGTGTACTTGGGTCTTCCGAAGCCTCAGTACCCAAATCTTGAGCCTCCCAGTGAAGAGTGTTTCTCATGTTAGCACCAGTTTCTGGTGAACGGTCATACAACATAATCTCGGTCGGGTTCTGAATAAGTAATAAACGCAAGCCTGGGTCTACCTCCCATGCTATCGCATTCAAAAGTGTAGTCTTACCTGACGAAGTAGGTCCGACACATACCAAACGTGTATCAGCTTTTCCTACTAATCTCAAGAAGTCTGACATCTCTGGTGTCATAGTTCCGAATCTTTCAAAGTCATCAAATGTAAGCATACTCGGTGCATACTTACGGATTGTAATAGTAGTAACTGGGAAATCATTACCAACTTTACTATCTCTAGTAATTGTAGAACTATCTACCGCAGAAAGACGATAACCTTTCTTTGCTGTTCTTGCGTTCAGCAATGGATTGGTCTTAGTCATTCGTGGTGCGGTATTGTTAGGAGAATAAATAAGTCGGTTGATAACAGAGTGTAACTCCTCATCAGATACGAACTGATATGGTTTTCCGTTGTCATCAACGAACAACTCCGACCTACCCCCTCGCACTACGTAAATTGTTTTGAAGTCATTAATCTGAATCTCCTGTACAGTGTCATCTTCTAACGCCAATCGTAAAACTCCGGCATCTACAATGTCTATACGTAAACGGTCTAATAACTCAGCCTGCTGTAATTCTCCGTTCTCGTCTACATACCCATCTACACTCTTCGGATTCATTTTAACATAGTTTACAATTAACTGGTCTGTGAAGTCATCCTGCTTCTTCTTATCCCAATCATAATACTCACGTGGAGTCATGTCAGAGAAGTTTCTTCGGCAACCTGCTAAGTAAACCTCATAAGATACTGTTTCGGTATCTTTAAGTGATGTATTGAAACCATACTTTGACTGGTCTCTGTAAATTTTATCAGCACTTAACATTTACTTTTTCCTCCTTCCGAATAAACCTTTCTTCTTTGGCTGCTCTTCCTCTACTTGAACTTCATCAGTCTGACTGAACAAGTCATCTGTGTCTGTGTCAGTATCTGTATCACTAGAAGTTTCGTTGTCTGCTTCGCTTGGTGTAGTATCTTCAGCAGAATTTTCTATGACTACCCCCGCTGTTTCGATATTTTCGTCCGATACATCTTTTGGTTTCTTTCTGAAAAGACTACTTAATGACTCTACTGGATTCAATGACTCGTTACGTTCATTAGCTTCTTCAGTAGGTCTACGTTTTCTTATCTCACCATCTGCTAAACCAGATTTGTCGATATCTAACAAGTATGTTACAACATCTAAAATCATAAGGTTGAAGTCTCCTATTGTAGCCTCCATTGTAGGGTAATTCCATAATGGATGACCTAACCCTGCTACCCTTGCAATCTCATACGATAAACCACAGTGACTGAGACGTTTAAACTTGTACTCTTTATACAGTGAGTCCAAACCTAACATGGTATCATCACAAGTTTTGTTCTCTACTATATAACGCATCTTATCCTTTGGACAGGAAAGCGTAATGTTATTTGCGATACTCAATGGAATAGAAGTTAAACACGGTATGCTGTCAGACCATATCTGAATTACCTGTTGTGACTTCTGCATTGCTGTTGTTGCAATATTGCTTGGTTCATCACATAAGTCGATAAGAATAATATCAAATTTAGGTTCAAGATTATGCAAGGCAATATCTACTGCCTCCTCGGAATCCAGTGTACCTAACATATCCAAAATTGTTCTATCTTTACCTGCAAAAGACAATACAGAGATATTTTTATTTAACTTTGAAATATTCAGTGGTGACTCAGTGTGAAACGGCATATCCAACCAGTCGATTCTTTTGTCCTTAGAAACCTCTTTGTAATTAGTTCTAAGTAATTCGTCTTGACACGGATGTAAGATACTCGTATCAAACACGCACACCGACAGACCGAAGTCTGCCAGTGCTAATGCTGTGTTCGCAACGATTGTAGAACATCCGACACCAGAACATACCCCCTTGAACCCTATGATGTGGTAAAAGAGGTTATACCCTAAATCTCTACTAAATGATGAACCTGAAAAGGTTTTTAACATTCTGGTTAGTACCTTTTTCGGGTCTACCATTTCAATGTTTTGTGTCTTAGTCTTCATTTCTACCTCCTTGATTAGTTACCTACCCCTCGAAGTGCTTCTTGGATTTCACTCAAGCTATCAATGATAGCAGAAGAACCAGTTCTTGGAAGTAATGTAATCTGATATGTTGCACCATTCTTAGATACAGACATAAAATGCTCTACCTCTTCAGCAGTTACCTCTAACAGAATACTGCTTGGTTTTACTGATGATAAGAATGTCTCATCCTGTAATTTAGCTGCCTGTTCTACTTTACTCATACTGATGTATTCATAGTAAATATCGAAAATAGATTCTCCACTACTATTTAACATATCCAGTACCTGTACCTCAGAGAACAGTGGTTCAACTACATCTACGTCAGTACCATCTTCTGATGACATTTCACCAGTTCTCATGTAAACTTCTTCATCAGTTAAGTTGTATTCTTTCTTTGTGTAACTTGCTCTGATGTTAAGTTTATCTCCAGGTACTACCATATCTCCGAAGTCCTCAGTAGTTGTCATTTTGATATTTAATAACTCACCATCCATAGAGTACAGATAAGAGTTTTTACGTGTCTGGTCTCTCAGTGTAGCATCCCAGAACAGTACTGTTCCCTGTCTCATGTAGTAAGCTGCATATCTTTTGTTTACTACTAAATCTCGGTCAGCCCATCTTACGATTGTTGAACGAGTAGAACCATCAGACATCTTTATTGTTCCATACTGACTGTACTCTTTATAGTACATTTCATATGGTTCAATCATTGACTCCGTAAGCATTGCATTTGCACTAAGAGGTGCATCATTTTTGATTCTACAAACTGTAATTGTTTTCTTTGCCTCAGCTGTAGAAATAGCTGTCATAATACAAATAATTACAACA
>ENA-ORTM01002842-ORTM01002842.1-human-gut-metagenome-genome-assembly--contig:-NODE-2842-length-12986-cov-4.525868_pt1 | contig 12986 bp, 9 predicted proteins | sample MGYA00241909_ERZ509182 | MGnify/ENA primary metagenome ERZ509182 (study PRJEB26280, sample SAMEA2338855) | human gut metagenome | biome: human gut; feature: human-associated habitat; material: faeces...
TGGCCGTCAATCGTGAAGCTTTGGTTCCGGAATCTGATGAGGTGAAGATTTATTCGTTGGAAAAAGATGATTATCGCTATGCTTTGCCGATTCCTGCCGAATCGGAGATGAATTATAATGATAAAATGGAACAAAATCCGGGTTGGACTTTTTAAAAGATATGATTATGAATCGAGTTTTATTATTGTTGATGGTATGGTTTTGTGCATGTTCTCCTGAAAATACGGAGATTTTTGATCTTTCTTCTTCTGTTGATGATATAAAATTGATCAAATTGCGTGCAGATCATAAGATGTTGTTACCCGATGGAATCGCTCAAATGGAATTCCATGTATTGGCATACGGGGCACAGGAGTTTACTACTTATGAAATAGAGGAAGTGGAGGGTCAGGATCAATATGTGATCGGCACCAGTCGGGATACTTTCGAAATTCCGTTGGATCGTTTACCGGAAGGATGTATTAAAGTATACGATGATGCTGGACGAGAAGTAAAAGATATGATTTATTCTACGACCGATCGGAATAAGCGGGAAATTACCTTTTATGCGAAGGCTGGAAATGTACAAAGTAATTCCTTGACGATTCAGATACGGGATTTACCGGAGATGGATTATGAGGAGATTGTGGTTCCGGTGATTTTCCACGTAATGGTGCCGCCTCCTTCTATTGGACCGGCCTATTCAGTTAGTTCTGAAGAATTGCAAAAACGTTTGGATCATTTGAATGATATTTTCAACCGTCGAGCAACTTCTGATCCTAATGGAGGAAATGCTAAGATCATTTTCAAGTTGGCAGAATATGATCCTTCCGGCCGATTATTGTTGGAAAAGGGGAAAAACAAAGTGGAACTTGCTGAAGAGATGTCGAAATCCGATTATGAAGATTACATCAATTCTAAACTGATTTGGGATCCTGCACGTTATCTGAATGTATGGTTGGCAAAATATTCTACCAGTTCGTCGGTATCGAATACTTATTCTGTTTCGGCTCCTGAGGTGATCTTGGAAGGGTATGAGTCTATTCCGGGGCTTAAGATGCAAGTGGTTTCGGATTATTCGGCCAGTGATGTGGAAAACTATACGGATGTTGGCATGATGATTAATATTCGGGATTTCTTTGCGACGGATGGTAAGAGTTATTTCGATCTTTCTTTGGTATTTGGTTTGTATTATGGTTTGCTTTATACCGATCAGGATGACAACAATACTTTCGTAAACGGTGATAATGATTATTGTCCGGATACTTATGCCTATTATAGTGGCTACAGTTCGGGTATCTATAAGAATAACCGTTTGTATCGGGAAGATGTTGATGCTGAATATGAGTGGTTTACCTCTTTTAATATCATGGATAATTATAGTCGCCGGAATTCAATTACGGTGAATCAGGCAGAACGGATACGGATGATTGTTGAACGTTGTCCTTCCCGTTGGGCATACAAATCTTCTTGGGCATTTACTGGAAAAGAATAAAGTGGATGTTTAGATAGTAAACTAATCGAGGGAACTCCCGTCTGAAGGGCTCCCTCGATTGTTTTCTATCTATTCCGGGTGGAAATGAATTATGCTTTTGTTGGGGCTTTTTTATCGGAGAAAAATTTCCGGTAAAAAAGGATAAGTATCAAGACTCCGATGGTGATATAAGAATCCGCAAAATTGAAAACGGGACGGAAAAACAGAAAATTTTCGCCCCCCCAAATGGGAAACCAATCCGGGAAGGTTCCTTCGATAAGAGGGAAATACAACATATCTACGACTTTGCCATGTAAAAAAGAGGAATAGCCTCCTTCGCTCGGAAATAAGGTAGCGACTTGATAATGGCTGTCGTTAAAAATCATGCCGTAAAACAGACTGTCGAATATATTACCGATGGCTCCACAAAAAATCAGGGCAAAGGAAAAAAGGACTCCCGTGGGGGCTTTTTCTCGGATGAGTTTTAAAATATACCAGCCGATTCCGATAACAGCCACGATGCGGAATAAGCTGAGAATGGTCTTGCCGATCTTACCATCTCCGAGTTCCATGCCAAATGCCATGCCGTTGTTTTCGATGAAAAGAATTTTAAACCAGTTGAAGACCGTGAATTCTTCCCCAATCATCATATGGGTCTTGATCCATATTTTTACGGCCTGGTCCAATACTAGCAGGGCGGCGATGAAAATGATCAGTTTTTTGCGCACACTCATAAAAGGCGGTATTAAAAGCTATTGTACCCCTGTACTGAAAAGTACGGGGGTACGTCATGATTAATTTTCTTTTCCTTCTTTGGCTTCTATGCTTAACGTGGCATGAGGAACAGCACGTAATCTTTCTTTCGAAATCAGCTTACCTGTTACCCGGCAAATACCATACGTTTTATTTTCGATCCGAATTAAGGCTGCTTCCAAATGGGCGATAAATTTAGCTTGTCTCTGAGCTAAACGGCCGGCCTCTTCTTTAGAGAGAACAGAGGCTCCTTCTTCCAGTACCTTGAATGTAGGACAAGTGTCCGCAATGTCGTTCCCGTCACTTCCCGAGATGACACCTTTCAGCAAGTCATAGTCTTTTCTTGCTTTATCGAGTTTCTCCAGAATTAATTCCTTAAATTCCTGCAACTCTTCATCCGAATATCTCGTCTTCTCTGCCATAGCTTATAAGTTTTTGTCTAAATTAATAAAAAACATCAACATTTGAAAATTTTACAGATGTTTCTTCATACGAAATACCGGTGGGATTGTTCGCCGGTTTCGTTATTCAGTTTATTCTTTCAATTTTGATAAAGGTGTGAATGTCGTCGATCTCGATATCCTTGGCCTTATTATCCTTCTCGTCTGTTAGTTCGATATGTTCGGCTAATACCTGACTGGCAATGTATTGCGAAAAATTTTCAACAGCTTCGTTTATCTCTTTGTGCCGGCCAATAGCTAACGTGATTTTATCCGTAACATCAAAATTACTTTCTTTCCGAAGATTCTGAATCAATTCCCGGGCAATTCCTTCTTCTTTCAATTCTTTAGTTACGTTGATATCTAAAGCTACCGTCAGGTGTCCTTCATTGGCGACTAACCAACCCGGGATATCTTCCGACAATATTTCGACATCTTCCAGGCTCAAATCGATCGATTCGTTACCGATATTCAGTTGATAACGGCCATTTTTCTCGAAATCGAAAATATCACTTTGTTCCATTGCGGCGATCAAAGTGGAAATTTGCTTCATATATTTACCGTATTTCGGTCCCAAAGTCTTGAAATTCGGTTTGATTTTCTTGACTAAAACACCTGTCGTATCGGTAATGTATTCGATTTCCTTGACATTGACTTCCGAGAGAATGATATTTTTCACAGCGTCCAGTTGCCGGATCATATGATCGTTCAGAATCGGTATGATGAGCTTACTTAGTGGTTGACGCACGCGAAGTTGAACTTTTCTCCTCAAGCCCAGTACCATAGAAGAGATTTGTTGGGCAAGTTCCATCCTCTCTTCGAGTTCATTATCGATCAATTTTTCGTCGGCTTTCGGGAAATCGGTCAAATGTACGCTTCCGCTATGCCGTCCGGTCACTTTATTCAGGTCACCGAATAGTTTTTCCATATAGAACGGAGCGATCGGAGCCGAAAGAATAGCGATCGTTTCCAGACAAGTATACAGCGTTTGATAAGCAGAAATCTTATCCTGGGAATATTCACCTCCCCAATATCTTTTCCGGGATAAACGTACATACCAGTTGGATAGATTTTCGATGACGAAATCCTGAATAGCCCGGCCTGCCCTGGTCGGTTCGTATTTTTCGTAAGCTTCGGTTACTTCTTTGATCAGAGAATTCAGTAAAGACAGAATCCAACGATCGATCTCCGGACGTTCTTCAATAGCAACTTCTGCCTCAGCATAGCGGAAATGGTCTACATTGGCATACAAAGCGAAGAAACCGTAGGTATTGTAGAGGGTTCCGAAAAATTTACGTTTTACCTCGTCGATACCCGCCATGTCGAATTTCAGATTATCCCAAGGCTGCGAGTTAGTAATCATATACCAACGCAAAGGGTCAGAACCATATTGTTCGATGGCACCAAACGGATCAACAGCATTACCCAGGCGCTTGGACATTTTATTTCCATTCTTGTCAAGCACCAGTCCGTTAGAGATAACATTTTTATAGGCTACACTATCGAATACCATAGTTGCGATAGCATGCAATGTAAAGAACCAGCCACGAGTTTGGTCTACCCCTTCTGCAATGAAGTCAGCCGGATAATAAGAACGATTATCTACAATATCTTTATTCTCAAACGGATAATGTAACTGTGCGTATGGCATGGCGCCTGAATCAAACCATACGTCAATCAAATCCGCTTCACGTTTCATCGGTTTTCCGCTTTCAGAAACGAGGATAATATCATCTACGTAAGGACGGTGAAGATCTATTTTATCATAATTGTCTTCGGTATATTCACCCGGAATAAATCCTTTTTCTTTATAAGGATTAGCAGTCATGAAACCGGCAGCGATGGATTTTTCTATTTCGTTATAGAGTTCCTCTACCGAACCGATACATAATTCCTCACCTTCTTCGCTACGCCAAATAGGAAGCGGAGTACCCCAATAGCGCGAACGGCTTAAATTCCAGTCGTTCAGGTTTTCCAGCCATTTGCCGAAACGTCCGGTTCCGGTAGATTCCGGTTTCCAGTTAATAGTCTTATTGAGTTCTATCATACGTTCCTTGGCAGCAGTAGAACGGATGAACCAGCTATCCAGCGGATAATAAAGGACCGGTTTGTCTGTACGCCAGCAATGTGGATAATTGTGTACCTGCTTTTCTATCTTGAATGCTTTGTTGGAAGCCTTCATTTTCATACAGATGTAAATATCCAGTGTCTCGGCAGAGGCAGCAGTTTTCTCATCGTATTTACCATTTACAGTAAATTGAGGGTCGTATGCATTTTTCACCCAGCGCCCCTGATATTCTTGATATTGTTCTACATCCACACATTCTTTTACGAACTTTTCATCTAGTTCATCCAGCAGGAAGAATTTACCTGTCAAGTCTACCATCGGACGAGGTTCACCTTTTTTGTTAATCATAAACAATGAAGGTATGCCTGCTGCACGTGCCACAAAAGCATCGTCTGCACCGAATGTTGGAGCGATATGTACGATACCTGTACCGTCTTCCGTAGTCACATAGTCACCAAGGATAACACGGAATGCTTGATTGGCAGCTTCTTCCCAATTACCGTTTTCGTCTACGTTTACCGGTTTCACCCATGGAATAAGCTGTTCATATTCCATACCTACCAAATCCGTGCCTTTGTATTCACCTACCACCTTGAAAGGAATCAACTTGTCTCCCGGTTTGTAGTCTTCTAAAGGCAGTCCTTCTGCTTTTTGGTTAAAATGAGCATAAAGCAATGGTTTAGCCAGCACTACTGTCATTTTCTCACCTGTGTAGCCATTATATGTTTGTACAGCTACATAATCGATTTTGGGACCGACGCACAAAGCGGTGTTTGAGGGTAAAGTCCATGGTGTAGTAGTCCATGCCAAGAAGTAAGGAGTCCCCCACTCCGTCATTTCGGGTTTCGGGTTCTTCATCTTGAATTGCCCCACTACAGTAGTATCTTTTACATCCCGGTAACATCCAGGCTGATTTAATTCGTGAGAGCTCAGTCCTGTTCCGGCTGCCGGAGAATAAGGCTGAATGGTATATCCTTTATACAGTAAATTCTTGCTATATAGTTGCTTTAAGAGCCACCATAAAGTTTCAATATAGCGGTTGTCATAAGTGATGTATGGATTATCCAAATCTACCCAATAACCCATTTTATGAGTAAGGTCTGTCCATTCTTTTGTAAATTTCATCACATCCTTACGACAGGCTGCGTTATATTCGGCCACAGAAATCGTTTTTCCGATATCCTCCTTGGTAATTCCGAGTGCTTTTTCCACGCCCAGTTCTACCGGTAGTCCGTGAGTATCCCATCCGGCTTTACGTTTGACAAGAAAACCTTTCATGGTTTTGTAGCGGCAGAAAGTATCTTTTATAGTACGTGCCATTACGTGGTGAATACCCGGCATACCGTTGGCTGAGGGAGGTCCTTCATAAAAGACAAAAGAAGGACATCCTTCACGTTCTGTCATACTCTTGGCGAAAACATCGTTTTCATCCCACTTTTTCAGCACATCTTTATTGACCTGTGACAGGTTGAGCTGCGAGTGTTCAGCAAATTTCTTACTCATAATCATATCGTTTTTCTTGTATTCTCTAAATTGTAAATCGGGCAAAGACATAGTCTCCCAAAAATTAAGTTGCAAATTTACAAGAAAATTAGTTAGATAGAAAGTTTTATAGCCTGTTTTTTTAAGAAAGTGATTTCATTCAGCTCTCTTAAAGTGCAAAAACGCAATCTTCATGTAGCATTTGTTTGGCTCGTTTAATTTATCGGTTCGATTTAGGAGGATTGAAAAATTGAAGGAAAAAAGGAAATCGACCAATAACTATAACAATTAGACTTGCATTCCCCGAAAGATTAAACCATCTTTGCACAGTTTTTGTTTTTTATATAAAAGATTTTTAAATACAGAAAAATAAACATGAAACGATTCAGCCGTTCTTCATTGACAACAATGGCAGTTTGTCTACTCTTTATACCTGCTCTTCTTAAGGCACAGCCTCGGCCTGCCCACCGTAAGAAAGTGGGTGTGGTGCTAAGTGGCGGTGGCGCTAAAGGCATGGCGCACATCGGTGTTCTGAAAGTTATAGAAAAAGCCGGTATTCCTATTGACTATGTGGTAGGTACCAGCATGGGATCTATCATCGGTGGTCTTTACTCTATCGGTTATTCTCCCGAGCAACTTGACAGCATGGTACGCCGTCAGGACTGGACTTTCCTTTTGAGCGACAAGATACCGAGAAGTGAACAAAATCTATCTGAACGCGATGCCTCACAAAAGTATGTGTTTTCTATTCCTTTCGGTAAAGGGGTAAAAGCCGAAGTTTTCGGTGGACTGATAAGAGGGCAAAATCTTGCCAACTTGTTCAGTGAGCTTACTATCGGTTATCACGACTCCATCAATTTTAATAAGTTGCCTATTCCTTTTGCCTGTGTTTCCGAGAATATAGTAAATGGCAATGAGGTTAATTTTCATGAAGGTGTATTGGCCACTGCTATGCGTGCCAGCATGGCCATCCCCGGAGTCTTTACTCCGGTCAGGCTAGACAGTATGGTACTGGTAGACGGTGGTGTAGTAAATAATTATCCTGTAAATGTGGCGCGTGCCATGGGAGCAGACTTAATTATCGGGGTGGATGTTCAAAGTGAACTTAAGCCTGCCGGAGAATTAAATAGTGCCGGTGCCATATTAGGGCAATTGGTGAATCTCATGGGGCAGGATTTATATAAGAAGAATCTGAAAGAAACGACTACTTATATTAAGGTAAACGTAGAGGGTTATTCTGCCGCCAGTTTTACTCCCTCCGCCATCGATACTCTGATAATGCGTGGCGAAGAAGCTGCCATGGCACAAGATAGTGCATTAATGGCTCTGAAAAGCCAGTTGGGGCTGGATAGTACTTATATGCCCCAACCGATTCCTTCTTATCCCTACTCGCCTGAGCGAAAGGTATATGTGAAAGAAATTACTTTTGACGGTCTTGATGAGAAAGACAAAAAATGGTTGTTGAAGCGTTGCGATCTTAAAGAAAATTCCGAGATAAGTATTCGCCGGATAGAGGAAGCTACTGCTATTCTGTCGGCCAATTTAGGCTATTCGGGGGCGACTTATAATTTGCCTGAAGCCCCGGGAGGTGGCTATAACCTGAATTACACGTTAAGTAAGAAGTATGAAAACAAACTAAATGTCGGCATTCGTTTCGACTCGGAAGAAATAGCCAGTTTATTAATAAACGTAACCAGTAATTTCAAAGGGAAATTGCCCAGTACGCTATCACTTACGGGACGTTTAGGAAAACGTTATACTGCCGGAATTAATTATGCTTGGGAACCGGCTCCGCTGAAACGTGTCGGGCTGTCCTACCTGTTCCAATACAATGACGTCAATTTTTATCATTATGGCGACCGCACACACAATTCTACTTTCCGTTATCATCAGGCAGAGTTTGCTTTCTCGGATGTGTGGTATAAAAATGTGCGTTTCGGTATTGGTCTCCGTTATGAGTATTATGATTATGATAAGTTTCTTTATCAGGAAGGAAGCACCACTCAGCAATACTCGACAGACAATGAGCATTTTTTTAGTTATTTTGCTCAAATGGAATACGAAACATTTGATAAGGCTTATTTCCCTTCACGAGGTATCTCGGCGCGTGCTTCCTATTCACTCTATACAGATAATTTTACACAATATAATGACCATGCTCCTTTCTCTGCTATCAAAGGTTATTGCGAAGGGGTAATGCGGCTGACCAATCGTTTCTCGATTCTTCCTTCCGTATACGGACGCTTTCTCATTGGAAAGGAAATCCCCTACTCCAAATTGAATGCCATGGGTGGAGATGTTCCGTCACGCTTCCTGCAACAGCAGTTGCCTTTTGTGGGAATAAATAATGTAGAACTTATGGATAATTCGTTATTGATAGGCACGATAAAGTTCCGGCAGCGAATGGGAAGTGTGCATTATGTCACTTTGACCGGCAATTATGCGCTGAGCAGTCATAAAGTGAGTGGGTTACTGAAAGAGAAAACTATGTTCGGCTGTGGAGTCGGCTATGGATTGGATAGTATATTTGGTCCGCTGGAAGCATCCATCAACTACGCAAACCATGCCGATAAAGTGAGCATGTATGTCAATTTAGGATTCAAGTTTTGATTCGTCATTGACAACGGCCATCATCCCTTCTATCTGGGCCAATGCCATCATGCGACCGTGAAACGAATATCCGGGATTGTATCCCTTGTCGGTGTCACCGAGCATCATACGCCCGTGGTCTACACGCATGGGAACGCCCGGACGCTCTTTCTCAAAGATACGGATAAGTTCGATGATATGAGCACGGCCTCCCAAATGGGAGGCTTCAATGAAATTTCCGTTGGGAAAAGCGTTCGTACTGCGCAAGTGTACAAAATGAGTGCGGTGGGCAAACATTCGCGCCAAAGCAGGTACATTGTTGTGCAGTCCTGCACTGAGCGAACCGGCACAGAAAGTGAGCCCGTTATGCGGATTGTTTACAGCATGCAGTATCCAGGCAATATCCTCTTCGCTGGTTACAATGCGTGGCAAACCAAGAACAGGAAAAGGAGGATCGTCGGGATGAATACACATATTGATGCCATATTCATCACATACGGGCATAATAGCTTGAAGGAAATAACGTAAATTTTCGCGCAGGGCGTCACGGTCTATTCCTTTGTAGGGTGCCAACAGATGATGGAATGTGTCAACAGGGTTCTTGTCCCCATTCTTGATATTTCCATTTACAAAGCCTTGGGTTTTAATAATGATGGTATCTACAAGTTCTTCTTTTTCAGCATCGGTAATGACTTTATCTAATTCGTACATTTGTTTCAATTCATTTACCGTGTAGTCTTTTTCAGCTTCTGCGCGTTGTAGAATCAGGCAGTCGAAATATGCAAAACGTATTTTATCAAAATAGAGTGATGATGTTCCATCTTCCCAAAGATGCTCTAAATCTGTACGAATCCAGTCGATAACAGGCATGAAGTTATAACAGACTGTTTTTACTCCCGCCTTGCCTAAATTAATAAGACTTTTCTTGTAATTCTCTATCAGGTTATCACGCTCGGCACCGCCATATTTTATGGCTTCACTCACCGGCAAACTTTCTACCACCGACCAGCGCAGACCATAAGTCTCAATATATGTCTTTTGGTTTAGGATAGCCTCCAAAGGCCACACCTCACCATTGGGAATTTCGTGAAGAGCAGTCACAATACCTTCTACTCCGATTTGTCTCAACATGGGAAGAGTAATTTTATCATTCTTTCCAAACCATCTCCATGTCTTTTCCATCTTTATTGTCGTTTTGATTCTATCTTAGGTAATCAAGAATATACTTTATTGATGAATAATCATTGCAGAGCGTGCCGGTACAATGATTTTATTACCTGATACTTGCCCCATTCCCGACTGCTTGATTTTTCCATCTTTGCAAACGATTGTATAGCGACCGGCCGGAATAGATAATTTGGCAGGCTCTTTACGGCTGTTGAACGCCACGATAATATTTTTCCATGAGTCGCCGTTAGCATTATCTTTCAGGATAAAGGCCACCAGATTGCTGCCTTCTACAGGCAGGAATTCCATGTATTGGCGTACTTTATCGGCATCTCCCATTCGAAAAGCCGGGTGATTTTTTCGCAATGTTATCAGCTCTCTCACATAATCAAAAACATCATGATGTATCGTCTTGTTCCTCCAATCAATTGTGTTGATACTATCAGGACTATTGTAAGAATTATGTATTCCTTTCTTGTCTCGCATCATTTCGTCTCCGGCAAAAATAAAAGGTACACCTTGTGAGGTGAAGACAAAAGTTTCGGCCAATTTGTGCAGAGAGGCACGTTCTTCGTCCGTTGCATCCGGCATCGTTGCTTTTAGTCTGTCTGCCAGACACATATCATCATGGCAGCTGACATAACTTATCATTTGGGTCGGTTGTAACGCCCACGGTTCTTTGCTGTAATTCACCGAATCATTTATTACTTGTGGATGTTTGACTGCTCCCACCAACCCAAACTTTATACTCATCTCATGCCCCGGTTGACCAATCAAGAAAGCACCTTTCCGGTCATCATCCCAACCACCGCGCAAACCGTCGCGCATTTCATCGGAGAAAGCAGCAATACGTGGCATCTTGTATATATTGGCTTTCATGGCAAGTTCTTCTTGATCAAGCTGGGGAGCGCTGGCGGCCCATCCTTCACCATAAATAAAGATGGATGGATCTATCTTGTCTACGGCAGCACGGATTTCGTTCATTGTCTCAATATCGTGAATACCCATCAGGTCAAATCGGAAGCCGTCAATGTGATATTCGTTTATCCAGTAGAGTACAGACTCCACCATGTATTTACGCATCATGGCACGGTCACTGGCAGTCTCGTTTCCGCAGCCGGAGCCGTTGGCCGGTTTACCATCCTTTGTTTGGCGATAGAAGTAGCCGGGTACCGTACGCTCGAAGTTGCTTTCCTCAGTGTTAAAAGTATGATTATAAACCACGTCGAGTACCACACGGATACCTGCTTTGTGAAGGGCCTGCACCATCTGCTTGAATTCCTTGATTCTCACATCGGGCTTATAAGGATCGGTGGAATAAGAACCGTCAGGTACATTATAGTTCTGAGGATCATAGCCCCAGTTGTATTGTGCCTTGTCCGGTTTACTTTCGTCCACAGATGCATAATCGTATGAAGGAAGAATATGCACGTGCGTGACACCCAATTCTTTCAGGTGGTCAATGCCGGTTTTTTCACCCTGCGAAGTAGTAGTTCCTAATTCGGTTAATGCAAGGAATTTTCCTTTATTACGAATTCCCGAAACTGAATCCAAAGAAAAATCGCGATGATGCATTTCATATACTATGATGTCGGCATAGTCCTTTAAAAGCGGACGTACATCGTTCGCCCAACCTTCAGGATCGGTGGAGCGCAAGTCAATGACAGCAGCACGCTTTCCGTTTACTCCCACTGCTTTAGCCATAATGCCCGGGGTATCTCCCAGCCACTTACCATTTACTTTTACATTAAAAGTATAGAACTTTCCTTTTAAGTCTTCTTTAATAGAAGTATTCCAAATACCATCTTCTCCCATTTCAAGCGACAGAGTTTGATAAGCAGAACCTTCGTTGCCCGAATCATATAACAATACACGCACTTCTTCAGCTGTAGGTGCCCAAAGTGTAAACTTGGTTTCAATTGGCGAGTACTCCATTTCCACTAACTTCCCTTCGGGGATAGGATATTCTTCAAAAGATGTATATTCTTTCTTTACAGACTGACAACTGATGGTGGTTGACATAATCGATGCCCAAATAACGTGTTTGACATTCATAAATTTATATTTTGTTACTTACCAATACTTTTTTGTTTATCTCCTTATTTTATCAGGATTTTTATTGATAAAATCTTTCCATCCTGAATACTCTCTGGCAAGAGTGGGTCTTCCGGCTTGCAAATAATGGCAATAGGCTGCGGCAAGTCCATCGGTAGCATCCATAAAAGGTAGCATTTCGTTATCGGGAATATGGAGCATACGCTTCAGCATATCCGCCACCTGTTCCTTACTGGCTTGTCCGTTGCCGGTGATAGCCATTTTTATTTTTAATGGAGCATATTCGGTGATGGGGATATCACGGCTTAGTGCGGCAGCCATTGCTACCCCTTGCGCACGCCCTAATTTTAGCATGGACTGTACATTCTTTCCAAAAAAGGGAGCTTCAATGGCCAGTTCATCGGGCAGATACGCTTCAATAATGCCGATAACACGTTCAAAGATTCGACGAAGCTTAAGATAATGATTATCGTATTTACGTAAATCTATCACTCCCATGGTGATGACTTGCGGTTTGGTACCTGCTATTTTCAGCAATCCGTAACCCATGATGGTAGTTCCGGGGTCAATGCCCAGAATTATTTTCTCTTTAACCGGCTGAATCACTTGATGACCTCCATTAAGGTGGGAAATCCTACCACTTTGTCTTTGAAGACTTTCATCATTTCTTCGTTAAGCTTCATACCTTGCCGGGTATGCCAGTGATGTAAGGCTGCACTGTCTTCTACTTCCCATTGCAGTGAAAAACATTCACTGTCTTCTTCTTTATGACTGAGGATGTGAGTAAGGCGCGGACTTTGAAGCAATCCTTGTTTTTCTACTTCGGGAATATAGCATTCATTAAGCCAGATGACAAAGTTACGTGCATCATCAATTGCTACTTGATAAGTGGTATTATATATCAGCATATTAATTTTATTTGTTTACCCTTAATTCCGCAACATAATTGATAATTATTTTTATAAGTTCCTGAGCAACA
>ENA-ORTM01002850-ORTM01002850.1-human-gut-metagenome-genome-assembly--contig:-NODE-2850-length-12961-cov-20.704246_pt1 | contig 12961 bp, 13 predicted proteins | sample MGYA00241909_ERZ509182 | MGnify/ENA primary metagenome ERZ509182 (study PRJEB26280, sample SAMEA2338855) | human gut metagenome | biome: human gut; feature: human-associated habitat; material: faeces...
CTGAAACCGCCAATGAATTACATGTTACCGGGTCGACGACTGTGCATGATTAGGTACTCCTTCTTCCTGAATTTTTTGAATAGCTTGGAAAATATGCTCACGAATGATCGTACTAAATTCTTTCATAATAATCAACTCTGTTTTGGTTCCATTTTTCAAAGATAGATAATATAATTTTCAAAATTATTACTTTGATTCATATTTTACCAATATGATATATCAAACATCGACAAAATCTCAAAAATTCTCCCTCAGCCAGATTCCGAAAAAGCGGTCGTATACCTGATATATGCCCTGTTCCTGCGTGATAAAATCCTTTTCGAGCAGGCCACGCAGGGCAGACTGTACGGAACTTGGGGAGGATAGACGGTAGTTCTGAACAAATTCGCCGGAAGTGACGACACGAGCCTTGCCTTCCTTAGCCAGAGCAATCAGCAATTCCTTCTATTTTCCAGGCATCCGGTACAACATTTCCAGATAGGTATATTAAAAAAATCCATTACACTGTCGAGGGCCGGAAAAATCATATCCCGCGTATAATTCCCTCCCGGAGGAGTTGAACTGTACAAAACATTCAGCATCTTTTACAGATACCAGGTGATTCCTTCAAATTGCCGGTAGAGCAATTCCACCACTTCCGGTACAATCGTTTTTCCTCCCTGTTCGAAATTCCGAATGGCAAAAGCCGTGTATACAGGCAAAGCAATGCTTTCCATATACAGGACGGGAGGCACTCAGGAACATATTCCCCATGACATGCCACCGACTGCCCGCAAAAATAAAACAGGCTCTTTTACCCTTGGCTTTAAACCTTCGAGAATCACCTTACTCAGTAGAAAAACGAAATCCCGCAACGAAGCTATCGCATAAATATCCACAAAAAAAGTATAGTATAGACGGACTATAGACTCATTTCTGAATCAATGTTCTATCAGTCCGCTTTTACCGCATTCTGCGGGTGGAAATCAAAGCCAGATTATTACCATTACTGATCTCCCGGATCAACTTTTCCATCTACCGGTCACAAAAATATTCGGGAGAAACATGCCCGCTGGTTACGAAAAGATTTATCAGAATGGTCACACTTCACAAAATTAATTGATACAAAGACAATTATTATAAAACAATAATCAAAATCCAATAAAACACAGAAACTGACAAAACGAAAAACCGCGATGGCCGCTAATAGCCATCGCGGCAAGGTTTTCTCTGTCGCTAACCTTCTTCTCTACTTCCGGAATCAGCCGTTTCGGCAGCAGGCTCCACCACTATCGTGTATATCCCCGGCAACACAAAGCTACGTCCCAGGTTCCACACCCGGAGGTCGGCCCTGTATGTGCCCACTGGGATCGTATGATCCTTCGCGATCCGGAACACCCCGGTCAATACCACCTCTACCTGCGAGGCGATCACGGCCTCCACTTCCCGGCCCGAGTCATCACGCAAGGCTGCCAGTTCGTAATATATGGGAAAAGTACCGATCACCCCCTGTATCTTCTCCGATTGATAGGGGATTGAATCCCGGCTGTCCGGAGCAAGGGCAATCCGGAGCGTATCGGTGACATACCCGGCTTCGCCCGTTTCCAGATATCCCTTGGTGATATCATCGCAACTGTAAAACCCGATCCCTGCCAGGATCAGCATTCCTAATATTCCTATTTTCATAATATATTCTTTTATCATTTGAATTTTAACCGAATTTCCCTTCAACGTCCTCCTGTCCTCTCCTCACTACCGTCCACCACCGGGTCGGCCATCTGAAAGGTGGTCGACAACGAATGCACCACGGCATTACCGGTCATGATATCCCCCGAGGCCACGTGCCCCGTATGACCCGATTCCAGGAAGTGGAAACCGATGCCGTTACCCTCTTACAACTCACAACCGAGCTTTCCTTACCGGCGCAGGGCGTGGCCGTTGCTGCCAATAACCGTATGATTCCACGTACGGAATGGGCGGATTATGCTCTGTCCGAAGGAATATCCATCGTAATAATAAAAGCTGCCTGCGGCGGATAGGCTATGGAAAAGGTTCAGTTCATTACACATTATACCGAAAGGTATTCTTACCTCGACTCCGCCCGCATGGCTTTGGAAGGCGGTTGCCGCTGGATACAGCTACGCATGAAAGATGCGGCGGAAAACGAAATACTGCCCGTAGCCGCGGAAGTGCGAAAACTCTGCAACGATTATGGTGCCATATTCATCATCGACGACCACGTGGAACTGGTAAAGGAAATCCGGGCGGATGGCGTACATCTCGGCAAGAACGACATGCCCGTTGCCGAAGCGCGACGCATACTTGGAGAGGAATATATCATAGGCGGTACAGCCAACACGTATGAAGACGTAAAGAAGCATTGGCTCGACGGAGTAAATTACATCGGCTGCGGACCGTTCAGATATACCACCACCAAGCAGAAACTCAGCCCTATTCTGGGTTTGGAAGGATATAAAGAAATTATCCGTCAAATGCGGGCGGATAATATCAACCTGCCTATCGTCGCTATCGGCGGGATTACTTTTGCCGATATTCCGTCTGTCATGCAGACAGGCGTTACGGGCATCGCCCTTTCGGGCACGGTGCTGCGAGCGGATAATCCGGTGGAAGAGATGCAAAGGATTCTTACGGAAACCAATCAGGCAGGCAAAATCAACCAAACAGCCAATTACTGAAATAACAAATAAAAAAGATATGGAGAAATTAATCATTGCGGGACGCGAATTCAACTCCCGTCTGTTTTTGGGAACAGGAAAATTCAATTCCAATGAAATCATGGAACAGTCCATTCTGGCATCCGGTACGGAAATGGTAACGGTAGCCATGAAGCGTATAGAACTGGATAATGAAGAAGACGATATGCTGAAACATATCCGTCATCCGCATATCCAGCTTCTACCCAATACTTCCGGTGTGCGCACTGCCGAAGAAGCCGTATTTGCCGCGCAAATGGCACGCGAAGCATTCGGAACGAACTGGCTGAAACTGGAAATCCACCCCGACCCGCGTTACCTTCTTCCCGACTCTACCGAAACCTTGAAAGCTACGGAAGAGCTGGTGAAACTGGGTTTCATAGTCCTCCCTTATTGCCAGGCAGACCCCACGCTTTGCAAACGTCTGGAAGAAGCCGGAGCCGCTACCGTCATGCCACTGGGTGCGCCTATCGGCACGAATAAAGGATTACAGACCCGTGACTTCCTTCGGATTATCATCGAGCAGGCAAACGTTCCGGTGGTGGTAGATGCCGGTATCGGTGCTCCCAGCCATGCCGCCGAAGCAATGGAGATGGGCGCTTCCGCCTGCCTGGTCAACACTGCCATTGCCGTAGCGGGCAATCCCGTAACTATGGCCGAAGCCTTCAAGCAAGCCGTAGAAGCCGGACGCACGGCCTATGAAGCCGGATTGGGACTGCAAGCCGACAATTTTGTGGCGGAAGCCAGTTCACCTCTCACTGCATTTCTCGATGAATGACACACATTATATAATATAAGCTATGAAATCAAGAATAAAATATCCCCGCTCGGAGAAAGTATATCTGCCGGGAACAATCTATCCGGAACTTCGCGTAGGTATGCGTAAAGTAGAGCAAGTGCCTAGTACAACCTTTGCAGGCGAAGAAAAAGTCATTACTCCCAATCCGGACATTTACATTTATGACACCAGCGGTCCGTTCAGCGACCCCGATATAGAAATCGACCTTAAGAAAGGGCTGCCCCGTCTGCGCGAACCCTGGATTCTGCACCGCAACGATGTGGAGCAACTGCCGGAGATTACCTCGGAATACGGCCGCATGCGCCGTGACGACAAGTCGCTCGACCACCTGCGCTTTGAACATATCTCACTACCCTATCGTGCCAAACAGGGCAAATGCTGCACGCAGATGTATTACGCCAAGCAAGGCATCATCACCCCCGAAATGGAATATGTGGCAATCCGCGAGAACATGAACTGTGCCGAATTGGGGATAGAAACGCATATCACTCCCGAATTTGTCCGCCGGGAAATAGCGGAAGGCCGTGCCCTGCTCCCCGCCAACATCAATCACCCCGAAGCCGAACCCATGATTATCGGCCGTAACTTCCTGGTGAAAATCAATACGAATATCGGTAATTCCGCCACCACTTCAAGCATCGACGAAGAAGTGGAAAAGGCCCTTTGGAGCTGTAAATGGGGCGGTGACACCCTGATGGATTTATCTACCGGAGAAAATATCCACGAAACCCGCGAATGGATTATCCGCAACTGTCCGGTTCCCGTAGGTACGGTTCCCATTTATCAGGCATTGGAGAAAGTGAACGGCAGAGTGGAAGACCTCACGTGGGAGCTCTACCGCGACACCTTGATTGAACAGTGCGAACAAGGCGTAGACTACTTCACCATACACGCTGGTATCCGCCGCCACAACGTACACCTGGCCGACAAGCGTCTGTGCGGCATCGTGAGCCGCGGCGGAAGCATCATGAGCAAATGGTGTCTGGTGCACGACCGCGAAAGCTTTCTGTACGAACATTTCGACGACATCTGCGATATATTGGCGCAATACGATGTAGCCGTTTCCTTGGGCGACGGCCTGCGTCCCGGCTCTACGTACGATGCCAACGACGAAGCGCAGTTTGCCGAACTCGATACCATGGGCGAGCTTGTGCTCCGCGCCTGGGCAAAGAACGTGCAGGCTTTTATCGAAGGACCCGGACACGTGCCCATGCACAAGATTAAGGAGAATATGGAACGCCAGATAGAGAAATGCCACAATGCGCCGTTCTACACGCTCGGCCCGTTGGTTACGGACATTGCACCGGGCTACGACCATATCACTTCGGCTATCGGTGCGGCGCAAATCGGCTGGCTGGGCACGGCCATGCTGTGCTACGTCACCCCAAAGGAGCACCTTGCACTACCCGACAAAGAAGATGTACGCACAGGTGTCATCACCTATAAGATAGCCGCCCATGCCGCCGACCTTGCCAAAGGACACCCCGGTGCACAAGTACGCGACAACGCCCTGAGCAAGGCACGCTATGAGTTCCGCTGGAAAGACCAGTTCGACCTGTCGCTCGACCCCGAACGGGCACAGACTTATTTCCGGGCAGGACATCACATCGACGGAGAATACTGCACGATGTGCGGGCCTAACTTCTGCGCAATGCGGTTGTCAAGGGAACTGGGAAAGAAAAAGGAATAACTTGTCAGGCTGGAATACAGAGACAACAGATTTATTTTCACGTCTTTGTATTCTATCCGTTTCATTAGCGAATTATTTTTATCATAGAATAAAATGTTTTCAGACGAATTAGAGAAAATATCCTGGGAAGAGACGACCCGGCGCATCAATGCCAAAACAGATGCGGACGTGCGTCGTGCCCTATCCAAAGAACATTGTGACGTAGAGGATTTTATGGCACTCATCTCACCGGCTGCCGTCCCCTATCTGGAAACAATGGCACGTTTAAGCAAGAAGTACACGGAAGAGCGTTTCGGAAAAACGATTTCCATGTTTGTGCCGTTGTATATTACGAACTCCTGTACCAACTCGTGCGTGTACTGCGGTTTCCACATCAGCAATCCCATGCCCCGCACCATACTGACGGAAGAGGAGATTGTAAACGAATACAAGGCTATCAAGAAGCTCGCGCCTTTTGAAAACCTGCTGCTGGTTACGGGTGAAAATCCTGCCAAAGCCGGTGTTCCGTACATCGCCCGCGCGCTCGATTTGGCAAAACCTTATTTCAGCAACCTGAAGATTGAGGTAATGCCCCTGAAAGCCGAAGAGTATGCCGAACTGAAAGAGCATGGCATGAACGGCGTTATCTGTTTTCAGGAAACCTACCACAAGGCAAACTATAACATTTATCACCCGCGCGGCATGAAGTCCAGATTCGAATGGCGTGTCAACGGTTTCGACCGCATGGGGCAGGCAGGCGTACATTCCATCGGCATGGGTGTGCTGATAGGTCTGGAGAAAGAATGGAGAACGGATATCTGTATGATGGCGTATCACCTGCGTTATCTTCAGAAGCATTACTGGAAAACGAAATACAGCGTCAACTTCCCGCGTATGCGCCCTTCGGAAAACGGCGGCTTCCAACCCAATGTGGTAATGAGCGACCGCGAACTGGCACAAGTTACATTTGCCATGCGGATATTCGACCATGATGTGGACATATCCTACTCTACCCGCGAACCGGCTTTTATACGCGACCACATGGCCACTCTGGGAGTCACTACCATGAGCGCGGAAAGCAAAACGGAACCGGGCGGATATTACAGCTATCCGCAGACTTTGGAGCAATTCCACGTCAGCGACGAGCGTAAGGCCGTAGAAGTAGACAAAGCCTTAAAGAGTTTAGGACGCGAACCCGTATGGAAAGACTGGGATGCCAGTTTCGACCTGAAACGGGTTTGAATCCCTTTTTCATAGTTTATAATTCTCATCATGACCCGATACAGCAGACAAATTTCCCTTCCCGAAATCGGAGAAGGCGGACAGGAAAAACTGCATAAGGCAAGAGTTCTGATAGTAGGCGCAGGCGGACTTGGCTCCCCTGCCGCCCTCTATCTTGCAGGTGCAGGAGTAGGTACAATAGGTTTGGCGGACGATGATACGGTCGGTATCAGCAACCTGCAACGCCAGATATTGTATACGGAGAACGAAGTAGGACAGCTTAAGGTACACTGTGCCGCCCAAAGATTGCGGGCTTTGAACGGTAATATAGAAGTGCATGCCTACCCTTTTCGTCTCAACCGGGAGAATGCCCGCCGTCTGATTGCCGATTATGACATCGTTGTAGACGGATGCGACAACTTCTCCACCCGTTATCTGATTAGCGACAGTTGCAGCGCACTGCACAAACCGTATGTGTACGGCGCCATCCAGGGCTTTGAAGGGCAAGTCTCCGTATTCTGTTACGGTGATCGGCCCAAGACATACAGGGATTTGTTTCCCGACGAAACCGCAACATTGCAGATGCCCGCTCCCGACAATTCCGTCATAGGCGTTACTCCTGCCGTGGTAGGCAGTGTGGAAGCAAGCGAAACGCTGAAGCTCATTTGCGGCTACGGCGAGGTTTTGGCCGGAAAGTTATGGACTGTCGATCTAAGAACCATGCAATCGTTCGTCCTTTTACTGTAAAATACCTCGGAAAACATGAAACTGATAACAATTACCCAGCCTGCATTCTTTGAGGGAGAAGCCGAAGCAATCACTTCCCTGTTCGATGCAGGACTTGAGATACTGCATCTCCGGAAACCCGGCGCTTCTTATGAAGACATGGAACAATTATTGAACCGGCTTCCGCCTGAATATCTGAAACGCATCGTCACACACGAGCATTTCCAACTGGCATCTTTCCGAAATTTGAAAGGCATTCATCTGAACGGACGAAACCCGACAGCACCGGCAGGCTTCACCGGACACATCAGCCGTTCCTGCCATTCGCTGGAAGAAGTCGCCAAATACAAAGCAACATGCGATTACGTATTTCTCAGTCCCATATACGACAGCATTTCCAAAGAAGGGTATCCCTCTGCCTATACTACCGACAGCTTGCAAAAGGCGCGGCAGGCGGGCATTATAGACGCTAAAGTAATGGCATTGGGCGGCGTTACGGCAGCGCATTTCCCTGAAATCAGCTCATTGGGTTTCGGCGGTGCAGTCCTTTTGGGAGATATATGGAAACGGACGGGAACGGATTTTATCGGGCATTTCAAGGAATTGCTCCGTGCGGCGTCTTTATTTTAACCAACAAACATTTTATTATCATGTCGACTATTCCGGTCATTCTCACCATTGCCGGCTCCGACTGCTCCGGCGGTGCAGGCATACAAGCGGATATTAAAACGATTTCCGCACTCAAAGGATATGCTGCCTCTGTCATTACTGCCGTTACGGCACAAAACACAATGGGGGTTCAGGCTGTATGCCCTATCCCACCGGACATTGTCCGTGCGCAGATAACATCCGTCATGGATGATTTGCAGCCTGCCGCTATCAAGATAGGAATGGTGCACAATGCCGCTATCGTGCACACCATAGCGGAGTGTTTGCAAAATATCCGATCTAGTTTTGTCGTTTATGACCCCGTTATGGTATCCACCAGCGGACGAAAGCTAATGACGGAAGATACCGTGCGCACCATTCAAGAGGAGCTGTTTCCTCTCTGTTCCCTGATAACCCCCAATTTGGGCGAAGTATCCCTGCTCCTTTCAAATCCCGTTACGGATATAGAGGAGATGAAACTGGCTGCCTGTGAATTAGCGAACCGTTATCACTGCGCCGTACTGGTAAAGGGCGGTCACTTATCCGGCAATACAATGTGCGATGTATTGCACAACAACGGCCGTTTCAGCCTGTTCGAACAGCAAAAAATAGAGAGCCGCAACCTTCACGGTACGGGATGCACGCTTTCTTCCGCCATCGCTGCCTTTGCCGCCCGCGGCAAGGGACTTGAAGAAGCTGTCCGTCAAGCCAAAGTTTATATAAGCAAAGCAATTTATCATGGTAAAGACCTGCATATAGGACATGGAAACGGACCTTTGTGCCATTTCTTTTCCGGGGAAATTAATTTTGTTCCCTTAAATTCCACCGAAGAAGTTATCAGAAAATTCCCCCACAAACAACAAGCGGAATATAGAGAGGAAAACTTTCAAGGAGAAACTTCATAATTAAAGCCCGAAATACTTGACAAAGGGTATCTTGATTTCGTATATTTGCATATCGGACAATTGATAACATTAACCTAAAACTTAGCAAATGGCAAAATCTACTTCTTCCTTTTCTGAATTGGCGCAAATGTATTTCCCCGGTTGCGCTACTCCCAAAAATGCAGTGCGATGTCTGCAACGCAGCATCAAAAGATGTACAAAATTGGCAACATTGTTGGCAGAAACCGGCTATCTTCCTTACAATCACCGCTGGCTTTCGCCGAAGCAGCAAATGCTTATATTCGAGAATTTGGGTGACCCATACCCCGATTAAGCTCCTAAAACGACATAAAAAAACGGCATTTCACACAGTGATTTGCCGTTTTTTTTGTACTTATATTTCCATAATCTCATTTATAGTCTTAAAACGCCTATTAATAAATTATGAAACAATTTATTAATAAATTTTCAAAAATTGTAGTAAAATTCAAAATACATTCGTTTATAGGAGTGTATTGACTGTATAATCGTTTTACTTTTCTGCATAGCAATGCTTTGTTTGAATTCTTTATCTACATGAGATTGTGCCTAAATAAATAAATTCAATTTAAGAAATAATATGATAAAATTGATAGCTAAATCTTCTATTGCCGGAAAGTAATGTTTTTCCACATCATAGGACTGGCATTGGCCGCCAAAGTCCATCTGTTATTGCCGGAAACTTTTGGGACGGCAGTACCGTCCTCTTGCTTGTCGGTGTTCAGCACAAGGTCGCACCTGGCGGGAGCGAATGCGTTCTCTCCGGAATGAGTATCTCTGTTGTGAAAAACGGCGTAGTTCTCTATACTGCTATTCCCAATTATATCCAAGAAATCCCCGGTTGCCGTGGCTTCTATCCGGGTGAGAGCTTTACAGCCCGTTACAATATAATTGCCGAACCGGGTACACTTCGGTATTTTGAGCGTTTTGAGACTTGTGCATCCGTAGAAAACCTCCCGACCTATCTCTGTCACATTATCCAAAATAAGCATCTCCAATGAAGTACATTCATAAAATGCGTTTAGATTAATCCAGGTAACCTGCGAAAGATTCACCGTAGTCAGCGCAGCGCAACCGAAAAAAGCACTACTTCCGATTACCCGCACGTCATCGGGCAGCGTCACCTCCTGCAAGGCAGTGCAATTCATAAAGGCGAGTTCGGGCAGTGTTGGCGTTCTACCCCAGCCCGTCACTCCGGTGAGGTCGCATTTCGTGATTTTTTTATTATTGATAAATGTACCCCAATTACCGCCCATTCCTATCTTGGAAAGTTCGCCCGTCAGCTTGAGTTCGGTGAAGCCTGTGGCGAGGGCGGCAAGAATGGTTGTCTGTGCTTCATCGGCAGTCATGGAGGTCATGTCGATATTACCGGAAGCGGGTGGTGTGAAATTTTTCAGGCGCAGCTCGATTTGATGTTCCGCCGCCGGGTCGAGGTAAAGCTCGAAGTTGTCGTCGTACTTCTGAAGCGGCTCTCCATAGAGGCTGACCATTGACTCCGGATTCACTTTCAGATGGTCGCAGTCCGCCTGCGTCAGTTGGTAACCGCCGGCACCTTGGGCTATGGAGGTTACACCGGTCGTAGCGAGAAGGAGTTGCACATCACCCGTGAGGGCTTTTGGAACGGAGATAAGGGAATGGGAGGCGGCCGGGTCAAAATAGCAGCTTAGGTCTATGTAAGCCCCGGCAGCGGTCTTTCCCCCGTTCAGCACGAGGGTGGCGCCACTCCAGACGCTTACACAGTACGAACGGTCTGTCGTGTAAGCCAATTCGCAGCCGTCCCCCAGTTCCAATGCCGCTTTCTCGCCGTAAGCCAGAATCATGTTATCATATTGCCCGTTCAATGCCACGTCTTTGCCCAGCGTAATCCTGCCGTTGTAAACAGCTACCGCGGAGTTCATACCTTGTTGGTCCAGATTGATATTGGTGAGTTCGATATAAACGGCATCGGCGTCGGGGTCGGCATTGCCGAGGAAGTGGAAGTTGTCGTTGTCTTCCCCTTCCCAGGTGAGGGTGTGGCCGCCGCCGTCTATCTTGAAGTAACCACTGCCGTTTATGGGTGGACTGGTGTGGTCACCGCCTGCCGGTATCGTAATGTCACTACCCAGCATAATGAGTGTCGGGACATCGGCCGAGGCAACGCCTGTCCGTAGTGCTTCGAGCAGAGCTTCGTAGGTGGTGACGGTGAAACCTTCCGGCACGGCATCCGCTACCGTCATTTCGCAGGTTGCCTGTTTGCCACCCACAGTTGCGGTAATAGTGGCATTTCCGGCAGAGACAGCCGTTACAAGCCCTTCCACATCGACTAATGCAACGGACGTGTTGTTGCTGCTCCATACAAGGCCGTCATACCCGGCATGCTCCGGCAGTACGGTAGCTGTAAGTTTTTCCGTATCACCGACGGTCATTGTCAATGCCGTCCGGGACAGCGTAACTTCCGATACAGCCACCGGAGCATTGTCTTTGTCGCATCCTGCCAACAGCATTGCCACCGACAGGAACAGAATCATTTTTTTACTTTCATAGGTTCTTTACAGTATAAATTATTGATATCCCGTTATCTAACGATGCTGTAAATTTACATTATAGCAACTGTGAGGACAAGAGTGCATGTGGTCTATTTGATACTACGGCACAAAATAGACCGGTCTGTTTCATTTTTACACGAAACAGACTGCCTGCTTTACTACTCAAAAAAAACGTTTAGTGTTTTTACAGCGTATGCTTATTCACTTTGCAAAGTCAGCATTGTGACACAATCCGCCGCTGATACTCGACCGGGGTTTCACCCGTGAGCTTTTTAAAATATCCGTAAAAATTGCTTTTAGTGGCAAATCCTACCTTGCGTGCAAGGTCGTTCATGGAGATGCCGAGTTCTTCGGCCAGCAATTGTTTGGCATATTCGATACGTAAGCCGACACGCCACGGACGGAAGTCCCGCCCTATCTCATTCTTGAAATACCAGCAAAGAAACTCTTTTGTCGTCCCCAATTCCCGCGCAATTTGTTCCCTGCCTTCTTCAGGACGGGTAAAACGCCGTTCGGCAACCCAACGTTCGAGTGCAAGCCGCAGATGCTCTTTCTCCGTTGCCAGTTCCGGTTCGGACAATCCACAGGCAGCCATATCTACCGCTTGCAGACGAATCGGTTCCTGTCCCTGCGTTACGGCCGGCAGATAATAATTGATTTTTACCACATAATTACAAAAACGACCGGCAAACCACCCGTAAAACAAAATGTAACCGACAGTAAAAATATTATAAGCAACCGGTGGCAGCCACACGGACAGAGAAGCGGCTATACCAACCGAGAGCGCAGCATAAAAGCCGAATTTCGTCCAACGCAGCCGTGCATGCTGGTCTTCATCGTAATATTCTTCCAACAATCGAAGGCACTCGGCATACTTTCGGCGAAATAACAATGTATAACAGACTAACTGCACTGCATATACAGCCAATGCAACAAAAAACACCCAGCATTCCTCACTTGTCAAAGCCATAAACAGAAATAAGGCAACTGCAACCGTTACGATTCCTGCTTGTATCCGTACTCTGTGGCAGGTAACATACAGCGGTTGAATAAATGTCAGCAGTGTGACGGTAAACAGTAACGATTGGTAAGCGGCCACCGCTATCGTAAAGACTGCAATGATTTTACGGTCGGCTTCTCCACCATTAAACAGTTCGCAAAAAGCAGGAATAGCAAGAATGAAATAAGATGCGGCAAGAATGGCACGTGCTGTCCGCAGTCGGTGCGTATCTTCCCTATGAGGAATATGAATGCTGCATAACTGCCATCCCAAAACAGCCAAAGCAATGCCTGACGCAAGGGTTAGGAACATATAAAAATCCAACCACATATTATTATTTCCGTCCTATTAAAACGAGGACATTACAAATGTAACCATTTTAGGCATTTGTGCCAAATATAAACTCTATTACCGACATATAAATCTGTAATAGAGTTTATTTTATCCGTAATTCATCTACCGGAAGCTACCTCTTACCTTCCTACCTTTGTATCCGAAAAGAATGTCTAATCCAATCAAACCGTATTAAAAATGAAAAATGTTCTGATTTTATCATCCGGGACGTACCGTAACGAAAACTCCGATACTACGTGCAATAAATTTATGCGCAGGACCATGAAACGTACAATCATTTTAACCGCAATTTTTCTCTTTCTCGCCAATGCTACAAAGAGTTATGCCCAAAAAGATGCCGATAACTTCTATAACCTCAAATCCGCAACTACGCGCCTAATATGATACAGAAGCGAAAATAATC
>ENA-ORTM01002861-ORTM01002861.1-human-gut-metagenome-genome-assembly--contig:-NODE-2861-length-12891-cov-2.995170_pt1 | contig 12891 bp, 7 predicted proteins | sample MGYA00241909_ERZ509182 | MGnify/ENA primary metagenome ERZ509182 (study PRJEB26280, sample SAMEA2338855) | human gut metagenome | biome: human gut; feature: human-associated habitat; material: faeces...
AAAATTACGGGGTGGATGGATTTCTCCGGTTCCAAAATGAATATGGAATTCATCGAAGGTGATTGGAAGTCCGGGAATCCGTCGGATCAGTTGAGTGAGCGCATTGTGAATAATCCGTCGGTATTTCCTTCGACGGCCAAACGGTTCACTGTTATCGCCGGTAATCGTGAAATTAAAAAGGAATACATATTCCTTATAGTAGAAAGACCATTGCAATAATAAAAAATGAAAAGTATGAAACTGAAATATTATTATTTTGTATTGTTGTCATTTGCTTTAACTTTGGTTGCATGTGATGATGATCCTGTGTTATTGAAAGATCCAGTCTCAGCATTAAGCAATGATTGTATCAAACGCAGTCTGCCTGTTGCACCGAATATTGTAGGTAATGAAATAGAATTTGCCTATGCGATGGCTATTCCTAATGAACTTGGGAAACTGTCGTCCGCTCAGGTTGTGAGCAGTATTGCTGGTGCTACCGGTACTTACTTTGACCCAAATTCGTATTATACCAATTCGTCCGGTCAGGATATTCCGGTAAAAGTTTGTTCTGATTCAGAAACGAACGGGACAACAACTGTTATAGACTTCACTGTTGATACCTGTGCGGCAACTCTTCGTTATTATTATATTATTCCGGAAGAAGCTCGTGGCAAAGATGTACAGTTCTCATTTTCGGTTAAAGCTAGTAACGGTCAAGTTGCGGAATACAAATTAGGTCCGTATAAGATTTCAAAAATGGATATGGCCAAAAATTTGTCAGTGACTAATGATAAATGTTATCTTTCATTCTTGAATGAGGGAGAGGCCGTGCATATTTATTCAAAGGCAGATTTGCAGGCTAACCCTTCGTTGGCTGCGAAAATTGATATCATGTATGCGTATAGTGAAAAATCGGATTTGTCACATGCCTTCTATACTTCTTCTTCTCCAAAAGAATATATGGGTGGAACAGAACTCCCTTCCGGTTTTGTCAATAATACCAAGATGATCAAAGTTTATGGCCTACAAGATCGACAACTGTCTGACTTGCAATACAGCAAATTTATTGATGATTTGGATTTTGAGACAATCGATATGTCTAAATGTACGAACTATATCTTGGGATTAAAAGAAGAGGCCGGTGCGTGGGTTGAGACGGCTGACGGTAAATATAGAGCATATGTTTATATTAACAAGGCTTCTGCGAGTGAGGTGACTGTTAGTGTCAAAAGGTATAAAATGTAAGTTTTGTTGATGAGCTGAAAGGTTGGTAAGTTGCAGAACTTAGATTCTTCGACTTACCAACTGATTACTTCGTTTTTGTTTTTAGTCTATTCTATTATATAAACCAATATATTATGAGACACAATATACGATTTTTATTGATAGTGACTACGCTTTTGCTGATAACCGGTTTCGGAACTGCTCAACAGTTTGTGCATCCCGGAATAGATATGAACCAAGCAGACTTGGAGTATATGCGTAAGCAAGTTCTGGCGGGAGAACAACCGTGGAAAGATGCTTATGATTTGTTGAAGGAAAAAATTCCATTGGATTTTCAAGTAAAGCCTTTTGCTCATGTGGTCAGTGGACCCTATTCTAATCCTGATATCGGAGGGAAGGATTTGTCTCAGTCTGCACGTATAGCGTATAGTTGTGCTGTCTTATGGTATATTTCAAGAGAAGAGCGTTATGCTGAAATAGTGGTCGATATTATTGAGAAGTGGGCCAATACTTTACGCAGTTTCGATGAGAATAACGCCAAATTGCTTGTGGCATTGACTGGTTATGAGTTTTGTAATGCAGCCGAGATTTTGCGCTATAATTATTCCGGGTGGAAAAAGAAAGATACGGAAAATATGATACGATTGATGATGTCGGCTTTCTATCCGACTATTCGTTATTATTTTTCTGTTGCAAACGGCAATTGGGACGGAGCGATCATGCATACCTTGCTGGCCATTGCTGTTTTTACTGATAATAGGGAATTATTCGATAATGCAGTCTATCACTATTTGCATGCTAATGCGAACGGTAGTCTGATTAAATATATTTATCCTACCGGCCAATGCCAGGAGACCCGTCGGGATCAGGGACATGTCCAAATGGGACTTTATGAATTTTCAGGGGCGGCACGTATCGCCTATACACAGGGGGTGGATCTGTTCAGTGCTGCGGATAACAGGTTGGCTTTAGGCCTGGAATATTCTGCACGTTTTATATGCGGTGATTCTGTTTATGCTTATGGCGTTCCTTCGCAACGGGAACGGTTTAAATATCGTGCAGGATTTGAACACTGCATCGATCATTTTACGGCAAAGGGAGTCAACATGCCTTACCTGAGAGAATTATGTAGTCGTACTAAAATGAATAATCCGGCAAATGCCCTATGGAAGCTGACTGCATTTCGTGAAGAGTTTCGGCATAAACCTTCTGAACTTGTTGATATTCAGGAAAGCAAGATCGCTTATCATGCAGGTGCGACATTGGAACAGGCGCAGCCGGTGGGGCACTCTGTAATCGAAGTAAATAACCCGGAAGACCTTCAAGCAGTATTGAATGCGAATGCTGGTTCTGGCAAAACGCTTTTTTTACGTGCCGGTGAATATCGATTGAAACAATCCTTGACCATTCCTTCTGAGATACATATCTGTGGAGAAGGGCGGAGCACAGTCTTGATTTGTGAACCAACGGTCCGGACGGCAGCTGTCTTATTGGGCGATTTGGATGCGAAAAATATTACGATAGAGAATCTTGTAGTGGATGGTTCCAAAGAACATCAGGAAGCTTATGATCCGAATTCCGGACGTTTTTACAGAACCGGGCGCTATAGTAATGCTTTGGCGGGAATTTCCATGAGAGGAGAAGCAGGACATGCTTTCGGCAATATTAAATTGAAAAATCTGACTGTGATCAACTTCTCCAGATCAGGAGTTTATATATCGGATGCGGAAGGAATCGAGATCGACCATTGTGATTTTACTGAAAATGGTGCACATGTTGTTCCTGGTCCAAGGTTACAACACAACCTGATGATCCAACACTCCACTGGTGTTATGATAAAGGATTCACGGTTCGATACATCTATACGTGGTTGCGGATTGGTTCTTGATCATTGTAAGTCATTAAAGGTAGAAAACTGCGAAATTGCCAGAAATGGTTGGCATGGCTTGCTAATGGCCGAATGTCATAACGGCCAAATCGAAAATTGTCTGGTTGAAGGTAATGACGGATGCGGTTTTATGGGTGAATATCTGCATGATGGTTCCAGCTTGATTCAAATCAGGCATAATAAGATTCAGTATAATAATGATTATGGAATTCAGACATTTGGCATGAAAGAAACAGATATAAAAGATAATCTTTATAGATGGAACGGCAAAGAAGAACGGCAGGAATGGCTTTCTCCTGAGAAAAAACTGCAATTGGAACAATTATAATGAACAAATGATGAAAACGATATATATTATAATTTTAGTCTTGTTTACTGGCTTTACGGCTTTGGCAGAGAAACATCCGCATATCCTTGTCAAAGATGAGGATAAAGTTGCCGTGTTGGATAAAATAGAGAAACAAGCTTGGGCGAAACATATTTTCAATCAAACGAAAGAACGGCTGGCTGTCTATGTGGAAAGGCATCAGGCAGAACCGGATTGGATTTTGGACCGCTATTTGATGAACAGGATTCCCGGAAAACGTTATACCCGTTTTATATCAGATAAAGAAGGTACACAATTGATTGGTTACGAAGGTGACGCTCCGGTTCCGACTGTGCGGGTATCACCACATAAACGTGCTCCGATCACACCGCAAGGCCGGGCTTATGTTGTTCCTGAAATGGAGGATATTGTCCCGAATGATACGTCTATGACAATGAATCTGCTGAATCCGGACACTCAGGAATATGAACGGGTGGACCCGCAGGCATATGTGGCCGCTATTAACGGTAGGATCAATGCATTGGCTTATGAGGCTTCTGTTATTTATTGGCTGACAGGAGAAGAAAAATATGCTAAGTTTGCTGCCGATATTTTGAACCAGTGGGTAAGTGGAGTTGTCTATCAGGAACCGATTGACGGCCCTGGACGTACCGGCTTTTTAGATATCCAGACGTTGGGAGATGAGAAAGAGAAGCCGTTGATTTTGGCTTATGATTTCTTGTATCCTTATCTGGTAAAATATAAGTATCCTTTGGAAAATTATGACAAGGCTTTTGAAAAGGTCGCTTGGACGTTGTCGTTTAGAGGATATACTGGGAATAACTGGTTTGCCGCTGAAAGTTCGACTTTGGTTGCAGCAGCGTTATCATTACAAGATGCACAGAAAAGGAATTTTTATTTGGATTTTTATTTGAACCGGGATACGGTTGTTGACGGTTGTGGACAACTAAGCTTACCTTCCGCATCCAAGTTGTGGTTTACACCGGATGGGCATTGGAAAGAGCCGGGAGGTTATCATAATTATCCGGTATCGAAGTTAATAGAAGCTGCACTCATGCTTGAAAATAATGGCTATCAGATTTTTAATCAATATCCTATTTTGTTGAAAGCTTCTTATGTTATGTTGAAATATTCGTTTCCCGACTTAACAGCTTCGGCTTTTGGCGATACGGGGAGACCGCGCCAAAGCATGGAGTGCTTGGAGAGTGCTATTCTGATGGCTGACAGATATCAGTTACCGATTCTTCCGGATTTGTTGAATGCAGCCATGATTATGGAACAGGCAGGACAATATGACCGTTCAAAATCCGGGTTGACCGGATTGTTATGTTATTTGCCTGAATTACCGAAGGTAAAAAGTGTGAATGATCATCTTTGGAATAGATCGGAGCAGTTGGATTTTGCATCTTGTTATCTTCAGCGAAATGGAATAGATCCGCAGAATGGGCTGATGTGTGTAGTGCAGGGAGCTACTTATAATCATAATCATTCCAATGGTATGAGCATGGAGTTATATGGAGCCGGCACTGTTCAAGGTATCGATCCGGGTAATGGACCTACCTATGAACATCCGATGCATGTTAATTATTATACGCAATGGGCGGCACATAACACGGTTGTAGCTGCAGGAGCTTCTACTTCGGTAACTCCGTTTAGAGGTGGAGGTGGAACGAAAAGGATAGGACAGGTTGAATTGGTATCGATGGAACCATCAGCTGGTGAAAAGGCTATATCTGAGGAGTTTTCGTATACATTGACAAAATATTATGATGGTTCGACAAAAACAAATCAAGACCGTTTATTATCGATTCTTCGTATTGATGAGAAACATGGCTTTTATGTGGATTTTTATCGTTCCGATAATGCGATCAGTAATGATTATTTGTATCATAATATAGGGGATAGTGTGATTCTTTATACACAAGACGGGAAGGTATTGAAACAAGATGAGGTTTCTTCGTATCCTTGTGTTGGGGAGGATCTTCCGGGTTTACGATATTTCCGTTCGGTACGGACAACCGGACTCAATGAAAGTACGGTTGTTGCTTTATTTTCTGCAAGGCTATTAAACACAGGAACAAGTTACATGAAGATGTGGATACCGGCATCTTCAGATGTCTCTTATTTTACGGCATTAGCACCTGGTGCGAAAACCGCTTCGTCTCCCTATCAAAACAAACCTTCTCTTGTTGTTACGATGCGGAAAGAAAAACCTGCTGTAAAAGAACCGTTTGTTGTTGTTTACGAACCTATATCAGATGAATTATCTGCTGATTTAATAGAGTCTGTTGACCGGATAAAATTGGATCCTTTGGGAAAAGAAAGTTGTGCTATTAAAGTAAAGACAAAAAAAGGTGATACTTTTACATTGGTTAATATTTTGAAAGATGGGCCTGTTATATTGAATAATCAGAAATGTTGTGCTGATTTTGCTATTTTTGCAAAGCGGAAAGGGAAAAATAGTGTGTATGTGGGAAATGGATCCTTTGTAGAAAATAAGGATTTTAAGATAGAATCGGAGAATCGGGGTAGCTTTTATATAGAATATGATCAAACCTCACTTCTTGTTCGTTCTAATTGTCCAATAAAAATACAAGCGAAAAATGGGATGTTGAAAGAACCTTTCTATTTGACTGGAGGCGAGAGAATCATTAAGATGGAGTGATGGATTGAAAATAGTACCATGATAATAATAGGATAGTTATGAGAAAAGTAATTATTGGGATATTGATGTTCTTTTGTTTGTTGGGCGTGTACCAGTCGCTATGGGCGAATCATAGTATGCATCCATTAAAACAAATAGCCTTTGTAAAAAAAATGATAGAACGGCAACAGGAGCCGTATCATACGGCTTATGTACAATTGATCCGTTATGCAGATTCCATTCAACATGTCACTCATCATGCACGAAATGATTTTGCTGTTCCCGGCTACTATGTGAAACCCGAAGAGCACCGGGCCAATTCGTTGGCGTTGCAACAGGATGCTTTTGCTGCTTATTGTTCTGCATTAGCTTACCGGTTGTCGGGGAAGAAGAGGTATGGAGAAAAGGCGTGTTATTTTATGAATGCCTGGGCTACCATTAATAAGAAATATTCGGAGCCGGATGGACCATTGGTGATGAGCTACTCCGGGTCGGCATTTTTAATGGCGGCTGAGTTAATGGATGATATGTCGGTATGGGACGCCGATGAGAAGAGGATTTTTAAGGATTGGGTGACGTCTGTTTATCGGAAAGCGACAAATGAAATTCGTGAACGGAAGAATAATTGGGCTGATTGGGGACGTCTGGGCTCTTTGTTGGCCGCTTCTTTTTTGAATGATAAGGAGGAAATTGAACGTAATGTCAAGTTGATTAAAGAGAATTTGAGTGATAAGATCGCAAGTGACGGCCACATGCCGGAAGAAGTCAGGCGTGGAAAAAATGGTATTTGGTATACCTATTTCTCGTTGGCTCCTATGACTGCTTCTTTTTGGGTTGTTTATAATTTGACGGGTGAGAATCTCTTCTTATGGGAACAGGAGGGAAAGTCGATCAAAAAGGCGTTGGATTATTTGCTTCGTTATCAAAAAGCTCCATCTGAATGGAAGTGGTATGAAGGACCGAATGTTGGGACGCATGCCACTTGGCCGGACAATTTGCTGGAGGCTATGGCGGGTATATATGGGGAGTCCGCGTATGTGGAATATGTTGAAAATAGCCGTCCTCATATTTATCCGGTACACCATTTTGCATGGGTTTTCCCGACATTGATGCCGCTCTCCTTAAATGGGTATAATCAGGGAGGGCAATCGTCTGTAGCTAAAAAAGATGCCGATATAGAGAAACTCAGAAAACGTTTTGCCATGCAATTATTAGGCGCTCCGGTTTCTGACGGCCGGATCAAGACGTTGCTGGAAACGCTTCAGCCGGATGGAAGTTGGCCGGGGATAGACTATGTCGATACTACTCGCACGGCTTTCCAGCACGAAAGGCATCTCAGCAATATGTTAGCGTTAAGCGTCGCTTATAAAAAGAAAGGATCTCCTTACAAAGGAAGTAAACAGGTAAAGAAAGCCGTTCATCAGGCATTGGCTTTCTGGTTGAAAAATGATTTCATTTGTGAGAATTGGTGGTGGAACCAAATCGGTACTCCTAATACGATGGTAAGCATGCTATTGATACTCGACCGGGATTTGTCTCCGGAAGAATCGGAACGGATGTTGAAAATCGCCGGACGTGGAAATATGAATGCCTCAGGAGCGCGTCCCAGCGGTGATCGCATAAAGATAGCAGGCCTGCAAGCAAAAACGGCTCTTTTTAAAAGAGATGCTCAAGAGGTTGCCATGCTGATGAAAGTTATAGAGGGAGAAATAAAATTCTCGACCGAAAGAGGCATGCAACATGATTTTAGCTTCCATCACCGGACGGATTGGGTGAACAACACACTCTCTTATGGTTCCGGTTATGCCAGTGCTTTTATAGAATGGGCTTCGAATGTGGCGGATACGAAATTCCGTTTTTCGGAACAAGCTGTCCGGCTATTGATTGACTATTATTTAGACGGCATTTGCAAACAGATGGTTTATGGAAGGATTTCGGATCCGGGTATCTTGAACCGGGACATCACCCGGCCGGGTGAAGAAAGGGTGTGGAGCTCTTCTGATCCTGAAAGGTTGAGAAACCTGACTGATTACAGGCAAGCGGAATTGGATAATATTATCTGTTTAAGAAAAGGGGATTCCTCCTGTCGGCCGGACTCTTTTGCCAAATTCTTTTGGAGAACGGATCATTTTGTGTTCCAACGTCCTGACTTTTATACTTCTGTCAGAATGTATTCTACCCGCAATGCCAATATGGAAGAACCATATAATGGGGAAGGATTGATGAATCATTTTAGAGGTGACGGAACAAATTATCTTTCTGTCCGGGGAGATGAATATAAAAAATTGACTCCTGTTTACGATTGGATGAAGATACCAGGAGCAACGATTGTGCAATTGGATAAGATGCCGGGTGAGAATGAAATTCAGAAATGGGGATTGACCGATTATGTCGGAGCGGTTACAGATGGAACATATGGGGCGGTTGGTTTCGATTTCAAAAGTCCGCACACAGGTTTAGCGGCCAAGAAAGTATGGTTCTTCTTCGATAAAACATACGTTTGTTTGGGGACGAACATATCAAGCCGGATGAAGAACCAGGTTTTGACAACAGTCAATCAATGTCTCTTGAATGGAGAGGTGACCGTAAGTGATGCTGACGGCATTCATCCGCAAGAACAGGGTTCTCGTATGAAAAAAGAGGTACGATGGGTAGTTCATGACAAAGTGGGCTATTATTTCCTCAAAAAAGAGAATGTCATATTATCCAATCAGCGTACGGAAGGAAGCTGGAAGATTGCCAACCGGCAGACAACTACACCTGCAGATATTATTCGGCAAGATGTATTCACTCTTTCTGTCGATCATGGCAGGTCTCCGAATAATGGTGACTATGCCTATATGGTCATTCCTTCCGCCGATCCGCTATCTATCGAGAAACAGGTAGAAGAGGAAGGAGTGGTTATTTTGGCGAATTGTCCTGAAGTGCAGGCAGTCCGGCATGACGGGTTAAATATGGCTTATGCGGCATTTTATAAAGGTGGAATGCTTCGGATCCATGACAAGATCGTGGTGGAGATGGATTCTCCCGGAATGTTGATGGTGAAATATAATGATGCCGGTGAAATACTTGCATTGGGTGTTTCTGATCCGACCCGTTTCATGAAGAAACTCCATCTGTCTGTTAATCAGAAAATCGTTGGGGCTGTACAAGAAAATATACAAACCGAATGGGACGAAAAACAGGCTTTAACCCGGATTTCCGTAGATCTGCCTCAAAATGAATATGCAGGAAAGAGTGTGATATATAATAAGTAACTTAAATTTAAGAAGGATGAAGGCACGTATTTTGGTATGGTTAGTGGCCTTATTTTGTTGCCACAATGCATTATTTGCACAGAAAGAGTTCGTGAATGCTTCTGCCCGCTTGTCCGGGCATCCTCGGATTCTACTACAGAAGGGGGAAGAAAAAGCGTTGAAAAAAGTGATAATGAAAGATGCTGTATGGAAAGATATCCATCAGTCATTAGTGGACGAAGCTGGAGAAATCGTAAAGCTGCCTTTGAATGAACGGATAAAGATCGGCAGGCGCTTATTGAGTGTATCGAGAGAAAATCTGCGCCGTATTTTCATTCTGAGTTATGCCTATAGAATGACAGGAAAGAGTGAGTTCCTGAAACGGGCAGAGAGCGAGATGTTGAAGGCTGCCTCTTTTTCTGACTGGAATCCTTCCCATTTCCTGGATGTGGGTGAAATGACGATGGCTTTAGCGATCGGATATGATTGGCTTTATCCTCAATTGTCGGTGCAGACAAAGAAGGAGATAGAAAATGCGATTGTCGAAAAAGGTCTGAGGCCTTCTTTTGATGAACGATATAATTGGTTTGTCAATGCTGTCCACAATTGGAGCCAGGTTTGTCATGCAGGGGTTACTTATGGTGCTTTGGCTATATGGGAGAAAGAACCGGAGTTGTCCCGGACTGTCATAAACCGGGCTATCGATAAAATTTCGATTCCTATGGGGCATTATGCCCCTGATGGAGCTTATCCGGAAGGTGTTGGCTATTGGGATTATGGAACATCATTCAATGCCATGTTTCTTAGTGCTATAGAAAAGGCCTTTGGAACGGATTATGGATTAAGTGAGTTACCCGGTTTCTTAAAGACAGGTGAATATATCTTACATGTCGTTACTCCAAATCTGAAAAACTTTGCCTATTCTGACAATGGAGGAAATGCCTTTTTAGCACCGACTATGTTTTGGTTTTATGATAAGACAAAAGATGCCTCTATATTATATAACCAGGTACAACTATATAAAAAAGACGGACAAAAACGGATCAAAAAAAATCGTTTGGCTCCGGCCATGTTGATTTGGGGCGCTTCTGCTTCATTGGCGAATCCACAGAAACCTGCTCGACTATCATGGATGGCGCAAGGGGATAATCCGGTTTGTTTTATGCGTTCTTCCTGGAATGATTCGTCTGCCGTTTATGTCGGGATGAAAATGGGATCGCCTTCTGTCAATCACGGACATATGGATGTCGGTAGTTTTTTATTGGAAGCGGATGGTGTCCTTTGGGGAATGGATATGGGAGGAGAAGAATACAACAGATTGGAGACGAGAGGCGTTGATCTGTGGAATTCGCGTCAAAATTCTCAACGTTGGGATGTTTACCGTTATAATAATTTTGCCCATAACACATTATCATTTAATCATAAATATCAGGATGTAAAGGGCAAAGCTCAGATTGATGGTTATTCGGATCAGGAAAATAATATGTATGTTATTTCTGATTTGACCCCGGTCTATAAAGATCAGGTAAAAAGTGCAAAACGGGCTGTTTCCTTAGTTAATAAAGAATATGTGGTGGTAGAAGATTTGATTGAGGCAACCAAGCGTTTTACGATGATGACGTGGACGATGGTAACTCCGGCTTCGGCTAAGATTGTGGCTGATAATGTCATGCTATTAGAGAAAGATGGTAAGAGGCTTTATATAAAGGTGGAAGGTCCTAAAAAAGTCCGCTGGCATATTTCACCTGCCCAATCTGAATTTAGCTATGATTCACCGAATCCGGGTATTTCAATTATCGGATTTGATACGGATTTAGAATTATCTGTCAAGCAAAGTATTAGAGTATTCCTTTTACCGGGAGAAAATAAAAATGTTACATATAAGTCGGTATTATGAAGATGAAAAAAGCATTCTCTTTTATATGTGTTGGTTTAATGGCTCTTTCCTGTACAGGAGAAAGAGCGGGTGATTTGATCAATCAGGATTTTGCTTTCGCAGGCCAGCAACTTCGTTATGCTTTGACAGAAACGGAAAATGTCCGGAATTCTCTGGGTAAGACGCCAGAAGAACTACCATCTCCACGTAATATCCAGTCTGACGGCTCCTTGCGATTGGTTCGTGCCAGGGACTGGTGTAGTGGCTTTTTCCCTGGTGAACTTTGGTATATGTATGAATATACAAAAGATGATTTCTGGAAAAAAAAGGCGGAGTTTCAAACCGAATTGTTAGAGCCTTTAAAATCATATAGGGGTACTCATGATTTGGGCTTTATGCTCTATTGTAGTTATGGCAACGGATACCGTATGGGGCAATCGGATAAATATAAACAGGTTTTGCTGGAGGGGGCGAATTCTTTGGCCTCTCGTTTTGATCCGGTGGTCGGTTGTATTCGTTCTTGGGATCATAATGGAGACAAATGGCAATATCCGGTTATCATAGATAATATGATGAACCTTGAATTTCTGTTTTGGGCAACCAAAGCATCGGGTGATTCCACATTCTACAAGATTGCGGTGACTCACGCCGATAATACGATGAAGAATCATTTCAGGAAAGATTATAGTTCTTATCATGTGATTGATTACGATACGATAACAGGTAATGTCCGAAACAAACATACCCATCAGGGATATGCTCATGAGTCTGCTTGGGCGCGTGGGCAGGCATGGGGTTTGTATGGTTATACGATGTGTTATCGGGAGACTGGAGACAGGAGATATTTGAATCAGGCTGAACAAATCGCTTCTTTTATCTTTCATCATCCCAATCTTCCGTCGGATCTGATCCCTTATTGGGACTATAATGACCCGGAGATCCCGGCCTCTCCCCGGGATGTGTCGGCTGCTACGATAACTGCATCTGCTTTATATGAATTGTCGGCTTATTCGGATAAGGGTGGACAATATAAAAAATGGGCTGATACCATTATGGAAAATCTGACGGAATCATATAGGGTTCCCTTGAATCAGATGCATGGTTTTTTGTTGCGTTTAAGCACCGGCCATAAACCGGCAGGAACGGAGATCGATGTTCCGATCGTTTATGCTGATTATTATTTTCTGGAAGCACTGCTCCGGAAAAAGAATCTGGAAGAATGACTTTTTTCAATGTTGATTTAGAGCCTGTTTGAATTTTGTTCGACACTGTTTTGCTGTTTGTTTTCGAGGATATTTATCTGTTTTCATTATCGATGGCAACACGAAGGTAGGGCCTCGCAACAGGCAGAAATACGGTTTGGGGAATATCGGCGAAGATCGGTGCGGAAACGGTTAGGAAAAGGCAGAATATAGATGTCATTATATTTTGAATATCAGTAATTATTTCTTATCTTTATAGGACGATAAAATGATGGGGATTATGGTGATGAATGAATTCGAAGTCAGGAGTTACGGGGGGCAGGAATTGGCGGTCTTTTACGGTCTGGATTTGATGCCGGCATCGGCAGGGAAACGGTTGTCCAAATGGATGGGGATAAACCCGGAGCTAAAGACAGAGCTACAGGGTAACGGTTGGAGGAAAGGAAAGAAGATGTTGATTCCCCTGCAGGTGAGGACGATCGTGCAATATCCGGGTGAGCCTTGAAACAAG
>ENA-ORTM01002867-ORTM01002867.1-human-gut-metagenome-genome-assembly--contig:-NODE-2867-length-12868-cov-2.445095_pt1 | contig 12868 bp, 14 predicted proteins | sample MGYA00241909_ERZ509182 | MGnify/ENA primary metagenome ERZ509182 (study PRJEB26280, sample SAMEA2338855) | human gut metagenome | biome: human gut; feature: human-associated habitat; material: faeces...
AGAACCCTACCAGACTGTAAAACGCACAGATAATCAAAAAACGGTTCCAGCTAAATCCTCTGCTCTTTGTCAGAAGATCTCCCAGATAGGCTTTGCCAGTTTTTTCGGTTCTCCAAGGCGCTTCAGAATCTCCTGTTCGGAAAGCCCCTCCTGCTCCATCTCCAACATAGAACTTTGGATCTCTTTTACAATATCTGCCCGCTCCAGTGCGGAAAGAGGTTTTAAATGTTTGTCAATGGCATTTAAATATTTTTCAGTTGATGTACTCATATTCTATTCTCCTTTCAAATCTGATATGGCGGCCATCAGATCCTGCCAAGCGCCCTCCATGGCAGCCACATAGTCCAGACCTTCGTTTGTTAGTTCATAATATTTTCTTGGGGGCAGTCCCTCCGCAGAATCTTTCCACTGTGCAGTCAGATATCCTTCCTTCTGCAGCCTTCGCAAAAGAGGATACACCGTGCTCTCCGTAGAAGCAATCATAGGATACTGCTGCAGATTCTGCAAAATCTGATATCCATAACAGGTCTGACGCTTCAGCATCAGGAGTATGCAATATTCCAGCGTTCCTCTGACAATCTGGGTTTTCCATTTTTCCAATTCCATCTCCTCTCACCTCCTGTTTTTCTCTATGTACATCGTACTACATAGTACTATATTTGTCAACAATATTAAAATATTGGTATTCTAAGCATCTTTACTCAAAAAGAGGCTATTGCAAAATACGAATTCCGGTGGAGTTTCGGTGTGTTTTCCCATCAGGACTTTTCATACACTCATCTTCATAGGAAAAAATTCCCTCTGAAAGAATCAATAACTCCATCCACCAGTCCTTCTGCTGTTTCTGTTCCGTACAGTGTACAAAATAGAAACAGCAGCCTTGACTGACAGATGGAGTTTCTGCTCATACGTGCAATCAGTTGCTTTCTAATTCATATTTATCATCTTACTTATAATAATCAAACTGAAGTCCGTACATTTTTACAGTATCCCCGTCCTGGATACCCAGAGACTCCAGTTCTTTTAAAATACCGGTATCCTTCAGAAAATTTTGGAAGAAACGAAATCCCTTCTCTGATTCCAGATTGGTATAGCCCAGCATCTTCTCAATCTTGGGCCCTTCCACAAGAAATACATGCTCATCTTCTTCAGAGACTGTCACTGTGTAGGGTAGATTATTGTCCGCCATATGCTCTTCCGGAAAATACTCTTGTTCATAGACCACTGGAGTATCCGGCAGCCGATCCAACAATTCCCTCACATAGTAGAGTAGCTCCTTTAAACCCTGTCCGCTCACTGCCGAAATCGGAAATACCCTGATCCCCTTTGGCTCAAATTCTTCTTTCAGCTTTTGAATAGGATCTTCCCCCTCCTCATAAATAGCGTCAATCTTATTTGCCGCGATCACCTGAGGCCTTTTTTCCAGATCCGCATTGTAAGCTGCCAGCTCTGCATTGATCTTATAGACATCTTCCACCGGATCCCGGCCTTCCGTGGAAGCGGCATCTACCAGATGGATCATCACCTTGGTACGCTCAATATGGCGGAGAAATTCATGGCCCAGACCCACACCCTCAGACGCTCCTTCAATCAGGCCCGGGATATCTGCAATCACAAATCCCCGGCCTCCATCCAGATCCACTACTCCAAGGTTGGGGCTCAAAGTTGTGAAATGATAATTGGCAATCTTGGGTGTGGCATTGGTCACCCTGGAAAGCAGGGTAGATTTTCCCACATTGGGAAAGCCAACCAGGCCCACATCTGCGATCACCTTCAGTTCCAGGATCACCTCCAGTTCCTTGGCATCCTGGCCAGGCTGGGCATATTTGGGTGCCTGCATGGTGGAAGTGGCATAGTGCATATTTCCATTGCCTCCCCGGCCTCCCTTTAACACGATCTGCCGTTTATTGTCCCCGGACATATCCGCAATTACCTGACCGCTCTGCGCTTCCTTGATAATCGTACCTGCCGGAACCCGCAGCACAATATCCTCGCCGTCACTGCCATGACAGCGGCGTTTGCCGCCCTCTTCTCCGTTGGTGGCAGAAAATTTTCTTCTGTGACGGTAATCAATCAGCGTATTCAGGCCTTCATCTACCTGAAAGATCACATCACCGCCCCGGCCTCCGTCACCTCCGTCCGGACCTCCGTCGGGCACATACTTTTCTCTCCGGAAGCTTACGTGGCCGTCCCCGCCCTTTCCGGAACGGATAATAATTTTCGCTCTGTCTGCAAACATAATTTACCTCATTTCTAAAAAGAGCTTCAAACCATAACGATTTGAAGCCCCTCTGCTTTTACTTATTCTGCTGCAACCGGAACGATAGAAACCTGTTTCTTATCTCTTCCTTTTCTCTCAAATCTTACCACACCGTCAACCAGTGCAAACAAGGTATCGTCACCACCGCGGCCAACATTTACGCCGGGATGAATCTTGGTACCGCGCTGTCTGTAAAGAATGTTGCCAGCTTTTACAAACTGTCCGTCTGCTCTCTTCGCTCCCAGTCTTTTAGACTCAGAGTCACGTCCGTTCTTTGTAGAACCAACACCCTTTTTATGAGCGAAAAACTGAAGGTTCATATTTAACATGTCCTACACCTCCTTGAATAATCAATCATTGCGGAAGAGTACCTCTTCCTTCTGCTCCTGACAGCGCACTGTCAGAAACTCACTTCCGTAGTTCTGTTCCGTCATCTGAAGTCCCAGAACCAGACTTCTCAGCAGTAACTCAGCCTCCGGAGATACTGTTTCTGTTATAACCAGCTTCAAATATCCCCCATCCTCGGACTGCTCCACCTGGAATGCATCCTCCGTAAAAGCTTCCAAAGAATTTACAGTATTAAAAGTCAAAGCAGACACTGCGGCACAGATAATATCTGCACCCTCCTGTGCATATCCTGCATGTCCCTCACACAAAAAGCCCCGATACTGATGATCTGTCTCAAATATTGTCACGGAAATCATACACAATTAACCGTTGATCTTTTCAATCTTAACCTGTGTGTACTGCTGTCTGTGACCGTTTTTCTTGTGGTATCCGGTTTTTCTCTTGTACTTGTAAACGATGACTTTCTTGGCCTTATCGTTCTTTACAACTGTAGCAGTAACGGTTGCTGCTGCAACGTCTGCTCCCACTTTAAGACCGTCATTGCTTACTGCAAGCACCTGATCAAACGTAACAGTCTCACCAGCTTCTACACCAAGCTTTTCCACGTTAATGATATCGCCCTCGGCTACTTTGTACTGTTTACCACCTGTTGCAATAATTGCGTACATATGGCACCTCCTGTTTATCATTACTCGCCAGATACGGTGGCCCTGCAGGCGCATGGCTCTTAAACCTCTCTGTGCGGCATACTTATGTATGATAGCACAGTCAACTTCATCCGTCAACTGTTTTCTCAAAATTCATCTGCAGCTTTTCTCCAGTTTCAGCCTCAAAATCCCTGCTGTTTATGCAGGGAAACAATTCTTTTAGCTCCAGCTGTCTCATATTTCGCTTTATCACTCCCATTTCAAGAAAAATAGGATACAGATAACTGGCGCCAAAAGTCCCCAGCATTTTCGGCCCTTTCACTTCTTTTCCCTGGACTTGAAGTTCCAATGCTTTCCAAAAGGAGAGAATCACTGTTGCCTTTGTGATGGATTTGTCCTTTCTGTCCACAAAAATCTCATGACCCTTAATGCGATAGGTAAATTCCAGCCCTTTTAAAGTAGAAAAGGGCTGATTCTGCATCTGCACCAGGGTTTGCCACAAAAGCGCCTCCAGCCCGGGAGAAATTTCCGTCACCGTCCGCTCTCCCTGATGCTGGTTCAGCCATTGAGTCACTGCAGTTTCCATTTTTTCTTTCATTCCCCTGATACTCCCATCTCATGAATAAATCGTGTTATGAAGCTTTTCGATGGTAGCTTCCAGATCCGGTATCAAAAGCTCATTTTCCGAGCGGTACATTCCCTCATAGGGAATGCTCTGCTCTTCCAGATCATATTCCAGCCATCCCGGAATCTGGCTGATCAGCCAAACCAGCTTTGTCCCACTGATATCGTGCTCCAAATAGGAGAAAGCCTGCTTCCCCATAGAAGCAACAGAAGCCAAATCCTGCTTTCGCACCTGCTCTAGGATCGCCTTTAAAATTTTCCGCTGCCGCATAGTTCTGCCAAAATCCGAACCGCTGCCACTGTAACGGTTTCTGGCGTACCCCACTGTCTGATATCCGTCTAAATGCTGCAGTCCTGCTCCTTCAATTTTATGCAGTTCATATGGCTCTTGATCGGCCTCACACATGGTGCGGATATATCCGTTCGCCACCTTCGCCTCATCCTCTGTCAGTTCCAGATCAATTCCTCCAAAAATATCTACAATATGAATCATATCATTAAAGTCTACCATAGCATAATTATCAATCTCCACTTTGTAGGTGCTTTCAATCGTCTCCACGCACAGCTCCGGACCTCCGCTGGCGCAGGCTGCATTCAGTTTGCTCACTCCCACTCCCGGAATATCTGCATACAGATCCCGTAGAAACGAAGTGAGATAGATCCTTTCCTGCTTTGGATTTACTGTCACAAGTACCATCACATCAGAATTCCCATACCAGGACTCATCCCTGCGATCCACTCCGATCAGCAGCAGATCATAGGGGTCTTCTGCACCCAGAACTAAATTTTTTAGATTTTCTTCCAATCCCAGGGTCTGATTTTCTCCGGCGGCCTTGACCCCTCTGGCAAAAATGCAAGGGGTACAAGCCGCCAGTACAGCCGCTCTGCGCCATATAGATCTTTTTCTCACGCTACTCTTTTTATTCCACAATTCTATCTCTGCCCTTCTGTTTCATTTTTCTGTATATCAGTGCCACGTTTATCCTATCATGTACCTTTTATTTTTACAACCCGCAAACCTAAAAAAGCTCCTGCTGAAACTAAAATTGCTCTATTCCGGCCCCCTTTGATTCTTTTTTAGGATTCGAGCGTCAAAAGCCATTGTTGGTTCAGGCTAAATCCACATAAAAAAGCCGGATACAGGCTCTTTCCTAAAAAAGTTTCTGTACCCGGCCTTCTTATCTGAAAGCTGCAATTTAATCAGCGCCTCTTGCAGCCTTTTAAGATCAGCAGATGCCCTGGGCTTTCATCGCCTCTGCCACCTTCAAAAAGCCGGCAATATTGGCTCCTGCTACATAATTGCCCTCCATGCCGTACTTTTTGGATGCATCATCCAGGCTATGGAAAATATTTACCATAATAGTCTTTAATTTGTTGTCCACCTCTTCGAAACTCCAGCTAAGACGCTCAGAATTCTGGCTCATCTCCAGGGCAGAGGTGGCTACGCCGCCTGCATTGGATGCCTTGCCCGGGCAGAACAGAACGTGCTTCTGAAGGTATTCCGTAGCCTCCAGGGTAGTCGGCATATTTGCGCCCTCTGCCACTGCAAAGCAGCCGTTCTCCACAAGCATCTTAGCATCCTCCAAATGAAGCTCATTCTGCGTTGCACAGGGAAGTGCAATATCGCATTTCACAGACCATACACCTCTTCCCTCATGATACTGAGCGGAAGGTCTCTGGGCTGCATACTCTGTCAGGCGGGCACGCTTTACTTCCTTTACCTCTTTCAGAAGAGCCACATCAATTCCTTCGGGATCATAAATCCAGCCGGTGGAATCCGAACAAGTAACCGGCTTTGCCCCAAGCTGCCATGCCTTCTCAATGGCGTAAATTGCCACATTTCCGGCTCCGGACACAGCCACCGTCTTATCCTTCAGCTCTTTTCCGTTACACTTTAACATCTCCTCCGTCAGATATAGAAGACCATAGCCGGTAGCCTGCGTTCTGGCAAGAGAACCTCCGTAAGTCAGGCCCTTTCCTGTGAGGACTCCTTCATATACATTGCGAATCCTTTTATACTGTCCGAACAAATAACCGATCTCCCGACCGCCTACGCCAATATCTCCTGCCGGAACGTCCGTATCTGCTCCAATATGCTTGCAAAGCTCTGTCATAAAGCTTTGACAAAATGCCATCACTTCCCGGTCTGATTTTCCTTTGGGATCAAAATCAGAGCCGCCCTTGCCGCCGCCGATTGGCAATCCGGTGAGGGAATTTTTGAAAATCTGTTCAAAGCCCAGGAATTTGATGATTCCCAGATTCACAGATGGATGAAAACGGAGGCCGCCCTTATAGGGTCCAATCGCACTGTTGAACTGTACTCGGAAACCATTGTTTACCTGCACCTGTCCCTGATCATCTACCCAGGGAACACGGAACATGATAATACGCTCTGGAGTAACCAGCCGCTCCAGCAGTGCGTCTCTGCGATATTCCTCTTCATTTGCTTCAATCACTACCCGCAGGGACTCTAATACCTCTTTGACCGCCTGATGGAATTCGGGCTGCGCCGGATTCTTCTCAACTACTGCTGCAAGAACTTCATCTACATATGACATATTTTTTCCTCCTCTTATGCAGTACAGTTAAAACTACATCGGACTTATTATAATAAACTTTTGTTCCAGATGCAATATGCAATAAAAATTCTTTTATATATTTTTTCATAAAAAATAAGGTTTTTTATGAATAATCACTAAATTTTTCTTTTTCAAAATTCCAAGACCTCCAATAGGAAATCACTCCAACTATTGGCGCAGCGCTAAAATGCAGAGAATTTCCGGCACTGCCTTCTCCGAAAATCCTCTGCATCTTTCCTATGTCTGCTATTTACATCTTTCCCCTTCAAATCGTTTGAACCGGGAACTGCTTTTAAGCCAGTGTTCTTGCCGCTGCCTCTACCACATGACCCACCAAAACAGAAGTAGTCACACTGCCAACACCGCCAGGAACAGGAGTGATCGCTTCCACGATGGGTTCAACAGCTGCGTAATCCACATCACCGCAAAGCTTGCCCTCCGCGTTCATATTAATACCCACATCAATAATCACCTGACCCGGTTTTACATACTCAGCACCTACCACACCGGCACGGCCGGCTGCTACAATAATGATATCTGCTTCTCTGGCCACAGAAGGCATATCCACGGTTCTGGTATGGCAAACCGTAACCGTAGCATTTTTCTTGATCAGCATCATTGCCGCCGGTTTTCCAACAACAAGAGAGCGACCGATCACCACTGCCTTTTTACCGGTACAATCGATTCCATAATGATCCAGAATCTCCATACATGCCTGAGGTGTACAGGGCGGGAATCCAACTTTCTTTCCAGTAAAGACGCCGGACATAGAGCCATCGGTCATACAGTCCACATCCTTTGCCGGATCCAATGCATTTTCGATCACTGCCTGATCCAGATGCTTGGGCAGCGGACGGAACAGAAGAACGCCATGGATGTGGTTGTCTTTATTTACCTTGTCGATCACTGCCAGCAGTTCTTCCTGAGATACATCCTCCGGAAGCAAAATCTTCTCACAGGCTACCCCTAATGTCTCGCAGCGCTTTGTAGCTCCTCTCTCGTAGGAAATATCACTGGGATTTTCACCTACCCGGATAATTCCCAGTGTAGGATTCACTCCCTTTGCCTGAAGCTCTGCTACCTGAGCTTTGATTCTCTCGTTCAAAGAGGCGGTTACTTCTTTGCCAAGTAATTGTTTTGCCATTGTTAAATTCTCCTTTTGTAAGTATTAATCAGCCTTTCAGTCTTGCAAGAACACTGTCGAAAATCTCATCTGCCATGGGCGGATATTTCTCCAGCATTGCATCCGCTTTTGCGTTTAACTGGGCAGCATATTCCTTGTCTGCCATGGATTTTGTGTTAATATACACATTCAGGCTGGCGCCTTTTAAGGCAGCCTTGCAGAAAGCTGCTCCTACGCCGGCATCGCTGATGGCTAGAGCAGAACCTTTGGCAGCAAACTCCTTGATCAGTTCGATGGCTTCACAGCATTTCTCCATAATCTCCATGGGCACAGAGCAGGCATCCTTCAGAACGATCTCCATCACTCTTGCTTTCTCTGCCTTCTCCTCCTCCGTCTCTCTGGGCATTCCGTATGCTTTCGCCAGAGGCTCAAATACCTCTGCATCTCTTTCTACCAGAGCCAGAAGCTCTTTCTGCAGAACATCGCACTTCGCCTTCAGTTCATACATCTCAGCTTCCACATCTGTATACTTTTTCTTTCCTACGGTGAGGCTTCCCACCATATTTCCCAGTGCAGTGCCAACAGCACCCACTAAAGCGGATGCGCCGCCGCCGCCGGGAACCGGTGCCTTGGAAGCCAGGACTTCTACAAATTCATTGCATGGTACAGTTGAAAATCCCATTGGTCTTTACCTCCGTGTTTATTTATGGTTATACATCAGTATATCCGTCCGTCTCCACTGACAGGATAGAGTTTTTATTTCTCCCGGACAGTCTTATCCTTCTCTTTTAGAATAAACCGGAAATCTTTCCAGTCTCGTCTACATCGATCCGCTCTGCAGCCGGACGCTTCGGCAGACCCGGCATCGTCATGATCTCGCCGGTCAGCGCTACGATAAAGCCTGCTCCTGCAGAGATCTTCAGGTTGCGCACGGTTACCTCAAAGTCGGTGGGTGCGCCCAGCTTCGTCTGATCATCTGTCAGGCTGTACTGCGTCTTGGCTACACAGATCGGGCAGTTTCCAAAGCCCAGAGCTTCCAGTTCTTTTGCCTGCTTCTGCGCATTGGCAGTCAGGACAACTCTCTTTCCTCCGTAGATTTTCTGAACGATGGCGTTCAGCTTATCCTCGATGCTGCCCTCAAGCTCGTAGCTGTAAGTGAAATCATTCGGCTCCTCGCACAGACGGATGACTTCCTCTGCGAGCTTGATTCCGCCTTCGCCGCCCTTTGCCCATACCTCGGACAGTGCAACATTTACGCCCAGTTCCTTACATTTTGCCTCTACCAGGTCAAGCTCTGCCTTGGTATCGGTCGGGAATGCATTGATAGCAACTACACATGGAAGTTTGTATACATTTGTAATATTGCTTACATGTTTCAGAAGGTTCGGGAGACCTTTTTCAAGAGCCTCAAGGTTCTCGTTGTTCAGGTCAGCTTTTGCAACGCCGCCATTGTATTTCAGAGCACGAACAGTTGCAACAACAACAACAGCGTTTGGTTTCAGACCTGCCATACGGCATTTGATGTCAAGGAATTTCTCAGCACCAAGGTCAGCGCCGAAGCCAGCCTCTGTAATTGTGTAATCAGCCAGTTTCAGAGACATTTTTGTAGCTGTTACAGAGTTACAGCCATGAGCGATATTAGCGAATGGTCCGCCGTGTACGATTGCAGGAACATGCTCAAGAGTCTGAACAAGGTTTGGTTTCAGAGCGTCTTTCAGAAGTGCTGTCATAGCGCCCTCAGCGTGAAGATCGCCTGCTGTTACCGGTTTCTGCTCAGAAACTTTACCGTATGTATATCCGATGATGATTCTGGAAAGACGTTCTTTCAGGTCTTTGATATCGCTTGCAAGACACAGAACTGCCATGATCTCAGAAGCAACAGTAATGTCGTAGCCGTCTTCACGAGGCATACCGTTTGTCTTTCCGCCAAGGCCGTCTACTACATTACGAAGCTGACGGTCATTCATATCCACACATCTTCTCCATGTGATCTTTCTCGGGTCAATGTTAAGAGCGTTGCCCTGGAAAATATGGTTGTCGATCATTGCTGCAAGAAGGTTGTTTGCTGCGCCGATTGCATGGAAGTCACCTGTAAAATGAAGGTTGATATCTTCCATAGGAACAACCTGTGCATAGCCGCCGCCTGCTGCGCCGCCTTTTACACCGAATACCGGTCCGAGAGATGGCTCACGAAGAGCTACCATAACGTTTTTGCCAAGCTTCTGCATACCGTCAGCAAGACCTACAGTTGTAGTTGTTTTTCCCTCGCCTGCCGGTGTAGGGTTGATAGCTGTAACAAGGATCAGCTTGCCGTCCTGTTTGTCGGTTTCTTTCAGAAGATTGTAGTCGATTTTTGCTTTGTACTTTCCGTACTGCTCCAGATATTTGTCATCAATACCTGCTTTTGCAGCGATCTCAGTAATTGGTTTCATTTCGCATTCCTGTGCGATTTCGATGTCACTCTTGAATCCCATAAGTTTTGTCTCCTTTCATAAACGGAAGCCCGAGCCCGGACAGAAAAAATATCCTGTCTGAGTAAAAAAGGGCAGTATCTGAAAGTGTCAAATACTGCCCAGACGGTCGGCTTCACAAATCTCTGACTCCCCTGTGGTTATCCACGTCTCCGCCAGTTGTCAGAGATGTTTTAAATTGATGATGAAATGGTAACATATTAATTATGGTTTGTCAATAGTTTGTCAAAAAAATATCAAAATATTATGTTGTATTTGTATATCTGATATAAAAATACTGGATGAACTTTATATACATTGCACAAGTAAAGTGTGATGCAACTGTGTTTGTAAATCGGAAACCGTCAGAGAATTACCTGGAAGTTCCGGTGAGTTTTTTCAGGATCCTGCAGCCGTGGCTGTACAGGGAAATGTGGCTCTTGTGAAGGTCAAAGAAATACCCTGTTCCTGTAAGGCTGTCAACCACAACTGAAAGAAAGGTTGCGTTCAGATGAGGATCAATCACAGTTTCTGCAATAGCACTGTTGGTGGAGATATCCTTCAGGGCTGTTCTGGTATCTTCTGTTACCCCGTTCTGATACATAATAATGATCAGACAGGCATTTTGCCCGTTACAGTCAGAATTATTAAAATTATCAATTTCACGGTCAAGTGTTCCGGACAGATCGGTAGCATCTGTCAGTTTTATATAATAGCGAACTGAATCTTTCCAGAAAGAGAATTTTTTGCGGTAATAATAACCGTTTTCATACTGGAATTTGTTTTCGCTCAGAGCCTGCTGTAAAGTCGTTTTGCCCATGGCAGGAAGAGAAGTAAGTTCCTGACCGTTCAGTTTTTTCTCCTTACGGTCTGCTTCCCACAGCAGAGCATAGCCGATATTTTTCACAATAAGAAAAACTGCTGCGATACCAAAGATAACAAAGCCGCCTATAGCAATTGCATCGCCGTTTTTTACATTATACTTCTGGAAAAATATTCCGGCGATAATAAAGCCAAAGGCTATAAGGCAGCAGACAAGCCCGGAAAAATATAGCCGGAGCCCTCTTTTTTCAGAGCGGAGCTCTTCCTGCTCGTCAAAAGTGTCAGGTACCTGGGTGTTTTCATCTTTCATAGACGATTCCTCCTGAGATGTAAATATAATATAATAATTTTATCACGGAAAATTTTGAAAAGAAAGGATAATACTGCATTTTGGGAAAATATTAAAAATAACAGTGTGACAGGCGGATGTTCCTACTGCAATATCACATGGCGGCATAAATGTGAAATAAACAGATAGCAATAAAAGCGTAATGGATATATATAACAGTAACCAATAATATTAAATTTGCATAATTGTGAATACCTTGACATTTTTGAAGGACCATGATATAAAGAAACAGGATTAAGTGTTGATTTTGCAGTTATCCTGGGATAGTTGCAATAATCAGTGAAAAGGGAAACGGGTGAGAGTCCCGTGCGGTGCCGCCGCTGTAAGCGCATAAAAGCAGTTTTGTTTCACTGCATTCCATACAGGAATGTGGGAAGGAACAGAATATGAATGCTGCGCAAAGCCAGAAGACCTGCTTAGTTCTTTTTGCATCCACGGGCCATGGTAATGCAAAAAACATAGGGATACTGTACCCATATAAGTAAAACAGATGCACTGCAGGCCATAGGACCGCAGTGTTTTTTTGTGTACAGGATAAGTAAGGAGAGGCCATATTATATTTTCAGGAGGAAAAACAATGTGTAGCAAAAAAATGTTCAGTATGATGATGGCTGCGGTTATGACAGTGGGAGTGAGTGCAGGGACGGTATCAGCAGAGACTGATTATGAACCAGTAACTATTACTTTGAATTTACAGCGTTCAGGTCTGGGAGAGAATGTAGAGTATACATTTACAGAAAAGCCATCTGCGGTAGTAGCATCCGGGGAACAAATGGCGGATCTTTTCTTTGATCTGGGGCTGGAGGATCAGATGGCAGGCTATACAAAAGGAAACTGCTGGAGCACAAAATCAGAATTTCCGGCAAGCGAGAAAGTTCCTCAGCTTCTGGAACCGGGACAGGCTCTTTCTAATATGTCAAAAGAAAAACTTCTGGAAACTGGCTGTGATTTTCTGATTGGCTGGGATTCTGTATTTGCAGATAAAAGCTTTAATAAAGACTTCTGCGAGGAAAATGGTATTGCAATGTATTTCCCGTATGTATGTTCAGATCAGGCCACCTTTGAAGATCTTTATAAAGATTACGAAACTCTTGGAAAGATTTTTCAGGCAGAGGATGTGGCAGCAGAAAAAGTACAGGCTATGAAGGACAAGATTCAGTCAGTGAAGGAAACCATTGGCGAGGATGCTTATAAAGATCCGGTAGAAGTGTTTGTTTATGATTCCGGTGAGGATGCACCTTTTACTGCATGCCAGGGAATGCCGGGAGATATCCTGAAGCTTGCAGGCGGTATTTCCATTTTTGATGATATTGAAAAAGGCTGGGCAACTCCTTCCTGGGAAGAAGTGATTGAACGTGATCCGGAAGCTATTGTAATTCTGGATTATACAGGTAAGGATGATATTGCTGCCAAAAAAGAATTTCTGGAAACCAGCGAGTATACAAAAGATCTCACAGCAGTAAAAGAAGGCAGAATTTATTCCGCAAGCTGCAGTGACATGCAGGGGTCAGCAGGAAGCGCGGCTACAGTGGAGCAGATTGCACAGCAGCTTTATCCGGATATGTTTAAATAAGAGGATGTTATGAAAAAGAGATCAACAGCAGGCGGGAGGAGGCATTTTGCCGTCCTTCTGCTTTTTATATTAGGGATGATCGCTGTTTTTACC
>ENA-ORTM01002869-ORTM01002869.1-human-gut-metagenome-genome-assembly--contig:-NODE-2869-length-12860-cov-59.375556_pt1 | contig 12860 bp, 7 predicted proteins | sample MGYA00241909_ERZ509182 | MGnify/ENA primary metagenome ERZ509182 (study PRJEB26280, sample SAMEA2338855) | human gut metagenome | biome: human gut; feature: human-associated habitat; material: faeces...
GTGCCGATTTATGGCCTGATGGAAGATGCGGCGACGGCTGAAATTTCCCGTACCTCAATCTGGCAGTGGATCCATCATCAAAAAACGTTGAGCAATGGCAAACCGGTGACCAAAGCCTTGTTCCGCCAGATGCTGGGTGAAGAGATGAAAGTCATTGCCAGCGAACTGGGCGAAGAACGTTTCTCCCAGGGGCGTTTTGACGATGCCGCACGCTTGATGGAACAGATCACCACTTCCGATGAGTTAATTGATTTCCTGACCCTGCCAGGCTACCGCCTGTTAGCGTAAACCACCACATAACTATGGAGCATCTGCACATGAAAACCCGTACACAACAAATTGAAGAATTACAGAAAGAGTGGACTCAACCGCGTTGGGAAGGCATTACTCGCCCATACAGCGCGGAAGATGTGGTGAAATTACGCGGTTCAGTCAATCCTGAATGCACCCTGGCGCAACTGGGCGCGGCGAAAATGTGGCGTCTGCTGCATGGCGAGTCGAAAAAAGGCTACATCAACAGCCTCGGTGCACTGACTGGCGGTCAGGCGCTGCAACAGGCGAAAGCGGGTATTGAAGCAGTCTATCTGTCGGGATGGCAGGTAGCGGCGGACGCTAACCTGGCGGCCAGCATGTATCCGGATCAGTCGCTCTATCCGGCAAACTCGGTGCCAGCTGTGGTGGAGCGGATCAACAACACCTTCCGTCGTGCCGATCAGATCCAATGGTCCGCGGGCATTGAGCCGGGCGATCCGCGCTATGTCGATTACTTCCTGCCGATCGTTGCCGATGCGGAAGCCGGTTTTGGCGGTGTCCTGAATGCCTTTGAACTGATGAAAGCGATGATTGAAGCCGGTGCAGCGGCAGTTCACTTCGAAGATCAGCTGGCGTCAGTGAAGAAATGCGGTCACATGGGCGGCAAAGTTTTGGTGCCAACTCAAGAAGCTATTCAGAAACTGGTCGCGGCGCGTCTGGCAGCTGACGTGACGGGCGTTCCAACCCTACTGGTTGCTCGTACCGATGCCGATGCAGCGGATCTGATCACCTCCGATTGCGACCCGTATGACAGCGAATTTATTACCGGCGAGCGTACCAGTGAAGGCTTCTTCCGTACTCATGCGGGCATTGAGCAAGCGATCAGCCGTGGCCTGGCGTATGCGCCATATGCTGACCTGGTCTGGTGTGAAACCTCCACGCCGGATCTGGAACTGGCGCGTCGCTTTGCACAAGCTATCCACGCGAAATATCCGGGCAAACTGCTGGCTTATAACTGCTCGCCGTCGTTCAACTGGCAGAAAAACCTCGACGACAAAACTATTGCCAGCTTCCAGCAGCAGCTGTCGGATATGGGCTACAAGTTCCAGTTCATCACCCTGGCAGGTATCCACAGCATGTGGTTCAACATGTTTGACCTGGCAAACGCCTATGCCCAGGGCGAGGGTATGAAGCACTACGTTGAGAAAGTGCAGCAGCCGGAATTTGCCGCCGCGAAAGATGGCTATACCTTCGTATCTCACCAGCAGGAAGTGGGTACAGGTTACTTCGATAAAGTGACGACTATTATTCAGGGCGGCACGTCTTCAGTCACCGCGCTGACCGGCTCCACTGAAGAATCGCAGTTCTAAGCAACAACAACCGTTGCTGACTGTAGGCCGGATAAGGCGTTCACGCCGCATCCGGCAATCGGTGCACGATGCCTGATGCGACGCTTGCGCGTCTTATCATGCCTACAGCCGTTGCCGAACGTAGGCCGGATAAGGCATTTACGCCGCATCCGGCAATCGGTGCACGATGCCTGATGCGACGCTTGCGCGTCTTATCATGCCTACAACCGTTGCCGAACGTAGGCTGGATAAGGCGTTTACGCCGCATCCGGCAATTCTCTGCTCCTGATGAGGGCGCTAAATGCCGCGTGGCCTGGAATTACTGATTGCTCAAACCATTTTGCAAGGCTTCGACGCTCAGTATGGTCGATTCCTCGAAGTGACTTCCGGGGCGCAGCAGCGTTTCGAACAGGCCGACTGGCATGCTGTCCAGCAGGCGATGAAAAACCGTATCCATCTTTACGATCATCACGTTGGTCTGGTCGTGGAGCAACTGCGCTGCATTACTAACGGCCAAAGTACGGACGCGGCATTTTTACTGCGCGTTAAAGAGCATTACACGCGGCTGTTGCCGGATTACCCGCGCTTCGAGATTGCGGAGAGCTTTTTTAACTCCGTGTACTGTCGGTTATTTGACCACCGCTCGCTTACTCCCGAGCGGCTTTTTATCTTTAGCTCTCAGCCAGAGCGCCGCTTTCGTACCATTCCCCGCCCGCTGGCGAAAGACTTTCACCCCGATCACGGCTGGGAATCTCTACTGATGCGCGTTATCAGCGACCTGCCGCTGCGCCTGCGCTGGCAGAATAAAAGCCGTGACATTCATTACATCATTCGCCATCTGACGGAAACGCTGGGGACAGACAACCTCGCGGAAAGTCATTTACAGGTGGCGAACGAACTGTTTTACCGCAATAAAGCCGCCTGGCTGGTGGGCAAACTGATCACGCCTTCCGGCACGTTGCCCTTCTTACTGCCGATCCACCAGACGGACGACGGCGAGTTATTTATTGATACCTGCCTGACGACGACCGCCGAAGCGAGCATTGTTTTTGGCTTTGCGCGTTCTTATTTTATGGTTTATGCACCGCTGCCCGCAGCGCTGGTCGAGTGGCTACGGGAAATTCTGCCAGGTAAAACCACTGCTGAATTGTATATGGCTATCGGCTGCCAGAAGCACGCCAAAACCGAAAGCTACCGCGAATATCTCGTTTATCTACAGGGCTGTAATGAGCAGTTCATTGAAGCGCCGGGTATTCGTGGAATGGTGATGTTGGTGTTTACGCTGCCGGGCTTTGATCGGGTATTCAAAGTCATCAAAGACAAGTTCGCGCCGCAGAAAGAGATGTCTGCCGCTCACGTTCGTGCCTGCTATCAACTGGTGAAAGAGCACGACCGTGTGGGCCGAATGGCGGACACCCAGGAGTTTGAAAACTTTGTGCTGGAGAAGCGGCATATTTCCCCGGCATTAATGGAATTACTGCTTCAGGAAGCAGCGGAAAAAATCACCGATCTTGGTGAGCAGATTGTAATTCGCCATCTCTATATCGAGCGGCGGATGGTGCCGCTCAATATCTGGCTGGAACAAGTGGAAGGTCAGCAGTTGCGCGACGCCATTGAAGAATACGGTAACGCTATTCGCCAGCTTGCCGCTGCTAACATTTTTCCTGGCGACATGCTGTTTAAAAACTTCGGTGTCACCCGTCACGGGCGTGTGGTTTTTTATGATTACGATGAAATTTGCTACATGACGGAAGTGAATTTCCGCGACATCCCGCCGCCGCGCTATCCGGAAGACGAACTTGCCAGCGAACCGTGGTACAGCGTCTCGCCGGGCGATGTTTTCCCGGAAGAGTTTCGCCACTGGCTATGCGCCGACCCGCGTATTGGTCCGCTGTTTGAAGAGATGCACGCCGACCTGTTCCGCGCTGATTACTGGCGCGCACTACAAAACCGCATACGTGAAGGGCATGTGGAAGATGTTTATGCGTATCGGCGCAGGCAAAGATTTAGCGTACGGTATGGGGAGATGCTTTTTTGAGTAAAGCTTCCATATAATTTTTCTCCGCAATGTATCGAGGGTTATCCGTAAAGCCAAAGCTTTCAGCCATCTTATTTAATGTATTAAGGATTAATTCAGCAATAACCCGGTGACCAAATTCAAAAGCCAACTCAAAGGCAGAGTATTTTTGTGGCGCTTTGTGTTGCCAAAAATCCATAATATCTTCAGCGGTAAATCCAAACAGGCGTGCATGGTCAGATAAAGCAAGATAAACCGTCTCTACAACATTTTGTTGTTTATGCTGTATCGCTGAAAACAAACCGGGATATTCATTAGAATTATTTGCCAGGAGGAGGGGCTTCATATTTTTTTTATCGAATTTAAACGTATTAAACAGAGTGGGTAATGCGTTAAAAATAGTATTAATAACGTTCATATGTCCACTATTATAGGCAGTCAACATTTCTGTTCTATGTAGTTCTGGCATTTTCTGGAGCTGAATCATCAGTTGCGTAAGTTGGTGATTCTGACCAATTGCCATTAGCAAATTCATCGTTGCTGGTGATAATGGAGGGGTTATTTCATCCACAGATCCTTTTAACATCAATAGCTGTTCTTTCGGAAGTGCTGGAATTATTGCAACAGATTGGTTAATAACATGATCATTTGACCATTTCAGGAGGCTATAATCTACATTCATAAAATCCATCAGAGAATAGTGTTTAATATCCTCTTTGCTTTCGCTCATAATTCTTATTTTATCGTTAGTTACATTAGGATCATAAACCGAAACCACGTAATGGGTACATCCTTCAGTTGTGTTCTTTATTCTTAGCCGGACCGTCAAAGCATGGTTATCCACCAGTAATATGGCTGCCATAACACTGATGCCATTTGATTCCATCTTGTCAAAATATGCTTTCATAACTAGCCCGAAATCACCGCAGGCAGCAACGCAACGCCCCTCAGGACGGCTGGAAACCAACGCCAAAGTCTGGTTTTTGCATTTTTTGTTGAAGTGCGTGAGAAATTTTTCAGCTGAAGAGTAATCATCTTGATGGGGTTTGTAATCAACATTCTGATAAATATCATTAATATATTGTGCAGCAATGTGTCGGCATACTATACGGTTTTGGGGTCGCCCCGGAAAATAACATTGACCATTAAGTTTAATTCTTGGGAATTCTTTTTCTTTTCTATCTGATTTTAGGTTTAATTCTTGTTTATCAAGAGTGTCTGAGCGTTGAGGTAAAATTTCCATTAGGTATTCTTCAAATATTGGGGCAATGGTTTGAGTAAGTGTCGTGTTTTCGTTTTTATTAATTATCGTAATTTCTTTCTTATCAGCTTGTAAGACGGACGTGGAAAATTTAATGACAAAATCCTTGTTGCTAAAGATATGACGACCATTTTGTCTACAGTTCTCTGAGAAGCTTTTTAATAGAGGTGTCGCCAGCTCCTTGCCAGAAAATTTATCCTCGAGTTCTTTATAAAACAATTCACTCAGGTTTTGGTGTTCATTTGTCTGGGCTGTATTATTAATATTTACAGAGAAAGAACTGCGAGGAATACGAGTAATCATTTAAATATCTCATTGTTTATTGATGTCTTGAATTTTAACTATCAGAACAGTGAAAAAATTTAATATGATAACAAGTAAAGAAATATCATAAATCGCTCAATCTCATAATGCAGCCGTAAAAGTTTCGGTGGAATGAGATCTTGCGATTTTGTTAATAATTAAGTGGTTTGATGTTTAAAAATAATTCTGAGTTAATAAAAGTGTGCGAAGTGTATGACAATAAGTTATTTTGGCGTCAATGCGATTAACAGACACCCTTATTCTATTGCCACTCAGGTATGACGGGCAGAATATTGCCTCTGCCCGCCAGAAAAAAGTCAGCGCATTCCACCGTACGCTAGCGTCACTTCCTTCGCCGCTTTAATCACCATTGCGCCAAACTCGGTCACGCGGTCATCGGTAATACGTGAAATCGGTCCGGAAATTGAAATTGCGGCAAACGGTTCGCGGTGCTCATCGAAAATACACGCTGCAAGGCAACGTAGCCCCAGCGCATGTTCCTCATCGTCAAATGAATAACCCCGTTTGCGCGTTTGGGCGAGATCTTCTTTTAAATGCACAGGAGACACCAGCGTTGCGTGGGTATAGGCATGTAACCCTTTGCGGTGCAGCAGCTTCGTCACCTGTTCTTCGCTCAGTTGGGCTAAAAAGGCTTTACCCGCACCGGAAGCGTGCATCGGCAATTTACCGCCGATAGGCGCGGACATTCGCATCAGGTGGGTACACTGTACCTGGTCGATAATAATCGCTTCGTGATCGCTTTGATCAAGCACCGCCATATTGACCGTTTCGCCAGACTCTTCCATTAGATTGCGCAGGATAGGGTGAACAATTGCTAACAAATTACGGCTCTGGAGAAAGCTGCTGCCGACCATAAAGGCATGTGCGCCGATTGCCCAATGTCCCAGTTCGCCGACCTGACGCACGAAACCCTGCTGTTGCATCGTGGTTAGCAGGCGGTGGGTCGTGGAGTTGGGTAATCCGGCTTGTTGCGCCAGCTCTGTGAGTGCCACACTGCCATTGGATTCGGCAATCCACTCCAGTAATTTCAGGCCACGCGTTAAAGACTGAACCTGTCCAGTCGCTGGTGCGGTGGCAACGGCGGGTTTTCTGCCGCGTTTCGCGGGAATGGGTGCGACCATGACAGTCTCCTTTTTCTGTATCGTGGAAATCATTTTCATTTTTATTATTAGCTAATGCAATAGTTGCTGAACTGATCCGATGAGTTAATGTTGAACAAATCTCATGTTGCGTGGTGGTCGCTTTTACCACAGATGCGTTTATGCCAGTATGGTTTGTTGAATTTTTATTAAATCTGGGTTGAGCGTGTCGGGAGCAAGTGTGAGCAGCAAAGTGGAACAACTGCGTGCGCAGTTAAATGAACGTATTCTGGTGCTGGACGGCGGTATGGGCACCATGATCCAGAGCTATCGACTGAACGAAGCCGATTTTCGTGGTGAACGCTTTGCCGACTGGCCATGCGATCTCAAAGGCAACAACGACCTGCTGGTGCTCAGCAAACCGGAAGTGATCGCCGCTATCCACAACGCCTACTTTGAAGCGGGCGCGGATATCATCGAAACCAACACCTTCAACTCCACGACCATTGCGATGGCGGATTACCAGATGGAATCCCTGTCGGCGGAAATCAACTTTGCGGCGGCGAAACTGGCGCGAGCTTGTGCTGATGAGTGGACCGCGCGCACGCCGGAGAAACCGCGCTACGTTGCCGGTGTTCTCGGCCCGACCAACCGCACGGCGTCTATTTCTCCGGACGTAAATGATCCGGCATTTCGTAATATCACTTTTGACGGGCTGGTGGCGGCTTATCGAGAGTCCACCAAAGCGCTGGTGGAAGGTGGCGCGGATCTGATCCTGATTGAAACCGTTTTCGACACCCTTAACGCCAAAGCGGCGGTTTTTGCGGTGAAAACGGAGTTTGAAGCGCTGGGCGTTGAGCTGCCGATTATGATCTCCGGCACCATCACCGACGCCTCCGGGCGCACGCTCTCCGGGCAGACCACCGAAGCATTTTACAACTCATTGCGCCACGCCGAAGCTCTGACCTTTGGCCTGAACTGTGCGCTGGGGCCCGATGAACTGCGCCAGTACGTGCAGGAGCTGTCACGGATTGCGGAATGCTACGTCACCGCGCACCCGAACGCCGGGCTACCCAACGCCTTTGGTGAGTACGATCTCGACGCCGACACGATGGCAAAGCAGATACGTGAATGGGCGCAAGCGGGTTTTCTCAATATCGTCGGCGGCTGCTGTGGCACCACGCCACAACATATTGCAGCGATGAGTCGTGCAGTAGAAGGATTAGCGCCGCGCAAACTGCCGGAAATCCCCGTAGCCTGCCGTTTGTCCGGCCTGGAGCCGCTGAACATTGGCGAAGATAGCCTGTTTGTGAACGTGGGTGAACGCACCAACGTCACCGGTTCCGCTAAGTTCAAGCGCCTGATCAAAGAAGAGAAATACAGCGAGGCACTGGATGTGGCCCGCCAGCAGGTGGAAAACGGTGCGCAGATTATCGATATCAACATGGATGAAGGGATGCTCGACGCCGAAGCGGCGATGGTGCGTTTTCTCAATCTGATTGCCGGTGAACCGGATATCGCTCGCGTGCCGATTATGATCGACTCCTCAAAATGGGATGTCATTGAAAAAGGTCTGAAGTGTATCCAGGGCAAAGGCATTGTTAACTCTATCTCGATGAAAGAGGGCGTCGACGCCTTTATCCATCACGCGAAGCTCTTGCGTCGTTACGGTGCGGCAGTGGTGGTAATGGCCTTTGACGAACAGGGACAGGCCGATACCCGCGCACGGAAAATCGAGATTTGCCGTCGGGCGTACAAAATCCTCACCGAAGAGGTTGGCTTCCCGCCAGAAGATATCATCTTCGACCCGAACATCTTCGCGGTCGCAACCGGCATTGAAGAGCACAACAACTACGCGCAGGACTTTATCGGCGCGTGTGAAGATATCAAACGCGAACTGCCGCACGCGCTGATTTCCGGCGGTGTATCTAACGTTTCTTTCTCATTCCGTGGCAACGATCCGGTGCGCGAAGCCATTCACGCGGTGTTCCTCTACTACGCTATTCGCAATGGCATGGATATGGGGATCGTCAACGCCGGGCAACTGGCGATTTACGACGACCTGCCCGCTGAACTGCGCGACGCGGTGGAAGATGTGATTCTTAACCGTCGCGACGATGGCACTGAGCGTTTACTGGAGCTTGCCGAGAAATATCGCGGCAGCAAAACCGACGACACCGCTAACGCCCAGCAGGCGGAGTGGCGCTCGTGGGAAGTGAATAAACGTCTGGAATACTCGCTGGTTAAAGGCATTACCGAGTTTATCGAGCAGGATACCGAAGAAGCCCGCCAGCAGGCTACGCGCCCGATTGAAGTGATTGAAGGCCCGCTGATGGACGGTATGAACGTGGTCGGCGATCTGTTTGGCGAAGGGAAAATGTTCCTGCCACAGGTGGTCAAATCGGCGCGCGTCATGAAACAGGCAGTGGCGTATCTCGAACCGTTTATTGAAGCCAGCAAAGAGCAGGGTAAAACCAACGGCAAGATGGTGATCGCCACCGTGAAAGGCGATGTCCACGACATCGGTAAAAATATCGTTGGCGTGGTGCTGCAATGTAACAACTACGAAATTGTCGATCTCGGCGTTATGGTGCCTGCGGAAAAAATTCTCCGTACCGCTAAAGAAGTGAATGCTGATCTGATTGGACTTTCGGGGCTTATCACGCCGTCGCTGGACGAGATGGTTAACGTGGCGAAAGAGATGGAGCGTCAGGGCTTCACCATCCCGCTATTGATTGGCGGCGCGACGACCTCAAAAGCGCACACGGCGGTGAAAATTGAGCAGAACTACAGCGGCCCGACGGTGTATGTACAGAACGCATCGCGCACCGTTGGTGTGGTGGCGGCGCTGCTTTCCGATACTCAGCGTGATGATTTTGTCGCTCGTACCCGCAAGGAGTACGAAACCGTACGTATTCAGCACGGGCGTAAGAAACCGCGCACACCACCGGTCACGCTGGAAGCGGCGCGCGATAACGATTTCGCTTTTGACTGGCAGGCTTACACGCCGCCGGTGGCGCACCGTCTCGGCGTGCAGGAAGTTGAAGCCAGCATCGAAACTCTGCGTAATTACATCGACTGGACACCGTTCTTTATGACCTGGTCGCTGGCCGGGAAGTATCCGCGCATTCTGGAAGATGAAGTGGTGGGCGTTGAGGCGCAGCGGCTGTTTAAAGACGCCAACGACATGCTGGATAAATTAAGCGCCGAGAAAACGCTGAATCCGCGTGGCGTGGTGGGCCTGTTCCCGGCAAACCGTGTGGGCGATGACATTGAAATCTACCGTGACGAAACGCGCACCCATGTGATCAACGTCAGCCACCATCTGCGTCAACAGACCGAAAAAACGGGATTCGCTAACTACTGTCTCGCTGACTTCGTTGCGCCGAAGCTTTCTGGTAAAGCAGATTACATCGGCGCATTTGCCGTGACTGGCGGGCTGGAAGAGGACGCACTGGCTGATGCCTTTGAAGCGCAGCACGATGATTACAACAAAATCATGGTGAAAGCGCTTGCCGACCGTCTGGCGGAAGCCTTTGCGGAGTATCTCCATGAGCGTGTGCGTAAAGTCTACTGGGGCTATGCGCCGAACGAGAACCTCAGCAACGAAGAACTGATCCGCGAAAACTACCAGGGCATCCGTCCGGCACCGGGCTATCCGGCCTGCCCGGAACATACGGAAAAAGCCACCATCTGGGAGCTGCTGGAAGTGGAAAAACACACTGGCATGAAACTCACAGAATCTTTCGCCATGTGGCCCGGTGCATCGGTTTCGGGTTGGTACTTCAGCCACCCGGACAGCAAGTACTACGCTGTAGCACAAATTCAGCGCGATCAGGTTGAAGATTATGCCCGCCGTAAAGGTATGAGCGTTACCGAAGTTGAGCGCTGGCTGGCACCGAATCTGGGGTATGACGCGGACTGATTCACAAATCTGTCACTTTTCCTTACAACAAACAGGGCGCTCAATGAGTGCCCTGTCTCTTTATTAATATGAAACACTTATACTGGAAACAGGCTGGAATAATCTTAGCCGGAAAAACGAATGTCAAAAGGCACAGTAAAGATGCCAGTCAGCGTGTTTCCGGTCCTTTGGTCATTCAATTGCTTCAGGCACATATAACGATAAGGAGAACCTGAACTCGTGTTAACGCTGCTTCACCTGCTTTCTGCCGTCGCCCTGCTGGTCTGGGGGACTCATATTGTTCGAACCGGCGTAATGCGCGTCTTCGGCGCGCGTTTGCGTACTGTCCTTAGCCGGAGCGTCGAAAAAAAGCCGCTCGCCTTTTGCGCGGGGATCGGCGTTACCGCACTGGTGCAGAGCAGTAATGCCACCACCATGCTGGTGACCTCGTTTGTCGCTCAGGATCTGGTAGCCCTCGCACCGGCTCTGGTCATTGTGCTGGGTGCAGATGTCGGGACGGCGCTAATGGCGCGTATTCTCACCTTCGACTTATCCTGGCTGTCACCGTTACTTATTTTTATCGGCGTGATTTTTTTCCTCGGACGCAAACAGTCACGCGCCGGGCAACTGGGCCGCGTCGGTATTGGTCTTGGGCTGATTTTGCTGGCGCTGGAGTTGATTGTGCAGGCCGTAACGCCGATCACCCAGGCAAACGGCGTTCAGGTGATCTTTGCCTCGCTGACCGGCGATATTCTGCTGGATGCGCTGATTGGCGCGATGTTCGCCATTATCAGCTACTCCAGCCTTGCTGCTGTACTGCTGACTGCGACTCTGACCGCCGCAGGCATTATCTCCTTCCCCGTGGCGCTCTGTCTGGTGATTGGTGCTAACCTCGGTTCCGGCCTGCTGGCGATGCTCAACAACAGTGCCGCCAATGCCGCAGCCCGCCGTGTCGCGCTGGGTAGTTTGCTGTTTAAGCTGGTGGGTAGCCTGATTATCCTGCCGTTTGTCCATTTGCTGGCAGAGACAATGGGGAAGTTGTCATTGCCAAAAGCGGAACTGGTGATCTATTTCCACGTCTTCTACAACCTTGTACGTTGCCTGGTCATGCTGCCATTTGTTGACCCGATGGCACGGTTTTGCAAAACGATTATTCGCGATGAACCGGAACTGGATACCCAGCTACGGCCTAAACATCTGGATGTCAGCGCGCTGGATACGCCCACGCTTGCTCTGGCGAACGCCGCGCGCGAAACCCTGCGCATTGGCGACGCCATGGAACAGATGATGGAAGGGCTGAATAAAGTGATGCACGGCGAGCCACGGCAGGAGAAAGAGCTGCGTAAGCTGGCAGATGATATCAACGTTCTCTATACCGCCATTAAGCTGTATCTGGCGCGGATGCCAAAAGAGGAACTGGCAGAAGAAGAGTCGCGTCGCTGGGCGGAGATTATTGAAATGTCGCTCAACCTTGAACAGGCTTCCGATATCGTCGAGCGCATGGGCAGCGAAATTGCCGATAAATCGCTGGCAGCACGGCGGGCATTTTCGCTTGATGGCTTGAAGGAACTGGATGCGCTCTATGAGCAATTGCTCAGTAATTTAAAACTGGCAATGTCGGTGTTCTTCTCTGGCGATGTCACCAGCGCTCGTCGTTTGCGCCGTAGTAAGCATCGCTTTCGCATTCTTAATCGCCGCTATTCCCACGCCCACGTCGATCGCCTGCATCAGCAAAACGTGCAGAGCATTGAAACCAGTTCGCTACATTTAGGCTTACTGGGAGATATGCAGCGCCTGAACTCGCTGTTTTGTTCGGTGGCTTACAGTGTGCTGGAACAGCCGGATGAAGATGAAGGACGGGACGAGTATTAATATTGTGAATCCTGTAGGCCTGATAAGACGCGTCAAGCGTCGCATCAGGCACTATGAACAAGATGCCGGATCATGCATCCGGCAATTCACTTAAAAACGGTGACCAGCTTCTAGCGGCACCGCTTCTTCACCAGCCTTAAACACATAAGTGGTGTTCGGGCCACCCAGCGTAGCGTGACCTTTACTCACTGTGATCCAGTTACCTTCCGGTAGACCAATAATCGTCAGTTCTGGCGCGACGACCAGCAGTTCGCGAATACGCTGCTCACGGGTTTCACCTTTATGGCCTTCCGGCAGCGCGTTGGTGAAGTGCGGGTTGATTTGCAACGGGAACAGATTTAGCGCATCGAAACCTTGCGGATCGACAATCGGCATATCGTTGGTGGTACGAATGGTTGGGCAAGCAAGGTTAGCGCCTGCGCTCCAGCCAATATACAGAGCGCCACGTTTAACCACGTCAGTAATTGGTGCCAGCAGCCCGCGCTCGCGGCACTGTTTCAGCAACTGGAAAGTATTCCCGCCGCCGACAATCACGATCTCAGCATTTTCAATCGCGGCAACGGGATCGACAACGCTATGAATACCGGTGACAGAAACACCCAGCGGAGCGAGAACCGCAGCCGTTTTCGCTGTGTAATCATCCCAGGTCTGCGTTACGCCAGCGAAAGGGATAAACACCGCTGAGCGGCGACCCTGCAACTGTTCAGCAATTAGCGGCAGTGCATGTTCCAGCCAGGCTTTACCCGGCAGCGTCGAGTTACTCAATAAAAGCAGTTCCATTACTTCTCCGGTTAGTAAGAAA
>ENA-ORTM01002884-ORTM01002884.1-human-gut-metagenome-genome-assembly--contig:-NODE-2884-length-12803-cov-2.074286_pt1 | contig 12803 bp, 7 predicted proteins | sample MGYA00241909_ERZ509182 | MGnify/ENA primary metagenome ERZ509182 (study PRJEB26280, sample SAMEA2338855) | human gut metagenome | biome: human gut; feature: human-associated habitat; material: faeces...
TTACTCCAACATATTTATAAAATAACAATTACAAATGCGGTATGTCTCGTCACTGCGAAACAAGGGGAAGACTTGAGTAAGTATTTCTTTATTTGCGATACAGAAAAACCAATTAGTGCAATATTTTATGATAATTGCGCAGACAATATACATACAGTTTATAAAGATAATTGGAAAACGACTAAAAAAGCAACATGTACAGAAGATGGACTTGAAGTAAGACGTTGTATTATATGCGGACAAATTGCTGACAGTAGAATTATTCCAAAAAAAGGGCATGAACCTGGAGAATTATATGTCTGTCAGCAACCAACATATGATGAAGAAGGGGAGAAGTGGATAATTTGCAATAAATGTAATATGCTTTTATACTCAGAAAAAATACCAAAACTTCAACGTCCGCAACAAAATACAAAGCAACCTAATAAGATAATCACTACATCTAAGCTCAACTTTAAGAAAAAATCTATTACGATTAAAAAAGGAAAATCTATAAAGCTTAAATATACAAGAAAACCTGTAAATGCTCAGGACGTATTATCTTGGAAATCTTCTAAACCTAAAGTTGTAAAAATTCTTAAAAATGATAAAGTAAAGGGGATTAAAAAAGGAAAATCTGTAATTACATTAAAAACAAGTACTGGTAAAAAAACCAAAGTAAAAATAATAGTAAAATAACAATAAAGCCTCGTCTGTTTTTTTGACGGGGTTTTATTAAACACCGATTACTGCTCTAAGTACGCAATTACGATTATCGTATGAAAGTCCACCTTCTGTTCCCGGGTGTCGATTTACATCGTTCCCGACTATTTTATCATTATATACATAAAAATATTTATCGAAATGACGATAAGGATCAACAAAAGTATGACCGGCACCATTCATTTCTTTTACGCACCACTTCGATATAAATTGTGTATGGACATCAGAATTAGATGCTTGATTTGTATTAGTATTATACCTACTCCAAACTAATACAATACCACTAAATTGTTTTAATACTGTTTCTTCATTGTAAAACGTAATAGTCTGGGCACCATTCATATAATTAGCTCCGTCCCAAAGAAGTTTCATTGCCGATCCGTTACACGTTATTCCATCAATTCCATAAGTTATTGAGCAGGATTCAGAAGGTGAATCAGGTACGCTAAAGGATTGTTTCATTTCTATCCCATGACGAGGATTAATAATAATTTCGTCTATATCTGTTTCACTAACAGAGGCTATTTCAGCAGTAGAAGATAATTTTATACTATCATCGCTTATTTCTGTTTTTGTTGTTAAAGTATCGCTAAAAATATCATAATTTTCAGCTGTTTGTTTTTTATCTAATATCATCTTGGGCATGTTATTATCTGATGATAGCAAGGATATAGAATATTCAACATCTCTTTCTCCCTCAGAAGCATCATCTGTATTTGAAACTTTGATTTTTGTAAAAGCTGAAAGTTTATTACTACTTATCTTCCATCCCCCGATACTACCATCCGTAGAATTAATAATTCCAGAAATATTCGCTTTAGAAGCATACAAACTACCATCATAACTAACATGAAACGGCGCATCATTACTACTATCACTACCTGCCCAAAATGCGTGAGTTCCTCCCATTCCAGTACAGACAGAGCCACCTCCAGTAGTAAGACAACTATCGGTAATAGTATATTTTCCAATCTTACCTGAAGTAGCATACATTGCCCCATTTTTTGTAACACCAAATTTACTTCCTGCTGTAAATGTCCAACCATTGATATTACCGGAACCACCAATCGAAGCAGAGTTATTTGAACCAAGACACATCATTACACTTCCGTCTTGTCCAAAAGTGCCATTTTGAATACTGTCAGTAGATAAAGTAAATCCACCAATTGTACCGGATGTAGCAATAATCGTACCCTTTAAAAAAGCATTATCTGAATACAAACCATATCCTGTAGGAGAAACATTATTAACTTTTGGTGTACCATCTAATTTGCCGAGTACTACTTTAGGATCTGTACCGCTTCCGTCAAATATATTTATGACTGGTTTTTTATTTTCAGAACTATAGCTTTCCAAGTAAATACCAAGTCTATATCCAGACGCATTACGAAACATCATGAGTGCAAGTTTAGATACTTGATTACCTGAATATGTTGTGTTAACAGTAAAATTACCGACAATAGAAGAGCCGACATCGACTTTTACAGTAATAGTATGGTTATTTGTATCTACACTTTTTGTAATCGTACCTGTAGCATTTGCTAAGATGGCATTTCCAATCTTTCCCGATAGTTTAATCTGAGAATTAAGAACCCAAGAAGCTGTTGCGATTTCTGTTTTTGTGAAAGTAGCATTATCTTTAATAACAAAAGTTACCTCAGAACCACTTATTGCAGAAACAGTTACAGACGTACTTCCTTCTGTACAAATAAAAGAAGGAGAAACCATAAAAGTTCCTCCCAAATTTTGTACATGGTCTAATTTATATTCTTTTGCGCGAAGAGTAGATAAAACAGTCAGTTCGTTTAATATTGCTGTTGCGTCAGCACCATCTATTTTAGGTAATGTGTCTCCATTTTTTACAAATGAAATAAGATTAGAAGAAATAGTAGGAGAAATAAGCCCTCCATTATGAGTTGTTCTTTGTGAAAACGCAGATGGTACATTCACATCAAGAGAAGATGAATTAATTTTAAAATATTTCCCACCATCGCCAACTTGAAATGCTTTATCTGTTTGCACATCGCTGCTGCCAAAATACACACCACTTGTAAAATTGGTTGATGTATCATTAATTCTTAGCCAAGAATCTACTCCTCTTATAGCAATCTTCTTATTAAGGTATAATAGTGCATTTGATGCTTTATTCGCACCTATATTAAGTGTTCCATCTGTAGATATATCGCCACTAAAAAAGCTCGTACCTGCAATAGAAATGTCTTCAAAATACACCTTATTTAAAAAACGAGAAGAACCTTTTACAAGTAAATTTCCTAATTGAGCCAACTAATCACCTTCCTTCCATAAAGAAAGATATTATTCTTCCTCATTTTTTTCTTTGTTTACATCCATAAATGTTAACATATTAAGGTCTTCTAAATCGAGTTCTACATCATCTGCAAGACTATCTACAAAAGTATCTAAGTCGAATACTTTAATTAAATATTCGTCTGTATCTACAGCAATTTCCCTATATTTAGCGTCTGCATCTTCTAATTTGTCTTTAAAATCCTGCTCAAATTCTTCTTTGATTTTTCTAACATCTGTCATAACTTCTTTTCCGTCTTCATCTAAAACAGGATTTCCATTTTCATCCGTTTTCACTTCTTTTGCTTCATATGATTTCTCATCATTTCCAAAAAATTCTTCCTGAATATCTTTCACTAATTCCTCACGGAACTTCTCAAGACTTTGAGCCGCTTCAGCAAGTTTCATAATATTACGCTGTAAGTCAAATTGGATTCTCACTGGTAAAACTTTATTTCTCTTTTTTTCAGAAAAATCTTTATACCATGCTACGATATTTAAAGTTTCTAAGTTCATTAATTTGATAGTTTTTGTTTTGCTCATAAAATTATTTCTCCTTTATATCTTGTAAAATTATGTAATGTAATGCATCAATTATTTATCAGAAGTTTTCTCTTCTGTGTTATCTTTCGCATTAGGATTAGTGGAACTCTCTTTTGGCTGATAACTCTCCATAAGCTTTTGCATAACAGCCATACTTGTTGCAACAATATTATTAACATTTTCTTGCGCTTCTTCAGGAAGTTCCATACCATAAGTAAATTTCGTGATTTCTTCTTTAGTAGCTGCCTGCTTGATTAGAACATTAATTGCGTTTGTATATGTCTGAATTTTTACAGAACGCATAAAAAGTGTAAAATAAATTGTAATAATATCAATAGGAGAGTAGAACTGGCAACTTTGACCCGATGAGTGATATGGCAATTGAATCAGAGAGCTATCTTCTTGTACAGCCATTAACTTATCAATAATAGCAATACTGCTTGTAAGATTCGCTTGATCTTCCATCTTGTAAGTAAATTTTCCGCTTGTTCCATCAGAAAGAGTGATTACATCCCCAGCATAAATATCTTCCTGTGCTGACTCTGAAATCTGCGATAAAATATAATCTCTATACTCATCCACAGACATTTCTTCAATATCTATAACTTTATTAATCTGCTTGCTTAATTTATCTACTTGCTCTGAAATATTATTTTTTATAAGAGAGATTTCAATTACATCTACAAATCTATTTTCCGCTTCATAATACTGGGAATTAAAGGAAGCAGAAGATGCCATTGTATCAAAAACAGAATAAGTAGCAAGTAAATTTTCTCCACTATAAATTTCTAATTGTTTTATATTTGTAAAATCATTTTTAACTGACTGGTAATCAGATGTTATCAGCCTTAAAGTAGGACTGGATTTAAAACTTTGAGGTGTCCAATCCATTAATCTATATTCATGAGTTCCATTAACCTTCGCTAAAAAAGCCATTGAAATTCTCCTTTCTTTCTAAATTAAAAGAGCCTGAATAAATCAAGCTCTAAATTATAATTCTATAATTTCATCACACGATACAAAATCTTCTGAAAATCGTGCTTTTATTTTATCTGATATATAATATTTTTCCGGGACAATAATAACATCAGAAATAGATACTGTCCCTTTACCATTTGAATAATCAGTTCTCATACTCAAGCCTAATCTTTTTACCTCTGGATTCGTATTGATAAAAGAAGTTTTATAACGATAGCTTCCAGAAGAAGATGATAAAACAGCCGCTTTAGGTCTTTTAATTTGATTTAATGCCGCAGTTATTGGATTTGAATAAGTCCAAACTCCATTATTTTGACTTCCTTGAAAATACATATCAAACGTTCCATTTGTATTTGATTCATCAAAACCAGACCATGTTAATGTACATTCTATACAGTATTTTACATTTAATTCAACGTCTACTGTACTCTGTGTCATACACGAATTTTTAACAGTGGTAGGAGTATATGTTATATTATTTGCTAAAGGGATTCCATTTGAATCACAAAAAATAGACATAGCATTACATTCACACATTCCATTATTTATACTAGGAATATTATCATAACGAACCCAAAGCTCACATTGAGTTTGGTTTGAACCATCAGCGGCAGGGATATATAAAGAACTTGAAGAATTCCATGCGGATAATTGACATATAGGTGCATACCATGTTCCACCTGTATCACAATCGTATATTGCAGCACTGCCATGTCTTCTAAGTCCTGCATGATGATTTGTCCACGCTGTTGTAATTTTTGTAAAATCTGTAACAGTAGATTCATTTGGCGAACTTGTTTGTTTCCAGCGATTATAAAGAGTTGTAGATAAGGATGGATAGGTAAGCATAAATTCATAATATCCATCCGCAGATTTAAACTTATCGACCATTCCCATTCGACTAAATCTATTGCTTTGATTTGTACAGTCCAACGCTTCATCTTTTGTAAAAAATGTTTTTGTATTTGATACATCGAGAAAATAAATTCTTACCCATTTTGAATCATCAGATAGTTGTTTTACATTCATTTTCGAAATAGCGGATGAACTTACAACGAGATTTCCATTTTTATTTATACTCATTCAATCACCTCGCCAGATAATATAAGATTTCCCTGTGAATCAAGTGAGGCAGAAGATTGATATAGATTAAGAACGTCTGATTCGGATAGGGCAGTAGCGTATATACGAAAATCGGAGAGATTGCCGTTAAGCCAATTCAAATCTGCTATCCCATTTCCATAAGAGGAAGAACCTCCAATTGTAAAGTATTCCCCTATGTTTTGCATGTCACCTACTTTTGAAATAGAGTCAATGAGTCTTCCATTTACATATAATTTTTTGCTTGTATTACTTCTGGTAATACATAAATGAGTCCATTTGTTAGACGAAAGGTCGTAAGTATAATTAAAGATAGATTGTACATTATCATCAAATCTAATATTTTTATTTATAAAAAACAATGCAACGCCACTTCCAATGCCTGCTCTTGCTGTATAAAAAGTCATTGTATCTGGGACATTCTTTAATTTTACCCAAAAAGCTATTGTGAATTCTTTTGTATTATTAGAAATAGGGGAAAGTCCTGATATATACTGATTTTTCCCATTAAATTCATAACTACCTAAATATCTCGGTGAATCATTGCTCCATGTAGGACAAGCAGAATCCGTAACTTCTCCGTTATTTTGATAACCTGAAATATCAGGGATTATATTATCGTAAAACGGAGGATTATCTTCCGGAGCAGGAGTGTAGGGAGTCGAAGTAGAAGATTTTTCAAGTTTAAGATTTTTTATATATAAATCAGACTTCATGTTGCCATGAATTCCAAGAAACATAGTTTTACTGGAATATTTCTTATCTGTAGGAAGGGTATATGTAACGTATATTTTTTGAAACACATCCGTAGGGGTAAACTCTATATCTAATGACCGTATAGTACCTTTGTCGTACCAAGTAGTACCGTCATTTTGAAATATGATATTTATGAATGGTTTATTACTATCAGATGATCCCTTTACCAAAAGGCTAAAAGTAATAGTATCGCCTATATTAATGCCTAATCTTGTGAAATCATCATATATAAATACAATACCGTTATTATTATTTCCTTCAGATGGTGTTACAATATGAAATCCATCGTTGGAATACGCTAACGTAGTTGTACTATTACATGACTGACTACGATCGCATTTTAAACGTTCCCCATTCATTGAAGAGTTTCTAAGTAAATTCCTTCCACCAATCTTGCCATCAACATTTCCCATAGGATAATGACAAATCATTGCTTGTGAAAGAAGTTTTATTTGTTTGGGGGATAATGTAGAATCATATAAACGAAAGTCCGAAAGATAAAATTTTCCAATATTTTCTGTGTATATTAATTTAAGATGATTATTCCAATCTGATTGTAATGAAACACTCGAAATTAGATTCCCATCTACATACAAATATAAAACATTATTATTTGAAGTGATGCAAGAATGTACCCAACGATTATATTTCCCTGTCATGTTATAACTTGCGTCAAAATCACTTTTCATAATTTTGAAATCTGAATTATTATAGACCCCCAGACTATGCCATTGATTGTTGCAGTATTGAAAACGTAGATTACTTCCACCATCTCTTATACCTATTATACCCGTCCAATCAGATGTAATTAAATCTTCATTTGGATATGACCAAAAAGATAAGGTGAAATCATTATATTTTGAAAAATTTGATGGAGTTATTTCTAGTTTTCCTGAGCCTAAGCTTTTACTTCCGATAATGCCTTCAGAAGCATATTTAACGTATGCACTATAAATCATTGCATTTCCATCTAACCCATAATTTTTAGTATCGCCATTTAGCGGCAGCCATAGTTGTAATCCAATAATAACCACATCCTTTCTTTAATCAAAGAGGGCGGTAGTTAATCACCCTCTACAAAAATACAAAATTTAAAGCACCATATTCGTCCATCTCAAGAGTACATTCATCTCCTATCATGACTTTATTTGCACTCATCTGTCCCTCAGTAGAAATTCCACCCTTTGCTTTTAATGCACCAGTGGTCTTGTTCGTAGAAGCAGTAGTGTTCGAAATCACGATTTCTTTTGAAAAAGTTTTTGTCCCTGAAATAGTCTGTGCTGTGTCAATAGTTACATATTTTGAGGTAATGACATTTCCAGCTCCATCCTGCGTAGCTTTTGTTGCTGAATTAGCGGTAGTTGCGGAAGTAGCATTACCAGATAAAGAACCGACAAAAGTATTCGCTACAATTTGTCCATTATCTTTAACTGTCAATAAATCTGTCCAAGTGGAGCCACTATTTCCACTTTGCTGTAAAATAAATACAGGTGTGTTGGCTGTAGAATCATCCACAGTTTTAATCCTTTGAAACCATGAGCCAGAATTCCAAGTAATAGAATCACCTGATGAAAAATTCAAATCTCCAGTTAACGTACCTCCAGAAAGAGGGAGATAATTATGCGTATGTCCAATCGCTGACGCACCGATCTGAGATAGTGTAATATCGGCAGAACCATCAAATAATACGTTTCCGATTTTTCTGGCAGTTTTCAGTTTAGTAGCTGTAGCTGAGTTTCCCGGCATATTGTCAAGATTATAAATAGTTTCAGTTGTTCCCGTTAAATTAATCCACCAAACAGGCTTCGTTCCATTTCCACCTGCAAATTTAATACTAGGAAAATTATATTTTGTAGAAATAACTCCTTTTGTATCTGCTCCACCAAACACAATTCCTGATGCATAACCGTTTAAAATCCAATCTGGAGAATTTCGTTGTGTCCTAATTGATTTTAATAAGAACCCATTGTAAGAATCGTTAAGCATAGACCATCCAGAATCTTCTGCGGTATCTTCTAATATTACTCCAAAATCAGAGTTTAACAATCCATGCGTATGAGAAGAACTTGCGGCACCAATATCGCTTAAAGACCATAAAACATTAGAGCTTCCATCAAGCGTTTTTGCAGAACTACCAATAGTAATTGTTCTTGCCGTTTTCCATTTGTCGGAAGTAGAAGCATTGCCGTTTATATTGATACCCCATGTTCCTGATGCCCCAGTTCCATCTTTTTTTACGGTATATGATGTATAATTTACAGAATCTAATACTGTTTTCCACGAACCCCAACTTCCGGCATCCATACTTCTTATTTGAAGTTCTGGTGAACTATTATTGGAAATAAAAAGTTGAGAATCCCATCCACCTGTATTATCCCAATAAAAATGAAGAATATGCCCATCTGTTTTTGGTTTTCCTTCCGTCATAGAGCTTGTTGCCTTGAAAGTAGTTAACCCACCACTTCCTGTTGCAATAAGGTTGGCAGTTGTAGGTCTGCCTGAATAAAGATTTGCTAAAAGATTAGCTTTTGTTGCGACTGTCGCCGTATCAGCATTTCCTTTAAGACTTCCTGTTACGTTTCCCGTAATATTTCCAACAACATCGCCAGTTAAATTACCTTTTAAACCATTTACAAATTTTGCGCTGCCAGTCACGAGCAAACTACCAGATGTTAAATCATCAATATTAACAGAATTATTAAAAGTAAAATTCTGATTAATTTCTGTTACGTCTTTTCTCATATAAGTATCAGATATAACATTTCCATTTTTATCTTGAGTTGCTTTTACTGCATTTGTGGCATTTTGAACAACATTACTTCCAATTCTGCTTACGAGATTTGCACCTGTAATATCATAATAAGTTGCTTCTGTCACATGACCCATTGAGTTTACGGTCAATTTAGGAATCCTAAAATAGTTCGTAGAGTCAGCACCATAAATCCCAGATGTTACGCCAGACGCACCATGATTGATTGTGGCAATACCCTTCACAATAGAAACACCGATAGGAGCAGTACCTTTAACAGAGTTTGCTCCAACTGTACCGATGTCAGAAACAGTAATAGAAGCAAGTTTTTCTCGTTCTGCTTTAGTTATAAGACCAATAGCACTAGGAGAAGATTCAGATGTTTCCCCTGTCCCAATTGCGGTAATTAAATTATCCCGTGTAATGGTGATTATATTATTAGAAGTAGAATAAGAAATATCTGCCAATTTGATTTGAGAAACATAATTATGAGTATGAGAAGGTAAATCTGCAATTTCTATTTTTCTAAAATTTGCAACACCATCCGAACCGTTTGGGGCAGCTAAGAAAGTATTTTTTGTTCTAGTTGTTTTTGCATCATATATATGAATTCCATAATCTGTCAATGAAGTTATATTATGATTGTGTTCGCTTGTGGCAAACTGGGATTTATTGACAGCTCTTAACTCATAACCATTCCAGCCTGCTAACCAGGTATAATCATTATAATTTAAACCAGATTTAGAATAAGAAAATGTTGTAGTTGTGTTATTACCAGAATCTTTTACATTATTCACTGTACCTGCACTATTGGCATAAGATACTGTAGCACCATCTGATGGTGTAACTGTTTTTGTATATGCCTTATTGTGTAATTTAGTACCAGCTGTTGCAATATCTACATAACATTCTTTAGATGTTAGAGCATCGGAAGTAGTGGTATTATCAACTTCTTGTGAATTAATTAAAGACCATGTTCTAGATGTACTTCCTCTACCTCCAGATGCTAAGTTACGCACTACTGAACTATTGTAAGTACCAGCAAGTTTAATAAATGCATCAGCATAAGTTGCACCAGCTTGTAGTATCTATACCAACCTGAACAAAATCGACAGCTAAATTATATCGTGCAATCCATTTCACTTCTACATCGGAAGCTTGAGTTGGTGAGTTTGTTCTTAATCGAATGGTTACAATACCCCATCCTCCACCTTGATAATCTTGTGTGATTAAAAATGTAGATGCTTTATCTGTATAACTTCCACTAAGTTTATCAATTCTTGCAAAACGATGATATGGATAATTATTTTTATTACCATTTGAAACGAAGCAATTATAGTACGATAATTGAGCAGTAATATCTTTAGAACCGTCAAAACTAAAATTCATAATAAAATCAGTATTCGCTGATACTGTTCTTGATGTAGCCAGTTTAATAGCACTATTAGCAGCACCACCAGATGAACTTGAGCCAGCATAATTATGATTATGCCCTGATGTAGCTGCACCAATGTCTGAAAGTGAAAATGCAATATCGACAGTTCCATCAAATGATTTTTTTGAATTGCCAATAGTAATATTTCTTGCGTTTTGAAGTTTTGTTGCTTGAGATGCTACACCTGAAAGATTACCTTTTACATTTCCTTCCCAACCATTTTCAGTAATTTTGCCGAGAAGAGTATCAGTCCCTTGTCGAGATTTATAAAACTGGAATAATCCACCCCATTCATAGAAATTCATATAATTTTGACCTACATGTCCAAGTAAAATTCCGTGATTAGTTGGATAACTTGTGCCAGATTCTCCCATAATATAACCATAGACACAAAGATCCCCTGTGATAGTACCCCCACTTAAAGGTAAATAATTGTGAGTGTGCCCTGATGCAGAAGCTCCAATATCATTTAAGGAAATATCCTTACTTCCATCAAAAGAAGCATTTCCGATTTTTCTTGCAACTTTCAATTTTTCAGTATAAGCAGAAGTTCCACTTAAATTACCTGTTACGTCACCGGTTAAATTACCTTTTAATCCATTTATAAATCGTGCATTGCCATTAACTAATAAAGTACCTGCTGTTAAATCATCAATATCTACAGAGCCATTAAATATTACATTTTGTCCGACTGTATCAAAATCTTTCCGCAGATATGTATCGGCAATTACATTACCAGAACCATCTTGCATAGCTTTTGTAGCAGTTCCGCTTAAACTACCATAGATAGTATCAATATATGCTTTTGAAAATCTCCAAGAAGACGTACCTAATGAAGAATAAGAACCACTTTGATAAGGAATAATACCGTTAGATGTTGTTCTAATCCAATCAAAATCATTTCCGTCAGGACGGGTCAAGCCATAAAATCCATTTGTATTTTTTGTTCCAATAACACCGAGATTTACTCTTGCACCCGAAGAAGAAGTAGCACCTGTTCCACCATAAGCAATACCAATAGTTCCGACATCTACAGCACTTGCACCTGTAAATGATTTTCCATTAATTGTTAATGCTCTTAATAACTTATCGGCAGAAGAGGCGGTAGCAATAAGTTTACCATTAACAGTTAAATCACCAGTGATTGTTCCACCTGTAGTAGATAGGAACATTCCTCCTTCACCAGCAATAAGTTTACCTTTGTACCAGATTTTACCATCATAATCAACTCTAAAAAGATATTCCCAATCTTGAGGGTGTGTCTGCGTTGAATCAGCTCTACGAATATACAAGAACTTTTTATTATAATCCTTTGCATCTTTAGACATATCAGGTTCTACTATACCAAAGTCGTAATATTTCCCATCAACAGGGTTCTTTACAAAATTACCATTATTTAATGTTGATAATCCAGAATGTAATCCCATAGTAGAATTTTGAGACATAAAATACCAATCACCAGCAATAATGGCTGTATTATCTGTTGCCTTTAAATAACTGTAATCTCCATCTGTCAATGCACCAGAATCATTCATGATATTAGAAATCGTAGTAGTGCCTAAAAACCAATTATGTTCATCTGTTCCAAACCAACCTGCATTTGCATGAACTGTCCCTGACATAAAGGAATTTCCGGATGAGTCAGTATAAAAACTTGGCGTATGAATCATACCATTGTCTAAATCGAGAAATGTTCCTAAAACGGAATAACCAGCCCCTTCAACATAAGTTCCTGCCATATAATTCTTAGACTTAATAGCAGAAGAAGAGAGCATATCTGTTGTAATTGCACCTGTTTTGATTTTGCCGCCTTCAATAATAGTAGAAGTACCATCTGGCGATTTGATAACAAACTGATTCGTGATTGCAGATTGTCCCTGCAGTCACAGAAAATTGTAAAAGCAATCTGCATTTGTTTTTCTACAGTGTTATAAAGAGGGATTTCTTTAAATGATGTCTGATAGCACAGAAAATTCTTTACCTTTGGCTGTGCTTCTGGGAAGAATAAGTAATCTCTTATATTGTCGCCAAAGTACTTGTCCCATTCTCCGTCTTCATTTAAAGAGCCGTCTTCTGTGAATAGTTCATTTTCATATTCTTTATTATGTAGCAAATATAATATCTCGGGGCAGCTTAACAATTCTTTTTTTATTTTTTCTTTTGTTTTTACTCTTATTTTTTTTAGTTTTTTTGTGATTTTGCATAATTTTATTAACTTTAACTACATTTGAA
>ENA-ORTM01002886-ORTM01002886.1-human-gut-metagenome-genome-assembly--contig:-NODE-2886-length-12802-cov-2.434298_pt1 | contig 12802 bp, 10 predicted proteins | sample MGYA00241909_ERZ509182 | MGnify/ENA primary metagenome ERZ509182 (study PRJEB26280, sample SAMEA2338855) | human gut metagenome | biome: human gut; feature: human-associated habitat; material: faeces...
CACTTCGCCACAGAGGAAAAGTTCGTGGCCATGCTCCACGACGCCGCCCGGGATGCCGGCGTGCAGCTGCGGCAGATCGAGGCCCGGCAGCAGTCCTGCGACCACCCCATCCTCTGGGGCGTGGACGAGACCAGCTATCTGAAGTTCTATCTCTTCCAGGTGGTCTGAGCATTTCCCGGGAAACGGGGAGGAACGTTCCTCCCCGTTTTTTTGCGCCTCCCGTGCAAGAGCGCCCCTTCCGCCCCAACCATGAAAAAACCGTTCCGCGGGGAGTCCCGCGGAACGGTTTTTATCACGCTTTTGAGATGGTCGCCTCTCAGCTTACCTCGATGACGCGGACCACGCCGTCGCGGACATACAGATTGGCTTCCTTGGCGTATGCGTGTGCGGCAGAAAGGGTCATCCAGGTATCGGTTGTACGGTTGTAGCAAACCACGTTGTCGGAAACAGTATAGGTCCGTCCCGCCACCGTGACGGCACCATCGCCGCTCCAGGCACTGTTGGAAACACCTGCCAGACGGGTCAGCGTGCCAAGGCTTGTGATCTGGCCGCCCTTGACGCCCATGTAGATGTAGGTGCCGTGGCTGACCTCGGAATCGGTCCGGATCGCTTCGCTCCGCTGGCCGTTGCCATACTCCACCGCCAACGTTCTGGTATCGTCGCTGGTCTGCACGATGGCCCGGCCGTAGTAGACCGTGCTGCTGTCGGCACTGCCCAGAACGATCAGGTCCACCTCACCGGCCCAGTTGGTACGGGCATAGGCGATCTGGCTCTTGGAAATGATGCCGCTGGTCAGCTGGCTGAGGCTGACAGAGGTCAGCGCTCCGCCGTCTCTGCGGAAGATCATCACGTTATCCGCCAGACGCTGACCGCCCAGCTTCTTGGCATTCACGTCCAGGTCACCGCCCACGCCGCCGGTCAGGCTGCTGACATTCAGTCCGTCCTTGGTGGAGCTGACCCGGGCCAGCTGGCCCTGGAGCTGCGCCGCAGTGGTGTCGGAAATATTTGCCTTGCCCTCCACGTGGATACCGCAGAGCAGATCCACGGAGGCAGACCCTGCGGAGGCGCTCTTCACGATGCCCACGGCATTGCCGCCCGCGCCGCCGGTACCGGGCTTCACAGCGCCGGCCACCTGATTGTCCTCCGTCAGCAGCAGGATGATCTGGTCGCCCGGCTTGAAGGCAGAGAGGCTCTCCATGGCCGTAGACAGTACGTCGAACTCATGTCCCAGCACCGTCACCTTGGAAGGCTCATTGGCATTGGGGCTGCACGCCTCATAATAGCCGCTGATGCGGGTATCGCACACCCGGATGGTGTTGGTGACCGAGGAATAGGTGGCCACATCGTACTTACGCAGGTCGGCAGAAGATGCCTTCACGCCGTTTTTGTAAATGGTATAGGCCGTTCCGGTCCCCACCAGGGAATCGAAGCCCGCCGCGGAGTGATCTTCATAAACCACCACAGCCGCGCTGGCAGTAGAACCGCCGCCCACGAACACGTACTCCACATTGCCCGCGGCACCCAGGTACAGCGTCACGGACGCACCGGCGTTGAGCCAGGAATAGGTATCGCCCCAGGTGGTCTCCTTGCCGTTGTAGTAGGTAGCAGTGTCACTGGTAAGCGTGTACCGGGTCCCGGTGATGTCGGTGATCTCCGTAGCCTTGGCAACAGAGAGGGTGATGACCTTGCTGCTGCCCACAGCGTCGGGGACAAAGGTCAGCGCCTTCCCCTGCTTATCCAGCACCATGGTCCCCTTATAGCCGTTGAGCATACCGTTGGAGGTCTTGCCGGAAGCCAGCTGATAAATGTTTCCGCCGGCGGTCTCCAGGCCGTTTTCCCGGCCGTCAGGGGCCTTGGCCGTGGAGGAGACCAGCATCACATTATCGACCACCGTGCCCAGAGTCGCGGCATAGGCGCCGCCTTCCACGGTATCAGCCCGCAGCAAGTTCAAAAAGAGCCGTGCCGCCTGAGCCCGGGTCAGCGCCGCGTAAGCGTTGGTGGACACGCCGTCCGTCATGCCGATGCTGGCGGCCTCCGCCATGTAGCTCTGAGGCCAGATACCGCCCAGATTCTCATCCTTATATCCCAGCAGCCGCAGCAGGATCGTCACGGCTTGACCCACAGTGACGGTCCGGTCCGGATGGAACTGTCCGTCGGCATAGCCGGCAATGATGCCCTTGCCCTTGGCAGCCATGTTGATATAGGAAGAGGCCCAATAGCTGGGCTTGACGTCCGGGAACACCGTCACAGTGGAGTAGCGCCCCAACTCATCCTCCCCATTCATGGCGTACACCGCCATTTTGCAGAACTGGGCCCGGGTGAGAGACGTGCCGGGCCGGAAGGTTCCGTCGCCGTACCCGTCCAGGACGCCCATCAGACGCAGGGACTCCACCGCCATGGCGGTATCCCGGTCGCTGACATCGGAAAAAGTGACCGTACCGCTGGTGGCGGCACCCGCCGGCAGTGCCAGCAGGGACACCGCCGTGCACACCGCCAGCAGCAGGCTCAAAATTCGTCTTTTCATATCTGTTCTCCCTTCATTCCGCCCGCAGCGCTTCCACCGGCTGGAGCTTGGATGCTTTGGCTGCCGGATAGATGCCGAACAGGATGCCCAGCACCACCGAGAGCAAAAACGCGCCCAACGTGATCGGTATCGATGGCCAGATGTCCATATGTACCAGCAGTTTTCCGGTAATGCGCGTGGCCACCGTGCCGATGGAAAGTCCGATGATGCCGCCGATGCCGCAGAGCATGGCCGCCTCGATCAAAAACTGGGTGACAATGGAACTGCGCTCGGCGCCGATGGCACGGCGGATGCCGATCTCCCGCGTCCGTTCGGTGACGGTGACCAGCATGATGTTCATGATGCCGATGCCGCCCACCAGCAGCGAGATGGCAGCGATGCCGCCAAGCACCATGCTCATCATGGCCGCCTGCTCATTGAGGGTGTTCTGCCACTGGTTGTCGCTGTATGCGTTGCCCCAGCCCCGTTCGCCGTTGCCCGTCAGGCCGGAGAGAAAACCGTTGAGCCGGGTGACAGCCTCTTCCGTAGCTTCCCGGGAAGCGGCCTTGACCACAAAGTCGCTGATGCTCTGTCCGGGGCTCAGCAGTCGGCTGGCAGTATAGGGAAAGATGATCACATTGTCCTGGGAAAAAGCACTGTCCGGGTCCTTTTCCGCATAGACACCCACGACCTTGAAGGGGTAGCCGTTGACGGACAGGTCTTTGCCCAGAGGATCGGCATAGCCGAAGAAGTTCCGGGCGGCCCGGGCCCCCAGGACACAAACCTGGTTGTGCTGACGGATGTCCAGGAAACTCAGGTCCCGGCCCTTTTCCAGCTGATAGTTATTGCAGACTGCATATTGATCACTGCCGTAATAGAGGTTCGGCGGCAATTCCACGTCCGTCCGTGCCGTGCCGTTTTCACTGAACATGTTCTCCTGGTTTTTCTGCATGACATCGCTGTTTTTGGTGCCATAGACGATGGTGGCGTTGGCATAGCCGGAAGGCGTCACACCCACCACCAGATCTTTTTCCAGGCTGTTGCAGTAATTGTAAAGGTCCTGGAAGCAGTCCCGACCATCAAACATGGAAAGCGACACGCTGACGCGATTGGTTCCCATAGCCTCAAACTGCTTGAGGGACTGCTGGTTCTGTCCATTCACTACGGATACGATGGTCATAACAGAGGCAATACCGATGATGATGCCCAGCATCGTCAGAACGGACCGTCCCTTGTTGCCGAGAATGGACCGCAGCGCCATTTTCAGTGCCTGTCGGATATTCACAACCAGTCCACCTCCTGCTCACGGTCTTCGACGATCTTGCCGTCCTGCAGCCGGACACACCGGCGGGCAGTGGCAGCAATCCCATTGTCGTGGGTAATGAGGATGACCGTGCTGCCCTCCTTATTGAGCTGCTGGAGGAAGCGGAGCACGTCGTGACCCGTATGGGAATCCAGGGCGCCGGTGGGCTCATCGGCCATAATAATGGGGGGATGGGTGGCGATGGCCCTGGCAATGGCGACCCGCTGCTGCTGGCCGCCGGAGAGCTGGGAGGGCTTGCGATGATGAGCAAAGCCAAGGGCCACCTTCTCCAGCGCCTCCTGGGCGCGGGCATGGCGCGCTTTCTTCGCCATGCCTTTGACCATCAGGCCGTAGGCGACGTTGTCAAGGATCGACATGTGGGGAAATAGCGCGTAGTCCTGGAACACGGTATTCACATCCCGCTGCCAGGGCGGCAGTTCGCTGGCCGGCTGACCAAAGATATGGATGGTTCCGCCGGAGAGCTGCTCAAAACCGGCAATCAGCCGCAGGCAGGTGGTTTTACCCGAGCCGGACGGACCCAGCATCGAGAAAAATTCTCCATCGCGTATGCCAATGCTAACCCCATCCACCGCCCGCACATCGCCATACAGGCGCGATACATTCTGAAACTCGACCGCGTACGTCATTGTTTGCCTCCGATCCTTAGCGGCCGCCCATTATCGCAATATAGTCCTGAGTCCAACGGCTATAGGGCACGTATTTCCCGCCTTCCGCAACCGGCGTTTTCCAGAAGTGGATGCGGTTAAACTGCTCATAGCCGTTGGTCTCACAGCCTTTATCACCGAGCAGCGCGCTGGCTTTACAGCCCTCAGGCACCACCGGCAGCGAACCGAACCAGGCCGCCACATCGCCCTGCACCTTCGGCGTGAGCGACCAGTTCATCCATTTATAGGCGCAGACCGGGTGCTTCGCCTCGCTGTGCAGCATGGTGGTATCCGCCCAGCCGGTTACCCCCTCCTTCGGGAACACGGTGGCGACCGGCTGGCCTTCCGCCTTCAGGCCGTTGGCTTGATAGGGCCACGAACTGGAGGCGGCTACCCCTTCGTTTTTGAAGTCGTTCATCTGTACGGTGGCGTCATGCCAGTAGCGATGGATCAGCGGTTGCTGGTCGCGCAGGACTTTCAGCACCGCGTTGTACTGGGTTTCGGTCAGTTGATAGGGGTCTTCGATCCCCAGCTGCGGCTGGGTGGCTTTGACAAACAGCGCGGCGTCGGCGATATAGATCGGGCCATCATAGGCCTGCACCCGCCCCTGGTTGGTTTTACCATCCGGTAGATCCTGCTTGACGAACACCACGCGCCAGCTGTCAGGCGGCGTCGAGAATACGCGGGTGTTGTACATCAGCAGGTTCGGCCCCCACTGATACGGCGTGCCATAGACTTTACCGCCGACGTTAAACCACGCCCCCTTCGCAATACGCGGATCAAGGGAGCCCCAGCCGGCAATCAGCGCCGTGTTGATCGGCTGCACGCGTTTGCCCATGATCAGGCGCAGCGAAGCATCACCCGAGGCGGTGACCAGATCGTAGCCGCCTTTGGCCATCAGACTGACCATCTCGTCAGAGGTGGCAGCGGTTTTGACATTAACCTGGCAACCGGTGTCCTTTTCGAACTGACTCACCCAGTCGTACTGTTTGTCGGTCTGACCGCGTTCGATATATCCCGGCCAGGCAATAATATCGAGCCGCCCTTCCGGTTTATCCAGCGAGGTGAGCGGCTCTGCCGCCTGAACGGTCAAACAAGCCATACCCAGCACATAAAGGCTGCAACGGGCAATTTTTTTGCTCATCAGGTGTTACTCCTGTCACAAAGGAATTAGCGGCAGCCGTGCCGTAAAAATATCTCCTGAAATAAGGGTAGTCAGCGGATTAACGCCCCCAGGGGAATTTATTCAGGTTGTGACCCGGGACGCATTACGTAAAAATCGCCAACACAAGCAGGACTTTATGGATTATAGACAACGAGTTAGGGAATGAGGAGGGGTATGCATATTTCCTATGGTGAGCGCCGGTAAAATAATGACCGGCCTCGATAAAAATCCTCTTTCGCTTATTTTCGCAGAATGTTTATGATGAGAAAAATAAACGACAGGGTCAGGCAAGCTGTTCGCGAATAAGCTCCCCCAGGCGCTTCACCCCCTGCTCTTCGCGTTCCCCCCAGCCCCAGGCGGTATTAAAACGGAAAAACGAGGTCCAGCTGTCGGAGGTGGAGAACATTTTCCCTGGGGCAATACTGATGTGCGACGCCAGCGCCCGGGCGCTAAGTGCGCTAGCGTCGGCCCCTTCCGGTAGTTCGATCCACAGAAAGTAGCCGCTGTCGCTGTGGTGGACGACGACCTCCGGCGGCAGATGGCGCAGCAGCGCCTGCCAGGCCTGCTGTTTACGCTCCGCCAGCTGACGACGTAGACGGCGCAGGTGGGCGTCATAGCGCTTGGTGGACAGGTAATCCACCAGGGCTAACTGCATCGGCGAACTGGTGGAAAGCGTACTCATCAGCTGGAGCTGCTGGATCCGCCGCGCCTGTTTGCCGGCCGCCACCCAGCCGATACGAAAGCCGGGTACCAGACATTTTGAGAACGAGCTGCAGTGCAGCGTCATCTCCTGGCGATCCCAGAACTTCGCCGGTAACGGCTTTTCGCGGCCAAAATAGAGCTCGCTGTAGACATCATCTTCGATCAACATCACGTTATAGCGCGCCAGCAGCGCCACCAGCGCCGCTTTTTTTTCAGCGCTGAGGGTGAAGCCGAGCGGATTCTGGCCGTTGGTCATCAGCCAGCAGGCCTTCACCGGATAGTTTTGCAGGGCCGCCTCCAGCGCCGTCAGATCAATGCCTTCCCTGACGTCAGTGGCCACCGACAATGCTTTCAAACGCAGCCTCTCCAGCGCCTGCAGGGCGCCGTAGAAGCAGGGGTTTTCCACCACCACCCAGTCTCCCGGCTCGGTCACCGCCTGCAGGCTGAGGTTAAGCGCCTCCAGCGCCCCGGCGGTGATGACGATCTCGTCCGGCGAGACGTTCATCCCCTGCAGGGCATAGCGACGGGCAATGGCATGCCGAAGTTCTGCATTGCCCGGCGGCAGATTCTCAATGACGCTCATGGCGGTGGCGGTTTTACTCACCTGCGCCAGCGAGCGGTTGAGCTGCTGCAGCGGGAAGAGACGCGGGTCCGGAAAGGCCGAGGCAAAGGGCAGCATCGACGCCTGGCGGCTGGCCTGGAGCACCTCAAAGATATAGGTATTGATATCGACGGCTTCATCGCGAGTGACCTGGGCAGGCGGCGCCGGCTGGCGGAGCTTCACCGGCTGGGGGGCAACATAATAACCCGACTGCGGACGGGCGACGATGCGCCCCTGGCTTTCCAGCAGCTGATAGGCATGGCTGACGGTCATAAAGCTCATGCCGCTGCTGATCACCTGCTCGCGCAGCGACGGCAGCCGATCGCCAGGCAACCAGACGCCAAGGGCGATCTGCTCGGTCAGTTGCTGCGCCAACTGTTGATACTTTTTCATTGCGGCCGTCCCCGTACGATAACGTCCCATTATCATATATCAGTTATAAAAAAATCATAGTTTCCTGTAACTGTTATATCTGCAGCGGCGGCCGCGTCGCCGTGATAGCACGAGATGGGTTTAAAATATCACCACCCAGAATAGCGAGATTAAAACAAACCAGAAGATAATCATTACGCCAAGCGTAATGCACAGACTCTGTAATCCTTTTTCAGACATTGGCATTCCCTTTTATTTATTCCCGAGCTCATACAGTACAAATTAGCCGCGGAGCCGACAATTTATTATTATTTAATTTACGATTAACCGGCTCAGCGTTTTTACTTATTCTCATACTAATGAGTGACAATAAATCAGAGTAAAAATCCGTGGCGGATTTCGTAAGCCAAAATATGAGCTACGGCGGGTGGTAAGGATATATTATGCCGACCAGGTGACTACGCCATACCGGCGGCAGGGCCGCGTAGCCAGCCGTTAGCAATAACATGACAGACAGCGGAATAGACGCCTAATCACCTTCCGCAGGGATTAATCAAGGTTGCTCAAGGATATTTTCTCGCCCTGGCAACAGCTGAAAAATCATAACAGCGGCCAACTGTTATGATAAAAAATGGCGTGACTGCCTCTGCCCCTCAGTCGTCACTCCACCTAAAATTGCGCTGAATCAATTTTGTTGTGGAGTCCTGCATGTTCGGTCTTGATGCATTCCATCTGGCGCGAGTTCAATTCGCTTTTACGGTCTCATTTCATATTATCTTCCCCGCCATTACCATCGGACTGGCCAGCTATCTGGCGGTGCTCGAAGGCTTATGGCTAAAAACCAAAAATCCCGTCTGGCGCTCGCTGTACCATTTCTGGTCGAAGATTTTCGCCGTCAACTTCGGTATGGGGGTCGTTTCCGGGCTGGTGATGGCCTACCAGTTCGGCACCAACTGGAGCGGTTTCTCACAGTTTGCAGGCAGCATAACCGGCCCTCTGCTGACCTATGAAGTCCTGACGGCATTTTTTCTGGAAGCGGGCTTCCTCGGGGTGATGCTTTTCGGCTGGAACCGCGTGGGGCCGGGGCTGCACTTTTTCGCCACCTGCATGGTGGCGCTGGGTACTATCATCTCCACCTTCTGGATCCTCGCCTCTAACAGCTGGATGCAGACCCCGCAGGGGTTTGAGATCGTTGATGGCCAGGTCGTGCCCGTCGACTGGCTGGCGGTGATCTTTAATCCGTCGTTCCCCTACCGATTATTGCATATGACAGTAGCGGCGTTTCTCAGTAGCGCGCTGTTTGTCGGCGCCTCGGCGGCCTGGCATCTGCTGCGCGGCAATCAGTCGCCGGCGATCCGTAAGATGTTCTCGATGGCGCTATGGATGACGCTGCTGGTCGCCCCCGTCCAGGCGCTGATCGGCGATATGCATGGCCTGAATACCCTGAAGCACCAGCCGGCGAAAATCGCCGCCATTGAGGGGCACTGGGAAAATCCGCCGGGTGAGCCAACGCCGTTGCTGCTGTTTGGCTGGCCCGATATGGACCAGCAGCGCACCCGCTACGGGCTTGAGATCCCGGCCCTGGGCAGTCTGATCCTCACCCACAGTCTTGATAAACAGGTGCCGGCGTTGAAAGAGTTCGCTCCTGAGGAGCGCCCGAATTCTACTGTGGTGTTCTGGTCATTTCGCCTGATGGCCGGGCTGGGCATGTTGATGCTGCTGCTGGGCGTGCTGGCCCTGTGGCTGCGTCGCGGCGACCGGCTATACCACTCGCGGCCGTTTCTGCGTTTTGCCCTGTGGATGGGGCCATCCGGCCTGATCGCTATTCTCGCCGGCTGGGTGACCACCGAGGTGGGCCGCCAACCCTGGGTGGTGTATGGCGTTCAGCGCACCGCCGATGCCGTTTCCGCTCATGGCGATCTGCATATGTCGGTCAGTTTATTGACCTTTATCGTAGTGTACAGCGCCGTCTTCGGCGTCGGCTACAGCTATATGCTGCGCCTGATCCGCAAGGGGCCGCAGGAGATGCTCCCGGCGACAACCGGTACGCCAGCCCGCCCGCTGTCCGCCGCCACTGAAGGTTATCTGCAGAAGGAGTCCCGCTAATGGGTATCGAATTATCGGTGATCTGGTTCGTGATTATCGTCTTTGCCACGCTGATGTACATCGTCATGGATGGCTTTGATCTGGGCATCGGCCTGCTGTTCAGCACGGTGCGGGGCGGCGGGGATCGCGACGTAATGGTCAACAGCGTCGCGCCGGTATGGGATGGCAATGAAACCTGGCTGGTGCTCGGCGGCGCCGGCCTGTTTGGCGCCTTTCCCCTCGCCTACGCGGTGATCATCGACGCCCTGTCGATCCCCCTGACCCTGATGCTGATCGGCCTGATTTTTCGCGGCGTCGCCTTTGAGTTTCGCTTCCAGGCTACGCCGTCGCACCGGCCATTCTGGGATCGCGCCTTTTTTGGCGGCTCCCTGCTGGCAACCTTCAGCCAGGGCGTGGTGGTCGGGTCGGTGATCAACGGTTTCACCGTCAGCGGTCGCGCCTTCAGCGGCGGCATGTTTGACTGGCTGACCCCGTTCAGCCTGTTCTGCGGACTCGGACTATGCGTGGCCTATGCGCTGCTCGGCGCCACCTGGCTGGTGATGAAAAGTGAAGGCGCGCTGCAGCAGAGAATGCGCAGCGCATCGCGGCGGTTGCTGGGTGCCCTGCTGGCGGTGTTTGCCGTCATCAGCCTGTGGACTCCGCTGGCGCACACGGCGATTGCTGCCCGCTGGTTCAGCCTGCCGAATCTCTATTTCCTGCTGCCGGTGCCGCTGCTGGTGATCCTCGTTAGCGGCTGGCTGTGGCGCACGCTGCATCAGCGCGACCGCCATGTTTCGCCCTTCACGCTGACGCTGGGCCTGGTCTTTCTCGGCTTCAGCGGACTGGGGATCAGCATCTGGCCGCATATTATCCCGCCGGCCATCACGCTGTGGCAGGCTGCCGCTCCCCCGCAAAGCCAGGGCTTTATGCTGGTGGGCGCCCTGCTGATTATTCCGGTCATTCTTGGCTACACCTGCTGGAGCTATTACGTGTTCCGCGGCAAAGTTCAGCCCGGGGAGGGATATCACTGATGCATACTGCCTGGCCTAAACGTCTGCTGTGGCTGATCGCGCTCTGGGGAGGCAGCGTACTGACGCTGGCCGCCATAAGCCTGCTGTTTCGCCTGCTGATGACCGCCGCAGGGCTAAAAGTCTGAGTGGGATGCAGAGAGGTCCGAAAAGGGACTTCTCCATCTTATCTTCACTTTTGCCTGATGAAATACGGTGATACATCTGAAGAAAGGATATTGCTATGAAGAAGTTAGCTTTACTCTCCGCCGTAATGACGCTTGGAATGTCGTCATGGGCTTTTGCTGCCGACAACCCGCCGCCGCCGCCGGAAAAAGGCGCGCAGCATCAGGGTAAACCGCCGGTGAAAAACGGCCAACACGAAGGTAAGCAAGCGCAATACAACAGCAAACAGCCACAACGAGACGGCAAACAGCCGCAGCACGACGGTAAACAGCCGCAGCACAACGGCAAGCAGCCGCCAAAAGGGAGCGAGCACAGCGGGAAACCGCTGCCGCCGAAAGCGTAACACTCTGGCCTGGCTTCCGCGTCAGGCCTTTTTTCATCCTTCGTCAGCCATCGTTGACAAACTCTTGCCGTTCTTTGAGATGCCCGAAAAAAAGCCTGCATTGCGCCTGACATAGTATGTCCACGCCATTGTTCCGTCGAGAAAAGGTATGTTAAAGAGAAGCATAAGCGCCCTGCTGTTGCTGTGCGCATTATTTTCCGGGCATCTGTTGGCCCATCGTCAGGGACACGAGTACTTTCCGGTGCAAAGTCTCGAACAGCAGCTGCTGAACGAAGCGGATAGCGATGAGCTTCGCAGCCAGCACGAGGAGGCCGCCGCAGACCTGCGCGAACATCACCGCTGGCAGGACGACCGTAAACCGCGGGCATCCTGCCAATAGCATCGACTCGAATCAGGCCCCTTTGCGCTTCGGCAGCGTCTTCATCAGATCGTCCGGGCTGACGGAGGCCACAATGCTGCCCGGGTGCGGCATTTTGAGGATATGGTTTTTGATCTTGCCGACCACGTGCATTTCGCACGGACGGCAGTCAAACTTCAGGGTCAGGACCTCATCGCCATGGATCAGCTGCATCGGCGTGGCTTTCCAGCTCTTGATGGAGCCTTTCGCCTGCTTCGGGCAGAGGTTGAAGGCGAACCGCAAACAATGCTTAGTGATCATCACCGGCACATCGCCCTTCTCTTCGTGCGCTTCATAGGCGGCGTCGATCAGCTGTACGCCATAGCGCTGGTAGAACGCCCGCGCCTTGTGGTTATAGACGTTGGCGAGGAAGGAGAGATGGGTCTCAGGGTAGACCGGCGGCGGTACGGAGACCGGCTTGCGGGTGCCGCGCTGCCAGGCGTTGAGGCGCGCTTCATCCAGCATCTCCGCAGTTTCCCGACGCAGCTGGTTGAGCAGGCTGTTGGGCACAAACAGCGGCGGCAGATTAACCTGCACCTCGCGCGCATAGTAGATGGTTTGCCCCAGTTTTGTGACACCGTCACGCAGGTTGGCCAGCGCTTTCTCCGCCTGGTTAGCTTCGGCGAACTCCCCGTCAAGGGTGTGGGTCACGCTGACGCCATCTTCACAGGTCATGGTGAGAACCAGCTGCTCCTGCCAGCCGCTCAACGTCACATCTACCGCGATGCGGCGTTCGCTGGAGGTCTTTAGCAGCGCCTGTTGCCAGTTATGATCGAGGTTGCGGTTGAGCGGCTGATGGGGGCGCACTTTATGCAGATCCGCTGGCATCTCGTTCGGCCATACCCGATAACGGTTTTCGCCGGTTTTTTCCACGGTATTAGCACGGAAGCCCACCACTTCGCGCTTAATCATCACGTTGAGACCATCGCCGTTGGTTAACGGTTCACTGACTTCAACGTCGAGATGGTCTTTGCCTACCTTCAGAACTTCACCTACCGGCAGGCCGATAAATTTCGGCGAATCAAAGGCGCCGATATCGCCTTTGCGGGCATTAACAAAGTAGTCAGTGCTGCCCCGGTGGAAGGTTTTATCCGTGGACGGGATAAAGAAATGCTCAGTGCGTCCAGCCGAGGCGCGCGCCAGGTCGCCGCGATCTTCGATAATGGCATCCAGCATTTGACGGTAGTGCGCAGTGATGTTTTTCACATAACTCATGTCTTTGTAACGGCCTTCAATTTTGAAGGAGCGTACGCCAGCGTCGATCAGCGCCGCCAGGTTGGCGGTCTGATCGTTATCCTTCATCGACAGGAGATGTTTCTCATAGGCCACCACCCGCCCCTGATCGTCCTTCAGGGTATACGGCAAGCGGCAAGCCTGCGAGCAGTCGCCGCGGTTGGCGCTGCGTCCGGTCTGGGCGTGCGAAATGTAACACTGCCCGGAATAGGCCACGCACAGCGCGCCATGGATAAAGAA
>ENA-ORTM01002890-ORTM01002890.1-human-gut-metagenome-genome-assembly--contig:-NODE-2890-length-12795-cov-44.597017_pt1 | contig 12795 bp, 16 predicted proteins | sample MGYA00241909_ERZ509182 | MGnify/ENA primary metagenome ERZ509182 (study PRJEB26280, sample SAMEA2338855) | human gut metagenome | biome: human gut; feature: human-associated habitat; material: faeces...
TGACTACTATGTCTCTCGGTGCACTTGGGCCAGAAAAGGCGTTTGCTGTTCAGGATAAGATGGTTGGTCGCCAGCAGGAGCAGCAAAGAATTAACGAAACCATTCGCAATAATGACATGACGAATGCGAGGGCTATTAGGGGGCAGGATCTTTCCTATAAGGCTCAAATGGCAAGACTGAATCACGACAAGTATGTGTTTAAGCAGTCACAGGCGGCTCTTGAAAGAGCAGGACAACTTCAGGATATGGATGTTTTGTCTCTTAACTCACAGATAGCAGCGACGGGAATTGATCCGCTAACCGGTAAAGCTGCAACGTCAGCCAGAATGTCTCAGGCTAAGAGATGGCTTGATGGCAACAATAATTACAACAATGCGTTGATTACTGGTGAGCGAGGGATAGAGAAAATAGATTCTTTGCTTGGTAAGAAGGAGCTTGAAGGTATCGGTCGCTTCGAAGGAAGAAATATAGATGGCTTCACAAGTGCTGAAGGGCTTGCAAACCGTAATGCGATAGAAGAATTAAAGTCGGGTGCGTTTGTCCAGAACGTGCAGACTATGCGAGGTATGGGTAGCCTCTCCAATGCTGAAGGACAAAAACTGGAAAACCTTATCGCGAAACTCGATATAACACAGCCTGAAGAGGTCGTCAGAAAACAGTTATCTGAAATCCGATCGCAATATTCTGTATTTCAAAAGGTTGCAGCAAGGGAGGCTGAATCAATGGGATATAGTTCATCAGGTTATGACACATATGTTAGTGAGCGAAAATCAGGAAGCGACAGCAATAAGTCCGGTTTCTCGTCTTTATGGGGTGATTAATGGCTAAAGCATGGAAAGATGTTATCGCTTCTCCACAGTATCAGGCGTTAACTGAAGAACAGAAAGCACAGGCTCAAGCGCAATATTTTGATGAGGTTGTTGCCCCTAAGGCTGGTGACAAATGGGCTGAAGCAAGAGATCAGTTTTATGCAGCATACCCTCCACCTCAGCAGCAGAAAGAAGAACCATCATTGATGCAACAAGCTGGCGATTGGCTCACTGGTGGTCAAAGTGCAGGGCAAATTGCAGAACAGGCTGGTCGTGGTCTGGTAAACATACCATTTGACGTATTGCAGGGTGGCGCAAGTCTGATTAATGCAATCAGCCAGGGGCTTGGTGGCCCCAAGGTTTTGGATGATGTTTATCGCCCTGTCGATCGACCTACAGACCCTTACGCGCAAGCCGGTGAAACAATTGGTGGGTATCTCCTGCCAATTGGCACAGCGGCAAAAGCTGCTGGAGCGCCAGCAAAGCTCGCTGGAGATATCGGTTCCGCAGGAAACATGATTGCAGGTTCTCTTGCTGATGCTGCAAATCAGGATGGGGACTTTGCACAAAATGCTGCCATTAACGGTGGTATCAATATTGGTGCTCAAGGCGTTCTTTCAGGTGTCGGGCGCGTTATTGCGCCAAGGGTTTCACAGGCTCTTGGTGGTGCGGCACTGAATTCTGCTAATGATGTTTCTAGGATGGCAAAGTCAGGTGCTGGGCGTCAGTCAATTGCCAGTCAGGCCGCTAATGTGTCCGAAGATGTAGCAAAAGCGGCTGAGTCTGCTGGAATTGATATAAACGCATTAACACCAGGAATGCGATCTGGAAGTCGTGGAATTGCACAAGCCGAAGGGATATTGGCATCCGAACCAGGAATTGTTCAGGATGCACATACTAGGGCTTTTAGTGAAATACAGTCGAAATTCCACTCAGCACTTGATGAACTTGGTGCTGAGGCTGGATCTGCATCAGAAAAAAGTGCAGCCATAAAACAAAGGGTTTTAGCAAGTATTGATAAAATGAAGAACTCAGAAAAGGCAGCATGGGATAGCGTACGCTCCACGATGCCTGACGCAAAGGCCAGAATGTCAAACCTGAACGCTACAATTCAGGGTGATATTTTGGCTGGTATGCCGCTAACTCCTGAGATGAAACAATTTGCATCGGCTTATGCTAAAACTGGTAAAAAAGGAATCACGTTTGATGCCATGAAGGCATGGCGAAGTAAACTTGCTGACGCTGAGCAGAAGTATATAAGGTCTGGTGAGGCAAATACGGCAAGGCGCATGGCGGAGCTTCGTGATGCAGCAACGGAAGATATGCGCATAATGGCTCAAAATGGCGGTTTTCTTGATGACTGGCAAAAAGCTAATGATCTGTCAAAAGCAAGATTTACAGCACAAGAACAGGCTGAAGCAGCGTTTAGAAACCTTGCAACTGATCAGTTAGTCACTGATGGTATTAAAGCCTTGCAAAATTCATCAAAAAGTGGGACAGGAAAGTTTCATCAGATTATTGGCGCACTGCCAGAGTCTGAGCGATCTCCAGCAATTGCATCAATATTACAAGATGCGGTATCGCAAGGGGTGCGTGGCGGTAAATCAGAGTCTGCTGGCGTATTCCATATAGCGTCGATCCTTACGCCGCAGAATATTACTGCCATTAGCAAGCACTCGCCAGAAATGGGTAAGATTGCTAGGGCATACAGCGACCTTGCCAGAGCAGCAACCAGACCACTGCGATATGTAGAGCATACGGGGCGCTCTATACCGGCAATTAACTCTCTTGAGCAAGGACTGCCAAAAGCTGTCATGACAGTTCTCAATGCAATAGGCAATTCAACATCAGGGGCTATTGTTGGTACCACTGGTGGAGGGATTGTTGGCGGTGTTGTGGGGGCTGTTTCTGGATCTATAGCTAAAGGGACGATAGAAAAGTTAGCTGCATCCCGCAGTGGTCGTTACGCTATTGAAAAGGCTGTTCAAGAGGCAACAAAGGCAGTTAAGGTTGGGGCAAGTGATGGTGCATTAGCGGCGGCTGAACGCAGATTTATGGCAAATAAAGCTGCTGTAAAAGCGATACGTGATACCGTCGGAAACGAAGAGTTTCAGCGCTTAGCGAGGGGTGGGATTGTGGCATCGCTAAGCGGAATGGAGCGGGAGTAATTAGTAATCCACGGATGGATTCGTTTAGCCATCGGATAGGCGCTCTTTTGCCTCTTCGATTAAATCAGCACAAATAAGAGGTAGCTCTGATGAAACAACTTCCCAGCCAGATTTTTTAACAACTTCATTTAACCACTCTTCTCGATCGTGAGTTCCTCTTCTTTTTTCTAGGAGGAAGATTTGAGAGTAAATCTGAATGGCCTTCTCGTTTAGATAAAACGCATATTGCCTGTTTAAAACAACATCTGCAAGTATATCAATGCCTTGTTGGGTTTTTGCCGCTACATCTGGCTCTACTCCCATACGAATAGATAAATCGCATAACTCAACAAATGCACGCTCTTCAGCGTCGTATTTCATTTTGTAAAAATGTGAAGCCAGTTTTTGTGTTTCGGCGAGTTCTGCCCTTAATTTTTTTATCTTGCTTCTCGTTAATATACCAAACACACCAACCTCCTTAGTTTTACGCAGGATACCAGATGGTTTGGAGTGAGATAAAGGTTTGTCCACTTTTGGCTATAGCTTTATGTATCCGTGACGGATGTAATTATCACGGATGCATAAAAATTATATTTTAGTGTAATCTCTGATCGTCTGAATCGTGTAAGAACTCCATGAGACTTTGAACCGGAATTGGTTCTATTGATGACAATGTGAACACAGGAATATTGAGACTTTTGCAACGCTCAAACACTCCCTTATCATGAGTCCATACCTCGTCAGCATTAATTGCTCTTGCAATTGCTATTATTTGTCTGTCAAACTTAATTTTATTTGCTGTACCTTCTGTGCTAATTTTCCTTAATTCTTTTAATGTTGGTATCGATGCGCATTCAATAGCAGCCAACTCATCAAATGATACAGTCTCGAAGCACGATAACGATTTGATAACATTCAGTTTTTCTTGTTGGTAATCTTTATGGATTCCAACTAAAAACTCCGCCAATACAGGAGTTGGAACGATGATTGTCCCGTTCTTGTTATCTATTCGATCAACAAGAGCTTCTGCTCTTCTTTTGGCATCTGGAATCTCAGAACCAAGTATAGGGTCAGATAATCTATAATCGTGTTCTATATCTGATAGTAGGTATACCAGAATATTGGTATCTAAAATTACTCGCAATTTATCTTCCTCAGAGTCCTAAGGATTGAATCAACATCGCGTTCCTCGGACCACTGATCTCCAGGAACTTGCTTGATAGCATTAATAGCATCCTTGAGTGATGATTTTTTGAGCAATACAAATGAAGTTATTTTTAGTTTCTTTAGCTCCCATTTGTTGTTCTTTTTTTCCCAGCACCCATCTCCTTTAACCCTAATATATTTGAATAGATGGGACCCAAGAGCTGCCGCCAAATCAGGGGTTGCCTCGCACTTGAATGTTTCACCGTTGGCTCCCTCAATACGCACAGGTATTGAGTTGTCTTTTCCGCCAACACTGTATAGCCTTCCTTGAACTTCTGACGTTTTTGTTATGAGTAAAGGGATTGGCTCCTTTTTTACTCGCGGGAATGCGATAATGGTTGAGTGGTTTCGTCCGAGTAGTTTCGCTGAAAAACCATCATGTTCCAGTAAATTAACAATTTTTTGATACGCGGGTGATTTCTCTTTGGCTGAGAGAGAGGCCCTTGCTATGACAGCGTTATAACAAATATCATTATCGACCCATGCATTTAAGTCAGCCGATCCTTCACTTACACAGTCGAAGTGAACAGAATCTGCAGAACCGTATAGATCTACGAGAGCAGACATATACTTGACCAACTTAGCCATTGACAGCTGGCCAGGGGTGGTTCCGTCAAGTTTTAATGTGAGTCCATTGCTTTTTTTCATTTGTCATCACGCGAGCCAATATCGATATGGTTAACTGTACGTCATAAGCCTATAACTTACTTTTGCTATAAATATTTTTCAGCGTTTCAAAGACCATCTTCTTAACAACGTCAGATTGCTCATCCGCGACTCGCTCAGCTTCGTCTCGATAGCCTACAATTGATGATGGCTTTGAGAGAGCATCCTGAACGATTTGTAATAACTCAGAGTTCATTGACCTTCCGTTAGCCTCTGCTCTTAATTTCAATTTTTCTCTTACTTCCAAAGGCATACGGAAGTTAAAGTGCGGATCGTCTCTAGCCATGCCATCACCCCAAGTTAGTGTATTGACATGATAGAAGCACTCTACTATATTCTCAATAGGTCCACGGTGGACCTATATTGTGAGGTAAATATGAAAGGAATGAGCAAAATGCCGCAGTTCAATTTGCGGTGGCCTAAAGAAGTATTGGATTTGGTGCGCAAGGTAGCTGAAGAGAACGGGCGATCTGTTAACTCTGAGATTTATAAGCGAGTGATGGACAGCCTGAAGAGAGAGGGGATAACGGTATGAGGTTTATTGAGGTTGATGAGATTGGCTATGAGAATGCACTTGGTAGAGGTAAATCTTTAGTTAACGTTAATGGCATTGAGTCGATAAGGAGCGGTGAATTTACGGAGATCAGAATGATGTCAGGTGGAATCATTCCTTGCCGTGATTCAGTAGAGTCAATCAAAGCAAGAATGAGTGGTCAGTGGCTTTATAACTACAGTGACTTACAAAAACAGTGAAGCCCCAACTGCTGGAACAGTCGGGGCTTCGGTATCAACAAATCAGATAGGAATTATTGATATGACAAGTTTAGCAAAGTCAACATTAAATTGCACTAACAGCATCACCATTTCAGACGTCAAGATTCATATGGATTCAGAGGGGCGTTACTCGCTTAATGACCTGCACAAGGCATCAGGTAAAGAGCGTCGTCATGAGCCTGCGGCGTGGCTGCGACTCGAACAAACCAATGAGTTAGTTCAAGAAATTCTAAATACACAGATGTGTGTATTTAAAAATGGCGATAACTTTAATTCTTCAGAATCGCAGATTAAGAAGCCAATGGACTCTAAGAAGGGTCGCTACGGAGGCACCTACGTGTGCAAGGAGCTTGTTTACTCCTACGCCATGTGGATTAGCGCAGCCTTTGCGCTGAAGGTTATCCGTGCATATGACGCAATGGTTACTGCCACACAAGAGAGGAAAGCTATTGGCGGTAAAACTTCAGTAGCTGAACGCACACCGCTACGAGATGCAGTAAACATGCTGGTAGGAAAGAAAGGACTTCGCTATGACGATGCATACAATATGGTTCATCAGCGTTTTGGTATTGACAGCATTGATGAACTTTCAATTGAACAAATCCCGCTGGCCGTAGAGTACATCCACAGGGTAGTGCTTGAAGGTGAGTTCATCGGCAAACAAGAGAAGAAAACCAACGAGCTTTCTGCAAAAGAAGCAAACAGCCTTGTATGGCTATGGGATTATGCCAACCGCTCACAGGCATTATTCCGCGAACTGTATCCGGCATTAAAACAAATTCAATCGAACTATTCCGGCAGATGTCATGACTGCGGTTATGAGTTCTCCCGTATTATCGATATAGCGAGAGACGTTTTAATCAATCACACACGAGATGTTGATATCAATGAGCCAGACGGACCAACGAATCTTTCCGCATGGATGAGACTTAAGAATAAAGAATTACCTCCTTCAGTACATAACTACTGACAGATAACCAACGCAACGACCCAGCTTCGGCTGGGTTTTTTTATGCCCAAAATTCACCGCAGCAACTAAGCGGCGATGGCCTTGATGGATAGCACTACACAAAAAGTGTAGTGCAAAAAGCAAACAAATACTCACCGTAGCTACGCTGCGGCGATTCATTGTATCTGGAGCAAATTAAATGACAGACATTACAGCCAATGTTGTAGTGAGTATGCCTTCGCAACTCTTCACTATGGCGCGTTCTTTTAAAGCCGTAGCCAATGGCAAAATTTATATCGGTAAAATTGACACTGACCCGGTAAATCCTGAAAACCAGATTCAGGTTTATGTGGAGAACGAAGACGGCTCTCACGTTCCTGTTCCGCAACCAATCATCATTAATGCTGCTGGATATCCGGTATATAACGGACAGATTGCCAAATTCGTTACTGTACAGGGCCATTCTATGGCTGTTTATGATGCGTACGGTGTGCAGCAGTTCTATTTTCCGAATGTGCTGAAGTATGACCCGGATCAGTTAAGACAAGAGTTAGCAACAGAGGGTAATGAAATACTTGTTGACGACTCCCGTATTGCAGTTAAAAGTGTTCATGTAAATTCAAAACTTAGAACACAGCACAATAAAAACGCAGAAATAATCACGCCAAATGATTTTATATCAAATTATGACATGATATCTGCAGCTATTAACTCTGGAGAGAGTGCCGCAGTATTTAATTCCAGGTATGCATTCACAATAACAGTTGGGGAATATGGTAATTTTAAATCTATTAGTGATGCTCTAAACTCGGCTGTTGCACTGCGTCCACTATGGAAAAATGGCATTGACTTTTGCATAATTAAAATTCTTTCCGGTTTTGTGCTCAATGAGCAAATAGAAATTTCAGCAGGATGTGACTTATCATGGATTAAAATAATATCAGAAGACTCAGTGGTTTTCTCTGATACCAGTTTGTTTACTAAAACTGTTAGGACGTATTACGAATACAAATATTTATTTTACATTTGCGATGCAGCAAAAAGTCCTGTATTTGCTATTCAGATTGAAGAAAATAGAGATGATAGCGATGTTTGTGCATTTATTGTAACTCAAAAAGCTGAACTTAATTTCTATCCGTATTCAGGTGCTCGAAAGTTCTACGTTGGAATTCATGGTAGTTTTGGTGCAAAAATTAGTGCATATCATACCGGATGTGCTCCTGATGAGGAAAGTGTTGCTGCATATATGCCAGAAGGATATTACGTATGTGATTTTTCTTATAGCAGATACTCTTCCCTGCAACTGGTAAATAATGTCAAGGCATCAATGCCTGTAAGCAAGTTTGAACGGTGCACAGAGAGTACGGTTGCGTCAGTTAATTGTATTTATAATGTTAAAGCAGATTTTCAGGGGTCAAGTGCAAGCTATTGTTATATAGGATGGAATGTAAGAGATGGTTCAAATGTTAATATACGCGACCATAAAACTATACATTGCTCATATCGTGGATTAACCTGCATTCATACAGCATATGTTGATGCAAGACGACATGACGTTGAAGAAAGTGATGCAGAAACAAGTGGTAAAGTCCTTGAACCAAATATTGAAAAAGGTTTTTATGGATGTGCACTTGGTGTGCGTATTGATGGTGCGGGTTGCGTTGATGTTGCTGGTAATGATATGCGCAATTGTGGAACAGCCGTTAATGCAGACACTGGTGCTGTTATTTCAGGAAAGGCTGTAGATATCTCAGGGGCTGAGCTGGGATTTGATTGCCATGCAGGAGCATCTGTTAATTTTCCAAGGCTATGGGGTACAGATATAAAAAAATTAATGCACCTCCAAGATGGTGTAAGGTTTAACTCTAATATTTGTCATGTATTTGGTGCAAATCCCACAAAAGATATTAGATGGATTGATGTAGAGAGATCTGAAGCTTCTTTTATGAATGCAACGCTGGATGCAGATTCAGGATTTATTGCCGACTGTGGTAGTAGGATAACCATTGAAGGAAGTAAAGTTAAAAACCAAACAATAAGAAGTTTTTTTGGATCACATGTGGCTATAAATAATACTGTTGCTGACAGAACTTATTCAGATATAGCCGATGTTCCGCAGTTGACTATTAGTGGAGGATCTTTTATTTCTGCTACAGGATATTCTAATTCTGACTCCAGCCCTCTTAGGTTGAGCACAACACGAAATACACTTGGAGTTGGAGGAGCCATATTTTCAACCAATGGGGAAGTTTCATGATTAAGAGCATTGATGTCACTCCATTTCTTCACTCGCTTTGCGCTTTTGTGGCTCAGGTACTGGTTGGTATTTTTACCGGAAACTGGGCTTACGGTGCGATAGCCGGTTGTACGTTCTTCATTGCGCGTGAACACACCCAGGCAGAATATCGCTGGATAGAAAAGTTTGGGAAAGGGAAACGTATCAACATGCCGTGGTGGGGAGGTTTTGATCCACGCGTGTGGGATGTGGGAAGTCTGTTGGATTTTGCTGTTCCTGTTGTTTTTTGTTTTTGTGTTTATTTCTCTATTTGACTGCTACCGCGCCATTAAATGGTGCGGTATTCAACCTGCTCTTCACTGTTTGTTTCTTCAGAGTCATGTAAAAGGTGAGCTTTATTCTCGGCATGAAAAACAGGGAATTGACGATGTTAAAGTAACAAAAAACCATAAATGGTTTATTATGCGTAATGCTTTACTGTTCAGGAGGTTGTTATGCATATAAACGGTGGAAAACATGTCAGCTCAACTAACCAGTGAAACTTTAAATCAGTGGCTTAGCATGAGTTCTCTGGCGGCGGTGATAGCAGGAGTTCCTCCTGAGGTTGCTTTGGGTGCTTTGGCTGGAGCGGTAATTTTTGTTACCTCTGCAGTAGAGTACCCCATCCGTCGCCGGGTGCTCCTGTCGATGCTCAGCTTTCTTTGCGGCCTTCTCTTTTACAAACCAGCAGCATCAATTCTTATCGGCATAGCCAGCCTGATCCCTACCATCACGCAGGACTCTTTTGAAAAAGGGATTGTTTTCTCTGCAGGCGCATTCGTGTCAGCAATTGTCGCTGTGCGTATTGGTATATGGCTCTATCACCGTTCCGATAATCCACGCGAGTTAATTCCGGGGAGAAAAGACGATGGTAACGCATGAGTTTTTTTTGCTTATCACCAATGCAGTTATTTGCACTGGCATAGCAATTCGCGTTGTCACATTCCGGCGTAACGGCTCTCAACACCGAAGGTGGGGAGGATGGCTTGCTTATTTCCTGATTGTTGCTGCGGCCAGTATTCCTGTTCGTGTCGCCTATGCAATCTGGTTACGTACGCCAATGGCTGTGGATTTATCTGAGGTCATTATCAACGCTGTCATGCTAGCTGCGGTTATTAAAACGCGCGGTAACGTCGTTCAAATTTTCAAAGTATCGAGGTCTAAACATGGAGATTAAACAATTCCAGCGAGCTGCTGGTATCAGCGAGGCACTGGCCGCACGCTGGTTCTCGCATATAACTTCTGCGATGAAAGAGTTTGGTATCAGCAAACCAGAAGATCAGGCTATGTTTATTGCTCAGGTCGGGCATGAGTCTGGAGGCTTCACCCGGTTGCAGGAGAATTTCAACTACAGCGTCAGCGGACTGGCTAACTTTGTTCGGGCTGGGCGTCTCACTCAGGGACAGGCCAACGCATTGGGGCGACGTGCAGGCGAACCACCATTGCCACTTGAGCGCCAGAGAGCGATTGCCAATCTGGTGTACAGCAAACGCATGGGGAACAATGCCCCTGGTGATGGCTGGAACTACCGTGGGCGCGGGCTTATCCAGGTTACCGGTTTGAATAACTATCGTGACTGTGGAAACGGTCTTAAGGTTGACCTGCTGGAGAGTCCTGAACTGCTGGCGCAGGACGAATACGCGGCTCGTAGCGCGGCGTGGTTCTTTGCCAGCAAAGGATGCATGAAGTATACCGGCGATATTGCACGTGTAACTCTGATTATCAATGGTGGCCGGAACGGCATCGACGACCGGCGCGCGCGATACATCAATGCCAGTAAGGTGCTGGCGGTATGATCTGGGCATTCGTAAAAGCATACCGGAAACAGTTGATTATCATGGCGGTGCTTGCTGTTCTGGTCATATCAGGAGTTGTTGCCTGGAGTGTACACGGCAGTCGTCAGTACGACGCCGGGTATGCGCAGGCGAAAGAAGACCGCAAAACCGAAGATGAGAGAATTCGTCAGCACTACGAACAGGAGAAAGCGATCAATGAACGTGAAGCGCAGCAGAGGATCGACCAGGCGCGCAATGATGCTCTTGATGCTGCCGCTCGCGCTGGCCGGTTGCAGCAACAGCTCGTTGCCATCCGTGAGCAGCTCAGGCAGTATAACGCCATTGTCGGCGCTGGGACGTCAGCCGCAGACACCGGAGTTTTGCTTGCCGACGTGCTCAGTAAATCTCTCGAGAGAAACAGACAACTGGCAGAGTATGCTGACCGGGCAGCCGAAGCCGGAAGAGTCTGTGAAAAACAGTACGACACCCTGACCAGATAGCATGGCATTTTTCATGGTACTGATTTCCGGTGACGGTATATAAAACGGTACGATAAAAATTGAGATTTGGAAAAATGTTATCACTCAATTGGTTATGGTTATCGTAAATAATTGAGTGGGAATGATTTTAATCCCTGCACTATGAATGAACAAAACCCTCTGTTACTACAGAGGGTTTTTTATCTTCAAGAATCATAGGCTTGAAGTTACTAACATCGATTAATTAAACCAGCTGTCCGATTTGTTCTCTTCTGCTTTGCCCACGCTTTTCATCAGATCGCGACCGCCTTCAGTCATATTTCTGTTGGCGTCAGCTTCAGATTGCACCACATCGGTTTGCGCAGCTTTGTGCTTCAGTTCCTGATCGATAAATTCGTTTTCTCGCTTAACGCGGGCTTCTTCTTTTGCCAGCGCCAGTTTTTGTTTCTGAATCTCTAAGCTGCGTAGCTCATCTTCATAACTTTGATCGCGTTTTTTGTCCGCAGAGGCTTCGGCGTCCAGTTTATCCTGACGAGCTTTCTTATTTGCCGCTGCCGTTGCCGCTCTTTTGTTAGCGGCGGCCTGGGCATTTGCGCGACGTTGCTTCTCTTGCTGGATTTTCCTGTTGCGCTCCGCGACCCATTCGTCATGCTGCCTTTGCTCTTCATTTTTACCTTGCTGTTCAGCTTCTGCTACAGCAGAGAGTTGATCCTGCAATGATGAGGCGATAGCCGGATAGCTTAAGGAGGCCAAGATGGCGCAAAGAAAAACTTTCTTCATGACTCCTCCTGATTATTAGCTCTTTTCAGGACATTTAGTATTTGGCTGAATACGCGTTTCGTTATACGTTGTGGTAATAACAACGGCTAAACCTGTCGTAAACTGGCACTCTTTACCCACCTGGGTAGAGGTATACACTTTGGTGCCTTCCTTATATGTTAAAGAAACACCTTCCACTAAGGTTTTATCATTCACCATAGAACCCACTGCCGCGCCTACAGCTCCGCCGCCAACTGCCCCTGCCGTCGTTCCGGAATTGCTGCCAGAACCGACGTTGTGGCCGATAACACCGCCAGCGACTGCGCCAATAAGCGCGCCGAAGGCTTGTGCGTTCCGTTTATTTTGGGAGTTGTCTACGGCAACTTTTGCGGGAAGAATGGAAATAATATTAACGGTTTTAGTTTCTTGTTTGGTATTCAGTTGATCGGTTTGATAAACATCGGCGGCATGATCGTCAGCATTTGACTGGCATCCTGCCAGAGTGAATGACGCTAACATTGCCACAGGCAGAAGACATTTTTTAAATTTCATCACTATTCCTTGTTATACACATTACGAAAAATAAGACATTTAAGATCATCAAAAGAGGAAAGTAAATGTATTGCGTATAAAGGGATAGATTAAATTTATTAAAATTCACGCAGGGAATAATTTATAAAAATATATCATTACAATATATATATTAATTTTATATTTATTTCGCAGCCAAACAGGATAAACATCAGTCAGGACAAAGACGTAAAATTTAAGATGAAAGAATATCTGCCGCTTTGATAATTCCAAAGAGCAAAAGCATCCGACAGCGAAGTGCCGTTAGGTTCTGTGAAAGTGGAGAAGGTAACCGCTAACGTTGTACCGGTGATTCGACGGAGAGTGTGGATTGATCCTACCCACGTAATATGGACACAGGCCTAAGCGAGGTTCTGGTTTTCAAA
>ENA-ORTM01002899-ORTM01002899.1-human-gut-metagenome-genome-assembly--contig:-NODE-2899-length-12737-cov-3.219208_pt1 | contig 12737 bp, 6 predicted proteins | sample MGYA00241909_ERZ509182 | MGnify/ENA primary metagenome ERZ509182 (study PRJEB26280, sample SAMEA2338855) | human gut metagenome | biome: human gut; feature: human-associated habitat; material: faeces...
TGGAAAGCCATGCCTCCAATTCCTCATTTCCTTTTTTCATTTTACGATACTGAAATTCAGTTCCAACAATTTTATGCGTCGCATCATCTACACCCCAAACAAGATATGCTTTTGGTCGTTCGCACAACGCAGCGGAATTACTGAGAGCAGAAATATACTCGCCAATCATCTGCGGTTGCTTGTTATTACATTTAAACTCTACCCACTCAGTCTCGTCCGGAAGCTTTGCAAGTTCTCGCACAAGACTTTGCAGATATTCTACTGATCGTATTGCCATGACATCACCTTCCTATTCTACTACTTCTAAGTTCCATCCAAATTTTTCTAGTTCTATTCGTGCTTGATTCGTCACATTTTTACTCGGTATCGCCAAACATAGTAACCCTTTTGCACGTGTCATCGCTACATAATGACATTTTAATCTTTTCGTATTCCTTACACCTAATTTAGGATGTTTTCCCGAAAGCCATGGTAATATAGATGACAGATTATCTTCGTAATACTTTGTCTCCACTACTAGTGTTGCCAAATGTGTTCTACCCTTTGATGAATGTATACTTCCAAACTTTATATTTATCTTATCTCCTGATTCATTCGTATATACTTTTTCATTCACCCTATTTCTATTATTCGTACATTCTTCTGTTTTCTCACTGCCATTCCAAGACAAAATTTCATCTTTTCTTGCATCATTGCATTTTATAACATCTGACAAAAGATGTAATATTTGATCGACAACATTTTCCCATTCATTCTTTGTTTTCCAATCCATGTACATAAGTTCCAGCAATTCATTTCTAATTTTTTCTCTATTCTCTGGTTGCACTGTTTTAATAATAGAATTAAATGCTGAAGAAGATTTCCCAACTTCTTTCAAAGGGTACTTTCTCATTATTTTGCATATTCCTTTTGATATCCATTCAACTTTTAAAGAAAGCTCTCCTTTTTTCGCCAGCTGCTCCTCACCAATCCGAAAATAATCAATCAGATGGTTTGGGGTCTGTTTTTTTACTTCGGGATTATAATCTTCAAAATAATTTCTCACACTCATTTCTTTATCTGTTTTGTGAACCATTCCCAACACATGACAACCATACTTCTGATTTTTTTCTAATTCTTCATGCGAAAAACTTCTGAATATTAAATCTGCAAATTTGTCTACTACAATATTCTCTTTCCCTTTTTCAAATAAGAATATTGTGTTTTGTATATTCGTATTCGAAAAAGGTCTCCCTTCACCTACCATATTACTCTTATCCAGTGCTACGCCATTAGCCAACTTTGCTATTTCTGCTCCAAATCTTTTACTGTTAAGCATCCGTAGTACATTTGCTCTTGGAAAATATTCGACATCCTCCATTTTTTCATAGGAATTATAAATTGCTTGATTACTATCACCGTATGCCTGATAAAAACTATTGTATATCGCTTTTTCGTAGATTTTATTTAACAATTCCCATATTTCTTTTTTCGTATCTTGTGCCTCATCTATAAAAATAACAGGAAATCTCATCTGTATCAACTCAGCAAGCGTTGAAATTTTATCTATTCCTTTTGCTGCATACAATTCCATTTCATTAAAAGTAAATTCTCCTCTACGCCTTGATTCAGTAACCGCCTTTACCACATTTTTATATGTTGCTGTTTCAGTTCCCAATTTAACGTCTAATTTATACGGTAATTCCAGTGGATCACATACATATTTATCTTTTCCATGTGCTTCTAACCACTTTTTTACTCGTATACTTTTCCATCGACGTTCCAGAACATAATCTGTGTCAATTATATTTACCGAACAGCCACAGCTTCTCAAAAAAGGCATTGCAATAAATGTATCCAAAAACGTTTGAAATGTTCCAATAAAATGCGGATAAGATAATAATTTTTTCCCAACACTCAGAGTTCCTAATCGCTCTTCGATTTCTTCTCGTGCAACATTTGTATGAGATAATACACATATCCCACGATTTTGCCATTTCCATTTACGGGATAATATTGCCAACTTCGCTACCAAAATAGTCGTTTTTCCACTTCCTGGGCAGGCATGAATATCTACTGAATTCATATTTTTCAAAATTTGAATTCTACATTCATCCAATTCAATATCAGGCATTATACTTTTAACCCATTCAATATCCTCATCCGTAATTTGTAATCCGAAATTTTCTTTATCCATACTCTATATTCCTTCAATTTTTGTTGTCACATATTCTATAGCTTTCACCAAATAGTTTGGCAATACTGTCACTATCTCTTCAACTTGTTTTCCCTTAAATATATTTTCCAAATCAAAACTAAATTGTTGCGCAAACTCCGCTTTTGATACCAGCTTATGTGAAAAAAATGAGTATACATAGGATGCTTTAGCTTCTTTATTCTGATATTCATTATATTCTTTTCTATACTTTTCTAATAGCTCCGCTTTCTTCTCCTCGTTCTTTTCTTTATCCTGAATTTTTTCTGCAAGCATAGTTGCAATAGTTTGCAACATTTCTTCGCCTAATCCATTTGCGGCTAGTTCATATTCCAACGTCCACTGCTCTGGAATAAATGTTTTAACATTTTGACCATTTGCCTTTTTTTCAATCTCTTGTATATATTTTTCTTTGTCTTTTATTTCAGACTCTACTTTCCATTTTCGATTTTTCTTTGGCCAATTGTCTCTATCTTCATATTTTTCATCAATACAAATTGCCGGTGCACATTCTGGCATTACATCTCTATCTGTAATACACGATACCGGAATATTTATTTTATCTCCCTCTTTTCTCTGAAAAATCCTAGCATATCTTCTAAGTCCTGTACTCTTAACATCAACGATAGATATTCCATAATCTGTTAGATTTCTATTCAATAATTTCGCAAGAGTTGGTAAAAGTAACGCCTCACCTGGTCCTTCTACAATAATTACACCTTTTGCAAAAAATAAATTTGCTTTTGTAGCATCTAAATAACGTTCTAAAAATTTATAATCAGAAGAATCCAACATTGTTTCGCCTTCTCTCATCGAAAATGCTTTTCGATTTTGAATCAAAAGCAAATTATTAAGTTCCACCACTGAAGCGAGTAAAGGGGAATGCGTTGTCAATATTACCTGTTGATTTTCTCCTTTCTTTTGCATAGACTGTATAAGCTTCAATTGTCTTTGAGCATGTATATGTGCTTCCGGTTCTTCAATTAACATAAATGTACTTAATTCATTATCATCCTGATTCAGTAACATTTCACATGCCATACTCATTAAATTGCTTGTTCCAAGTCCTACATTACCATAATTTGATACCGAATCTTTTTGAATATTCAAATCCAATTTCTCCAGCAGCGAATATATCTTCTTTTCATCCGTGTTGCCATCACCAGAAACTGTGATTTGTGTTTTTACAGCATCATTATTTAGCATTAACTCCGCATTTAAAATATCACTAATTCCCTGATTCACATCTTTAATCACTTTATGTCCAGCCAGCAACTGATTAGATAAATCAAAAATTCCAGCAAGCGACAATGAGGTTATATCTATGCCTTCTTTATATTCTCGCTCACCTAAATTCAATTCTGGTATACTACTTAATATTTGAGCCAAACGTGATCCTCTTCCCGATTTCATTTGTGCTTGTGCATCTCTTAGCGGCTTTAAATATGTCACTCTTAATAATTCACGTGCTTCTGCTGCCGGTGCTGCTACATCTGCATTTCTTCCGCAATTTATGCTTACAAATGTCCTATGTGGCTTTACATTGGTCATATACTTTGCTGACCAATTAATTATTAATGTTTCTTCGTCTCTTGTGTATGTTAAACACTCCAAAAAAGCTGCTTTTTCTTTAGCTGTTAAATTTGCAAATGTAACAGTAATATGTATTTCATTGTCGGTATTTTCCTGATAATAATCAGACAAATCTACACGTTGCCAAGACTGATCTGTTGTTCCTAATACATAACGAATGGCATCGATAACTGTTGACTTGCCACAATCATTTTCCCCTATAAGTACTGTAACTCCTGGGTTAAAATGAAATACTGTCTTCTCTTTAAACGCTCTAAAGTTTTCAATTGAAACTGAAGAAATATACATAAAACACCCTCCATATTTTGTAAACCTTTTACTTACTCCCCATATTTAACTGATTCTTCCGCTACCATTTGCACCTGCTCGTTTCTCTGAATCTTCCGATAATCCACTGTCTTTTTTGAACGCATTTCCCTGTAAATCACTCCCGCCAGTGCACTCATCACAGCATCATACTTGCTTTTGTCTTCGAATAGAGATCCATAGCTGTCTTGTGCTTCCATATAACTTTCCATTGCTGCATTTCCAAAAGCTGAAGGGAAAATACTTTCCGTAAAGATTCTTGGATCTGAGGTACGAGCGGAACTTGCCAGCTTATCATCGGCAATCAGTTTATCATGTAATGCACCGAGCATTACCCGATCTCCATCAGTGAACTGTCCTTTGTACTTCTCGTTAATCTTATCCAAGATTTCATCCAATGTGCTTTTCTGTCGGATTCCCTGTGCTCCCTGTTTTTTGGATGGAACATACTGCCCGTCAACTTTTTCCAGTTTTATTGCCCCTTCAAAAGTCTTCTGTAATTTATAGTATTCCAGTTTCAGCTTCCCATCTAAATCAATCGGTTCTTCCTTTTCTTCCGGTAAGAGTCCAATTAAATAGCTAAGGAAGAGATATTCCTTATGCATATCCGCGTCAAACATACGAACTACTTGTGTTATATAACTATACCATCGTAATAATTTTCTTACCTGCCTTCTAAACTGATAACGTTCTTCTGGATTTTTCAAGTTATATCTATCTGCTACCGGTTTTAATACACTTGTCATTTTCCCCATTGCAGTTGCATCTTGCTTACCAGGATGATTCCATATATCAATAAATGCCTTGATATCACTTTCATTATAAATTGCATAATCCAGAAGTTCTTTTTCTGTTTGATAAATCAGATCTACGTTTACTTCCTGCTCAAGGCTTGTCTCCTGATAAAATGGCTGAAATGCTTCCAAAATATCTTCTTTTTTATTTGCGAAATCAAGTACAAATGTGTCTACTTTTCCAGGGCATGTTCGATTTAAACGAGATAACGTCTGCACTGCTTTCACATTTTTCAGTTTCTTATCAACAATCATTGTGTGTAACAATGGTTCATCAAAACCAGTCTGATATTTTTCCGCAACTACCAGAACATTGAAATTATCATGAAATTCTTCCTTGGTCTGGCTCTCTGATATGTGACTTCCGTCTTTCCTTACGTTCAGCCCAGATTCTGTATACTCTTCATCTCCATCCTGCACCGTTCCGGAAAATGCAGCCAAAATATCCATATCTACATAATGCTGTTCTCTTATATATCTTTTGATTTCATGGAAATATCGAACTGCTGCCAGTCTCGAATCTGTAACAACCATCATTTTCCCTTTTCCACCTATTTTTTGTTTCGTAGTCTCTCTAAATGTTTCTACGATAATCTGTGATTTCTGGCTAATATTATATGGATGTAATTTTTCATATTTTTTTATAATCTTTGTTGCTCTGCTTTCTGGAAGCTCGGGATTTTCTGGTGTATCTTTTGCAATTTTAAAACAGGTGCTGTAAGTCATATAATTCTGTAAAACATCCAGAATGAACCCTTCTTCTATCGCCTGTTTCATGCTATAAATATGAAATGGATGAATGCTCCCATCTGTCCATTGACTTCCAAATATCTCTATTGTTGCTGGTTTCGGAGTCGCAGTAAATGCAAAAAAGGATAAATTTGGATGTTTTCCATGCGTCAGCATCTCCTGAACAAGTTTATCATTTCTGTCTATTTCATCTTCTGCTTTTCCTTCTATTTCCGCATATTCTCACAATGCCGCTTCTGTATCAGCCAATGCTGCTTTCAATTTCATTGCAGAACTTCCCGTCTGTGAAGAATGAGCTTCATCTACAATAATTGCAAAATTTCTTCCGGAAACCTTATCCACTTCCTGATAAATTACTGGAAATTTCTGCAATGTGGTTACAATAATTCTTGCACCGTTATTGATAGCATCTCGTAGATCTTTTGAGTTCTTTTTATCATCAATCGTCTCTACCGCCCCTATCGTGTGATCAAACCCTGAAATAGTTTCCTGTAACTGTTCATCTAACACGGTTCGGTCTGTAACTACAACCACACTGCTGAAAACGGATGCATCATTCGAATCATGTAAGGATGCCAGTCTATAAGCTGTCCAAGCAATAGAATTGGATTTTCCAGAACCTGCACTATGTTGAATTAGATAATTATGACCTGCACCTTCTTTTTTCACATCTGCAATTAATTTACGTACAACATCTAATTGATGATATCTTGGAAAAATCAATCTTTTCTTTTTCGTAACCTGCTCTGATCCGTCAGGCATTTGTTTCTTTTCTTCCTTTACCTGCAGATGAATAAACTTTTGGATAATATCCATCATACTGTCTTTCTGGAATACATACTCCCAGAAATATGATGTCGGATATCCGTCTGGATTCGCAGGATTTCCCTTGCCGCCATCATTTCCAGCACCGTTTGATCCCTGATTGAATGGAAGAAAATATGTATTTTTTCCTTCCAACTTAGTTGTCATCCAAACATCCAACTGATCAACACAAAAATATCCTAAGATTCTTTTATTGAACTGAAAACATATTTCTCTTGGGTCACGATCATACATCCACTGACGCTTAGCATTATCAACGTTTTGTCCTGTATACTGATTCTTTAATTCCAGGGCAAATACCGGAATCCCATTTACCGCCAGAACCATATCAACAGAATTATGTGTATCACTGGAATAAAACCATTGTCTGTTACAAGTAATTTCATTCTTTTCGTACAGTGCTTCCGCTGTTTGGTTTAAGCTGGATTCTGGTTTAAAATAACATACTTTGAACGGAATGCCTCTATGTTTAAATCCATGTCGCAATACAGAAATAAGCCCATCCATATCACAAGCATTGTTGAACGCAAGACAGAATTTCCGTTCTGGATCTACTTTATTTTGTAATAAAAAGCGTTTCCACTCTTTCGGCTGTGTTCTCTGAACAAATCTCAATAGAGTATCTTTATAAACGCCAAGCTGCGGATCATACATATCGTTATTATGTGTGTATCCACCTGTCGCTGATAGAAAAAATTCTTCAATATCTGCTTCAAAACGTTTCTCTGTTGTAACATCTATACTCAAGATTCTGGCACCTCCTTCTTTCCGGTAACATATTCGTAGATCATAGAATTTTTATAATTTTCAAGTTCAACTAAGAACTGTTCTTTCTTCTGGATAATCTTATCCATTTCAGAAATTTTCCCGTTAAGATAAGAAGCAATTTCTATCTGTTCATCCCAGGGCGGAATAGGGAATAATATAGAGAAAAACTGTTCAGGATATAGTCTCAATCTAGATGCTGTAATACCTGTTGAATAGGACGCATAAGTTGCAATCAACGGTGGAATTCTCAGAAGATACTCTAAATAATCCGATACATATTCATTATTCCGTTGACGATAAGTATTGTATGAAGGACTTATCACTCCTTCATATTTTGAAACGCCAATTGCACCTTGCCACATCCACATTGTATTTGCTGCAAGATACCCTTTGTGGCAGATTTTGTAACCTACTAAGGATTCAGACATGAACATATTTACGTTTTTCTCACTCCTCGGTGTAATGCCTGTAATATGAGAAACCGTCAGCAATTCTTCTGCTCCAGTATTTGAAATCTCCTTTGTCTCTATAAAAAGGTTCTTTCCCCTCTCTACACGCCAGTCAGTAGGGATATGTGTGAGCCAACTAATACCACTATCTTTCATGAACCGCTCTTGACGAACACCTCTTGTAACAGCTTGGGTAATAACTGCCTGCTTCAACTTCTTATATTCTTCAATGCTATTGCGAGTCTTTTCAAGAACATAATCAATATGGGCACATTTTTCATCAAGAAAAGAAACTATACGTTCCTGCTCCTCAGCAGACGGCCATGCTATAACCTGTTTATTCCATAACGACACTGACCATGTTGCAAGACTTACTGAATCCACTACTACTGATGCTATACTACATTGTAATCCGTATTGTACAAACCGCTTATTTACACTTGCATTCATGGTCGCCCTTATAATATGGTCTGTATAGCAAGCATTTGGATACGGTATATAAATATAGGGTGTACCATTTCTAGCTAATAATAAATCATTTTCTTTTGTATACTTCCATTCTGGGAAATCCTCATAGTTGGTTCTAATAGGATTTATTCCAGCGGTATAGAATAATCTGTCAGTTGGTTCATTAGACCAAAAATTTTTATCAATCCCTTCTCCTGTATTCATACCACCATGCAAATACTTAAATTTAATAGTATTCCACGACTTAGGAATGCTTCCTATCCAATCAATACCTGACTCTTTCATTTCTCTACTCATATCATTCCTCCCCAAACAAAGCATCCAAACTACTCTGAATATCCAGTTCCAATTCATGCAAGCGTACCGCAATTTCTTCCACTGGTTCCGGTGCCTGATATTCGTAGAAGTACCTTGTCATTGGAATTTCATAGCCCTTTTTCGTCTTCTTTTCATCTATCCATGCTTCTGGTGCATATGGTAATACTTCTCTCTTAAAATATTCCTCAACATCTTCTGTCAGCGGTACATTTTCCGTGTCACGCAGAGACACATCTGCCACTGGCTTTCCTTTTTTTAATATGATTTCGCCATTTTCATCTTTCTGTGGCTGTTCTACTACAATCTTCTGATACCCAAATTCCTCTGTATCAAAAATCTTACTCTGACAATAAATCCCATCTTTCTCGCCATATATAGTTCCATTTTCAAATGCACCATATGCCTTTACAATCAGACCACGGCATTTATCAGTAATGTCATTTCTTTTTGTTCCGATACTTTTTCTTCTTGCTTCAAAACAGTGCGAAGCATCAATCAACTGTACTTTTCCAGCTCTGTGTACTGGTTTATCTTTAGAACAAATCCAAATATAAGTACTGATACCGGTATTCATAAACATACCTGTACCTAACTGTACAATCGCATCCAACCAGTCATTTTCCAGAATATATCTTCTTATTTCTGACGGTCCACTTCCGGCATCTCCCGAAAATAATGGTGATCCATTCTGAATAATTGCCATTTTTCCATTTGGAGCCAGCTTGGAAAGCCCATTTAATACAAACAACTGCTGTCCATCAGATATCTTCGGAAGTCCAGGTGCAAATCTTCCCAATTCACCTTTTTTCGCTTCTGCCGCTACTGCTGTTTTTTCTCTTTTCCAGTCAATTCCAAACGGTGGATTTGAAATAATATACTGAAACTGATACCCACTAAACTGGTCTTCAGACAAGGTATCTCCAAATCTCATATTGTTCGGATCACCACCTCGTATCATCATATCTGCTTTTGCAATTGCAAATGTAGAAGGATTAAATTCCTGTCCAAAGCAGGTAACTCCAATCTCAGTGTTTAACTCCTGTATTCTTTCTTCCATACAACTAAGCATCTGAGATGTTCCCATCGCCATATCATACACTGTTACATTTCCACCCTTACTCAGATCTGCATCTGATAAAAGTAAATCTGTCATTAAGTAGATGATATCCCTGCTGGTAAAATGCGCTCCTGCCTCTTCGCCAAAAGATTCTGAAAATCGTTTTACCAAATCTTCAAAAATATATCCACAGTCTACTGCACTGATCTTATCTGGTCCCAAATATCCTTTTTGCGAATTAAATTCTTTTATGACAAGATACAAGGTATTACTTTCTACCATTCTGCGGATAATGTTATCAAAATCAAACTTTGCCAGTACATCCTGAACATTTGCTGAAAATCCATTCAGATAATCTCGAAAATTGGCTTCGATATTTTCCGGATCTGCCAGTAAAGATTCGAATGTATATTTGCTGATATTATAGAACTGATAACCGGAAGCTTTTGTCAGAAATCCATCAATAACAGCAAAATTTTTCACCTTTTCATACTGTTCCAATACTGCTTTATGTGTCGGTAATAAACAATCATGAAATCTTTTTACTACTGTCATTGGTAAAATCACCAAGCCGTATTCATGCGGTTTAAACGGCCCACGGAGCATATCTGCTACATTCCAGATCATTGTCGCTTTCTCTGCTATGTTAGTTCCAACTACATCAAATTTATTATTCTCGTCCATTTATTTTTCCTCCGTATAAATATGTCCTAATTCTGCTGTTGCCTTTTCCAATTTGTATTTCAATTCTTTTATTTCCTTTATCTTGGTATAATACTTATCTGCAATTATCTTCTGGCTTTTTAAGTCCGGCAATGGAATTGTTATTTTTTTCAATCCTTCAACCGGCAGGTTTAATAACGTAGCCCCTACTGCCACTCTGGATAAGGCCGCCTTTCCATTTTCACTTTCCAGATATGCTTTCAAAAAGTAAGGATTTATCTTGTCTTCATCTAGCTCAATAACATAAAGGTTACCATTCGCTAAAATCTTATTTCCTTCTTTCACGGATGCAATTGCCATTTTTACCGGAGATACGTTTTTGGAAATTACAAGGCTTCCATTTTTTATACAGTATTTTTCATATTTAGGATTCATTTCTTTTAAATAAGGAAGATCTTCACTAATTATACCATCCTGTAAATTCGCTAACATCAAATACTGCATGTTCGTTGATTCATCTGATACAATTTCATCCAAAACTGCTGCTTTAATCTGTGCACCTCTTGTTATGTTCTTTATTACTGATTCAAATGGTACACCATTTTTTACAACCATTTCTTTTCGGAGATATCTTGACGGATTAAAAATGTATTCATTTTCTGCCATTTCTTTAATAGAAACTAGCTTTGAATTATCATCATCTGTATTCAGTAATTCGATAATTTTAGAAACATTTTCATCATTAAGGACATTCTGTCTTCGTCCAATAGATACCATCTCCGTTGCATCTATCATTCTTATATTTTTATTATTTCTGCTTAATACCAGTAATGAACATGCAATTCCTGTATTCAAGTACAAATTAGAAGGAAGTGCAATCACCGCTTCAACAAATCCTTCTTTTACAAATTTTTCACGAATTACTGTATTTATTCCGCCATTCCATGTAACCCCATTACTCACCGAAACAACCGCTTTTCCATTTTTATTGAGATGATTCATGACGTTTATGATAAATGCCCAGTCTCCCGCTGCTGCTTTCTGTACTTCCGGTATAGCATCATATATTGCCTTTAATTCCCCGTTGTTTCCAATGCTATCCTTTGTCTTTATCCCCCAAGGATAGTCACAGAATATTTTATCAAACATCATGCTATCATTTATGTTTAAAACCGATTTTCGCTCAATTTTCACCCGGTCAGAAATCAATTCCGTCCTAATCTCTGCAACTTCTTTAACATCGGTTACAATCTCTACACCATAAAATTGTGATTCTGGATTCTTTTCTATAGCACTCATTAGAAATGCTCCAATTCCACTACAGAAATCTGCTACCTTATCTTTTGAAATTTGGAGAATCTCATTTGCAAGCTTTACAACACTCTGTGGCGTTTCACATTCTCCCATAAATTTATTTCCTTGTAACGGCCACCACAATACTACTGCTAGAAGTGTATCTTCCGAATATTCTTCGCCAATTTCTAGTGCCACATTCCATAAATTTTCAATATTTCCTTTTATGAAACTGACTCTTTCCACTGAAAAAGTCAGTTCCATATATTCTATTAACTGGTACACATCATTTATCTTATTTTTTAAAGATAAATACGCCACATACGCTAGGCAAAATCCTCCATACACGGATATATTTCCAAGTTCTCTCATCCTATTTGAAATATTCCAACTAATTTCTTCAACTTTCAAGCCTTCTTTTTCTTTTAACTCTTTAACCGAAACATTCAACTCTGTTTCCTCCTTTGGTTATTCACAATCAATTTCTTTATATTCACTATACTATCTGCCGATTTGATTGTCAATAATCAAATTTGGTTTTTTATAACCATAAACCATTCTCTACTATAATTCCTGATTGTCACGGTAATAAATTTTTATTTCCATAGCAGCAATATTTATAATTCCCAAGAGCAATATAAGATTTATCGGAATATATTTTCTCACTACATCACCTAATACAACAATCGACGATAAACTGATAAGCAGAATCCATGTAGAATATTTATCCCATACTTTCCGATACCGCTCTATTTTTCTCAACACAAATATCTCACCACTTATTCCTAGTCCAAGAAAAATAAAAACAGCCATAACTCTTAAAAACCATGACCATTCTGCTGAAAAATATTTTCTCTCACCTAAAATATTTAATTCTGATGGACGGATCATCCACTCCACATACCTGCACCCAAACTGCAATGGAACAGTTATACATGCAAATAAATCTTTTTGAAATATTGCATTTTTTATTACCGCAAATAAAATCAAAATCATATAAACTATCATCCAGAATTTTTCCTTTTCTTTCACTTCATTTTTCAGCTTTTTAATTTCCTGATCTGTTTTTCCCATCACCTTCTTCACTTTCTCTTGTTCCTTATTAGATTGATATTCTATTATTCTAACTTTCTTTTCTGCTTCTTTCTGTTTCCTCTGTGCTTCATCCACTGCTTCAACAGATGATTTATTCACCTGTATCTGCAACTTACAGTTCTGGTCCCGAACGTCTTTTATTTCTTCTTCGAGCTGCTCTTGCT
>ENA-ORTM01002902-ORTM01002902.1-human-gut-metagenome-genome-assembly--contig:-NODE-2902-length-12715-cov-3.784992_pt1 | contig 12715 bp, 10 predicted proteins | sample MGYA00241909_ERZ509182 | MGnify/ENA primary metagenome ERZ509182 (study PRJEB26280, sample SAMEA2338855) | human gut metagenome | biome: human gut; feature: human-associated habitat; material: faeces...
CAACGATGACCGCTTTATCAACCCGGCCAGTATGAGCGCCGAGATCCAGGCCGCCTGTCGCGACGCCGGGCAGCCGGTTCCTGAAAGCGATGCCGAACTGGCGCGCTGCATTTTCGACAGCCTGGCGCTGCTCTACGCCCGGGTGCTTAACGAGCTGGCGGCGCTGCGCGGCCACCCCTTCAGCCAGCTGCATATCGTCGGCGGCGGCTGTCAGAACACGCTGCTCAACCAGCTGTGCGCTGACGCCTGCGGGATCGCCGTCGTGGCCGGCCCGATAGAGGCCTCTACCCTCGGCAATATCGGCATCCAGTTAATGACCCTCGACGAGCTGGCCAATGTCGATGAGTTTCGTCAGGTAGTGCGCGGCAACGCGGCGCTCACCACTTTTACCCCCAATCCTGATAGTGAAATTGCCCGTTTCGTGGCGCAGTTTCAGCCACAACAGACCAAGGAGCTTTGCGCATGACCACTCAACTTGAACAAGCCTGGGAAATTGCTAAGCAGCGCTACGCCGCCGTCGGCGTGGATGTCGAGGAGGCCCTGCGCCAGCTGGACCGTCTGCCCGTCTCCATGCACTGCTGGCAGGGTGACGACGTCGCCGGTTTCGAAAACCCGGCGGGAAGCCTGACCGGCGGTATCCAGGCGACCGGCAACTACCCGGGCAAAGCGCGCAATGCAGAAGAACTCCGCGCCGACCTTGAGCAGGCGCTGAGCCTGATCCCGGGGCCAAAGCGTCTCAATCTGCACGCTATTTACCTGGAATCCGACGCGCCGGTAGCGCGCAATGAGATTAAGCCGGAGCACTTTAAAAACTGGGTTACGTGGGCGAAAGCCAACAAACTGGGGCTGGATTTCAACCCCTCCTGCTTCTCGCATCCGCTGAGCGCCGACGGCTTTACCCTGTCGCACGCCAACGATGAGATCCGCCAGTTCTGGATCGACCACTGCAAAGCCAGCCGCCGCGTATCCGCTTATTTTGGCGAACAGCTGGGCACGCCGTCGGTGATGAATATCTGGGTGCCGGACGGCATGAAGGATATAACCGTTGACCGCTTCGCCCCGCGCCAGCGGCTGCTGAACGCCCTTGATGAGGTGATCAGCGAGAAGCTCGACCCGGCGCACCATATCGACGCCGTGGAGAGCAAGCTGTTCGGCATCGGCGCCGAAAGCTACACCGTCGGCTCCAACGAGTTCTATATGGGTTACGCCACCAGCCGTCAGACGGCGCTGTGCCTCGATGCCGGCCACTTCCATCCGACGGAAGTGATCTCCGACAAGATCTCCGCCGCCATGCTCTACATCCCGCGCCTGCTGCTGCACGTCAGCCGCCCGGTGCGCTGGGACAGCGACCACGTGGTGCTGCTGGATGATGAAACCCAGGCCATCGCCAGCGAAATCATTCGCCATAACCTGTTTGACCGCGTGCACATCGGCCTCGACTTCTTCGATGCCTCCATCAACCGCATCGCGGCCTGGGTGATTGGCACCCGCAATATGAAAAAAGCGCTGCTGCGCGCCCTGCTGGAACCGACCGCCCAGCTGCGCCAGCTGGAGAACGACGGCGATTACACCGCCCGCCTGGCGCTGCTCGAAGAGCAAAAATCGCTGCCGTGGCAGGCCATCTGGGAGATGTACTGTCAGCGTCACGACACGCCGGCGGGCAGCCAGTGGCTGGACAGCGTACGGGCTTATGAGAATGCGGTTCTGAGCCAGCGCGGGTAATGCACGAGCTTCCCCGGGTCGCGGCTGACGCCTTACCCGGGCTACGAACCGGTAGCCCGGATAAGCCGTTTACGGCGCAATCCGGGGGCTCGCACATATTTAGGGTGAGGGGGTCAACCCCGCACCGAATCAACAGGAAAGACAAGACTATGCAGACCATTATCGACGCCTGGTTCGTCCAGGGCATGATCAAAGCCACCTCCGACGCCTGGCTGAAAGGCTGGGACGAACGCAACGGCGGCAACCTGACGCTGCGTCTGGATGAAGCGGATATCGAACCTTACGCGGCGGATTTCCACGCCAAACCGCGCTATATCGCCCTCAGCCAGCCGATGCCAACCCTGGCCAACCAGCCGTTTATCGTCACCGGCTCCGGCAAATTCTTCCGTAACGTCCAGCTCGACCCGGCCGCTAACCTCGGCGTGGTGAAGGTCGACAGCGACGGCGCGGGATACCATATCCTGTGGGGCCTGACGGAGGATGCCGTCCCGACCTCCGAGCTGCCGGCACACTTCCTGTCGCACAGCGAGCGCATCAAACTGACCGGCGGCAAAGACCGGGTGATCATGCACTGCCATGCCACCAACCTGATCGCCCTGACCTATGTTCTGGAGAACCACAGCGATCTTTTCACCCGTAAGCTGTGGGAAGGTAGCACCGAATGTCTGGTGGTCTTCCCGGATGGCGTCGGCATTCTGCCGTGGATGGTGCCGGGCACCGATGAAATCGGCCAGGCGACCGCCGAAACCATGCAAAAACACTCGCTGGTGCTGTGGCCGTTCCACGGCGTCTTCGGCAGCGGCCCCACGCTGGATGAGACCTTCGGCCTGATCGATACCGCCGAGAAGTCCGCTGAGGTGCTGGTGAAAGTCTTGTCGATGGGCGGGATGAAGCAGACCATCACCCGCGACGAGCTTATCGCCCTTGGCAAACGCTTCAACGTGCAGCCGCTGCAGTCCGCTTTAGATCTTTATCCATAACAACATCGCGCCCCGCTCACCGAGACGGGGCGAAATATCACCTGCAAACCCTACAAAACTAACTCATGTGGAGTAAAAGCAATGAAAACAAAGACAAGCTTGATCCTCACCGTTGCCGCCCTGGCGTTGTCCGGTTCCGCCTTAGCCGAAGTTAAAATCGCCCTTGTGGCGAAATCGCTGGGAAATGGCTTCTTCGAAGCCGCCAACGTTGGCGCCCAACAGGCGGCCAAGGAGTTAGGTGATGTCAAAGTGATCTACACCGGCCCGACCACTACCACCGCCGAGGCGCAGATCGACGTGCTGAACGGGTTGATCGCCCAGGGGGTGGATGCGATCGCCATTTCCGCCAACGATCCGGACGCGGTGGTGCCGGTGCTGAAAAAAGCGATGCAGCGCGGCATCAAGGTGGTCTCATGGGACTCCGGCGTGGCGCCGGCAGGCCGTCAGATCCATCTTAACCCCTCAAATAACGCCTTAATTGGCGAAACCAACGTCAAGCTTGCCGCCGATGCGCTGCAGGCGCTGAACGTTGAGAAAGGCGAGGTGGCCGTGTTAAGCGCCACCCCAACCTCCACGAACCAGAACATCTGGATTGAGGAGATGAAAAAGGTGCTACCGCAGTATCCGTCGGTGCAGCTGGTCACCGTCGCCTACGGTGACGATCTGTCGGATAAAAGCTACCGCGAAGCGGTGGGTCTGCTGAAATCATATCCGGACCTGAAAGTCATTGTCTCGCCGTCGTCGGTGGGGATTGTTGCCGCCGCAGGCGGTGAAGGACCAGGGCAAAATCGGCAAAGTGTATGTCACCGGGCTGGGGCTGCCGTCGGAAATGGCCGGCGCGATCAAGTCCGGCGCCAGCAAAAGCTTCGCCATCTGGAACCCGATTGACCTGGGTTACGCCGCCACCTATCTGGCCGACGATTTAGTCAAAGGCACGGCGACCAAAACCGAAGCCAGTATGGGCAAGCTGGGCAAAGTGAAGCTGGACGCCGAGGGGAATGGCGCGATGGCCAAGCCGTTTGTCTACGATGCGAACAACATCGATAAGTTCTCGAAAATTTTCTAATCCTTGTTCCCTCACCCCGGCCCTTTCCCGGAGGGAGAGGGGGAACGGCTGGCCCTCTGCGCGATGCGGCCAGCGGACGCCGGACCGTTCCCTCGCCCCTGTGGGGGAGGGTTAGGGTGAGGGGTGATTTTTGTGGAGAACTATCATGTCAGCATCAACGCCACTGCTGTCGCTGAAGGGGATCACCAAGATTTTTCCCGGTGTGCGCGCCCTTGAGAACGTGCAGCTTGATCTCTGGCCCGGCAAAGTGACCGCCTTAATTGGCGAAAACGGCGCGGGGAAATCCACGCTGGTCAAAGTGATGACCGGTATTTATCAGCCCGAAGAGGGCGAGATCCTCTATAAAGCGATCCCCATTCATCTGCCAACACCGGAGTCGGCGCATAAGGTAGGGATCACCGCCATTCACCAGGAAACCGTGCTGTTTGACGAACTCTCGGTCAGCGAAAACATTTTCGTCGGCCAGTATCTGTATAAGGGACTGCTCAAAACGCTCGACTGGCCGGCGATGCACCGCAGAGCCAACGAGATCCTCACCCGGCTGGAAGTCCAGATCGACCCGCGAGCCACGCTGAAAACCCTCAGCATCGCCCAGCGTCACATGGTGGCGATTGCCCGGGCGCTGGCTTTCGACGCCCAGGTGGTGATCCTCGATGAGCCGACCGCCGCGCTTTCCCAGCATGAAATCCTCGAGTTTTATCACATCGTTGAGCGTCTGAAGCAGGACGGCAAAGCGATCCTGTTTATCTCGCATAAGTTCGATGAAATCTTCGAGCTGGCCGATTATTACACCATCCTGCGCGATGGGGTGTACGTCAGCTCCGGGGCGATAAGCGACATCACCGAAGAGCGGATGGTGTCGATGATGGTGGGCCGGGCGATCAGCCAAACCTACCCGAAAGTCGACTGCACACCCGGAGAAACGGTGCTGGAGGTGACCGATCTCTGTCATCCTACCGAGTTTGCCCATATCAGCTTCCGCCTGCGCAAGGGAGAAATTCTCGGCTTTTACGGCCTGGTGGGCGCCGGACGCACCGAGCTGATGCAGGCGCTCTCCGGTGTCTCGCGCCCCTCCTCCGGCGAGATCCGCCTGAACGGCAGAACCATGCGCTTTCACCAGCCCGCCGACGCCATCCGCGCGGGCATCGTCTGCGTGCCGGAAGAGCGGCAGAAACAGGGAGCGATCATCGCCCTGCCTATCGCCCAGAACATCAGTTTACCGCAGCTCAGCAAGCTCAACCCTAACGGCGTCCTGAACGACGCCCGGGAATGGCGGCTGGCCGACGAGTACGCCTCGCGCCTGCAGGTTAAAGCCTTCAGCTGGCGGCAGCCGGTGGAGACCCTCTCCGGCGGCAACCAGCAGAAAGTGGTGATTGGCAAATGGCTGGCGACCCAGCCCGAGGTGATCATTCTCGATGAGCCGACCAAAGGCATCGATATCGGCTCAAAGGCCGCCGTGCATCAGTTTATGTCCGAGCTGGTCAGCCAGGGGCTGGCGGTGATTATGGTGTCGTCAGAGCTGCCGGAAGTGATGGGCATGGCCGACCGGATTATCGTAATGCACGAAGGGCTGATGGTCGCCGAATACCAGGCCGGGGAAGCGACAGCGGAAACCATCGTTAGCGCCGCCAGCGGCATCGGCCAGGAGGCGGCATGATGGGACACGCATGGCTTAAACATCGCGAAGCGCTGCTGGCTTTGGTCATCATTTTGATGATCGGCGCCATCGGCAGCCGGGCGCCGTCGTTCGTTTCACCGGGCAATCTGGTGGAGATGTTTAACGATACCGCCATCCTTATCATCCTCGCCCTCGGGCAGATGATGGTGTTGCTCACCAAAGGCATCGATCTGTCGATGGCCGCCAACCTGGCGCTGACCGGGATGATCGTCGCCCTGCTTAACGCCCACTATCCGGGTATTCCGGTGGTAGCGCTGCTGGCGCTGGCGACTCTGCTGGGCCTGCTGATGGGAGTAATTAACGGCCTGCTGGTCTGGCGCCTCGGCATTCCCGCCATTGTGGTGACCCTGGGCACCATGAGCATTTATCGCGGCATTATCTTCCTGCTGACTGACGGCGGCTGGGTTAACTCACATCAGATGAGCGCTGATTTTCTCAGTCTGCCGCGCAGCCCCCTCCTGGGGCTGCCGCTACTGAGCTGGTGCGCCATCGCCGCGCTGCTGCTGGTGGGTTATTTCCTGCGCTACAGCCGCACCGGCCGGGCCTTATACACCGCGGGCGGCAACGCGACGGCGGCATACTACACCGGCATTAACGCCGGGAAAATGCAGTTCGTCAGCTTCTGTCTCTCCGGCGCGCTGGCCGGCTTCTGCGGCTATCTGTGGATCTCGCGCTTCGCCGTCGCCTATGTCGACGTCGCCAACGGTTTTGAACTCCAGGTGGTCGCCGCCTGCGTGATCGGCGGTATCAGCACCATGGGCGGAAGCGGACGGGTGCTGGGCTGCCTGTGCGGCGCGCTGTTCCTCGGGGTCATTAATAACGCTCTGCCGGTGATCGGCATCTCGCCCTTCTGGCAGATGGCGATTTCCGGGGCGGTGATCGTCATGGCGGTGCTGCTCAACGAGCGCGGCAATCGCGGTCACGGGCGGTTAATCCTGCGCAACGCGGCGTTAGCCCGACAGAAACAGGCGGTGAAATCATGAGCAAAATGATGGTATCTGAAGAGATGAAAAACGCCCCGGCCGCGCCGTCGCCGCTGCGCCGCCTGCTGTGCTGGGAAGGGTTTTTACTGGCGGTCACCCTGGCGGTATTTATCGGCAACGCCGTGGCTTCCCCGTACTTCCTCAATATCTGGAACCTGTCGGACGCCACCTTTACCTTTACCGAGAAGGCGATCGTCGTCCTGCCGATGGCGATGCTGATTATCGCCCGGGAAATCGATCTGTCGGTAGCCTCGACGATGGCGCTCAGCTCAACGGTGATGGGCTTCTGCGCGGCAGCGGGGATGGACACTCCGCTGCTGGTGGTCATCGGCCTGGGCGTAGGTCTGCTGTGCGGCCTGTTCAACGGCTTGCTGGTGACCCGCTTTAACCTGTCGTCCATTGTGATCACCATCGGCACCATGAGCCTGTATCGCGGCATCACCTATATCCTGCTGGGCGATCAGGCACTCAATCACTATCCGGAGAGCTTTGCCTGGTTCGGCCAGGGGTACGTGTGGGGGGCGCTCTCTTTTGAGTTTGCGCTGTTTATCCTCCTCGCGGCCGCCTTCACCTTCCTGCTGCATAAAACCAACTTTGGTCGCCGGACCTACGCCATCGGCAATAACCCGACCGGCGCCTGGTTCTCTGGGATCAACGTTAAGCGTCATAACCTGGTGCTGTTCGCGCTGGTTGGGCTGATGGCCGGGCTGGCGGCGGTCCTGCTGACCTCACGGCTCGGCAGTACCCGCCCCACCCTGGCGATGGGCTGGGAGCTGGCGGTTGTCACCATGGCGGTGCTCGGCGGCGTCAATATTCTCGGCGGCTCCGGCAGCATGCCCGGGGTGATCATCGCCGCCTTTCTGATGGGGCTGGTGACCTTCGGCCTGAGCCTGCTGAACGTCCCCGGCATCGTGATGTCGGTGATTATCGGCGCCATGCTGATCGTGGTGATCTCCCTGCCGATTATTACCCGGCGGATGATGCAGCGAAGACGATGTTAATTTCCCCCTCACCCTGGCCCCCTCCCTGCAGGAGAGGGTCGGGGTGAGGGGAAACGGATTTCCCAAAATCAACATTAAGGAGAATTATCATGAGTTTTATGTTGGCACTACCTAAAATCAGCCTCCACGGCGCAGGCGCGATCGGTGATATGGTCAAGCTGGTAGCGGGCAAACAGTGGGGCAAGGCGCTGATCGTCACCGACGGTCAGCTGGTGAAGCTGGGCCTGCTGGACAGCCTGTTCGCCGCGCTGGATGAACAGCAGATGGCTTATCAGCTATTTGACGAGGTATTCCCCAACCCCACCGAAGCGCTGGTGCAGCAAGGCTATGCGGCTTACCAAGCGGCCCGCTGCGATTACCTGATCGCCTTCGGCGGCGGTAGCCCGATTGATACCGCCAAAGCGATAAAAATCCTCACCGCCAACCCAGGCCCCTCCACCGCCTACTCCGGCGTCGGCAAAGTGAAAAACGCTGGCGTGCCGCTGGTGGCCATCAACACCACCGCCGGCACGGCGGCGGAGATGACCAGCAACGCGGTAATTATCGATAGCGAGCGGCAGGTGAAAGAGGTGATTATCGACCCGAACCTGATCCCGGATATCGCCGTTGACGACGCCAGCGTGATGCTCGACATTCCGCCAGCCGTTACCGCCGCCACCGGCATGGATGCCCTGACCCACGCCATCGAGGCCTTTGTCTCCGTTGGCGCCCATCCGCTGACCGACGCCAACGCCCTCGAAGCCATTCGTCTGATTAACCTGTGGCTGCCGAAAGCGGTAGACGATGGGCACGATCTGCAGGCCCGCGAGCAGATGGCCTTTGGCCAGTATCTGGCGGGCATGGCGTTCAACAGCGCCGGTCTCGGGCTGGTACATGCCCTGGCCCATCAGCCTGGCGCCACCCATAATCTGCCGCACGGGGTATGCAACGCCATCCTGCTGCCGATCATCGAAAACTTTAACCGCCCGAACGCGGTGGCGCGCTTTGCCCGCGTGGCGCAGGCGATGGGCGTCGATACTCGCGGCATGAGCGATGAAGCTGCCAGCATGGAGGCCATCAATGCCATCCGCACGCTGAGCAAACGCGTAGGGATCCCCCAGGGTTTCAGCCAGCTTGGCGTCAGCAAAGCCGATATCGAAGGCTGGCTGGATAAAGCGCTGGCCGACCCATGCGCGCCGTGTAACCCGCGCCCCGCCAGCCGCGATGAGGTTCGCGAGCTCTATCTGGAGGCCTTATGATCCGTAAAGCCTTCGTCATGCAGGTGAACCCCGACGCGCACGAGGAGTACCAGCGCCGCCATAACCCCATCTGGCCAGAGCTGGAAGCAGTGCTGAAAGCGCACGGAGCGCACCACTACGCCATCTATCTCGATAAAGAACGCCATCTCCTGTTCGCGACGGTGGAGATTGAATCGGAAGCCCGCTGGGAAGCGGTCGCCAGCACGGAAGTATGCCAGCGTTGGTGGAAATACATGCGCGAGGTGATGCCCAGCAACCCGGACAACAGCCCGCTGAGCGCGGAGCTCAAAGAAGTGTTTTATCTGGCGTAAAAATAACTGGCCTCCCTCCAGACGGGAGGCCGGTCGATTAAACGGTCATTGCATTATCGCGCAGCGGCTCGGTTTTCGTCTTACCCGCTAACGTAAACGCGGAGATTAAGGTGACGGTCAGGGCAATACCGCCGAGGATCATATAGGTATCCTGAAAGCCGATCCGATCGTACATATTGCCGGCGAAAGCGGAGAGAAAGATCGCCGCCACCTGCTTGGCGAACTGGAAGCCCACCAGATAAATGGTCGCCGACAGCCGGACGTCAAACACGCCGGTGATGTATTTAAAGGCGCCCACCAGCAGGAACGGCACCTCCAGCGCATGGAGCATTTTCAACGCTACGACTTCCGCGGCGGTGGTGGCGAAGGAAGAGCCAATCATTCTTGCCGCCATCACCATCCCGGCGATCAGCAGGGTATTCTTCGCTCCGATACGGTTAATAATCCACGGCGAGCTGAACATAATGATGGCGTTACATATTTCTCCCGCAGTGGTGGCGAAACCAAAGGCGCGGGTGCCCGCTTCCGGGGTCGCGAAGAACGATTTGAAGAAGGTGGCGAACTGCTGATCGAAAACGTCATACACGCAGGCCACGCCGATAACATACAGAATAAACATCCACATCTTACGCTGGCGGAACATGCGCACCGCCGTTTTTAAATCGATCGCCGGGCGATTGGCGCCGAGCGAGTCCATTACCTGCGCGGACTGACTGGCCTGCGGTTTGGCGATGGCCACCAGCACCACCAGCAGCAGCGCGGCGGCCGACCCCATCCAGAACACCCATTCGGGATTAATGCTGAACAGCATTCCGGCGGTAGTCGCGCACAGCGCCCATCCCAGGCAGCCAAAGGTGCGCGCCTTGCCGTATTCAAACCCGCTGTTGCGGCTTACCCGTTCGATATAGGCCTCCATCGCGCCGGCGCCTGCGGAGAATGCAAAGCCGATATAGGCGCCGCCGCTCAGCGCCCCGAGCCAGATATTGGTTTTCAGCAGCGGAGCGAAAACATAAAGGAAGAAGGGAGCAATCAGCACCAGCAGAACGGTCACGATCCACATCAGGTGTTTTTTCAGCCCCAGCTTGTCAGAGATCACTCCGAGGATCGGCTGGAAACAGATGGCGAACAGCGACAGGCTGGAGAAAACGAGGCCGGTTTCGGTTTTATTCAGGCCGATGACGTCCGACAGCCAGATCGGCAGAAACGGAAAGCAGGTGGCCATGATGAAGAAGTAGAGAAAGAAGAACAGCCCGAAAATCCAGAAGTTGGGGTTGTTTTTGTGGGTACAGACGGTCGGGTTCATTATATTTTCCTCAAGAAGGGCCGCAGCGCGGCCCGATACCATCACACGCGTTGCAGACCAATCAGAATGGCGCTTTCCGGGTCGAGGATGGGTAGCGCCAGCCCCGCCTGCTGCAGCCACTCACCGCTCACCGTCTGCGGCGTCGTCATCCATGCCGGCAGCTTCCGCATGGTGTGGCCGCCCTCGCCGGTGATCTGAATGTTCGGATGATCGAGGAGCGTCACCTGATAGCGGGCGCTCGCCTCCAGGCCCGCCAGGCGCAGCGGCGCCATCAGGGTGTAGTCCGGCATCGCCAGCTGGCTAACGAGGAAGATCGCCTGCGCTTTATCCGGGCTGACGACGCCATGGGCAAGGGTGGTGGCGTCCGGCATATCTATTCGCCACTGCACGCCGTGATGGATCACGTCGCGCCACTGTTTATGCAGGGCTGCATATTTTCGGTATCCGGCGCGCTCTTCTTCATCGGCGCTCACCGGATCCAGCTCAAGGCCCATATGACCGAACAGCGCCGTCAGGCCGCGGAAGGCGATACTATGCTGGCGGAAGGTGGCATGACAGTGGCGATTGCCAATGTGCGCGCCCATTACCTCGGGTGGAAAGAAGTAGCTCATGCCGCGCTGGATGGTGTTGCGCTCAAGGGCGTCATTGTTGTCAGACGCCCAGAAGCGATGGCTGCGTTTGAGGACTTCATAATCGATCCGTCCGCCGCCGGAGGAGCAGGATTCAAATTCAATGTGCGGGAAACGGGCCACCAGCGTATCCAGCAGGCGGTAGAACTGGCGCGTTTGCGCGTCTGCAGCGGCGCGTCCCTGATGCCCAGGCTGCACCAGCTCGCGGTTCATATCCCACTTCACGTAGTCCACCGCATGCTCGCCCAGCAGCCAGCTCATCCGCTCCAGCAGATAATCAAACGCTTCGGGAATGTTGAGGTTCAGGACAAACTGATGGCGGCCGGTCAGCGGGGTATAGCCCGGCAGCGCCAGCACCCAGTCCGGGTGCGCCCGGTACAGATCGGAATCCGGGTTAATCATTTCCGGCTCCACCCAGATACCGAATTCCATACCCAGAGACTTCACGTGATCGATAATCGGCGTCAGGCCGTAGGGGTATTTTTTCTCATCGAGATACCAGTCGCCAAGCGCCGCCCAGTCGTCGTTGCGCCCTTTAAACCAGCCGTCATCGATAATAAAGCGCTCGACGCCCAGGGCCGCCGCTTCGTCGGCCATACGCATGATGTAGTCCGGGTCGTGGTCGAAATAGATCCCCTCCCAGGTGTTGAGATGCACCGGGCGCGGTTTGTTGCCCGGGAAACGAATAATCCGTTCGCGCAGATAACGATGGAACTGCTGGCTCATGCCGTTCAGCCCATTCGCCGAGTAGCTGGCATACAGGTACGGCGTCCACAAGGTTTCCCCTTCCGCCAGCGCCATTTCGCCCGGCAGATAGAGCGCCTCGGCCTGCAGATAGCGACGGCCATCGGTTTTCACCTCCGCCCGCAGGCGATGGTTACCGCTCCAGGCCAGATGCACGCCCCAGACTTCACCCTGCATCTCGCTAAAGGCGCGGCTGCCGGTGATCAGGGCCGGGAAATGTTCGTGAGAGGTGCGCCCGCGGCGGTTCTCCAGTACAAAGCTGTCGTGCTCCAGCGTCAGGCGATGAGGCTGAAACTCGCGGATCCAGCGGCCATGGAAAGCCATCACCTCGCGAGCGCGTTCGGCGACCGGCAGCGTGACCGCCAGGCGATCCACCTGCCATGGGCTGACGCGCAGATTGGTCACGCCATGGCGCACGCTCAGCACGCCGCTGGCATCCAACGCGATCTCGCTCTGCAGGCGCAGGCCGGCCTGCGGATCTTCGCTGACCAGGGTCAGCGTCTGGCCCTCGTGCCGCACTTCGCTGGTGGTGAACAGCGGAGAGGCATCCAGCCCCTGACGATGGCCTTCAATGCCCGGCGCGCCAAACAGACCATGGCCCAGCTCCGCCATTAAGGTCACTGGCGAATCGACATCCAGTCTGCCGTTGGCGACCGGGCGCGTCAGGCTGTCGGCATCCTGCGGCGAAAAGTGGCTTAAATGCGGTCCCCAGTAGACAATTTCGGCGAAAGGGCGGGTTTTAATCACAACATCGGCACCGGCGCTTTGCAGGTGAATCAGCGAATCAGACATCAGACATCTCCATTACAAGAAATGTCTTACTGTTGATCCGAAACGTTTCGGATGCCAACCAAAACGTTTCGGATCCGTGATCGGCTTCAGAATTACGGGTTAAAAAGGGGTAAGATCAGGCGGTTTCACCCGGGAAAAATTCCGGCTGCCATAGCACCTGCAGCGTGGCGAGATCCTCCCCGGCGATTAAGCGACGCACCATATCAGCAATCTGCCTTCCCACGCCCTGGCGCGTGGACTGGATCACCGCGGCGACATCGGTCTCAAT
>ENA-ORTM01002915-ORTM01002915.1-human-gut-metagenome-genome-assembly--contig:-NODE-2915-length-12669-cov-9.486285_pt1 | contig 12669 bp, 7 predicted proteins | sample MGYA00241909_ERZ509182 | MGnify/ENA primary metagenome ERZ509182 (study PRJEB26280, sample SAMEA2338855) | human gut metagenome | biome: human gut; feature: human-associated habitat; material: faeces...
GATGCGGACGCACGGCCTCGCACTCCAACGGCAGGCGCGTCCACCCGGTGACGATCTCGTCGTAGGTATATTCCGCCCCGGAATCGGGCGCCACATGCTCCTTGACATACGAGCCTGCATCCCGCCCCGCGATATACAGCTTCTCGAAATAGGGCACGTAAATCACCGCCCCCATGCAGACATTGTTCTCCATCAGGGCGATGTTGACCGTAAATTCATTGTTCCCCTTGATAAATTCGACCGTCCCGTCGAGCGGGTCGACCAGCCAGTAGAGTTCCCAGTTGCGGCGCTCGTCGTAAAGCATCTCGCGCCCCTCCTCGCTCAGGATGGGGATGCGCGTCGGGCCCAGGTATTCGCGGATGGTTTTGTGCGCCAGCCGGTCGGCGAGCGTGATCGGCGTCTTGTCGTCTTTGAGGCTTATATCGTAATCGTCGAGGTTTTTATAGACATTCATTATCGAGGCTCCGGCCCTGACTGCCGCATTGATGAGCGGCGGCAGCAGATACATCCTCACCTTGTCGTTTATCATCGTAGCTCTTCTTTTGAGTTCGGTAACTTCGGTTGCCATGGTAAAGGTAACAAGAATTTATGACATTGTGAAATTTTTAACAGCTATTTCACGCCGAACCTCCCCGGGCAGCTTCGGCGCAAGACAAAACCTCCTGTGCGGGGCGCCCGCCGTTGCAGGGACGGCACGGCGTCATGCGGCACTGTCCGCGGCGACCCCGCCCAAAACCATGCCAGAGCCGACCGTGCCGAAAAAAATTCGCGCGGGATGTTGCTTATAAAATAAATATGCGTATATTTGCACTCCGAATTATGTTCAAATACATATATCGCATTAAATGTACGTTATAGTAGAGATTGCAGGTCAGCAATTTAAAGCTGAGAAAGGTCGGAAACTTTATGTCCACCGTCTTCAGGGCGAAGAAAATTCGTCCGTAAGTTTCGACAAAGTCCTGCTCACAGACAACGACGGTCAGGTCAAAGTAGGTGCACCTGTAGTGAAAGGCGCCTCGGTGAAGTGCAAGATCCTGAAGCATCTGAAGGACGAAAAAGTCCTGGTCTTCAAGAAAAAGCGCAGAACGGGATATCAGAAGTGCAACGGCCACCGTCAGTATCTGACACAGGTCCTTGTCGAGGAAATTGTTGCATAACCTTTAAAACTGAAGAGAAATGGCACACAAGAAAGGTGTAGGTAGTTCGAAGAACGGCCGCGAGTCGGAAAGCAAGCGACTCGGCGTCAAGTTATTCGGTGGCCAGTTCGCTAAGGCGGGCAACATTATCGTTCGTCAGCGCGGCACGGTTCACAACCCCGGTGAAAACGTGGGTATCGGTAAAGACCACACGCTCTTCGCCCTTGTAGACGGCACCGTCGAATTCTGCAAGAAAGGCGCAGGCAAATCGTACGTGAGCGTAACTCCCCTGAGCGAGTAAGCGTTCCGATAAGAGACACAAGACAAGCGGCTTCCCCTTTCGGGAGGCCGCTTGTTTCTTTGAGCCCCGAAGCCATGCGGCGAATCCCCATGCGCGAAACACACGGGGAGACACGATACGGCCATATACGCCTCCCTCATGCCGTTTTTCAGCTATCGGTTCCGCTGCCCGGCTCCAATACAAATAAGTAGTTGCAGATTGCGGAAATTTGACTACCTTTGCTATGCAGTACACCGTAATTGCATGCGTTCTTAACATATTGAGTATAAACGATTGTATTTGTCTGCTCTGAATCTGGTAAATTTTTTGAAGACACCTTATACAACCGCACCCGAAAGGGTACGCGTTGTTTTTCGGTGTCGCAGGTTTACCAGAACCCAGAGCAGTCGGAATTCGGCGCTGCCCTTTCTTTTTTGCACAAATGAACCCCATTTGTCCGCGCTCCTGCCGATGCAATCGAATCCTATGCGGCGGCAGGATACTTTTCCGGTAACCGGATTCTTCATACAAAAAGAGAGTTGCGTCACTTTTTTTCCTGCCGCCGTTCTTTTTTTGCCCGCTCCGGCCGCCCCCGCATCCGGCCGTAAAACAATCCTTCCTCCCGCCACATAGCTCCCGCATCCGGCCGTTCGGCTATTTCCCGGCATCCATACCGGGAGCGGCTCCCCACCAAACCGTCGTTTCATTCCGCCTTATACAAAAAAACGGCAGCCCCCGACGGGGGACTGCCGCAAATATTCCGCGCGCGGAATTACTGCTTCGCAGGCTCTTTTTCGACGGCCTTGAACACGGCCAGCGCTTTGTGGTCGTCGAAGAGGGTCAGCTCCGCACCCTTGATCTCGAAACGGTCTACCTCGTCGAGCATCTTGACGAAGGCATCCTCGTACTGCATGTCGGGGCAGGCCATCCGGGTCATGCCCAGGTTCTTGAGTTCGAGTTCCTTGCCTTTGAGCTCATACTTGCCGAAGAAGCGGTTGCAGTTCGTACGCCCTGCGACCATCGTATCGGCGGCATTGAACTCCAGGGTGAAGAAATCGGCCTCCTTACCGACGGCCGCGGCCGGGATCGCCTCCATCTTGGCGAGTTTCCATGTCGTGCCTTCGAGCTTCTTGTCCTGGCCGGCGCTTACGCAGGCGGCCATCATCATAAGCAGCGCAGCGGCTGCAAAATACTTTTTCATAACGTACCTGTAAGAATTGATAACATGACGGCCCCTGCAAGAATCGCACAAAACCGCCTCACGCCTGCAAAATTACAAAATTAACCGAATAGTTGGTTAAGTACGGCAGCCAAACGGTAGCCCGCCTTGAGGATTTGCTCCTCGGCGAACGGATGTACCGTATTGAGCAGGTCGCGGGCCTCGTCCTTGTTAAACGTCTGGCCGGGCTTCGTCCACTCGTAAATCACGCGGCAATCCCGGGCGCTCTCTTCGAGCCAGTCGCGGGGCGTCCCGGCGGTGACTGCACGGATCTCCTTTTTCGTAAGGCGATCCAACTGGTGGCGGTACTCCACGTATCCCCAGCGGTGGTTCAGGTCGAGCACCCCGCTGTCCCAAAAACTATGGAATTCGCTGGGCCTCCCGTTCAGGTCGAACTTGAAATTCTTATACCAAGGGTATTTCACGTGCACGGGGCAATGCATGTCGCCCACCAGGTGCACGAGGTATTTGATCGACACCAGCACCGTCGAATCGTCCAGGCTGCGGTAATCCTTCAGTCTGGAGATCGCCTCCTCGATGCATTGCAAGGCATCGCCTTTTGCGTTGGGCACATACTTCCCGTCGGCGTCGACCCTATCGCCGTGCCAGCCCGAGGTCACCTTGTAAGCCGGCGTATGGCGGTACACATCCATCCACGAGGCATAATAGACGATCGAACGGCCGTCGAGGTATTTCTCGATGTTCTTCTTCGCCTTGGGCGTCAGGTTGCACTCGGCGATATAGGCGATGGCGTCATGCCCCGATTTGCCCCAGCCGAATGCCGTACCGCAATAGCAAAGGAGCATTGCAGCCAACAAAAGAAAATTTTTCTTCATAATTGATTCATTTTAGGTTACCGAAAGCAAAAATAGGAAATATTATTCGGACAGACAAGATTACAAAAGAAAAAAAGCAGGTTGCGGAGTTTCCGCAACCTGCCTGGAAAGGGTTTGTTATCGTGTCCGCCTATTTCGTAAGGCCGATGCCGATCTCGATGGATTGGCTCTGGTTGAAGAGCGCATCGAGCAACGAGTTGACCAGCGCTTTTGCCGGGATCTTCATCGGGTCGGATTCGGGGTCGAGCGACACCTCGATATCCCCGTCGGGGAGGAAAGCATCGACCAGCGAAGTAATCAGCGGCATGTAAGGCATCATCATCTCCTTGTCGACCTTCAGCGTCGTAACGCCGTCCTTGACCGCGTACTTGAGCGGGATGGCATAGTAATCGTCGGTCGCTTCGATCCCCAGACCCGGATACTGCGCCAGCAGGGCGTCGATGATCTGGGGCAGGTTCATTTCGAGCTCCGCCTGGCCGACATAGGTCAGGTACTCCTTGTCGATGGCGAAATAGACCTTGCCGTCCTTGGTGTAATAGGTAATCGCATCGACAGGCAGCACCTCCAGCGTCTCGGCATTGGGGAATTCGACCTCGGGGCCGAACGTAGGGCCGGCATTCATGTCGAACCCGAGCATGTCGCGGTAACCCGCGCCGATCGTCCCGTCGTCCTTGAAATCGAAATAGGTGAGGCCGCCGCCATACATCATCCCCACGAGCTGATTGGCCAGACCGGTGACGGTGGTAACGGGCCAGGTATATCCGGGAACACCGAGAAGGAAACCCATGTCGATCTGCGGCACCTTTTCCGGATCCATATCAGCGTATACGGGGTTGATGAAGAAATTAGCGATCGGATTTTCGGGATCGGGAACATAGGGCGTATACCGGCCCACCAGATCCGACGAGAACACGGCCTTCTGGCTGATGGAAACGGTCACCGACTCGGCACCCTTGGCGCTCAGGACGACATCCGCCGTACGTGCATCGCCCGTATTCCGCGCCACGGTGACCACCACGTCGCCGTCGTTCACTTTCGCGGTGATCCATCCGGTTTCGGAACCCTTGTAGTTCACGTCGACCTGGATCGCGCCGACCGTACCGTCGGTTCCCACCTCGAATCCCTTCGAATAGGCTCCGCTCGTAAATTTCAGGGCGCCGGTTTCCACGCTGAGGGTTCCGGTAACCGGGCCATCGCCCTTGTTGTCGCTGTCGCTACATGCCGTAAACGCTACCGTAGCAGCGCACATGACGAGCACACAGGCAATTTTGTGCAAAAATTTTTTCATAAGTAAGATTCCTGTTTGTAATTCAAATGTGTGCAAATTTATCCTCTCCGGTCTTTATGAACAAATAAATTCACTCGGGGGGGGGATTTCAAAAACGAACGCGCGTTTTTTCATCACGAAGCATTTTCCGGGTATACAAAAAGGGCCGCGGCACAATGCCGCGGCCCTCCGCATAACGTATAATATAATTAGTATTCCATCTTCGCAAGGCGCTGGTAGCCGTTGTAACGCCATTTGGCGTTCTCCTCGGCGGCTGCGAACAGCTCGTCGGCCTCGGCCGGGAACGACTTTTTGAGCGAAGTGTAACGCACCTCCTTCATCAGGAAGTCGCGGAACTTCGACCAGTCGGGCTCCTTCGAGTCCATCACGAACGGGTTCTTGCCCTGCTCCTCGAGCTGCGGGTTGTAGTGCCACAGGTGCCAGTAACCGCAGGCTACGGCCTCCTTGCCCACGGTCTGCGTGCGCGTCATGCCGCCCTTGATGCCGTGGTTGATACACGGAGCATAGGCGATCACGAGCGACGGGCCGGGATAGGCCTCGGCCTCCTTGAGCACGTTGAACAACTGCATCTGCGAAGCGCCGATCGAAACCTGCGCCACGTATACGTAGCCGTAGGTCATGGCGATGGCGCCGAGGTCTTTCTTGCGGATACGCTTGCCGGCCGAAGCGAACTTGGCGACGGCACCCACGGGTGTCGATTTCGACGACTGTCCGCCGGTATTCGAGTAAACCTCGGTATCCACGACCAGAATGTTCACATCCTGACCCGATGCCAGCACGTGATCCACACCGCCGAAGCCGATATCGTACCCCCAGCCGTCACCGCCGATGATCCACTGCGACTTCTTCACCAGCCAGTCCTTCATCTCCAGGATATCCTTGCAGTAATCGCAGCCGCAGGCCTCCATCATCGGGACGAGGCGCGCCGAGACCTCGGCCGATTTGGCCGACGAACCGCGCGAGGCGATCCACTCCTGCATGACGCCCTTCAGCTCGTCGGAGCATTTCGTACAGTTGGCAATAGCCTGCTCCATCGTATTCTGGATACGGTCACGGAGTTTCTCGACGCCGAGATGCATACCCAGGCCGAATTCGGCGTTGTCCTCGAAGAGCGAGTTCGCCCATGCCGGGCCCTGGCCCTTGTCGTTGGTGCAGTACGGGGTCGACGGTGCCGAACCCGAATAGATCGAGGTACAGCCCGTGGCGTTGGCAACCATCATCTTGTCGCCGAACAGCTGCGAGATAGCCTTGATATAGGGGGTCTCGCCGCAACCGGCGCAGGCGCCAGAGAACTCGAACAGCGGCTGTGCGAACTGGAGGTTCTTCACCGACTTGGTCTTGTCGACGACCTGCTTGTATCCGATGTGCTTGGTGATGTAGTCCCAGTTCTTCTGCTGGGGCATCTGCGACTCGAGCGGTTTCATCACCAATGCCTTCTCCTTGGCCGGGCAGACGTCGACGCAGTTCGAGCAACCCGTACAGTCGAGCGGCGAGATCTGGATGCGGAACTTGTACTCCTTGGTCTCGCCCAGCCCCTGCTTCCATTCCACGCCCGATGCGGCGGCCTCGGCCTCCGTCGCAAGGAACGGGCGGATCACGGCGTGCGGGCAGACATAGGCGCACTGGTTGCACTGGATACAGTTTTCGATCTTCCACTCGGGAACGTTCACGGCGATGCCGCGTTTCTCGTAGGCGGCCGTGCCGTTCTCCCACGTACCGTCCTCACGGCCCGTGAAAGCCGATACCGGCAGGTCATCGCCCTTCAGCCCGTTGATCGGCTCGACGATCTTGCGCACGAATTCGGGACACGAAGCATCCGAGACGTGTGCGAAGCCCTTGTCGTCGATCTGCGCCCATTCGGCCGGCACCTCGACCTTCTCGACGGCGTTGCCGCCGGCGTCGACGGCCGCATAGTTCATGTTGACGATGTCCTCGCCCTTCATGCCGTAGGACTTCTGGATGGCCTTCTTCATCTCGTCGACAGCCTTGTCGAACGGGATGACGTTGGCGATCTTGAAGAACGCCGACTGCATGATCGTGTTGGTACGCGAGCCCAGCCCGAGCTCGGCGGCGATCTTCGTGGCGTTGATGATATAGAAATTGATCTTGTTCTTGGCCAGATAGGCTTTCATGTGGTCAGGCAGCGTGGCGCAGGTGGTAGCCGCGTCGTGCACCGAGTTGAGCAGGAACGAACCGCCGGCTTTCAGCCCTTTCAGCACGTCGTACTTATCGACGTACGAAGGCACGTGGCACGCCACGAAGTCGGGCGTGGTGACCAGGTAGGGCGAAGTGATCGGCAGGTCGCCGAAACGCAGGTGCGACGAGGTGTAACCGCCCGATTTCTTCGAGTCGTACGAGAAGTATGCCTGGCAGTACTTGTTCGTCGTACCGCCGATGATCTTGATCGAGTTCTTGTTGGCCCCTACCGTACCGTCGGCACCCAGGCCGAAGAAGAGCGCCTCGAACGTACCGGGCTTTGCGAGCGAAATCTCCTCGCCCACGGGCAGCGAGCGGAAGGTCACGTCGTCCACGATGCCCACCGTAAACTGGTTCTTGGGCTCGTTGGCCCCGAGGTTGGCGAACACGGCCAGCATCTGCGCCGGCGTGGTGTCTTTGGACGAAAGGCCGTAGCGGCCGCCGATGATGAGCGGTTTGCGGTCGGCCGGAATATCCTTGCAGTTGGCAAATGCCTCGACGACATCCAGGTAGAGCGGGTCGCCGTTTGCACCCGGTTCCTTAGTACGGTCGAGCACACAGATGCGCTTCACCGTTTCGGGCAGCACCTCGCCCAGGTATTTCACCGAGAAGGGACGATAGAGGTGAACGGTCACGACGCCCACCTTCCCGCCACGGGCGTTCAGGTAGTCGACCGTCTCCCGGAGGGTTTCGGTCACCGAACCCATCGCAATCACGATGTTCTCGGCGTCCGCAGCTCCGTAATATACGAACGGCTTGTACTCGCGGCCGGTGATCTTCGAAATCTCGCGCATCGCCTCGGCGACCATGTCGGGCACGGCGTCGTAGAAGCGGTTGGCGGCCTCGCGGGTCTGGAAATAGATGTCGGGATTCTGCGCCGTACCGCGGGTCACGGGGTGCTCGGGGTTGAGCGCACGCTCGCGGAAGGCCTTGAGCGCATCGCGGTCAAGCATCGCCGTCAGGGCGGCCTCGTCGATCAGCTCGATCTTCTGGATCTCGTGCGAGGTACGGAAGCCGTCGAAGAAGTGCAGGAACGGCACGCGCGATTTGAGCGACACGATGTGCGCCACGCCCGCCAGATCCATCACCTCCTGCACCGACGAAGTCGCCAGCATGGCGAATCCCGTCTGGCGGGTGGCCATGACGTCCTGGTGGTCTCCGAAAATCGACAGCGACTGTGCGGCCAGCGCACGCGCCGAAACGTGGAACACGCCCGGCAGCAATTCGCCGGAGATCTTATACATATTGGGAATCATCAGCAGCAAACCCTGCGACGCGGTGAACGTCGACGTCAGGGCACCGCTCTGCAGCGAACCGTGTACGGCGCCTGCGGCACCGGCTTCGGACTGCATCTCGACAACTTTCACCGTTTCGCCGAAAATATTTTTGCGACCCTGTGCGGCCCACTCGTCCACGAGTTCGGCCATGGTCGACGACGGCGTGATGGGATAGATCGCCGCAACTTCCGAGAACATGTATGCAACATGTGCCGCAGCGTAGTTACCATCACAAGTGATAAATTTCTTTTCTGCCATTTTGTTGAAATTTTAGATGATATTGTGTGTTTTTCCTGGATTCGGGACAAAATGCGTTGCAAAGATAACAATTCCGGCGGAAAAATCAGTCCGATTTTCTGACAAATCATCCGGTTTTTTCACTACGCAGGATGTTATTGGAATAACAACGGGGTTGTTATTTATTTAACAACGAACTCGCGGATAATCACCGACTTGCCGAACTTATTATCCGATAGCGGATTACCCGCCACTCCCTCGCGGGCACAGTCCGGGCTGTGCGTGCACGGGGCCGGAGCGCCACCCCTGCCGGCAAGACAAATCCCGGGCCGGAAAAAGCAGCGGAATTTTTTCACAGACACATTGGCGGTTGAGAAAACAGATAATTTTTTGGCCGTCAACAAATTTTACGCGGCGAAACACTGGGAAATAAAGGCCGATAAATAGGTTGTTCGGGCGCGGCGATTGCAAATCGGGATTTTTTTCCTAATTTTGTTCCATAATTCGTTCTTTACATATCATCGTGTATAAACGATAGTATTGGGGCCCTAAAATCTGGTAAATTTTTTGTTATCCCACAATACAGATCGTACCCAGAAGGGTGCGTGCTGTGATTTGTGGGATAGAGGCTGACCAGAGCCATGGGCCACAGGTTCGGCACCACTCTTCCCGTTTTCTGCCGAAGCGTTTTCCACACGCAGCGGCAGGGTAATGGATTCCAATCCCCAAACTTCATAGTCTTCGAATCCATCTTCAAATGAGGCGTCACTAAATTTTCCTGCCGCTGCTTTTTTACTATCTTTGCATCCATGATCGAATACAAGAAGAGAACACTGGCGAACGGCCTGACGGTCGTCGTCAACCGGGATAAGGCTTCGAAACTCGCCGCAGTAAACATATTATATAAGGTCGGGGCGCGCAACGAGAACCCCGCGCGCACGGGTTTCGCCCATCTGTTCGAACACCTGATGTTCCGCGGCACGCGCGAAATCCCGAATTTCGACCTGCCCGTGCAGATGGCCTGCGGCGACAACAACGCCTTCACCAACAACGACTATACGGATTTCTACATCACACTCCCGAAGGACAACATCGAGACCGCACTGTGGCTCGAAAGCGACCGCATGGAGGGGCTGGACATCACCCCCGAAAAACTCGAGGCGGAGAAACGCGTGGTGATCGAGGAGTTCCGCCAGCGCTACCTCAACCAGCCCTACGGCGACCAGCCGATGCTGCTGCGGGCACTGGCCTACAAAGTCCACCCCTACCGCTGGGCGACCATCGGGCTCACGCCCGACCACATCGCCGGAGCGACACTCGACGACGTACAGGCCTTCTACCGCACCCACTACCACCCTTCGAACGCCATCCTGTCCGTCTCGGCCGACTTCGACGAGGAGCGCATGCTCGACCTTGCCGAAAAATGGTTCGCCCCGCTCGCCGACCGCACCGTGACTCCTCAGCCCATCCCCCGGGAACCGCAGCAGGAGGCGCCCCGCCGGGAGACGGTCGAACGCGACGTGCCCGCCACGACCCTGTCGCTGGCATTCCACATGGGCGGCCGCACCTCGCAGGATTTCTATACCGCCGACCTGGTCTCCGACCTCCTGTCGGGCGGCGACTCGTCGCGTCTCTACAAACACCTGGTGCAGGAACAGCGCCTGCTGGCCTCGGTCAACGCCTACATTTCGGGCGACGTCGACCCGGGGTTGTTCGTCTTTACGGGGCAACTGCTGCCGGATACCACTCCCGAACAGGCCGAAGCGGCTTTCCGTGCCGAAATCGAGGCATTGCAGAGCGTCCCGGCATCGGACTACGAGGTCGAGAAGGTCAAAAACAAGTTCGAGGCCAACACGCTCTTCGGCGAGCTGAACGTGATGAACAAGGCGATGAACCTGGGCTTCTACGAGATGCTGGGCGACCTGCAGCTCATCAACGGCGAGGTGGCGGCCTACCGTGCCGTCACGACCGGCGACATCCTCGCCTTCAGCCGCCGCACCTTCCGCCCCGGAAACTGTTCCACCCTTATCTACAAAGCGAAAAAATGACACAACCACCCCTCGTAATACCCTCCGACGTCGAGGTCGCACAAGCCGGGAAGAGCCTGCTGGCAAACGGCTCGACACTCTACACGCTCGCCTCGGACGACTTCGAAGTGCTGCGCGTCACCTTCGTGTTCCGCGCCGGTTCGGCCATGCAGCGGGTTCCCTTCTCGGCATCGGCCGCCGCCAACATGCTCGCCGAGGGGACGCGCGACATGACGGCGCACCAGATCGCCGAACGGCTCGATTACTACGGCTCGTACTACGACGTCAACATCGACCGCGACTATGCCTACATCAGCTTCTGCACGCTCTCCAAATTCTTCGACGAAACGCTCGCCGTAGCCGAACAGATACTCCTGCACCCCGTTTTCCCCGAGGAGGAACTGCGCACCTACTGCGCCAAGCGCAAGCAGCGGCTGGCCGTAGAACGCACGAAGGTCGACACCCAAGCCCGCGAGGCTTTCGCCCGCGCCCTTTTCGGGCCCTCGCACCCCTACGGCATCTCGGCCGACGAAGCCCAATACGATAAACTCACGCGCGGGGATGTAGCGGCGTTTTATGAAAGCCACTACACGGCGGACAACGGGTTCACGATATGCAGCGGGCGCATCGGCGACCACGAACGGCAGGCCGTCGCGGCGCTGGCGGAACGGTTGCCGCGGCGCAACCCCGAAGCCGGCATCCCGTTCCCGGCACCCGTGACGCAGCACGAAGCGCGGGTCGACCATCCGGGCGCCGTACAGTCGTCGATCCGCATCGGAAGGCTGCTTTTCCCGCGCCAGCATCCCGATTTCCTCGGCATGCAGGTCGTGGCATCCGCCCTGGGCGGTTATTTCGGTTCGCGCCTGATGCAGAACCTGCGCGAGGAGCACGGCTATACGTACGGCGTGGTGGCCGCCATGGTCAACTTCGAACGGGAGGGCTATTTCGCCGTAGCGGCACAGGTCGGGACGGAGGTCACGCAGGAGGCCCTGCGCGAGATTTACGCCGAAATCGAACGGTTGCGCGCTGAGCCAATGCCCGAGGGCGAACTTTCGCTCGTGAAGAACATTATGGTCGGTGAGATGATGCGTATCCTCGACGGGCCGTTCGGCATTGCCGACGTTACGATCGAGAACATCCTCTGCGGCCGCGACCATACCGTCATCAACGAGAACATCCGCCGCATACAGGCCATGACGCCGGCCGACGTGCAGCAACTGGCTCGGAAATACCTCTCCCGCGAAGAACTGGTGACGGTCATTGCGGGAGACCTGCGAAAATAGACGCCTGCGCATTGCGGCTGCGGAGCAATACCCCGCCCGCCGAACGGCATGAAAAAAGCACCGGGATCCCGGTGCTTTTCCATTTCCGCCTCCAGTACACACTGTCCGCCCTTCCCTGCCCGGCATCCGACGACTCGAACCCGCACCCAAACTGCGGTATCCGACGTCCACGACCCGCCGCGATTATTTCCGGTTGGCCGCGACCCAGTCGGTCAGCTGCACGAAATCGGCGACCGAGAGCTGCTCGGCACGCTGTGTAAAAAAGGGATGTTCGGCACCGCCGAAATCGCCGAATACCGCCCGCAGCGAGTTGCGGATCATCTTGCGGCGCTGGCCGAATGACGCTTTCACCACCTTCACGAACAGCGCCTCGTCGCAGCCGAGCCGCCCGACGCGGTTGCGGCGCAGGCGGATAACGGCGCTTTTGACCTTGGGCGGCGGGTTGAAAACCGTTTCGTTGACCGTAAAGAGGTATTCGATGTCGTACCACGCCTGCAACAACACGCTCAGGATGCCGTATTCCTTCGACCCCGGAGGCTCCGCGATCCGTACGGCGACCTCCTTCTGGATCATGCCGACGCATTCGGGCACCAGGTCGCGATTCTCAAGCACCTTGAAAAATATCTGCGAGGAGATGTTGTAGGGGAAATTCCCGATGATCTTCAGCCCCCGCGGAAAACGCTCGCGCAGGTTCATCTTCAGGAAATCGCCCTCGATCAGCCGCGGTGCGAACTCGGGGAAATGCGCATGCAGGTATTCGACGCTCTCCGGGTCGATTTCGGCACCGTAGGTGGTGATGTCGCCGCGCCTGAGCAGGAACTGCGTCAGCACCCCCATCCCGCAGCCGACCTCCAGCACGTCGCAGGGGACTGCACCGCCCCGTCCCGCCT
>ENA-ORTM01002959-ORTM01002959.1-human-gut-metagenome-genome-assembly--contig:-NODE-2959-length-12488-cov-3.251589_pt1 | contig 12488 bp, 21 predicted proteins | sample MGYA00241909_ERZ509182 | MGnify/ENA primary metagenome ERZ509182 (study PRJEB26280, sample SAMEA2338855) | human gut metagenome | biome: human gut; feature: human-associated habitat; material: faeces...
ATTTGCGGGTGTTAGCCTTATAGAGAATATTGATATACGACTCCGTATCCTTGTATGTAATATCGTGAAGATCGGCAACGTCGCTGAGCAGGTTTTTAACGATGAAATAGGCCTCAAGCTCTTCCTCAGTGGTGACAATGTTGGGAGTCCGTTTCTCGTTTTCGGTTGTGTCGTTGGATGCTGCATCCTCAGACTGAACCTCCGTAGGCTTTACATCCTGCTGGATGGAAACGCTTCCGCCGGAGCCGCCCAATGCGGTCTTGATTTTATCGTTCATAGTTTCGCTGATATAGTCATTAAGCGCTTTCCGGAGAACGGGGCGAAATTTTTCCAGGACATTCTGTGTTTTGGGGCCGGAGTAGCAGCCCTGCAGGAAGAAACGAATAAAATCATCCGAAGGATCGTTTAACTGCTTTGTGAAGACATCTTTGAATTCATGGACATACTTCAACTCAGATGCCGTGCTGAAGATGGAATCAATGTCAAAAACGGATTTGCAGAACTTCTTCAGCTCGGGAACCTGGTTGTCCCGAATATCCAGAATATTGATGGTGAGGAAGGGATCCTCGTCCATCTTGTTGGGGTTGTCCAGATCCGTGTAAAACCGGTAATATTGACCATTGGTCAAAATGGCAAACTTGGCGGTTGTGGTACCGAAGTAGCGGAAGAGCTGGGAGTCGTGCCGATCCAGGTTCTCTGTAATAGCCTTGCACTCCACCAGAATGACCGGCTGTCCGTCCTTCATGATGGCATAATCGACCTTTTCGCCCTTCTTGATGCCGACATCAGCGGTAAACTCCGGGACAAATTCCTGAGGATTGAAGACATCATAGCCGAGCATGGAAAAGAAAGGCATAATCAGCGCAGTCTTGGTAGCTTCCTCTGTCTGCAGGCTGTCCTTCATGGAGTCAACCCGTTTTGCAAACTGTTTCAGCTGGTCAATGAAATCCATAACACACACTCCCATCTCTATATGTTGTGTCCGAATCAGACACAGTTTTGTTTCCCGTGGACGATTCTTACAATACCCGCTCCGAGATCATTTTGCAAATTTCACTCACATCTGCCCGGCTGACAAACTCGAACTTGACTTTGCCGAGGCCGGAGAACCAGAGCTCCAATTCACTGTCCAGGTCGATGACACCGGCAGTCTCCACGGAAAAACACTGGATCTTGCTGTACGGCAGGGAAGTGTAGTCCACTTTCTTGCCGGTCAGGCCCTGGACGTTGATGGCAAAGATGCGCTTTGTCGTGAACACAACCCCGTCCCGGATGGTCTTAAACGAGGCGATGATCTCTTCACCTTTGATGAACATGGGCTGGATAGTAGCGGCAAAGGTGCTGTTGTCCACGGGTTTGAGCTTCAGGAACTCCGCGTTTTTGAAGTCAATCATAATGGTCCTCCTATGTGATTTTTCTCTCTCCTCCGGCGTGTCTGATTCGGACACGCCTTTATGTTTATCCGCACGCTGGCGGGGAGTTATATGTATAGGTCCGCAGCCAGATTGCCGTGGGTGTACCAGCAGACGGCCTTACGCATACCCGTGCCAATCCAGGAGCAAAGACTGAAATTTTACTCTTGGGATGGCGGGTTTAATGTGTAAATCATGTAAATGCTCTGCGTTGCCATTGGCCCCATCAATACCTTGTAGTGGCCTGTGCTTCCTTCGGCTTCATAAACGCCTTCGGTCATGGTATCTAGGCCCAGGGATGTGCTAAGATCCTCATAACTGTCCGGATCAGCATATTTGAGCAGGTTCCCCATGGCAAACGCACCAAGCTCTATATCGGGACCTGTCGCTAGAGCTAAATCTATCCATATTTGCACACGCAGCAAAACGCCATCTCTCTCATAAGTTGCGACATATACGCCATCACTGACAATATGACCAGTGTAATCATATTCTCCAATATCAGCGTCTGTGCCGCTGTTTTTTGAGCCCTCATCCAACTCGTTCACTTCATAGCCAGCGGATTCATATGCGTCCCATAACTGGGATAAGTAAGTATCTGCAGTCATACGTGGAGTTTCTTGGCTGGCTCCGCAGCCGGTTAATAGCAAAGCAAGTGCAGCTATGAATAATAAAGCCCGCCATCTCCCTTTCGAGAACAGGCCCATGTTTAATCATCTCCCAATAAGTCCGATTTGGATATGGCTATTTTTTATCCGCACGCTGGCCGGGGATCACAGGGTAAATTCCACCTTGACCACCTTGCCGATGACCCGGATTTTGGTCTTGGTGGCGTCGTAGATCTGAGGCTGATGCTCCGGGTTGGTGGACTGGGGCAACAGGGTGATGGTGTCACCGGTGGCGTAGAACCGCTTGACGGTGGCATCCTCGTCGCCCACCATCACCACGGCTACCTCGCCGTTTTCTACCTCATCCTGCCGCCGGACAATGAGCCGATAACCGTCATTGATGCCGAGTGCGTTCATGCTGTCTCCGTGGACGATCAGGGCGAAGTATTCGGCGCCGCTGTTGAGGTCCGTGACGGTATAGCCCTCGATATGCTGCTCCGCATAGAGGGGGAGCCCGGCGGAGATGCGGCCCAGGATGGGGATGCGATGAAAGGTTCCCAGATCAATATGCTCCGCGCCCTTTGGAAGAGCTGTGTCCGATTCGGACACGGCTCTTTTTTGCTTGGGTCCGTTGCCAGTGAGTAAATACTCTGTGGTGGTACCCAGGGCATCGGCGATTTGAGTAAGGTACTTACTGTAAGATGCTGATTTTCTGCGGAACCAGTTACTGACGGTGTCTTCTTTTATTCCAACGGCGGCTGCAAGCGCTTGCTGGTTCATTTTCAAGTCCTTACAGAGTTCTTTAATACGGTCAACGGTATCCATTGGAATCATCTCCTTATCCGCAAAAAATACGGAATTAAATTTGTAACACATACACAAAATCCGCTATAAATACGGATTTTGTATTGACATCCGCAAAAACTGCGGATATAGTTATAACCACAAGGAAACAAACCAACAGGAAAGGAGTTCACCATGATACAAATAGTTACCAGCGTGGTTATATCGCTTTTATTGACAACCATTCTCCTACGTGCCCATGAAATCAAAATGCAAGAGAGATTCTTGGATATTTACGAAAAGTTACTCCGTATCTGCAGAATTATTGGAGAGGCAGACCTTGGCAAAAACTCGCCCGAAAGCGGTCATGATAGCTGCTGATGGGAGTAATGCCACTTCGTTTTCGTTAGAATCAGGAGCGGAATCCATGTGCTCTTTAAAAGCTATCACAAGGGGACTATTTTCAAAATCCTTATAACGCTCTTTGTTTAGGCAGTGATCGTCTGCAATTAAAATTAATCCCAACCGATTTAAGCTTTCAAAACTTACTGTTATGTCGACCTCGGATGAGTGGTCTTCAGATGCATGAACGAGGTGTTGATAGAGTATGCGCCCATGTGTAGAGGCGCGGAACATGGGGATGCCTGACCAAAGTTCAGAAGATTTTTTTTGCCAGCGGATATTACATATAGCTACAGTCTTTTGTTTGTATATAAACTCAAGCGCTTGGGCATCCAAGGGGCTCATTTGTTTGATAATTTCCACGTACGACGGATGAACATCATTTTTTTCATCCACATGTATGGCTTTCGCAAGGAGTTTTGCGTACATCTTCTTTAATTCATCACAGTCCATGGAGTAGGAGAATGCCTGCATGGCAGGGACTGCGACATAGGGATCGGGCTCGGTCAACTTCTCCTGAGGAACATTTTTCAGTTCCTCGCTTACCAAACGGGACATTTCATCCATTCGGGCTTCTCCCTGTATAAGCCATTTCTGGAAAGGAGAAAGCAAGAGGTTAACTGCCCTGAAAGGGAAGGAAATTGTCTGCCCAACTGCTGCTGCGGCAGGATGCAATAAATCATTGTAGGCTTCTTTGATAGGTAATTGATCAGCAATTTCACCGAGGTTAGAAGATTCTCCCATATTTTTATACTCCTTTTATCCTACTCAAAGAAAAATTGGTGACAAATGAAATGATTCTTCAGAGGGAGTCCTGGATAACCATCCTTGGATCAATGGGATTGACCACCCTAACACACGTATTGCTAGATTGGTTGTTGTCGCCACAAGAATCGGTATCCACGCGTTTTTCAACCATAACTCCTGACGATGCGATTTTTCTGTGAGTTCATAATCCAGCAGAGCCTTTCGTCCAAAAACCGTGAAACTAAACTGCAAGGAAAGTATACCACCCAGGAACATCTGTTTCAAGTAAATTCCAAAAGGAGGTGAAAATATGGAAAGTCCTGTAATGAATATCCGCCAATTGCGGGAAGCCAAAAAAATGACTCAGGAGGAGCTGGCGAACCGGCTGGGCGTAAAGCCGCCGGCGGTATCTAAGTGGGAGCGTGGTCTTGCTTATCCAAGAATGGATAACGTGGCTAGAATGGCACAGATTTTTGATACCACTATGGACGTTGTAATGGGCCTCAAGCCTGTCAGTGCATAGGACAAGATCCGTGATCCATAGGCTGAAAGGAAGGAGATGGTCTGATGGACGACATCATCATTGAGGATGGCAAGCAGTATCGTGTCACCCATTACAGCGTGGACTTCGGTCCCAAAAACGGCGTTGCTCATGTGACGGTATATGACCCCTGTATCAGCGAGGAATCCCAGAAGAAGCGTCGGGAGGCCATCGTGCGGAAGTGTCAGGAGCTGCAGCGGCGGGGAATGTGACCGCTTGTGCCGGGAGAGGGGGCCCGGCGAAATCACAAGGGACAAGCAATCCCCTCAAATGTACATTAACACAAAGGAGGCTGATGACCATGCCGGGAAATGGCTCGGAGATCTATCAGACCTGCCGGGAGCAGGCTGGTTATACCCAGGAGCGGGCGGCGGAGGGCCTTAACTGCTCGGTGCGGCAGCTGGCCCGGTACGAGGCCGGGGAGGCCCCGGTGCCGGATGACATTGCCTATCAGATGGTCGTGCTGTACGACAGCCAGCTTTTGGCCGTGCAGCATCTACGGCTGGTGAGCCACGTGGCCGCAAAGATCCTGCCGCCGGTGACGGTGCTGGATCTGCCCAGGGCAGCCATTCGCATTATCAACCTGGTGCGTAAGTTTGCGGAGCGACACCGGGAGCGAGAACTTTTGGACATCGCGGAGGACGGGGTGATTTCCCCGGAAGAGCGGCCGCTGTTCGACCAGATCATGGCGGAGCTGCAGGAGCTGGTGCGGGCGATCATGGAGCTGGGATTGAGCGAAGACATCTCAGCAGAGCAAAGACCGCAGAAAAAAGCGCGGCGTGTCGCAGGCATAAAAAAAGAACGCCCCAAGGCTGGCACCTCAGGGCGCTCGGTTCAGGGACTTGCATCCGAGAACAATCGCAAAATTATGATAACACGTTTTGCTCGGAAATGCAAGGCCCATACGACTGTCGGGGAGGGGGTGACCTCTCTATGACAGGCTGGGAGTTTTTCTTCGTGGTGCTGGGCGTCTGCTCGGCCACCAGCGGGCTTTTCCGGGTGATTGATCGGATCGAGGGACGGTGATTTCATGAGCGACAGCGTGGTTAGGTCTGGCAGGCGGGAGAGCTTTACAGTTCTGTATAACTCTATGATTACGGACAAGCGACTGAGCCTCAAGGCCAAAGGCCTTTTTGCGGTGATGATGTCCCGTCCGGAGGGCTGGGAGTTCAGCGTCAGCGGGCTCGCAGCATTTACAGGGGTAGGGAAGGACTCCATCCGCAATACGCTTGCCGAGCTGGAGAAAGTGGGCTACTTGGTTCGGGAGCAGGCCCACCAGGAGAACGGGACGTTCGGCGGGAATATCTACATTTTGCAGGACATGGCACCACCGTCGTCCGGAAAACCCGACAACGGTGAAATACCGTTGTCGGGAAATACCGATGACGGGGAAAACCGTCAACGGGAAACACCGTCGTCGGGAAACCCGACACAAAGAAATAAAGACTTAAAGAATAATATACCCCCTAAAGCCCCCCAAGGGGGGCAGCGCAGGAAGCGGGAACTCAAGGAGACTGCTGACTGGAAGCCGGAGAGGTTTGAGGCGTTCTGGACCTACTACCGTACCAACGTCCGGGGCGAGGACCGGCAGGGTGCTATCCGAGCCTGGGACAAGCTCAAGCCGGATGACACTCTGATTGCCCGGATCGGCCGGGCGCTGGAAAAGCAGGTGGCCTCTGAGAGCTGGCAGGCCGGGTACGGGAAGCCCTACGCCGGTACATACCTGAACAACGCCCGCTGGAAGGACGTGGAGGGGCTTCCTGCGCCGTCTGCTTCGGAGCCGGAGAGGAGGTCCTACGGATGGCAATGAGCCATGAGGACAAGCTGGATCACCAGCTGGACGCCGAGCAGGCTGTGATCGGATCTCTCCTCATTGACGAGCGTATCGTCCAAGAAGTGCTGTCCACTGTGGACGTCCGGGATTTTCTGAACCCCACTAACCGCTTGATCTTCCAAGCTGCCAGAAAGCTGTTCCGGGACGGGAAAACTGTGGATCGTTTCTCCATCAGGGACCAGGTGGGCAGCCAGTACAGTGACTACATGGTCCAGCTGATGGACATCACGCCCACCAGCGCCAACTGGCGGGAATACGCCGCTATGATGCATTCCCAGGCCACGCTGCAGCGGGTCCGGGAGCTGGCGGACAAGCTGGCCATTGCCGTGACGCTGGAGGATTGCCGCCCTCTGAGTGCGGACCTGGGGCAGCTGCTCTCCGATGGCCGCAAAACCGACGCCTGGACCATGCGGGAGATGCTGGACGACTTTTTTGCCGCCCAGGACCCGGACGCGCCAGCGCCGGAGTATGTGTCCTTTGGTCTGCCGGACGTGGACGAAGGGGCCTTTGCGGAGCTGGGAGATGTGGTGATGCTCGGCGGGTACCCGTCAGACGGCAAGACGGCCCTGGCCCTCATGATGGCCTATCACATGGCGGCCAAGTACAAGGTGGGATTTTTCAGCCTGGAGACCGGCAAGCGCAAGGTCCGGGACCGCATGGTGAGCCATGTGGCGCAGATCAGTGCCCGGGACATCAAGCTGCGGAGCCTCTCAGAAGAGGACTGGGCCGCGCTGGCCGCCAAATCCGCCGATATGGCGAAGCGGGATCTCACGGTGCTGCAGGCCTCCGGAATGACGGCCACGGAGATCCAGGCCATTAGCCAGGCCTATGGCTTCCAGGTGATTTTCATCGACTACGTGCAGCTGGTGACGCCGGAGTCTGACCGACGGGCCAACCGGCAGGAGCAGATGGCGGGCATCTCCATGGCGCTGCACACCTTTGCTCAGAGTTCCGGCACCCTGGTGGTGGAGCTGGCACAGCTGAGCCGGCAGGACCGGTCCGGCGGCTGGCGGGAGCCGGATATGCACGACCTGAAGGAGTCCGGCCAGTTTGAGCAGGACGCGGATATGATCTTCCTGCTGTTCCGGCCCAATCCCAAGGACGATGAGCTGGATCAGGAGAAAAACCGGATCCTCAAGATTGCCAAAAACAAGGAGTACAAGCGGGGCCGGTGGCCGCTGTACTTTGACGCGGACCGGCAGACGTTTTCTGTGATTGCGGATGCGTCAGGCCGCAGTGTGATGCGCCAGCTGGTGGATGCCGGCAAGAAAGCAAAGGCAAAGAATCGGGCAGAGGCGCCGGGGCAGCAGCGGATCGGTGAGATCGTGGAGCTGCCGCCGGCTGAGGCCAAGGACCTGCCGTTTTAAGGAGCAATGCTATGCAGATTGGAGATACGTTGACCCGGGCGCCTACGTTTTATGGCACCAAAGACATGCTGGACGCCAGCCCGCGGCCTTGCCGGGTGGTGTACATCCATCCGGAGCTGCGGTTTTACGTGGCGGAGTTCCGCTCCACGGTCACCGGCGAGACCTGGCGGGAGACGTTTTATTTTCCGAACCGGCCGGAGCTGATTGAGCGCTCTGGATGGGGACCCCGCCTGCCGGGGGCCAGAGGATGAAAGGACAAGGACTATGAGGACAATCGCAATTATGAACAACAAGGGCGGCGTCGGAAAGACCGTCACCGCCATCAACTTGGCGGACATCCTGGTGAACCGCTACAAAAAACGGGTGGTCCTGGCGGACTGTGACGGGCAGATGAATCTGACCCGGTTTTACCGGCCGACGTTCGACCCCGTCAACAGCTGCACCATGGCGGATCTGCTGATGGGGCAGGGCGAAATGGTGTGGAGTGACAACCTGGAGCACATTTCCCCGGGACTGGATCTGGTTCCTGGGTCTCCGGAACTGTATGCGCTGGATCTCAAGGCCATCCAAGATGGCGTCAGTGCCCCGGAGCGGATACGGGATTTCGTCGCATGCGCGGCGGAGGGTCAGGAGACGGACTTCTTTATCCTGGACTGCCCGACTGGCTTTACGCTTTCCAGCGTGGGGGCGTTGATGGCAGCCGATGAGGTGGTGATCCCCATGGTGCTGGACGGGTTTTCCTTTGAGGGCGTCTATGATATGCACCGCCAGATCCAGAACCTGCAGCGGGCAAATATCAAGGTCCGGATCGCCGGTGTTCTGATTACGCGGCGGACCAAGTCAGACGCGACTGCACAAGCGGAGTCCCTGATCCGCGCCTCAGGGCTCCCTGTGTTTCAGCAGGTGATCCGCCGGTCTCCGAAAGTCACTGAGAGTACATTTGACCGGCGGGCCACCGTCCAGTACAGCCCCGGCAGCGCCGCCAGCCAGGACTACCGGAAGTGGGTCAAGGAGTATTTGGGAGGTGCTTTGGATGGGCAGTAAGTTTGATATTTCCGCGTTTGCAAGTACGTTTGCACCGGTGTCCGATTCGGACACATCCGGTAAGGAGCGAATCGAGTACATTGATCTTGAGCTGCTGGATGGTGATGAGGCTAACTTTTACAGCATCAAAGGGATAAACACTTTGGCAGCCAACATCGAATTGTGTGGGCTGCAGCAGCCTCTCCGGGTGCGTCCGGTGGAGAATGGCCGCTACAAAGTGGTCTCCGGGCATCGGAGACGTGCGGCATTGCAGTCATTGGCTGCAGAGGATCCGGACAAGTGGCGGCAAGCAGCTTGTATTGTGGAGCGGGGCGACGAGTCACCGGCCATGAGCGAGCTGCGGCTGATAATGGCCAACAGTGACACCCGGCAGCTGACATCTGCGGAGATCTCTCAGCAGGCAGAGCGGGTGGAGATGCTTCTCTACCAGCTGAAGGAAGAAGGCGTAGAGTTCCCCGGGCGGATGCGGGATCAGGTGGCGGCTGCCTGCAAGGTTTCAGCTACGAAACTTGGGGTCCTGAAAGTCATCCGGGAGAAGCTGATCCCGGCATATCTGGACCTGTTCAACGCGGACAAGCTGCCGGAGGCGTCAGCCTATGCCCTGGCGAGGATGCCGGAAGCGCTCCAGCTTGAAATTTTTGCCGCCTGCAAGGAGAAGGTCAACAGCTGCGCCCTGAATGAATACCTCAAGACGGCCCAGAAGGGCTTACCAAATCCGCCGGCGCCCCTGCTCTGCCCGGACAATCAGAAGCCTTGCACCCACACAGCTGCGTTTTTGCGGCACGACTGTAATAATAACTGGGATCAGTGCTATGGTGCAACCTGCTGCATGGCGTGCGACAGGGCCATGCGGGACTGGTCACCGTGTGCATCGGCCTGCTCCAAGGCCAAGGCGGCAAAGTCGGCCAAGCTGGCCAAAAAGAAGCAGCAAGAGGAAAAACGAAAGGAAAAAGAGACGGAAAAAAATCAGATCGCGTCCGAGCCTGTGTCTGAATTTTGGAAGCGTCTGCAGTCTGCGGCTGACGGACACCTCTCCAACCGCGATCTCAATAAGCTGACCAACGGGGCCAGCTACTATCACGTAGACATCAGGCACATGTTGGATGGAACGTTTAAAGCAACAGATTACAGTGATGGAAGCTGCACGTATCCGCGGGTGGATCGTTTCCGGCAGTTTTGTCTGGACAACCACGTCAGTGCGGACACGCTGCTGAATCTCCCGGCTGCCCCTCTTGCCCAATGGCAGCCACTGGATGAGGACCACTGGCCGGCGGATCAGCAGCTGGTGATTCTGCGCTGGGACAATGCCTTGGGCGAATGGTGCTATGGCACCGCCCGCTGTGTGGGCTGTTACAGCGATCTTTACCCGTTCGTGGATACGGATGTGGGCTGCGAGCTGGAGGAACCGTCCCATGGCGAATACGACGTCGGTTACTGGTGGATGCCATTGCCGCTGACGGGAAAGGAGAATCAGCATGAATCAGACAAGGTTTGATGTGAAGAGGAACTTCTTGTCCCGCACATTTTCGCGGTGCCTCGCGGAGATGTGCCCCGGCGTGGTTCGCCTGGAGTACCATCTTCACGACAACGGGGACGAGATCTCCATTATCCGCTGCTCTGACGGTTCCACCCGCCGGGTAGATGTTACGGGCCTGAATCTCCAACAGTCCGTTGAGATTATTCTGGAGACGCTCAACGGGGAGGTGGCGTGATGCGATATACCGGGAAGCGCCGCCGGCGCTGGGGATTCTGGCTGGCGGTCGGCGTCTGGGCGCTGCTGGCTGTATGGATCCTGACGGCATGGGCCCGGGGGTAGCACATGAGTAAACCAATGCCGCCGTGCCGTGGGTGCCGCAGGAGATCTCCCGGATGCCATGATGCAGATGCCTGCCCGGCATGGGGCACCTACCAGCAAAATCTGGCCGCCTGGCACGCAATGTACCGGGCGGCCACGATCCCGCAGGCTGAGCTGAACGATTACGAGAAAAAGCGTCGCGCGGTAGCGAAAAACCGAATGAGGTGGAGGGATTGATTTGAAAGAGGGGAATAAAGATGCTGAATAGAATCGTTATCATGGGTCGGCTGGTCAGAGATCCGGAACTGCGCCGCACTGGAAACGGCACCGCCGTGGCTGCGCTGAAGCAGCCGGAGAAGTGGCGTTGAACATGGAGAATAGCCGAATCAATCTCCTGTCGCCCAATGATCTTGTACAGCTGCAGCGGGCCATGGCGTCCGGGCGGGAGATCTCCCTGACCCGGACGCTGAGCGATTTCACAATTACCGCCAGCACCACAAGGGCTGTGCCGGTGTGGGAGTGCGACATGCTGGTGCGTTTGGAGCAGACCTGCGGCAATGTTTATAGCAGCCAATACTTTCGCAGCATAGAGGAGATGAAAAGCTACTTATGATGCAAAGAAAAACCGGAGGCTCAAGCCTCCGGCGTTTCCTGCAGATATGCGTCTACCCACTGGTTGACAAGGGCGTGGATGGATGTGCCGTCGTTTTGTGCCCGCTGCTTCAGGGCTTCATACTTCTCCGGCGACAGCCAGACCCGCAGCTGCTTTTGCGTTGCAAGATATTTTTTCTGCGTGGCGTATTTGTCCGCTTGCTTTTCCGGCATGAGATCACCTCTTTTTTAGGGAAATGATGATGGAGACGATGGACAGGGTAATGCTGATTCCGAGCAGTATATAGATCGCCATTTTGTTTGACACTGAGCCTTGTATCTGCTATCCTTAGAGGGAGGGGATTGCTCCCCTCGCCTCGTCAGCTTGTGAGCGCTTCATACAGAAGTATGAGGGCAACCACAAGATTGAGGATTGCGGTAACAAGATTAAGCTTGGTTTCGACGCTGGCTTTCTTGTTGCCGCTTTTTTTGTTTTTGCTCAATGTCCTAACCTCCTTTCCATGGTTATAGTATAGCATAGTGCACTATATAAGTCAATAGAAAAGTGAGAAAAAATCTGAATGGAGGGAGAAATACGGGACAATTATGGTATTGCACGCGCCAGCGGGCGGGTCCGCTGATCAAGGAGTGCCGATCACTGAGGCCTCCGCTTGGCCCATCTGGGACCCGGCAGGATGTAGCGGACAAGAGGCAGATCCGCAAGGGGCCCCACAGCGCTGTGACGCGGACCCAGGTGGACCGGTTGGAGCTGCGCCTGGCCATGTTTGGCTATGAAGGCAGCCATTACACGCTCACCTATGACTGGGAGCACCTGCCAAAGGACTGGGATGCGGTTCGCAGGTATTTCCGGGCATTCCGGGCCAGAGCGCAGAGATGGAGGAAGGGCGCGGATTATGACTGGGCAGGCTGTATTGAAGGACGCCACGGGGACCATCGCTACCACATCCACCTGGTCCTCCGGGATAGTCAGTTCTCGCCGGCCGAGGTCCGGTATCTCTGGCGGGGCGGGGAAGTGGATGATGAGCCCGTGCTCCGGGCCGAAGGCGGTTATCGGAGATTGGCGGAGTATTTCAACAAGGAGCGGCCGGACGGATTCAAGATCCCGCTGGGGAAGCACCCGTGGAGCTGCAACCGTCCGCTCTCTCAGAGCATTCCGCCTCCGCTGGAGTGGGACGATGAGAGCAACGTCATCGAGATCCCGGACAATGTGCTCTGGGCACGCCGGGGGCAAACGGTAAATGACTTCGGGGCCTACTACTACGCCAGCTATATTCTGCCTAAGAAATAAGGGCTTTTATTTTAGAAGATGTCGCGCGCAGGCGCGCGCACGCGTCAATCTTGAA
>ENA-ORTM01002966-ORTM01002966.1-human-gut-metagenome-genome-assembly--contig:-NODE-2966-length-12462-cov-6.228984_pt1 | contig 12462 bp, 8 predicted proteins | sample MGYA00241909_ERZ509182 | MGnify/ENA primary metagenome ERZ509182 (study PRJEB26280, sample SAMEA2338855) | human gut metagenome | biome: human gut; feature: human-associated habitat; material: faeces...
ATTTAAACAAATTATTAATCAGAATTCTGTTGCATTTGCAAGTTGAATTCAGCATATGAAAGATAAGCTAGTAACAAAAAACTATATAGAAATTCTCGCAGCCAACTTTCTGCTCTACTTTGGTTTCTATTTACTAATGCCGGTACTGCCGTTCTATTTAGCCGAGATATTTAACAGCGAAAAAGGAACCATTGGTATTATCCTTTCATGTTACACAATAGCTGCCTTATGTATCCGTCCGTTTTCGGGCTATCTGCTGGATACTTTTGCCAGAAAACCGCTTTATTTATTAGCTTATTTTCTTTTTACGGCTGCCTTCGGCGGATATCTGTTGGCGGGCACCCTCACTTTATTCACACTTATCCGCATCTTCCACGGTTTAGCCTTCGGAACGGTCACGGTAGCAGGAAACACGGTAGTCATCGACATCATGCCCAGTTCACGGCGTGGAGAGGGACTGGGATATTATGGAATGATGAACAACACGGCAATGAGCATCGGCCCGATGGTAGGACTATTTCTACATAATGCATACTCTTTTGAAGTGATATTTTGGTGTGCACTGGTCAGTTGCGCTTTGGGACTGGTCATGGCGTCACTGGTGAAAACACCAGCTAAAGAACCTGTTAAAAGAGAACCGATATCGCTCGACCGATTCATTTTATTGAAAGGCATTCCTGCCGGAATCTGCCTGTTACTACTGTCCGTACCCTACGGAATGACCTCCAACTATATTGCCATGTATTCGCAACAAATAGGAATTACGGCTGAAACAGGTTTCTTTTTCACATTTATGGCTTTTGGAATGGCTACCAGCCGACTATTCAGCGGACGATTGGTTGACCGTGGCAAGATAACACAAGTTATCGAAGCCGGACTTTATTTGGTTTGTTTCTGCTTTTTCGGGCTGAGTGCCTGTGGGTGGTTAATCGACTTCAGCCTACAGTGGACTACCTATTTCTTCTTTTTCATAGCTTTATTACTGGGTATCGGTTTTGGAACCATGTTTCCGGCATTCAATACATTGTTTGTCAATCTGGCTCCCAACAGCCAACGAGGTACAGCTACCAGCACTTACCTTACTTCATGGGATGTAGGTATAGGAGTGGGTATGCTGGCAGGCGGATATATCGCACAAATAGCCACTTTCAAAATAGCTTATTTATTCGGAGCAGTATTAACGGTTATTTCTTTATTCTACTTTCGGACAAAAGTAGCTCCACACTTTCATCAGCATAAGCTACGTTAGTCCTTGTACGTCAGCACCATAATATGAGAAAGACGGTCCTCAGAAATTGACAGTTGGGTAGACAGAATAAATGAATGAAATAAAGTAGCATTCTCTAAAATAAACGGCGGCAGATAAGGACGAAAACGCTCAGGATTTTCAGAAACCTTATGCATATCGGCCACTAACATGAAAGAAGCGTCACGAGAAAGATTCGCCACACACTCGTCAAACAGTGTCCGACCACTACCGTCGTTTTCTTCTATTGCTTCATCCATATACCCGTTCATCGAATCTTTATTGCCCGAAATAACAACGCTGTCTTCCTTGACATCGGGCACTGACTGCATTTTTGCCACAAATTCGGAAGTACAGCTGCAAGTATCAGGCATAAAAGTATCCCCTGTAAGATATACCACATCACTATTCATATGAAAATCAAACTCACTCCAGCAACGATTATTATTCTGCAGGAAAGGCATCGAAGTCGTACGACCATATAATGTGAGGAAATTATGAGACTTCTTTTTCTCAAATACCTTCGAGAATACCTCATCATCACTCAATGCCGTTTCGTCCTCCTTGGCATCTATAACTTCTTCTATTAACCGCTTCTGATAACTCGCGACAAAGAAACCTGACCCACTATAAACAGCCAAAAATTCATTATTATTCAAAGGATAAATATAAATATTCTTTCCTCTATATTTTTCTTTCTTCGGCTGAAACTCACCCGGAGCACGCTCTTGCAGCATATCGGCAAGTAACTTTTCGTCTCCTGCACCCATGCGGAAATATACAACCTGATCACGCGGAGACCCCGGAGCATGAAAACTTACCAATAAACGGCTCATCCGACTGCTCAGGCCATGTGCTTTCTGAGTGGCATACTCATTCAATCCCCCAAGAATAAAATTGAATAAACCGGGAAACTGAAAATCTCCCAGTTCATTGCTATAATTAAGTTGTGGAAAATCATTTAAAAAATAATTGATATTATCGCTTTCCAAAACACCAATACTGTTTGAAGGTACCAAGGAGAAGAGATTGAACTCCCGACCTCTATCGGTCATGCTCAATCGTGTAAATCCATAAAAACCAACTGCTATACAGAACAATACAACAGAAAGCACTACACCTAATTTTGCAACTGTCCGCAATCTCATACCTTACCTATATTTATATTTTTTTTGCAAATATAGCAAATTATTTAAGGAAACAAAAGAAACTCTCAAAAAAATGCCTGCGATTAACAATCTAGTCAGACACATTGGCAACCGGAAACTCTATGGCTCCCCAACCTATCATTGCATTAAACAATCTTACCGCCGAAAAAGATGACAGTTCTTCCTTTTTTATTTCTTTTTCTTTCAATACGCCTTTATCCAGCAATTCCGCCCGCTTGGTTCCCTTTAGCAAAGGGTGCAAGGGAGTATACCAGTCACTCCCGTCATATAAAGCAATATTAGCAATTGAAGTATCTGTCAATAACCCATTCTTCACTATTAATATATCATCCTTATCCTGACGAATCTGAAACAAACTATTCAACTTTCTTCTGTCTGTGCTCTTGAAAGAATAGTCTATAGTATCCGAACACACCATACGCAAAGACCGGACAGGTCGCATCTCATAAAGAGAATAAGATACCTCCGTTATGCCTTCTTCCGTATATACCACCCTGCATTTCACACCATTCATATCAGCAGACAAGTGCAGATAATCTTCCAACTGCAAGGGTGCGCATTCCGGCCGGAAATACCTACGGACCTCATTTAACCGCCGATTATGATAAAACAGATTGCAGGCATTTCCTTTCTCTATCCGTATGGTTTCAATAAATTGGTACATATATTTTCTGTTTCATTTCATTGTATTCACTCTCCAAAACACTTTTGCCGGTAATGCCCCCACCCGCTTTAAAATAAAGATGTCCGTTCTCCTGTTCTATGAAACGTATCATCACGGCACTATCCAAATTCCGTCCATCGAAATATCCCATTACCCCGGTATAAAAGCCCCGTTCATAGTTTTCGGCCTCAGCAATAATTTCCATTGTTTTCGGCTTTGGAGCGCCGGTTATGGAGCCGGCAGGCAAGAGCCTGAAAAGAATATCTCCGATATGTGACAAATAATCTTCAGGCAACACCCCGCAAATTTCAGAACTTGTCTGAAGTATCGGTCCCTTATTAGTTTCAAGACAATCACAATAACGGTAACGGGTAACGGTCACCTGTTCCGATACCATACTCAAATCATTCCGAATTAAATCTACAATAGTGGCATGCTCGGCCGCTTCCTTCCTGTCATCCATCAAAAGCCGACATGCATCAGGCAGTGAAGCATCGATTGTACCCTTCATGGGAAACGACTTTATCTTTCCTTCTTCGATGCGGACAAAGATTTCGGGTGAGAAACAAACCAACGTATCTTTCAGCCATAACTTGTACTTTGCCTCGGAATACCGAAAAACAGCTTCAAGCGTCAAGTTAGTCTTAACCGGAACTTGACAAGTCAGATTAGTAAGATAACTATTACCTGCCAATATATTATTCTTCACCACATCAAAAGCAATGCGATACTCTTCCAAAGCCGGTGGAGCAGTCTCCCATATTAACATTCCGCCATATTCTTCGCACCTCTTTTCTACATTGGTTATCCCATTAAAACTATACTGACAAAAACTTGAATCAATCTCACTGATTTCCTCCACATAGGAATGTTCTTGTTTATAGTCTATGATAAAAAGAAACGGCCTACCCTTGCCGGCCAAGTCATTCATCCGTTCAATACTTTCCTTTCGGCTATATAACTGCATTGCAATTTATTTATTTCGAAATTCTAAAGGGAGATGATAATTTTATTTCCAGACCTCCCAATCCCTTCTCTACATAATAAATACCCGGAAGAACCGCTTTAAAAAACAATCCTTCGATATCAAAATTTTCTGATTGATAAACAGCCATCCAATATCCTTCTCCACATACAGGAGAAGAAATAACTTGAGCAACCTTATCATTTTTAATAACTCTAATCATCTTTGGATCAAACTCTTCCACCTCCTTCTTTGTAGCGGCAGGAAGAACAATATATTGATAGGAAGCACCCGACGGTTTCACACCATGACGCAAATGCAATGCCGCCACTTCTCCATGAAGAGTAGCAGGCGTATACATTCCCATAAAATCGCTCCAACGTCCCTCGCGTTCTTCCGATTGTGCCACACATGTATCCCCGTCCAAAACAATATAACCGACAGCATCATGAAAAAAGCGCAAATCTTTTTGCCGGAACGCTTCTGCTCCTGTAATTGCACTCCATTTCTTCTTATTCCAAACATAAAGTTCTCCACTCTTTGAACGCTGATCTATGGAAGTTGTTACACACAAAGTTGTATCTGAATGAATATCGGCCCCCAAACAGAAAACAAATTTATCGGCAAATAACCATACTTTATGCGCTTCCAGTCCGTCACGATTCAACTCCATGGCTGTCATTCCAATTTTTCCATTACTCAAGCCACCCACTAAATCACTGTTATTCCCGGACCTTGTCACATTGACATTAGGTATCGGTGCAATATCCTCATACGAAGTGACACCCGGTATCTTCCGCCAGTCCCAAAAAGGAAATACTTCCAGATATTCATCTCCCCGAACATAATAATAAGTTGCTCCGTCTCCCAAGTAATATCCTTTCAGATTATCCTCATTTACCAACTCCGTACCAATCACCCTGCGAGAAGCCATTTTAACCGAAGACATCCAATCTTTGCTACGATGAACCGTGTAATCGGAATCATCAAAATGTTTATGACCTATCAACGTATTACCATGCGCAGGAAAACCTGCCAATCCCATATCTTCAGCAGCAAATGCCAAACTATATGCCTTATGTATCTGAGCATTATGAAAGAATTGCCGTCCCAACGAGCTGACATCCATATATCTGTTCCATATCACCCATCTATAACCTTTGTCAATCAACGAAACCAATATTTCCCTCTGCTGTCCGGTGAACTCGTAATCGGTATCTTTGAACAGCTGAAAGAAGAAACTCATTCCCGTGACAAAAGACAATCCGTAATTTCCGAATTGTTGCTGCGGACCATGCTGATGAAAGCTCCAATCATCTTTAATCCCTTCCTTTCTACCCAATACAATTTCCGAGGCAATAGCATCTCGCGCAGCCTTCACTAAATCTGCATCATTTTGCAAAAGAGCCCGAATCAAGACATTTCCGGCCAACCATACCTTATTTTGTCCCGTCATCCCGAACTTAGCATTCTCCATTACCGCTACAGCAGCCCGGTGCTCCCGGTCTGTCAACTGTTCTTCCAATAAAATAAAAGCAGCTCCCAGTGTTTTAGGAATACCAATCTGATTATACCACCAGTTCAGACAACGAGGCTTGGTATCAAACCAATATTTCAAAGCTAAATGAATTGCCTCTTTTACCTTTTCCGAATGATAATACTCTGTAGTTTTTGAATAATACAGTTTCGACAGTTCCAATATTCGTTCCGCATGGAGTTTAGGTTCCCAGCCTGAACGCTTAGTATCTGCATAATCAATGTCAGTCCACGAACCGTCTGCCGACATCAATGACAGATAACCATCTATTTTTTTCAAATCAAAAGGATAAAGTTGGTGCAACTCCACTACCGCCTGATCAGACATCTCCTTTTCCGGTTTTATCTTTATCAAATCCGAAAGCAATGAATCCTGCTCTATGGATGACGGTATTAACATCTGCCTGTAGTTATCTTTTATTTGTTTTAATTCTCCGACTCCGGCAGCTTTCCCCATCAAGACATGGAATATCAAACTACAGATTAAGGTCAACTTCAAAATATTGCTCATTGTTTTATTGCTATTATGCGTTTAACGAACAAAATTAATGTATTTTTTCGATTCAACGATAAATTAAAATCTAAAATAAAGCCAATCCACGGTTGATGAAAGATATATGGAAATTGAGTGCTATTATAAAAGGCTGTAGTGTACCTTTCGAAAAGACTTTGAAGTTTTCTGAAAACTCTTCCAACTTTTTCAAAAAGGTCTTGAAGTTTTTTACAAAGACTATGGTCTTTTTGGGAAAGCTCTTGGTCTTTAAAAAAAATGTCCTTGTCTTTTTGGAGGTACATGCGAACGTACATGTAAAACATGCTCCCTGACGGGGTAGATTTTGTGTGAAATGAACATTATCGGTCTCCTTTCACACCGAAACATTGATAAACAAAAGGATTCAATACATGCAATGCGTGAAAGCAACTTTTATCAACTTTCTTTTGAAGCCGAAACAACTTTTCGGATTGCCCCAAGTTTTCAAACTGAACCGCCCCCCAGAGCCCTTTTCAAACTGAGCCCCTACTACAATAAAAAAGAGGAAATTCTTATCGAACTTCCTCTTCTATCGGGGTGGCAGATGGGACTCGAACCCACGACATTCAGAACCACAATCTGACGCTCTAACCAACTGAACTACAGCCACCGTATTGGCTTTCCTTTCAAAAGCGATGCAAAGGTAAGGCTTTTTTTTATATCTGCAAACTTTTTGCCGAAAAATTATTCAAAAAAATATTCTTTTATTCCTCTATTGTATGTATCAAACAATATTCTAGCTCTCATAAGAAAACGTTTCATCGCACTAACCTCCTCATTTTTAATCGGTTTATCAAGGAAAGAAGCCGGATAAAGCTCAAATCCTTTTTTTCCACTTAAATTGGGACGTGAAGTCCAAACTAGAGAATATTCACAGTTAATCAAACGAGTTATTCTAAAAATACGCTGCAATTCCAATTTCACCATAGCTCCCCCATCCGTATCTTCTTTCGACATGTTTGATATAAAATTACCCAATGAATACACAACGACATGTTTGGCAGGAGTATGCTTATCTTGTATGACCTCCATGGGTTGAAGTACATGGGGATGAGAACCTATCACATGATCTACCCCCTGAGTTATCATCCAATCTGCCAAGTCCCGTTCCGAACGCTCAGGCAACGAACGATATTCTATCCCCCAATGCATACACGCTATAATGACATCGGGCATCATGCGGCGCGCCTTAAGAATATCTTTCTTAATTTGTTCCCGGTCAATGTAGTTCACCACATTGGGCGGAGTGACTTCAATGCCGTTTGTTCCATAAGTATAATTGAGCAGAACAATACGAAAATGATTCTTTTCTATCAACAAGGGATAGCCCTCATCCCGTTTGCCCTTATTTACATAAGTGCCCGCATGTGGAATATGCAAGGAGTCCAGCATCAGAATGGTGCGTTCCAATCCTTTTTTCCTTCGGTCAAGACAATGATTATTCGCTGTAAGCAACACATCAAAACCGGCCTCTTTAACAGCATACAAATATTCATCGGGAGCACTAAACGCCGGATAACCGCTATAGGGCTTGCCACCCAATGTCACTTCCAGATTGGCAACAGCCAAGTCTGCCGCACTTATCTCATCTTTTACATGCTTGAAACAAGACGAATAATCATAGGATGTCCCTACACGGGCAGCCTCTATTTGTGCCTGATGCTGCATCAGGTCTCCCACAAACAACAAGGTTATTTTCTCTTGCGCAGTAAGCGAAAGACTAAAGCACAAGCTGAACAGTATAAAGAGCTGCCGCATATTAAATGTATGATTTACAACGTTAATAATCGGCAAGATAAAGAGAATATTCGGAAAAGCCAAAGATACCGGTGAAAAACGATATTACAGGCTTACTATTTCCTGCAAGATGCCGACCGCTGTTTCTACTGTTTCCACATTCTTTATCACCATACTGCGTTTACCATTCTGCTCACGAAGATTGCAATAACGGGGATTCTTTCCCATGTAATCAATCACTTTTCCAAAGGCTGCACTCTGATAGTAAGGACTGTCAGGATTACTCACAAAGAACAGCGTCATTCGTCCGGCTTTCAGGAAAACTTTCTCTGCACCCAAGCGTTTTGCCATCCGGCGCAAAGGAACAATGCGAAGCAGTTCCTGACCTTCGCGCGGAACTTTCCCGAAACGGTCTTCCAAACGGGATTTGAATGCCAACACATCTTTATCCAGCTCCAAGCCATCCAACTCACGATAAAGTAACATACGTTCGCTGCTGCTGGGAATGTATTCATTGGGAAACAATAATTCCAAATCACTTTCCACCTGACACTCATCCACAAAGTTTTCACCACTTATTTTTTCCTCACCTGCCGCTTGCAGCTCTTCAGCATAAAGGTCTGCAAATTCATCCTCTTTCAGCTCTTTCACAGCCTCAGCCAAAATCTTCTGATAAGTTTCGTATCCCAAATCGGCAATGAAACCACTTTGTTCGGCACCCAACATATTACCTGCTCCACGGATATCAAGATCCTGCATGGCAATGTGAATTCCACTACCCAAATCACTAAAGTTCTCTATGGCCTGCAGACGACGTTTGGCTTCGGGAGTCAACGAAGTGAGTGGAGGAGCCAATAAATAGCAAAATGCTTTCTTATTGCTACGTCCCACACGTCCACGCATCTGATGCAAATCGCTCAACCCAAAATTCTGCGCCTGATTGATGATAATGGTATTGGCATTGGGGATATCAATTCCACTTTCGATAATGGTAGTCGCCAGCAGCACATCATAATCATAGTTCACAAAGTCGAAAATAATCTTCTCAAGTTTTTCCGGCTCCATCTGTCCATGACCGATGCAAACACGGCAGTCCGGGATGTTTCGTTTAATCATTGCTTCCAGCTCCACCAGGTTCTGTATCCTATTGTTTACAAAAAATACCTGACCGTTACGACTCATCTCGAAGTTGATAGCCTCAGTGATAATTTCTTCATTGAATGTATGCACCTCGGTCTGGATGGGGTAGCGGTTGGGGGGAGGAGTCTGTATCACAGAAAGGTCGCGCGCACCCATCAGTGAAAACTGCAAAGTACGCGGAATAGGGGTAGCCGTCATGGTCAGAGTATCAACATTGACTTTTATCTGGCGAAGTTTCTCTTTTACGCTGACTCCGAACTTCTGCTCCTCATCTATAATCAGTAGCCCCAAATCCTTGAACTTAATGCTTTTGCCAATAATTTTATGCGTACCAATCAGAATATTAATCTTGCCTTCTCCCAATTCTTTCACGATGCGGGAACTGTCTTTGGCACTACGAGCCCGACTCAGATAATCCACTTTACACGGAAAATCCTTCAATCGTTCACGGAAAGTCTGAAAGTGCTGATAAGCCAATACGGTAGTCGGTACAAGTACCGCCACTTGTTTGTTGTCCGTCACAGCCTTAAAAGCAGCACGCACTGCTATTTCCGTTTTTCCAAAACCAACATCCCCGCACACCAGACGGTCCATCGGACGTTCGCTTTCCATATCAGCCTTTACATCCTGAGTCGTCTTCAGCTGGTCGGGAGTATCCTCATAAATAAAACTGGCCTCCAGCTCATGCTGCAAAAAGCTGTCGGGAGTATAGCTGAAGCCCTTCTCCTGCTTTCGCTGAGAGTATAACTTAATCAAATCACGGGCAATATCTTTAATCTTGGTCTTGGTGCGTTCCTTCATTTTCTCCCAAGCACCGGTACCCAGTTTATTGAGGCGCGGAGTTTCTCCTTCCTTCCCTTTATACTTGGAAATCTTGTGCAAGGAATGAATAGACACAAAGACGACATCCTCATTTTGATAAACCAACTTGATAACCTCTTGCGTGGTATCGCCGTTGGGGATACGCACCAGCCCGGCAAACTTCCCTACTCCATGGTCAATGTGCACAACATAATCTCCCGGTTCAAATTGGCTCAACTCTTTTAATGTCAGTGCCACTTTGCCGCTACGGGCCTTGTCACTCCGAAGGTTATATTTATGAAAGCGGTCGAATATCTGATGGTCGGTAAAAAAACAGCTCCGAAGAGTATTATCGCTAAATCCTTCGTGCAATGTCTTATTGACCGGAGTGAATGCTATTTTATCTCCCCGCTCCTCAAAAATATCTTTCAACCGCTTAGCCTGTTTTTCACTGTCCGTACATATATATAATGTATAGCCATGTTCCAGATAATCGGTAAACGTACTGCTTACCAAATCAAAGTTCTTGTGAAAAATCGGTTGCGCACTTGTATCAAAGGGCAAAGTGGCCTGCGGAGTACCCGTAGGCTTATTCCCAAATTCTATTCTTTTGAACTCTAACGCACGAACTGCAAACTCTGAACCATCAATCAACTTTGTCTCCAAACTCATCAATTCTGTCTTCTCCCCTTCATAAGCAGCCAAAGCCTGTGGAGAGAGCGCCTCATCTCTGACGGATTGGATTCTTTCGCGTACCCACAGGAAATCCTTCATTGCCAATACGGTATCCTTTGGTATAAACTCAAAAAAAGAAACACCGTTCCTGTCCGTCGCCTTTGTCAGTTCCGGCACAATGGCTATGCTTTGCTTCTTTTCCTTCGAGAGCTGATTCTCCACTTCAAAAGTGCGGATACTATCCACCTCGTCACCAAAGAAATCGATGCGATAAGGATATTCAGAAGCAAAAGAAAAAACATCGATAATGCTTCCTCTTACTGCATATTGCCCCGGCTCATACACATAATCCACATGCTCAAACCCATAGCCGGTAAGCACTTCTGCAATAAACTCAGTATCCACATGTTCACCTACACTCAGCTTCAATGTTTTATCAGTCAGTTCTTCTTGTGAAACAACCTTTTCGGCAAGAGCATCGGGATAGGTTACAACACACAAAGTATCACCTTTCTGCAAACGGCTCAATACTTCCGTGCGAAGAATCTCATTTGCCGCATCCTTTTGCCCGTATTTGATGGCACGACGATATGAAGAAGGAAAGAATAAAATATTCTCTTCTCCATTTACTTGCGTCAAGTCATGATAAAAATAACCTGCCTCTTCCTGATCTCCCAATATAAAAACAAACGTCTGTTTATTTTCTCTGATAAAGGAGGAAATAAATAAAGGTGTCGCTGAAGCATGTAAGCCTCCCAGGAAAATAGTCCTCACCGAGGAATCTTCCAATAACGCAGCCAATCCCGCAGTATTCGGGTGTCCGGCATATATACGTTGTAATTCCGAAATGTCCATATCTTCGTTTAAGATGGGAACAAAATTAGAGAATTTTCTTATTACTTCCTCTAATTATAGCCAACTATTTAAGATTTTACTTACTTTTGTGACTCAATGTTTAAATCATGGAAACAAAAGTAATAAGCACAATTAAAGGACACGCACGTGTAGATGTAGCCGATGTGCTACGCGGATTGGCAGTAATGGGAATCATCATTCTGCACTCCATTGAGCATTTTAATTTCTATTCATTTCCAGATACAACCACGCAGAGTGACTGGCTCAACTTTACGGACAAAGCAATCTGGAATGGATTATTCTTCATGTTCGGCGGAAAGGCATATGCCGTATTTGCCCTTCTCTTCGGCTTTAGTTTTTTTATTCAGAACGATAATCAGCGCATGCGCGGCAACGATTTCCGATTACGTTTCTGCTGGCGGCTCATCCTGTTATTCTTAATAGGCAATATCAATGCCAGCTTCTTCACCGCGGAAGTGCTGGTACTTTATTCACTGGTAGGTTTTATCCTGCCCCTCACCTGCCGTCTGAAAGACAAATGGGTATTCCTTCTCGCTTGCGTGCTATTGATACAGCCTTTGCCACTTTACTATGTAATACGTGCCTGCCTGGACCCGTCTTTCATTACTCCGGCCATTCCCACCCGCAGCTTTTGGGATGCCACCTTTGCCGTACAAAGTCATGGTTCGTTTTTGGAAACAGTCCGGGTGAATTTATGGGAAGGACAAATAGCCAGTCTTGCCTGGGCATGGGATCACGGACGTGTATTCCAAACGGCAGCTTTGTTTTTGTTGGGTATGTTAATCGGACGACGCGGACTATTCCAAAAAGAGAACTTGAAGGTATGGAATAAAATACTTGCCGGTGCACTTATCGCATTCTTTCCTTTATACGGATTAGGCAATATGTTGCCGGCATTCATTGTCAATAAATCAATATTGACCCCTTTATCACTTATCATCACCTCGCTTTCTAACTTCTCATTCATGTTGGTATTGGTTTCGGGAGTTATCTTTGCATTCTATAATACAAATATGCATTATCTTTTAATGAAAATCACTCCATACGGAAAGATGAGTCTTACCAACTATTTAAGTACATGACAAAAATTTGAATACATCGAATTTGGGTGTGTATGTCGGT
>ENA-ORTM01002971-ORTM01002971.1-human-gut-metagenome-genome-assembly--contig:-NODE-2971-length-12451-cov-2.597370_pt1 | contig 12451 bp, 13 predicted proteins | sample MGYA00241909_ERZ509182 | MGnify/ENA primary metagenome ERZ509182 (study PRJEB26280, sample SAMEA2338855) | human gut metagenome | biome: human gut; feature: human-associated habitat; material: faeces...
TCATATTTTGTTGCAAGCCCTTCTGCTACCATCTCATCATAAGTACGGAAGGTTCCGTCTTCTTTCTTCATTGCTGCTACAAGATTTTCTGCAGCCAGACGACATGCATTACCTGACATAACCTGTGAGCGTGATCCTCCTGCAGGTCCTGCATTCGGACATGTCTTCGTATCATTCATAACCAGTTTAATCTGTTCCGGTCTGATTCCTGCCTGACGCAGTGTTTCATGAGATGATACAAGAACACCCATATCAGCCCCCTGTCCATGATCTTCCCATGCAGCATACATCGTAACGGTTCCATCCGGATTTAATTCTGCAAATGCATTTGATGTATCAACACCATCAAGACCACAACCGTATACTCCAAGAGATACACCGATACCATATTTCATCTTTCCGTCAGAAGCTGCATTCTTTTCGGCAACACGTTTTTTCGCCGCTTCATACAATGGACGTGCTTTCTTAAACAAATCTTCCTCACAATATACCTCCGGTGGATAACCTGTCGGGATGGTAGTGCCCTCTGATTCTTTATAGCAGTTCATTTCACGGATATCAAACGGATCGATTCCCATCTTAGCTGCCAGCACGTCAATTGCAATCTCAGATCCCATATAAGACTGTGGTGAACCATAAGCACGGAATGCGGAGCCCCATGCATGGTTTGTAAATACGGTTGTTGATTTATTACGAATAGAATTAATTCCATAACCTGCGCCTGTAAACTGAGAAAGTCTCATGGTAAGCAGATCGCCAAATTCTGAATATGGACCGTGATCTACATAGTTGTTACCCCAAAGTGCTAAGAGTTTACCATTTTCATCTGCTGCAAGCTTAATATTCATAAATGCAGGAGATCTCTTTCCTGTATAAGTAATGTTCTGGAACTGATTAAATACCAGCGATACCGGACGTTCCAGAATCTTAACAGCTGCACCAATCAGAGCCTCATTTGTCGGTGAGAACTTGTAACCAAATGTTCCGCCTGCATGGTTCTGAACAAGTCTTAAGTTTTCCATTGGTACACCGATACCATCTGCGATCATAGGCATATGAAGATGTATACCGATAGATTTGGAATGCACTGTTATCATACCGTCTTCATCAATATATCCATAACCACAGTCCGGCTCAAGGTGAAGATGAGGCTGGCGTGAACAGTAGGACTCGATCTCAACCTGCTGTGAATCCGGAATGCTGTCCCAGTCAAAGTCCGGTCCCTTGATACAGTTTGTCTCAAAAAATGCGTTTGGAGTACCAGGATGGATCTCTGCTGCATCCGGTGCGATTGCATCCATTGCGTTCATATATGCAGGAAGTTCTTCGATCTCCACCTTAACTGCATCTGCTGCTGCACGTGCATGCTCTTCTGTGTCGGCAGCTACGATCGCAATCGCATCACCAAACTGAAAGATCTTTTCGTCGCAGAGTACAGGACGCTCAAATCCGTCTGTCTTATTGTGTTTCGGAAGCATTACAAGACCATTGATCTTGTTGGTTCCGCCTGCTGCCTTAATGTCCTTCGCTGTAATAACACGAACAACTCCCGGCATACTCTCTGCTTCTGTTGTATCGATACTGAGAATATTTGCGTGAGAAACCTTGGCCTGTGTAAGTGCAAGACGAAGAGTTCCCTCCGGCATCTTTAATGCATCATCTGCACCGAAATCCCAGGTACCTGTTACCTTCTGTGCTGCTGATGGACGGATATAGTTTGTACCGACGATAGAATCACCTGTCTGCTTGAATACGAGGTCTTCTTTAGTCATCTCGCCACGCATAACTGCTGCTGCCGCCATGGTCGCATCGATAAGCGGCTTGTAACCTGTACAACGACAGAGATTACGCTGCTTGTTAAACCAGTCCCTCACTTCTTCACGGGTAGGGCTCGGATTATTATCGAGAAGAACCTTTGCTGAAATAATAAAACCTGGTGAACAGAAACCACACTGTGCACATCCATATGCCATCCATGCAACCTGTATCGGATGCATATCAGAAATTGTTCCCACACCCTCGATTGTTGTGATCTCTGCATTGTCCGGAACACGGCTCATCTTGTAAATACAGGATCTTGTAACTTTTCCGTTCATAATAACATTACATGCTCCGCAATGACCTTCTCCACAACCGATCTTACATCCTGTAAGAAGAAGATGCTCACGAAGTACCTGAGCCAGTGTCTCATCCTTATCAAGAATAAGGATTCGCTCCACACCATTGATCTTCAATGCCTTTTTAATCATGTTTCATTCCTCCTTTAAAAAATACGTTCCGATGTTACAAATCTTCTGACTTATGTGTTCCGCATGGATCATGATCGGCTCCCTTACCCGTCAGATCTTTAAGTTTTTCCATTCCTCTGACAGAATAGAAAACAATGGAAGAGCTGCTCCCGTCCAGATTCTCACCGCTGAGTTTTAAAACATTCGCATTCTCATAATAATCAATCGGAAGTGTCCGACTGTATTGCTCTCCTGTGCGCTCATCTTTTACCTGTATCGTAACTTCTTTTGCGGTAATTTCAAAAATCTTATCCATGGAAACGTTCTCCTGTTTACATTATTTTGTATAATTTCATGTTATCATATTTTTGTACAGTTTTACAAATTGTAAATAATTATTAGTTGGCTATTTTTTGCTATTTTTTATATCGTTTTATTACTTTGTCGAAAATTTTACTATTTATTCCCACTTTTTATGCTATAATAATATCAAATTTGTACAACGTTATTTTTAGGAGGTATCTATGATGCAGACAGGTGCTCTCATCGTAGCTGCAGGGAAATCGTCACGAATGGGAGACTTCAAGCCCATGCTTCAGCTTGGATCCATTTCCATCGCGCAGCGTGTGATTAATAACTTCCGGCAGGCCGGAATCTCTAAAATAGTGGTGGTAACCGGATACAATGCGGATGCTCTGGAACGCCACCTTGCTTCCAATCATGTTATTTTTCTTCGAAATGAGGACTATGAAACTACTCATATGTTTGATTCTGTCAGGATTGGACTGGAATATTTAAAAGACAAAGTGGATACGGTACTCTTTACACCTGTAGATGTTCCACTATTCACAGCACATACCGTTACACAAATGCTTTCTCTTGGACAGCCTCTTGTCACTCCGGTCTGTAACGGAACTCCAGGTCATCCGATCCTGATTCGTTCCTCATTAATTGAGTCCATTTTAAGCAATGATGGAAACACTGGTCTGAAGGGTGCTGTAGAACATTGTGGAACTCCCATGTATTGTTTAAATGTAGAAGATCCTGGAATCATTCATGATGCGGATACACCAGAGGATTATGTAGAACTTCTTCGTGCACACAATCAAAGTCTGATCCGTTCAGAGATTCAGATTCAGCTGGCACGGGAAAAGGTCTTCTTTGATGAACAGCTTTATTCGCTGCTTACACTGATTCATGAAACAGGATCTGTTCGTGATGCCTGCGAACGCATGCACATTTCCTACTCCACCAGCTGGAATCTGATCCATACATTAGAATCTCAGCTTCATGAACCGCTGATTATTCGAAGTCAGGGCGGTGTAAAGGGCAGTCACAGTGAGCTGACACCATACGGAGAAGAATTTTTGAAGCGATATGCCCGTTTTTCAGAGGAAACACGTACCTGTTCCGAAGCAATATTTGAAAAGTGTTTCAGAGGATTTTTCAATGCGTAATCTTTATCTTATTCGACACGGAAAACCACAATATCCAGATGAACATTCTTACTGTATCGGTCAGACTGATTTTTCTTTATCTATGCTTGGACATCTGCAGTCAGTCCTTCTTCACGGAGAACTGGATGATAAAATAACTGCTGTTTACTGCAGTCCTTTATCAAGAGCTATGGAAACGGCTGCACATATCACACCTGATCTTCCACATATCACTATCTCAGATTTAACAGAACGAAATCTGGGAGAATGGGATGGTCTTTCATTTGATGAGATACGCAAAAGATGGCCGGACATATATGAAGCACGTGGAATGAATCCTGATTACCCGATTCCAGGAGCAGAAACTCCTTTCGCATCTGGCATGCGTTTTTCGCAAGCAATTTATGAGATTCTTCGTTCTTCTGAGGGTGATATTGCGATTGTTTCTCATACAGATGTAATTTCTTCTTATCTGTATTTGCTTGATTCAAAACAGCATGCCAGACAGTATTTTCGTCTTCCATGTGGTTCCTATTATCATCTGAACGCAGACGATAACGATCATGTTGCCTTATCTGATTCGACTTACCTGCTGCCTCATCCTGACTTGCATGACGAACTATGCCGGATGCTTCGCGATTCGGTGTCTCTTCCTCATCATGTACAAGCGCACAGTGATGCAGTGACTGAATTGGCTTGCCATTTCTGCGATCTGCTGGAATCTCATGGTTACTTTTTTAATAAAAAACTGATTCGCTCCGGAGCACTCCTTCACGATATTGCCAGACTTCAAAAACATCACACCAAAACAGGTGGTGATCTTTTCTTACAATTAGGCTATACTGAAATCAGTCAGATTATTTCACAACATCATGGTTTACAGAAGACACTTCTGAATGAAGCGGCTATCGTCTTTTTATCAGATAAACTGATTCAGGAAACCGAACGTGTAACCATCGAAAAACGATTTGCGGACAGTCTGTGTAAGTGTAACAGTCCCGAAGCTTTGAAATCTCATGAACGACAGCTTAAACAGGCTCTTGATCTGCAAAATATGATACAGACCATCTGTCACATGACGATATGACTTATAGAAAATTACAGGAGATGTTTTATATATGAGAACTTTATTTCAGATCATACAACAAGAATTTCAAAAAGAAAATGACCTTGTGCTTGCATCCATCGTTGCTTCCTCAGGATCAACGCCAAGAGGTGCCGGTTCCCGTATGTTGGTTGGAAAAAAAGGCCGAGTTGCCGGAACCATAGGCGGAGGTTCTGTCGAATATCGTGCAGAGCTTATGGCGCTTGATATTCTTGAAAAGAAAGAATCCTGTGAACATGAATTCCGGTTGAATCGCAAAGATGTTGAGAATATCGGTATGATTTGTGGTGGTGATGTTACCGTATTTTTCCAGTATCTGGACCATAATGACCCTATTATTATGGAACTTGCAGTAACTGCTGAAACATTATATAAAGAACGAAAAGATTTCTGGCTGATCTGTGATCTTCATGCTACATCCGGTATGAGTCTTTACAGTGCATCCTATGGATTGACTGGAAATGCTGATGTTCCTTCTTCCATCTTATCTTCCTTATCTGCAAGACCATGCCGTCATCGCAATGAAACCTGTGACCTGTTTACAGAACAAATCGGTACATCCGGAACTGTCTATGTATTTGGAGGCGGGCATGTTTCACAAAAGCTGGTACCAATACTTGCAAGTGTTGACTTTCACTGCATCGTTCTGGATGACCGTCCGGAATTTACAGATCCTGCTCTTTTCCCGGATGCAGCGGAGACAATCCTTTGCGATTTTGATCATCTGGATCAGAGCATTTCTATCACAGATGCTGATTATTGCTGTGTCATGACACGAGGTCATGCCTATGATACGATTGTGCAGGCACAACTTCTTGCCACACCTGCATGCTATATCGGCGTCATTGGAAGTCTCGCCAAAAGAGCTGGTGTATTTCATCGTCTCGTAGAAGAGTATGGAATCGATGAGCGAGAATTAGACCGTATTATCACGCCTGTGGGACTTAATATTAAAGCAGAAACACCTGCTGAAATCGCAATATCTATCACAGGACAAATGATTCAGGTTCGAGCTGAAAGAAAGGCTGCTATGAAATGATGACAAAACATGTCTACAAAACTATTATATTCGGTGCCGGACAAATTGGGCAGATGACTGCCCGACTTCTTGGAAATTCCTATCAGATCATATGCTTTGCCGATATTGATCCGCGCAAACATGGACAATTTATTGGTAATATCCCAATCTGTTCTCCATCAAAGGCCGCTGCTCTTCTTCCTGATCTGATTATTCTTGGTGTATTGGATGAAGAGCGGCGTGGTTCTATGATGCAGCAGATGGAGCACTTGGGCTATCACGGTTCATTTTGTGATCCTTCTGCACTTCGCATGTTTGATGCACGGGTTGCGGTTATGCGCCTTTTAGCCGAACAAATACATCAACAAAATATCCCTGGAGATGTGGCAGAACTTGGTGTTTTCCAGGGTGATTTTTCTTGCCTGATCAGTACGGCCTTTCCGGATCGAAAAATACATCTTTTTGATACTTTTGAAGGCTTTTCAGAAAAAGATATTGCCGTAGAAACCTCCAGGCATCTGTCTCGCGCTAAAACAGGTGACTTTTCTTCTACAGATGTAGACTCTGTTCTTCGCATCATGCCTGATCCATCACATGTGATCATCCATAAAGGATGGTTTCCGGATACTTTTTCCGATATTACCGATGAAACTTTCTGTTTCGTATCATTAGATGCAGATCTCTATGCTCCAACTGCTGCTGCATTACCTCTGTTTTATGAACGTCTGTCTATCGGCGGAGTTCTCCTGATCCATGACGTATACAGTACCCAGTTTTCCGGATGTAACAAAGCTGTAGACGAATTCTGCCTGAAACACCACCTGTTTGCAGATCCTGTATGCGATCTGCATGGAAGTGCTATTATCCGAAAAATCATTTAAAACCTAATCGAAAGCCTTTCATAATCCTATACGCCTTCTGTATTATGCTATTTTACGAGATACCCTCCATCCACCGGAATGATTGCTCCGTTGAGATAGTCGGATGCATCTGATGCCAGAAAATCTGTGATCTCTTTATAAAGTCTGGCATCATATACCGCTATCAGCGATTCTTCTTTTCCATTATGACACAGCATAGTCACCGGTTGGTCGGCTTTTTCCATTGCGAACTTCAACAGATTTTGAAGTTCTTCCACAGGTACCAGCGGCGTATCTACCCCCAGCACCAGGCATTTTTCTGTCTTTGCCCTTCGAAAACAGCTCTCCAGACCGCCAAGTGGACCCTGACCGGAAATTCGATCCGGCACAATCTCTTCCCCACACTGTGTTCCACGATATCCAGAAATTAAGATCTGTTTTGCTCCCAACTGACATCCTTTTCCGATCTGTATCTCCAAAAATGTCTGTCCATCTAAAAGCAGATCTGACTTCTCCCTTCCCATATGGCTGCTGGCACCACCTGCCAGGACTACCAGCGTAAAATCTGATGGCAATTGCTGTTCTGCCAACTGACCGTTTTCTAATTCAGATATATCAGTCTGCATTTTCCGATTATTTTCTGGCACAGTTCGTTGCCTCCCCGGTCAGGATCTGTAATCCATGTTCCAGCGCTGGAATAATATATTCCAGACTTTCTCTGACTGCTTTCGGGCTTCCCGGCAGATTCACGATCAGTGTTCCTTTTCGAATACCTGCTGCTGCACGACTGAGCATAGCTCTTGGTGTAATCGTCATACTATATGCTCTCATTGCTTCCGGAATCCCCGGCACTTCACGTTCTATAATATCCTTTGTTGCCTCCGGCATACAGTCTCTCGGCGAAAATCCGGTTCCACCCGTAGTTACAATCAGCTCTGCTATTCCCTCATCTGCTATACGAGCCATCTCATCTGCCAGCATCTTTCTGTCATCCGGCAAAAGAATGGTATGCACCACTTCGTAATCGTTCGCTTCCAAAATTTCCTGGATTACCGAGCCACTTTTATCTTCTCTCTCTCCTGCATATCCAGAATCACTGGATGTGATAATCGCAGTTTTCATAATTCCTTATCCTCCTATCTGGGACATTAATTTACATTCATCTGTCTCAATCTCTTCCGATGTAAAATGATGACTGACCGGTTTTTCCCATATTACTTTCTGTATTGCCTCTGTCAGTTCATCATCTGTGCATCCTGAACGCATCAAATTCTTCAAATCCGTTCCAGTCTGATATTGCAGACAGGCTTTTAAAAATCCTTCTGCTGTCATACGCACACGATTACACTGGTCGCAAAACTTATGCGTCATCGCACTGATAAATCCTATTTTACCCTGAAATTCTTCTATTTTATAATAATGACACGGTCCATTCCCATATCGTTCTTTTATTGGAGTCATTCTTCCATATGCTTTCTCTAATATTTCGCATATTTCACTTTCTCCCCGAAACTGAAAATCCTTTCCATATCCAATCGGCATCATTTCAATGAAACGAACATGAATCGGATATTGCTTTGCAAGTCTCGCTATCGATACCAGATTTTCCTGCTCTTCCACTACCGGCACACAATTAATCTTCAATCCAATCTGCGGATACTGTAATGCCGCCTGGATTCCCTCCAGCACCCGATCCAGACTTTCTCTCCTGGTTACCTTTGCAAACTCTGCTGCATTTAAAGTATCCAGACTGATATTTATATCATCAAGCCCCGCTTCTGCCAGATCTGCTATCTGTTCTTCGAGCAATACACCATTGGTCGTTAATGTCACTTTTTCGATGCCAGGAAGTTCTTTTAACATTCGAACCAGTGTGGCACAATTCTTTCTAATTAACGGTTCTCCTCCGGTCAGTTTGATCTTACGTATACCTAAACCAGTCATACATCTGCTGATTCTGGTAATCTCATCATAAGTCAGAATTTCTTCATGCGGGATCTGCACAACTCCATTTTCCGGCATACAATAGACGCACCTGAGATTACATCGATCTGTAATGGATATCCGCAGATAGTCAATCTCTCTTCCAAATCTATCCTTCATACTATTCTTTCGGGTTTCGATATAACCCGCTTTTTCCTCCGCTTTTTTCTACCAGATGAATGTCCGTCAGCTCCATGGACTTGTCAATTGCCTTACACATGTCATAAATTGTCAAAAGTGCCACATTCACACCAGTAAGCGCCTCCATCTCCACACCGGTCTGACCTTCCGTTTTGGCTGTACAGATTGCCGTAATTTCAAGATTTTCTTCATCCAGTTCAAAATCTACCGAACACTTCTGAATCATCAGCGGATGACACATCGGAATCAGATGAGATGTCTGTTTTACCGCCATAATGCCAGCCACTCTTGCTACTCCAAGTACATCTCCTTTTTTCACAGTCCCCTGTTTCACTGCATCCATCACAGCCTGACAGACACAAATCTTGCCTTTTGCTACTGCTGTTCTGGATGTCGGTATCTTTCCGGACACATCCACCATAACAGCGTTACCCTTCTGATCAAAATGATTCAGCTTATTCTCCATCTGCCTCACCTGCTGCCTTCTCTATCACAATTTCATCGCCTTCTGTCAATACGCCACCATGAATTACTCTGGTAAAGATACCTTCTCTTGGCATAATACAGTCACCCATAATTTTATAAATCTCACATCCACTATGACATTTTTTCCCGATCTGTGTCACTTCTAATAATACCTCTCCGCTGCGAAGTCTGGTGCCAACCGGCAATGCCTTCAGATCGTATCCACTTACAATCAGGTTTTCTCCAAATGCTCCGTCTTCGATCGGTGCTCCCTTTGCCTTGAATTCTTCTATTTTTTCATAAGAAAGAAGACTCACCTGGCGATGCCACTTGCCGGCATGGGCGTCCTTCTCGATTCCAAATTCTTCCATCAGTCTGGCACTATGTACATTCTTTTTCTGTGTACCTTTCTTCTCACTGATATTTACCGCCATAATCTTTCCCATTTTATTTCCTCCTTCATCCCTCAATTCACTCTTTCGAAATAAAGAGATGTCTGTTATACTAGATCTAGTATAACACATAGTAAACATGATAAAAGAATTGTTTTTTCAATTGGAGAAATTATGTATATTAACGAACAATAACAAAATCTGTCTCTGCTAGAGACAAAAACATATCAATATATCGGAAGAAATGGAGAATCCCATACGGAACAAGAAGAAGTATTGAACGAACATATGATGGATGTCTATATAAATGATCATCTGACTATGAAACTTGTTTGCCTGCCCCAGCATCTGACTGAACTGGTTCTTGGAAGATTGCTGACAGAACAAATCATCACGTCTTCCGAAGATGTAGATCATATCTATATCTGTGAATATGGAAAACGTGCAAAAGTCTATTTAAAAAATTCGGCACGCAGCACACAATCCTCATCGGATGCCTTTGTAGAAGTAACTCCTACCTGCTGTACCGGCAATCATATTTTAAATGATTACTTTGTTACATCCAAAGAGCCGCAGTCACTTACACCGATTTTCTGGAAACCAGAATGGATCTTTCATATGGCGGATGCCTTTGCGGATGGTTCTCCTCTCCATGGCATTACCTTTGCCACACATAGCTGCATTCTCGCTCAAAAAGATCACATTCTGTTTTCCTGCGAAGATATCGGACGGCACAATGCTTTGGATAAAGTGATCGGCTACGCTCTGCGGCACAATATTGACCTGCATCAATGTATGGTATATTCCAGCGGCAGAATACCTACTGATATGACTTTAAAGGTCATCCATGCAGGGATTCCAATTCTCTCCAGCAAGACTTCTCCTACTTCTGAAGCAATTGATCTTGCAAAAAAATATCACCTGACCCTGATCTGTGCAGCCAGAAGGGATCGAATGAAAGTATTTACGAAATAATGTTTGACAACCGCATATTAAACCACCGGAACTACCGTATCATAGATTACCTCAACCTTGATACGGTGATTCTTTCATTTATTTTAATAACATCACATCTTTTTCATCTATCCCAATCCATATCTTATTTCCAGAAATATGCTTTTGGTACTGCTGCCATTGTTCTTTCGTCACATCTACGCGAATCCTAGCTTCTTCTTTCGTAGATACGATCAAGATATACGAAAACACGTCCTCAATCACTCTTTCCACTTTACATGGAAATACGTTTTTCGTTGTGCCATCTGCTTCCGGTAGTACCGGATGTATAAAGTGACTTCGCACTCCTACACTGCTGGCGTCTTCTTTTCCTGTGGTATCACACTGCAATGTAATTCCCCAGTCCAGAGCCATGACTTCGCCTGCTGCTGTCACCGCCGCATCTGAAAAATTCTTGCATCCCGACAGATATGCCGCCTCTCTGGATACCGGCGCGGCAAACAGTTCTTTTATCGGAACAGCCTCGCTGGACTGTCCACGGTTCATAACACATACCCGGTCACAGATCCTGTAAATTTCATCCCTATTGTGCGATACAAACAGTGTGGTTCCACCAAACTCTTTTATAATATCTTCCAGTTCCAGCTTCCATCTCAGGAATTCATCCAGTGCCGCAAAAGGCTCATCCAGCATCAAAATTCTGGGCTTTGCCAGCAAAATTCTCGCCAGCGCCACTCTCTGCTGCTGTCATAGCCTGCGGGCGATCCTCTATGGCTGCCACTTCCACCAGTTCTGCACCAAATTCTTTCATGCGAGCCGCCAGAAGTCCCTGATTACAATCATAAATCTTCCCCGGAATCAATCTTTTTCCGGGTGCCATTACTTCATCTCCGGTAGTCAGAACAGCTACTCTTACTCGACGATAAACCTTCACTTTTATGACTCCCATACTGGCCAGTATACCTGCTTCAATAAATCCGATTTTGTCACCCTTTTTCAAAAGAACCGTTCCATTTTTAAAATTCTCTCCCTGATAACAGTAATTCTGCCACTGTCCGGTCGGACGGAAGATTCTGACAGTCTCTTCTCCATAATCTGTATCCTCCTGACGGACACAGCAGTCACAGCCTTTCGGAATAGCTGCGCCTGTCATAATCCGAACCGCCTGCCCCTTTTCCACTGTGACTCTGGAATACTGCCCCGCATCAATCTCTTCCAATACCGGAGAAGTTTCAACGGGCTCCTCTTCCTCTTCGGTTTCTTTCGGGAGAACCTCCTGAACTTCCTCGATCGTCTCTTCTGGAGACTGAGACTCAGACTGCGGTTCTTCAACAGGAGGTGAGGTCTTCTTAATCTCGTCGACTTTAATGTCGCCGGAATTGATCAAATCCTCGCCGAAAATCGGCTCCTGAGGAATCCTCGGAGGTGTTTTAACTTCGACTTTCTCATGACTTGACGTCTCTTTGATTCGAAGCCAATACCAAACGCCGACACCGCCAACCGCAAGGATCAGGACTATCGTTACCCCCATTCCAACCATATTCATCTTTCTTTAGCTAAATCCTAAACCTGCGGTTGTGTTCTCCGCAGGCTACTACTCAAGTCTCAATATTCTACAGGCTTATGAAGAAAACCACCGTATTACGAACTGATGCAATTTTATTTTTTCCGCGTTACCCACGGCGGTTCAAACTGCTTTGTCTTTCTTTCCGCGACCTTATAATTTATGGCCTCTAATTAAACACATAGCGGAAAAATAATTTTCATGTCTACAGCTCCTTGCAAGAATCTTGAGACTTTCCCGAATCCTCAGCCGAATCGGGATTATTTAATTCACATTGAAATCCCTGAGTTCACGTCGCTTTGCCC
>ENA-ORTM01002972-ORTM01002972.1-human-gut-metagenome-genome-assembly--contig:-NODE-2972-length-12448-cov-5.018882_pt1 | contig 12448 bp, 6 predicted proteins | sample MGYA00241909_ERZ509182 | MGnify/ENA primary metagenome ERZ509182 (study PRJEB26280, sample SAMEA2338855) | human gut metagenome | biome: human gut; feature: human-associated habitat; material: faeces...
GTCGCCAGACGCTCTTTGTGCGGTGTTGCCTTTGCTATCTGCGGCGGTTCCGTCCGGCTTGTGCAAGTTGACGAAAAAGAAGCGGAGCAGCCCGTGCTTCAGCGGCATTCCTACAAAAATAAAAAAACGCCCTTGACAAAAGAACGCTTGCATTATATAATAATAAAATGTATCGTAATGTGTCAATGCACATTTCAGCAGAATAGTATACCACATTCCGACCTCGTCTGTCAAGTCCTTTTTTTCAAATCACAGAAAAAGATTTTCTGCTGTGTGCGGAAGGTTGTAAAGGAAACAGGCGAATTTTTGTCTGACAAAGAGTTAAGGAGGTTTTTCGCCAATGGTGCATGTTACGCCAAAGCAGTGCGGGAAAAACGTTCGTATGAACTTCGGTAAGATCAACGAAGTTCTGGAAATGCCGAACCTGATCGAGGTACAGAAGAACTCGTACAAGTGGTTCCGTGAAAAGGGATTGCGGGAAGTTTTTCGCGACGTTTCTTCCATTACAGACTACAACGGCAATCTGGTACTGAACTTTACCGATTACCGCATCGATGACACCCCGAAATATACCATTGCAGAATGCAAGGAACGCGACGTGACCTATGCAGCACCGCTGCGTGTGACTGCAACGCTCTGGAACAAGGAAACCGGTGAAGTCAAGGAGAGCGAGATCTTCATGGGCGACTTCCCCCTGATGACCGAAAGCGGCACCTTTGTCATCAACGGTGCAGAACGTGTTATCGTTTCCCAGCTGGTGCGTTCGCCGGGCGTATACTACGCTTCGGAAAAGGATAAGACCGGTAAGGACCTGTTTAAGGCTACCGTCATTCCGAACCGCGGTGCATGGCTGGAATATGAAATGGATTCCAACGATGTGGTCTATGTCCGCATCGACAAGAACCGCAAGATCCCGATCACCACATTTATCCGTGCTCTGGGCACCGGCACAGACGAAGAAATTGCCGAGATGTTCGACAACGACGAGCGTCTGTCCCAGACCATTATCCAGAAGGATTCCACCAAGAACACGGAAGATGCTCTGATCGATGTATACAAGAAGCTGCGTCCGGGTGAACCGCCTACGGTGGAAAGCTCCCTGACACATCTGAACAACCTGTTCTTCGACGCGAAGCGGTACGATCTGTGCCGGTTCGGCCGTTACAAGTACAACAAGAAGCTGGGCATCGCCAGCCGTCTGGCAGGTCACGAGCTGACCCGTCCGGTGGCAGACGAAGCGACCGGCGAGATCCTCTTTGATGCAGGCGTGACACTGACTTTCGATCAGGCAATGCAGATTCAGGATGCCGGCATCAAGGAAGCCTATATCAAGGCAGAAACCAAGGAATATTTTGTCACCGAGTCCGGCGAAAACGAGATCCGCTTCATTGAAAAGGAAGCCAAGGTCATCGGCAACGGCATGGTAGACATTGCAAAATATGTGGATTTCGACTGCGAAGCACTGGGCATCAGCGAAAAGGTTCGCTACGCTGTTCTGCGGGAGATCCTCGACAGTGCGTCCAGCGAAGACGAACTCCGCACCGCGATCCGCAAGCGTGCAGATGAACTGGTGCCGAAGCACATCATTCTGGACGACATCTACGCAACGATCAGCTACTTCCTGAACCTGTGCGACGGCATCGGCAACGTCGATGACATCGACCATCTGGGCAACCGCCGTATCCGTTCGGTAGGCGAACTGCTCCAGAACCAGTTCCGCATCGGCTTCACCCGTATGGAACGCGTGATCCGGGAACGCATGAACCTGCAGGCACAGGATAACGATGTGCTCACCCCGCAGGCACTGGTCAACATTCGTCCGGTGACTTCTGCGATCAAGGAATTCTTCGGTTCCTCTCCGCTGTCCCAGTTCATGGATCAGAACAACCCGCTGGCAGAACTGACCCATAAGCGTCGTCTGTCCGCACTGGGCCCGGGCGGTTTGTCCCGTGACCGTGCCGGATTCGAAGTTCGTGACGTACACTACAGCCACTACGGCAGAATGTGCCCGATCGAAACACCGGAAGGTCCGAACATCGGTCTGATCTCCTATCTGGCAACTTTCGCAAGAATTAACCAGTACGGCTTCATTGAGGCTCCGTACCGCAAGGTGGACAAGGAAACCGGCTGCGTCACCGACGAAGTGGTTTATATGACTGCCGACATGGAAGATAACTACATTGTCGCACAGGCAAACGAACCGCTGACAGAAGACGGTCACTTTGCAAATGCCAAGGTTGCAGGCCGTTTCCGCGATCAGATTCTGGAAATCGAAGCAGAACGCGTTGACTTCATGGACGTTTCCCCGAAAATGGTAGTTTCCGTGGCAACTTCTATGATCCCGTTCCTCGAAAACGACGATGCAAACCGTGCACTGATGGGTTCCAACATGCAGCGGCAGGCTGTGCCGCTTCTGAAAACCGAGCGTCCGTTCGTCGGCACCGGTATGGAATACAAGGCTGCCGTAGACTCCGGCGTTTGCGTTGTATCAGAATATGATGGTGTCATCGACTCCGTTTCCGCAGACGAGATCGTTCTGGTGGACGACGAGCACAAGACACATAAATATGTACTCCAGAAGTACAAGCGTTCCAACCAGTCTACCTGTGTCAACCAGCGTCCGATCGTCGATGCCGGCGAACGGGTACACAAGGGACAGGTACTGGCAGACGGTCCGGCAACCGCAGACGGCGAAATTTCGCTGGGTAAAAATGCTCTGATCGGCTTCATGACATGGGAAGGCTACAACTACGAGGACGCCGTTCTGCTGAACGAACGTCTGGTAAGAGAAGATGTCTTTACTTCCGTGCACATTGAAGAACTGGAGATCGAGTGCCGTGACACCAAGCTGGGACCGGAAGAAATCACCCGCGACATTCCGAACGTGGGCGACGATGCCCTGAAGGATCTGGACGAAAACGGTATTATCCGCATCGGTGCGGAAGTACATGCCGGCGATATTCTGGTTGGTAAGGTCACCCCGAAGGGCGAAACGGAACTGACCGCAGAAGAACGCCTGCTGCGTGCAATCTTCGGCGAAAAGGCTCGCGAAGTCCGCGACAACTCTCTGAAGGTGCCCCACGGTCAGGCTGGTATTATCGTGGATGTCAAGATCTTCACCCGCGAAAACTGCGACGAACTCTCTCCGGGCGTAAACCAGCTGGTTCGCTGCTACATCGCACAGAAGCGTAAGATCTCTGTCGGCGACAAGATGGCAGGCCGTCACGGTAACAAGGGTGTCGTTTCCCGTATTCTGCCGGAAGAAGATATGCCGTTCCTGCCGGACGGCACACCGCTGGACATCGTCCTGAACCCGCTGGGCGTACCTTCCCGTATGAACATCGGACAGGTTCTGGAAGTGCATCTGGGTATGGCTGCCAAGGCTCTGGGCTGGCACATCATGACACCGGTATTCGACGGTGCACACGAAGATGACATTCGTGCATGCTTCCGCGAAGCCAACGAAAAGAATGCTTCGCACCGCGATGATCCGTTCGATCTGAAGCCGATGCAGAAGGTCATCAACCCGAAGGCTCTGGAGATGAACGAAGACGGTAAGTTCACGCTGTATGACGGCAGAACTGGTGAAAAGTTCGACAACCGCGTTACTGTCGGCTACATGTACTACCTGAAACTCCACCACCTGGTTGACGATAAGATCCACGCACGTTCCGTTGGTCCGTACGCTCTGGTTACCCAGCAGCCTCTGGGCGGTAAGGCTCAGTTCGGCGGTCAGCGTTTCGGCGAAATGGAAGTTTGGGCACTGGAAGCATACGGTGCAGCTTACACCCTGCAGGAGATCCTGACTGTCAAGTCCGACGATACCGTAGGCCGTGTCAACACCTATGAGGCAATCGTCAAGGGACAGAACGTACCGAAGCCGGGTCTGCCGGAATCCTTCAAGGTACTCATCAAGGAAATGCAGTCCCTCGGTCTGGACGTAAAGGCTCTGGACAAGGATCAGAACGAGATCGACCTCAAGTCCAACTTCGAGGAAGAAGAAGCGATCATTCCGCAGCCGGTCAGTGCAGCTGATGATGATCCGTCCTTTATGGGAACTTCTACGGACTATGAAGGTGCAGACAGAGATATGGAAGATGCCGGCATGTCCTTCAAGGATGGCAATCCGACAGATGATGATCTGCTGGGCGACAGCATCGGCGGCAGCAGTCACACAAGTTCCTACAGCGACGATGACGATCTGCTGGGCGACGATTTCAGCATCGGCGAAAGCTTTGACGACACAGACGACGATGATCTGCTGTAATTCTCAAGAACACTCGCCTTTGAGCGATTTTGATATACACACCAACAGACAGGCAGCGGACGGCAGGTTCCGTTCGCTTCTCCTGTTTCCTCGTTGATATATAGGAGGTAACGGTTTGGAATTTAACACTTTTGAATCTATCAAGATTTGTCTTGCTTCTCCGGATCGTATCCGGGAATGGTCTTACGGTGCAGTTGAGCGTCCGGAAACGATCAACTACCGTACCCAGAAGCCGGAACGCGACGGTCTGTACTGTGAGCGTATCTTCGGGCCGACCAAGGACTGGGAGTGCCACTGCGGCAAGTTCAAGAAGATCCGTTTTAAGGGAAAGATCTGCGACCGCTGCGGCGTAGAAGTTACCCGTGCCAAGGTTCGCCGTGAGCGTATGGGGCACATCGAACTGGCTGCTCCGGTTTCCCACATCTGGTACTTTAAGGGCACACCGTCCCGTATCGGTCAGATGCTGGAAATCTCCCAGAAGCGTCTGGAAGAAGTCCTGTACTTCACCAAGTTTATCGTACTCGATCCGGGCAACACCGAGCTGGTGCCCAAGCAGCTGCTCACCGATAAGGAATACCACTCCTATCGGGAAAAGTACGGCGATGAATTCGAAGCCGGCATGGGTGCAGAAGCCATTCAGAAGCTGCTCAAGCAGATCGATTTGGACGAACTGGCAGCCGAACTGAAAACTGAACTGGCTGGGCTGGCTTCCGGTCAGAAGCGTGTCAAGCTGCTGAAGCGTCTGGAGATCGTAGAAGCATTCCGTCAGTCCGGCAACCGTCCGGAATGGATGATCATGGACGTGGTACCGGTCATTCCGCCGGATCTGCGTCCGATGGTCATGCTGGACGGCGGCAGATATGCGACATCAGACCTGAACGATCTGTATCGCCGCGTGATCAACCGTAACAACCGTCTGAAGCGTATGCTGGAACTGGACGCTCCGGAAATCATCGTCCGCAACGAAAAGCGTATGCTGCAGGAAGCTGTCGATGCCCTCATCGACAACGGCAGACACGGCAGACCGGTCACCGGTCCGAACAACCGTGCTCTGAAATCCCTGTCCGACATGCTGAAAGGTAAGCAGGGACGTTTCCGTCAGAACCTGCTGGGTAAGCGTGTTGACTACTCCGGCCGTTCTGTTATCGTTGTCGGACCGGAACTGAAAATGTATCAGTGCGGTCTGCCGAAGGAAATGGCTCTGGAACTGTTCAAGCCGTTTGTCCTGAAGCGTCTGGTAGACACCAAGGTCATCGCCAACATCAAGAGTGCCAGAAAAATGGTAGACCGTGCTTCTGCGGAAGTATGGGACGCTCTGGAAAATGTCATTCATGACCACCCCGTTCTGCTGAACCGTGCTCCTACCCTGCACCGTCTGGGTATTCAGGCGTTCGAACCGGTTCTGGTAGAGGGCCGTGCTCTGAAGCTGCACCCGCTGGTATGCTCTGCATTCAACGCCGACTTCGACGGCGACCAGATGGCTGTGCACCTGCCGCTGTCTGCGGAAGCACAGGCAGAAGCCCGCTTCCTGATGCTGGCTGCCAACAACCTGCTGAAGCCGTCTGACGGCCGTCCGGTTGCTGTGCCGACACAGGATATGGTACTAGGTTCCTACTACCTGACCATGGAAAAGGACGGCGAAAAGGGCGAGGGCAAGGTCTTTCGCGATGTCAACGAAGCCCTCATGGCTTATCAGGAAGGCGACGTTTCCATTCATGCAAAAATCAAAGTCCGCATCACCAAGGACATCGGTGAAAAGCGGGTTTCCAAGATCATCGACTGCACCGTCGGCCGCCTGATCTTCAACGAAAATATCCCCCAGAATCTGGGCTATGTAGACCGTACCAATTCTGACAAGCAGTTCGATCTGGAAGTTACATTCCTGGTCGGCAAAAAACAGCTGGGTCAGATCATTGACCGCTGCATCAAGATCCACGGCACTGCCACCACTTCGGAAGTGCTGGATAAGATCAAGGCAACCGGCTTCAAGTACTCCACCAAGGCTGCGATCACGGTTGCTGTCTGCGATGCGATTATCCCGAAGGAAAAGTGGGACATCGTCAACGCAGCAGATGCACAGGTCGATGACATCACAGCGGAATACGAATACGGTTATATCTCCGCCGCAGAAAAGTCCAAGCGGTTCATCGAGATCTGGAACAAGGCTACCAACGACGTTACCACTGCCCTGCAGAACGGTCTGGACCGGTATAACCCCATCTTCATGATGGCGGACTCCGGTGCCCGTGGTAGTATTTCCCAGATCCGTCAGCTGGCAGGCATGCGTGGTCTGATCGCCAACACTTCCGGTGCGACCATCGAAATGCCGATCCGTTCCAACTATCGTGAAGGTCTGAACATTCTGGAATACTTCATCTCCTCCCGTGGTGCCCGTAAGGGTCTGGCAGATACCGCACTGCGTACCGCCGACTCTGGTTATCTGACCCGTCGTCTGGTAGACGTTTCGCAGGATGTTATCGTCCGCAGCGACGACTGCGGCACCCATGAGGGTATCGTAGTTTATGACATCACCGACAGCGGACGTGTCATCGAAAGCCTGGCGGAGCGTCTGACCGGACGTTACCTGGCAGACGATGTCGTTCATCCAGAGACCGGCGAGGTTCTGGCAACCCGCGAAAAGATGATCGACGAAAAGACTGCACAGAAGATCGTAGATGCAGGCATCACACAGGTTAAGATTCGCTCCATCCTCAACTGTCAGGCGAAGAAGGGTGTCTGCGCGAAGTGCTACGGCGCCAACCTTGCAAACGGTCAGCCGGTCGGCATCGGTGAGGCAGTCGGCGTTATCTCCGCACAGTCCATCGGTGAGCCTGGTACCCAGCTGACCATGCGTACCTTCCATACCGGCGGTGTCGCATCGGCAAGCGATATTACACAGGGTCTTCCAAGGGTCGAGGAGCTGTTTGAGGCAAGAAAACCGAAGAATGCGGCAATCATCAGCCACGTTTCCGGTGTTGCCAACTTCCGTCTTGACCACAAGGGCGCCAATACCGTCAACGTTACCAGCGAGGACGGAGAGGTGTTCACCAAGATTGTACCGTTCGACTACAAGATTATCGTTCAGGAAGGTCAGTATGTCGAAAAAGGTCAGCTGATTACCGAAGGTTCTGTTGAGCCGGGTGAGGTTCTTGCAGTCAGCGGCGAGCTGGCAGTTCAGGACTACCTCATCAAAGAGGTACAGCGCGTATACCGTACACAGGGTGTAGATATCAACGATAAGCACATCGAGGTCATCGTTCGTCAGATGATGCGCAAGGTCCGCATCGACGACGGCGGCGATACCAAGCTGATCACCGGCTCGCTGATTGACAAATCCGAGCTGCGTGAAGCAAATGAAGAGCTGCTGGCTCTGGAGGCACAGGATGGAATCCATCGCAAACCTGCCACCTCCCATGCAGTTCTCATGGGTATCACCAAGGCTTCTCTGGCAACCGACTCCTTCATGTCGGCGGCTTCCTTCCAGGAGACCACCCGCGTCCTCACCGAGGCGGCAATCAAAGGTAAGGTCGACCCGCTCAGCGGCTTGAAAGAGAACGTTATCATCGGTAAGCTCATCCCAGCCGGAACCGGTATCATCGAGTATATCGAGCCGGAGAAGGAAGAGGAACCGGAAGAATCGATTGTGGAAGCAGAGGGCAGCGATGCCATCGTAGAAGCTCCTGAAGAACCGCAGGAGGAAGCGGCAGCTTTCTAAAATCAGATAAAATTTTTTAAAAGCACATCGGAAGATTCCGGTGTGCTTTTTTTGATCGAAAACAAAAGAATCATTTCACAAAAGCAGTTGTCTAAATTTGGTCATTTGTCGAATTGATAAATAGCTGCAATATGCTACAATAATAGCAACACTCGGAATCAACTTCAAAGGAGGAACGACCATGAAAAAAAGGATATGTGCATGTTTGCTTGCAGCTGTTATGACAGCAATTTTAAGTATCAGCAGCTTTGCTACCCCAATCGACATAGGACCTAGGATGAGCCTTTCTTCCACCGTGCAGGAAAAGAAGGGGATAAAGGGTAAAAACCTGACTGCCAAGCAGCTTGAGGAATTGAAGAAGGAGGAGAGTACCCTTTTCGATTACCCGGAGGTGAGCACTTCCTATATTGATAAAAAGAAGATGGTGCTTGAGTTGGATGTAGTGGGACAGGCATCGGCAAAACTGAAGAAAAAGCTGCAAGGTATTCAGAACAAGTACGGTGTCGATTCCAAAATCACCATCGTCGAGGAGTATGAGTGGGTCGATTTGCCGCTGGCAGAGGAGCCGACAGAACCCTCTGCTCAGGACCCGGAGCAGATAAAAAAACAGGAAGAACTGAAAAAGTGGTATCAAGGGTTGACCGAAGAGCAACTCTCATTTGTCCGCTCAGCCATTCAGGAGGAAGAATATAAGCGTTTAGGACTTGAGGAAGAGAATCGGGCAAACGAGGTGGACAAGCTTACCGCATATTTGAAAAAGAATCTTTCCAAGACACAGTATACCTATATTTCTGATGAATACACTTCGGTTCGAATTGGAATCCCAAGCAACAAGTACAGAGAGACAATCGAGTCCCTGTATCGAAAGTACAGCAAAACAAATCCGAACAGCGTAACCGTTTTCTACGAACTTTGTCCGCTTTCTTTAAAGGAGCTGGAAAAGGCAATGGAAGAGCTGCAAAAGGACAGTCAACTGAAAAAGATGATGGAAAATAATCTCGGTGCTCTGTTTATCAATCAAAGCTGGATTGATTTGTACTGGACAAACGGTGTTCCAAAAGGCTTTGAGGAGTGGCTGTCCAACAGCCAATATCAAAAGCTGATTTATGTTCGGGAAAACCAGAAACCGCTGCTGTTAGATTCGCCTGGTCTGTAAGGATTCGGTAACAACTGCAAATGAAAGAAAAAGAGGGCAATTTGCCCTCTTTTTTCTGCACAGGAATAAAATGCCTGTCAAGGGAGCATCCTGTAACCGGGAATGTTTCGCTTTGTATAAGGAGAAGGGCATAAAAGAGTGGAAAATTGGCGTAAATGTCGATAGAAAATTTGTTGACAGAATGCGGCTGGAATGATAAAATATTTAATTGGTAGGGCTTGCGCAGGGATAACCTGCACACCAAAAAACAGCCGGTCCTATTAAAAAACAAATCTTTCGATACTTTAGTAAGGAGGTGCAATATGCCAACCTTTAACCAGTTAGTTCGTAAAGGCAGAGAGTCTGTAGAGAAAAAGTCCACAGCGCCAGCTCTTCTGAAAGGATGGAACTCCCTGAAGAGAGAAGCAATCGACCAGAATTCTCCACAGAAACGTGGTGTATGTACTGCAATCAGAACCCAGACACCAAAGAAACCAAACTCCGCGCTGCGTAAAGTAGCAAGAGTACGTCTTTCCAACGGAATCGAAGCAACCGCTTACATTCCAGGTATCGGTCACAACCTTCAGGAGCACTCTGTTGTTCTGATCCGTGGCGGCCGTGTAAAGGACCTCCCTGGTGTTCGTTACCACATCATCCGCGGTACACTCGATACACAGGGTGTAGCCAACAGAATGCAGAGCCGTTCCAAGTACGGCGCAAAACGTCCAAAGAAGAAGTAATAAAACTCCATTTTCATTCGACAATAACCGCTCATGTGGGCTTTTATATAGCTGAAAGCAGGGAGCACCTGCGATTGGCGTCATAGAAGACTTCACATTGGCAAACGGGAGTTTTGTCACTTTCGAGTACCGATGAATTCAGACTGTGAAGGAGGGAAGCGAAGTGCCAAGAAGAGGTCAAATCGCTAAACGTGATGTATTGCCAGATCCAATGTACAATTCCAAGCTGGTAACACGTTTGATCAACAATATCATGTACGACGGTAAGAAGGGTGTTGCCCAGAAGATCGTCTACGGTGCATTCGAAATCGTAAACGAAAAGACAGGCAAAGATGCTCTGGAAGCTTTCAAAGAAGCTCTGGAAAACATCATGCCGGTTCTGGAAGTTAAAGCACGCCGTATCGGTGGTGCTACCTATCAGGTACCAATGGAGGTCCGTCCAGCTAGAAGACAGACCCTGGGTCTGAGATGGCTGACCAACTACTCCAGAGCTCGTTCCGAGAAAACCATGAAAGAGCGTCTGGCTGGCGAAATCATTGATGCAATCAATGGTACCGGCGGCGCTGTTAAGAAACGTGAGGATACTCACAAAATGGCAGAAGCAAACAAAGCTTTCGCACATTACAGATTCTAATCAGGACAGTGTTGAAGCAGCCGTGCCCGGGGGCTGTCTGGGCACCGCTGCTTTGGCGGTTCTGGTTTTTTACTACCCGAATATGATTGAACTATTGCGAAGGAGGACAATATGCCAAGAGACGTTGCATTAGCTATGACTCGTAACATCGGCATAATGGCGCACATCGATGCTGGTAAAACTACCACCACTGAGCGTATTCTGTACTACACCGGTATCAACCACAAGATCGGTGAAACTCATGATGGTAGCGCAACGATGGACTGGATGGTACAGGAGCAGGAAAGAGGTATTACCATTACTTCCGCTGCTACAACCTGCTACTGGAAGAACCACCGCATCAACATCATCGATACTCCTGGACACGTTGACTTTACAGTAGAGGTAGAGCGTTCCCTGCGCGTCCTCGACGGTTCTGTAACAGTAATGTGTGCTAAGGGCGGTGTTGAACCACAGTCCGAAACTGTATGGCGCCAGGCTGATAAATATCGCGTTCCAAGAATGATCTATGTAAATAAGATGGACATCATGGGTGCAGACTTCTACAATGTTCTGGACATGATCCATGACCGTCTGAAATGTAATGCAGTTCCGATCCAGCTGCCAATCGGCTCCGAGGCTTTCTTTGAGGGTCTGATCGACCTGGTAGAGATGAAGGCTTACATTTACAACGATGACATGGGCAAGGATATTTCTGTTGTTGATATTCCTGACAACATGAAAGACCAGGCTGAAGAGTATCATGTAAAGATGCTGGAATCCATCTGCGAGCAGGACGAAGAACTGATGGAAAAATACCTCAATGGTGAGGAACTGACCATCGAAGAGATCAAACACGCGATCCGTGTAGATACTCTGGCAAACAGAATGGTTCCTGTATGCTGCGGTACCTCTTATAAGAATAAAGGTGTTCAGAAGCTGCTCGACGCTATCGTCGACTACATGCCAGCTCCAACCGACGTACCGGACATCAAGGGCGTAAGCCTGGACAGCGACGAGGAAGAGGACAGACCTTCTTCCGATGACGCTCCGTTCGCAGCTCTTGCTTTCAAGATTGCGACCGACCCATACGTTGGTAAGCTCTGCTTCTTCCGCGTATACTCCGGTGTTGTCAATACCGGTGATACCGTCCTCAACGCAACCAAAGGTCATACCGAAAGAATCGGTCGTATCCTTCAGATGCACGCAAACCACAGAAAAGATATCGATGCTTGCTACGCAGGTGATATCGCTGCTGCGGTAGGTGTTAAGAAGGTAACCACCGGTGATACCCTGTGTGATCCAAAAGCTCCTATCATCCTGGAGTCTATGGAATTCCCAGAGCCGGTTATCCGTGTTGCTATCGAGCCTAAGACTAAAGCAGGTCAGGAAAAGATGGGTATTGCTCTGGCAAAACTGGCAGAGGAAGACCCGACCTTCAAGACCTACACAGACGAAGAAACCGGACAGACCATCATCGCCGGTATGGGTGAGCTCCATCTGGAGATCATCGTTGACCGTCTGCTGCGTGAGTTCAAGGTAGAGGCAAACGTAGGTAAGCCACAGGTAGCTTACAAAGAAACCATCAGAAAACCTGCTGATGTTGATATGAAATACGCTCGTCAGTCCGGTGGTAAAGGTCAGTACGGTCACGTTAAGATCAGAGTTACCCCGAACGAGTCCGGTAAGGGCTACGAGTTCATCAACAGCGTTGTCGGCGGTGCGATTCCGAAGGAATACATCCCAGCTGTTGACGCAGGTATCCAGGGCGCTATGCAGGCTGGTGTACTGGCCGCTTATCCGGTTGTTGACGTTAAGGTAGAGCTGTACGACGGTTCTTTCCATGAGGTCGACTCCTCTGAGATGGCGTTCAAGATCGCTGGTTCTATGGCGTTCAAAGAGGCTATGAGAAAGGGCGACGCTGTTCTGCTCGAGCCTATCATGAAGGTAACCGTTATCACTCCAGACGATTATCTGG
>ENA-ORTM01002977-ORTM01002977.1-human-gut-metagenome-genome-assembly--contig:-NODE-2977-length-12426-cov-3.206531_pt1 | contig 12426 bp, 6 predicted proteins | sample MGYA00241909_ERZ509182 | MGnify/ENA primary metagenome ERZ509182 (study PRJEB26280, sample SAMEA2338855) | human gut metagenome | biome: human gut; feature: human-associated habitat; material: faeces...
TTACTGCCCTCAAAATCAGGCAGCATATCGTTGAGCATACGCTGGTCAAGAGCCAACTTTCTACCGTCGTTTGTGATTTTGAGCATATTATCTACACTCGAATCCACACCGCCGCCACGGACTTTCTCGGCTCGCTCCGCAAGGGAAGCAACCATTTCTTTCTGCATTTCAGACGGCTTGACTGCAACATTGTGGAAGTGTGCATCCGGCACAGGCAATTCCAACATATCCGCCGTCTTAATGTCGGCGACCTCCTTAAACATCGCCATAAGCTCCGGAAGGTTATAGAATTTTGCAAAGCGGGTTTTCGCTCTGTAACCCGTTCCCTCCGGGGTAAGCTCTACGGCTGTTACAGTCTCTCCAAAGGTACTTGCCCACGAGTCGAAGTGCTGTAAATTGTTTTTCACAAGCGTGTTGTACTGCAAGTATCGCTGAATGGTATAGAGTTCCACCATACTGTTTGAGATAGGAGTACCGGTTGCAAATACCGTTCCTCGACCGCCTGTAAGCTCGTCAAGGTATCGGCACTTCATAAACAGGTCGGAGGATTTCTGTGCTTCCGTCTGAGCGATACCGCCCACATTACGCATTTTGGTGTAAAGGTAGAGGTTCTTGTAATAATGACTCTCGTCAATAAAGAGCCTGTCCACACCGAGTTCTTCAAAGGTAACAACATCGTCCTTGCGGCTTTGGTCGTTGAGCTTTTCCAGCTTTTGCTTCACGGACTTTTTAGACTTTTCAAGCTGTTTAATGGAGAAGTTTTCTCCACGATTTCGCTTCAAATCCATAATACCGTCTGTCAGTTCTTCAAGCTGTTGCTCAAGAATTGCCCTCTGTCTTTCAATGGACATCGGGATTTTCTCAAACTGAGAATGACCGATAATTACTGCGTCGTAATCTCCCGTAGCAATTCGACCGCAGAACTTTTTGCGGTTCTTGGTCTCAAAATCTCGCTTTGTCGCCACAAGAATATTCGCCGCCGGATAGAGCTGCAAGAACTCCGCCGCCCATTGCTCGGTTAAGTGATTCGGGACTACGAACAGAGACTTATTGCAAAGTCCGAGTCGTTTGGACTCCATAGCAGCCGCCACCATCTCAAAAGTTTTACCTGCACCGACTGCGTGTGCCAACAGCGTATTGCCGCCGTACAGAATGTGTGCAACCGCATTTTTCTGATGTTCACGGAGTTCGATTTCCGGGTTCATACCGTTGAAAACAATGTGGCTTCCGTCGTACTCACGAGGACGAATACTATTGAATTTCTCGTTATACATTTTCGTAAGTTTTTCTCGGCGGGCAGGGTCATCCCATATCCAGTCCTGAAAGCCCTGCTTTATGAGTTCCTGCTTTGCCTGTGCGATTGCCGTTTCCTTTTTATTGAGAACTGCTTTCTTTTTGCCCTCGTCATCTTCGATATAGTCAAAGATACGGACATCTTTCAGGTTCAGAGTTTCCTCGATTATCTTATATGCGTTGATACGGGAAGTGCCGTATGTGCTGTACGCTTTAACATTGGAACGGTCATAGCTCTTTCCCTCAATGTTCCATTCTCCGGTAAACTGAGAGTAGTGAACCTTGATATTCCACTGTGCATAGCGTGGCGTATCGAGAAACTCAAACATAAACTGTTGGAATATTTCGGGCGGTATCCAAGTCGCACCGAGCCTTACGGAAATCTCGCTTGCCGTCAAATCCTTTGGCTGCACCTTTTCAAGTGCCTGCACATTGACGGTGTAATCTTCGGGATACAGAGTCGCAGACCTTTTGGCTGTTGCCAGCTTCTCACGAACATTGCCCGACAGATATTCGTCTGCCATCAGATACTTCGGCTCATAAGAATTGCCGTACTCATAAAGGGGATTTAAGAAGATAACACCCTTTAAGTCAGAAAATAATTCTTCCTCACTTTTGCCGGACAACTCCATCATATATGCCATATCAATGGCTGCTTTTTCGCCCATAGAGACAGCGAGAGCTTCGTCTGCGGTGTCAACCTCCGTTACAGGCTTGTGCGGTTTAATCGTTCTCTTGAAGAACATATCCGCCTTGCGTTCCAGTTCGCCATCTTCGTTGATGACCTCAAGAGCAGAGAGCAGAGCATAGGAGCTGTCGTCGGAAAAGGCGGAAGTATTGGCACGACTGTTAATCAGCCCGTACTTCTTTGTAAAGCTGTCATACAGAGTGTTCAGCTTTTCCTGTGCCTGTTTGATTTCGCTGTCGGGGTAATCCTCGGTTTGCAGTTCAATCAGGTTGCGAACGCAATCTCTTATCCCAATCATACCCTTGATACGGTTCTCGGCGGTTGCCGATACCTCCACCGGGGACATACGGGAGTTCTCACGGAAATAGATTTTATCGTCCAAAACAGTGTAAGAGAAGTTCCTTACCGTAGGGTCTGCCGGGATAGAATTATCTTCTTCCTCCAGCTCGTCGGCAACCTCGTATTCGGAGATTTCTCCGTGAATGTTTGAGACTGCTTCGTTCAAAAGCTCCGAAAGGTCGGCATTTTCAAACGGTTCACAGGTTGCTTCCGGTCCGAAACGACCGCTTACCATTTTCATTTCGCCGAGTATCATTTCCGGGTGCTGAACAAAATATGAGTTCATCCTTATACCGTTTTCATCGGTGTCAAGATGAACCCAATCCGGCTCAATATCTATAAGCCTGTCTCGCTTTAGCAGAAACAGAATATCGGATACAACCTCTGTTTCGGCATTGCCTTTGAAGGTGTCATTCGGAAGTCTGATTGCTCCGAGAAGCTCCGCCCTCTGTGCGATATATTTTCGGACATTGGAGTTTTCCTTGTCCATAGTTCCTTTGCTTGTCACAAGAGCCATCACACCGCCGGGGCGTAATTTATCAAGCGATTTCGCAAAGAAATAATCGTGGATTAAGAAGTTGTACTTGTCATATCGTTTATCGGAGACTTTGAAATCTCCGAAAGGCACGTTGCCGATAACACCGTCAAAGAAGCTGTCGGGGACATTTACTTCCTCAAAGCCCTGTGCCGCAATGGAAGATTTCTGATAAAGCTGCTGAGCGATACCGGCTGAAATGGTATCAAGCTCAACACCGTAAACCTTTGCGTTTTCCATTGACTTAGGCAGCATACCGATGAAGTTACCGATACCGCAGGACGGCTCAAGCAGGTTGCCCTCCTGAAATCCCATCTGTTCCAACACCTTATAAATGGCGGTAGATACTTCGGGCGGAGTGTAAAAGGCGGTCAAGGTGCTTTCTCTTGCCGACGCATATTCCTCCGGCGTTAGGATATTTTTCAGCATTGCATACTCTGTATGCCAAGCTCCGGCTCGTTCGTCAAAGGCTTCGGGAATACCGCCCCAACCGACATATCTCGACAAGATTTTCTGCTCGTCAGGTGTTGCAAAACGGTTTTCGTTTTGACAATCCTTCAAGACCTTAATCGCTGCATAGTTTCTGTGAAAACACTCTTTCTTGTTCACTTCCTCAACCTGATTATTGGCAAGGTCAAAGTTGTGTCGCTCCGACATCGGAATATCCGGGTGGAGGTCAAAGCTCTTTACCTTTGACTTTTTCTTTTGCTCCCAAGCGGGTACAATCGGTTCAGGCTCTTTGTCGTAACCGTTGCCGATACGAACACCCTCGTTATACATTTCCTCATAACTGTCAAAACCGTTTTGAGTAGCAACGATTTCTCTGTAATCCTCAATCGGTACATTTCCGATGTTCGTTGCCACCATATCAGTTCTTTCAGCGTTTTCAATGAGTGCTTCCATTGTGGCGGAGGTACAGTCGGTCAAATCCGGTGTCCTGTGAAATTCTCGGTCTGCGTCCTCAAACCATTCCGTGCCTACATCGGCAAGCTCCTGATTTGCAATACTGCCGAGATAATCAAAGAAATCCTCAGCCGAGTCATATTTCCGTACAGCTTGCTGTATATCGTCAAAAGAAAGCGTATTTGTAACATACTGACCTCCGGCATTGCTGTCGGGGTTATAGTACATCCAAATTACACTTTCATTGTCCCGGTCGATAAAGAAGGCGTCGTCATAACCGGTTTTCGGACTGAAATCCTGTACGGTTTCGGTATCGTTTTGAGCTTCATTTTCGCCTGTAACGAATTTTTCTTCCGCCGGTAACACACTGACCTTCAAGTGGTCGTTCATTGGATTTTCACGCACTTTTCGGTCAAATTCTTCCCTTGGAAGCTCCTTGTTGAAAAGGGGCATATCAAAGTCATAGAGCATTACACGGTTTTCGTCAAAGGATAAAATCTCATACTGAGAAGCCCCGATATACACGCTGTCGCCGAGATGATATTCATACTGTGCTTCCGGCTCGTCCTCTTTGTTTTTAGGCTCAGGCGGTGCGGTAGAGAGTATCTCTCGGTTTTTTCTCTGCTCTGCAAGCTCGGCTCGCCGTTCTTCCTGCTTTTCAAGCCATTCCGGGTACTTTTCTTTTTCCTTTGGATTTAAGTATCTGTCCATTCGGATAAGGTCTCCGATACGCTTTTCCACCTGAGACCAAGAAAGTGTAATGTGCGGCTTGTCGCTTCCGATGCCTTTTGAAATTGTGATACCTTTTCCGTCGTGCTGTTCGTCAATGCCTGCACCGATGATGACCGGATAAGAGCCGCCCCAACCGTATTCGTTTTTCAAGAAGTCGGCGTTCTCTTTTGCGGAAAGGCTCTTTTCAAACTGTTCATAGATACGCATTTTGCCCTCGGAAACTCCGCTTCCACGGGTCAGTACAGCGTCTATGATTTCCTGAGAAAAAGTAAAGGCAGAGGTTTTTTGTTCCTCTGCCTGATTTCCCATAATGAGAGTCAACTGACCGTCCATAGACGGAAGCGGCTTCATTGTATCGGTCAATTCTCCCAAAAGTCTCATTGCTTCAAAATGCTGTGCGATAACGCCCCAGTCGTAGAAGCTCTGAGCGGTTCTGTTTTCGTATTCGCCCTCCCACAAGTGGAGGACATTCTGAAATGTTTTGTAGCCGACAAGCCTGCCGTTGCTTAAAGGTAGCTGTGTGTAATCGTTGTTGAAAATACCCTTGATATATTCGGTACGGGTCGCATTGTCCGTATTTCTCTCATAGAAGTCTTTGATTTCTTCCTTTGAAGCGGACAAATGCGGGGTAGTGCCGAGTATCTCTCGGATAGTATCATCGCCACCGAAAAACGGCAGGCTCTTGTCCTCGTGGTTTCTGTCGTAATACTCTAAGCGAATATTACCTGATTCTTCACGATTTCCTGTGCCGAGTTCCTGATGTTGTTCATCAGGCGAACCCATTTCATCATATCTTCCGCTTTCATCTGCTCGGTCAGTCCCGCTTTCTCTGCCATCTGCTTTACGAGAGTTTCCTCCAGTTCGCTGGCTCTCTGCTGAACCTCCGCCAAGTGACTGTTCAGAATCCCTTTCGTCAGAAGATTGTAGTACAGGATTTTGTGATGTTCCTTCAGATAAGTTCTCCTCATCTGCGACCATCTGCCGAGAGTTACTTCCGTCTGCTCCGGCAGCCTCAGGTTCGGAAGATTGTAATCTCCCACCATCGTGTATGTGATTTCGCTCATCGCTTTGACTCCTTTCGTCTTTGATGTCTTTATTGTATTCGGATTGCCCCTGTTCATCAATTATGCGATTTTCCTTACTGAGCGTGCTGATTGTTCTGCTGACAGGAAGCAACGCCATTTCAGCAATGTCGCTTGTAGCAATACCCACCGCATTGAGAACTTCCTGTGAATTGAAGCTTGAAATCCCGACAAAGTCATCGGGAGAATAAACCTTGTCTGCGTCCAGTCCCAATCGTGCCATAACCATATATGATACGCTGTTTCTGACAAGCTCCAAATACAAGGCATTTGCTTCGTCGGCAGACAAATACTCAATATCGCTTCCTGCACCCAAACTCATAAAGTCGGAGATATAGTCTGCGATGTTGTCCTCAACGGCATTGGCAATGCTCTCTTTGACGACATTTTCAATACTCGTTGTATCGTTTACCGCCCCGAAAGTGTTTTCAAGCGTTTCGATAACCTCTGCTTCATAATCGGGTCTCATCTCCCAAATCGGAACAGGGCGGGAATATCGGCTTTCGTGGGTGTCCGATATATCAAAGTAATGAATCAGCCTTTGACGGCTTCTGTCTGCGTCCTCAAATACGGCAATACCCTTTGCTCCTCGGTTTACCCAGCGACCGAAAGTACCGTTCCATCGTTCGATTTCAAGCACGGCTGTTGCATCGGGTCTTTGGGCATAAATGAGAAGCTGTTCATCAAATCGGAGCCTGAAATTTCTGCCTGCGGTTTTCAGAAACGATTGCCAATTTACCGGATTGTCTGTAACTGCAAAACAGGTTCTTTCATACAGCTCCGAAATCAGGTCAAATTTTCTTGCCACCTCGTCTGCACCTCCTTATCGTGATATTCCTTTGTCCTTTGCAGTTTTTGTGTTTTCTTTTGCGGCTGGTTCTACGGTATGACCGTTTCTCTCGCAAAGCTCGGCAAATTCGCAGATATGGTAGAGATTTGTGCCGACCTCCAAATGGTAGTCGTCAATATATCTGCAAGTCCTCTCCATTGTTTTGCCGTCGCCGAGCTTAATTGAGATTTTCTCTCCGTCCGCAATGCGAAACTGCTCCTGATAGTGCGGGTCAATAAATCGGATACCACGCTCGGTATTTTTCAAGTGGCTGTTCAGCCACTCTTTCTGATAGCAATATCAGTACAGATTGTATTCGCCCCTGTTGGGGTTAAACCTCATAAGATAGCTGTACTTTTCCGTATCAAGACGAATACCGTAGTGGTTGCGGTCATCATTAAAGGAGCTGTCGGGAGTGGAATAGCAGTAAGAGGACATAGACTTTCTGCCGGACAAAACATCGCCGTCACGCAATCCGTTTATCACATCATCAAATTCAGCCTTAAATTCATCGGTTTTCAAGTCTTTTCTGAAATCGTTCCAAGTCGTCCAAAACTCGTTCCCGTTAGAACCGAAGTCGGCTCGCAAATATCCGATAAGACCGGTCTGCATAGAGAGCTGCTGACTTTGGCTGAAGGTGTACTTTCGCTCCGCTTCGGTCAATACTCTGTAATCCATTTTCATCACCTCGCTTGTTCGTTTGGTTGTCTTTGCTTTGGAATAGGAAAACCATAAACTCCGGCAATGTCATCGCCGAGCCTTTTGGTAACTCGTGTGATGTCGGCTCTTGTGGCTTTTCCGTTATAGATTTTATCTTGCAGATTTTCAATCTGCGTATCGGTAACACCGTCTTTGAATACACGGTAAAGATAATGGTTTGTGCCGTCGTGATGAACGGCGTCGGCTCGAAGATCACCGTACTTATCCACATACCATTCGGTGTAATCGGTATCGGAATAAAGGCAATCCTTGATGTTGCCGGAATCAATCATCTTGTAGCCCGACACTCTGCCGTTCCATCTGCCGAGGTCGCCGATTACGATAATCGGCTGTGAAAGCTGAATGTTGAGATTTACTCGTTCATCATAAAGATTTTCGGCATTGGATTTTACCATAATGTCGTAAAGCTCATCATCGGAATATCCGGGATACAGTTCCTCCAAAGACTCTCGCCAATCATCAAGGTCAAGGCTAATGTCGCTCCAAATGATATGGCGGTCATTCTGTTCCTGACTGCTCATCAGTGCCACCTCCCAAATAAGAGAACAGCTTATTGGCTTTGGTCTGCTTCTGAAGCTCGATAATCAGGCTCATATCCGGAATAGTGATACCGGGAATTTTCAAAATGCTCTCCATATCAAGCTGCTGCAATTTCTTTTCGGTATTGCAGCCTGCGTCAAACAGTTTCGTCAGAAGCTTTGTTTTCTGTTGAAAAGTGAATTTTTCCTTCATTGCTTTGTCCTCCTTATCGTTCTTTGTCTTTGTTTCGCTTCTTGTGTAAAAGCTCTTGTGCCTTTTCCTTTGCCCATTCAGGCAGACACTCAGGCTTTACCTCGCCCATAACGTCCATTCTTTCGTATCGGGTGGATTTGCCGGTGTGAAGATTTGTGCAGAACACAGCACTTCCACGGCTGTTTGCCGACGCACCGAAACCTCCCGTAACATAGTAGAGCTGTCTGTCGGCTCTCTGAAATTCGGGCTTTAATACCTTGGGGTCAATAGCTATGATTTTGCCGTTGATGTCTTTGGAATAGTGGTCGGGGATACAATCGGCTTGCGTTATGAGTGTGATTGGAATATCCAGCTTTTCGACCTGTTCCTTGAAAAGCTCCGCTTCATTCGCCACACGGCTACCGAAAAGGTGTACGATTTCGATATAGTCATCGCTTACCATACATTCCGAACACAGTTCAAACAGGTCGTTTCGCTCTGCAAAGCCGCACATATATTTATCGCCGTTTGTGCTTTGCTCATTGGAAGCCAAGATAACTTCCTTTTCGCCCACATTGACCGAGCAAAGAACAGTGTATTCACCGATTTTTCTTTTTTCCTCGTTCATATCCACACCTCAGCTTACTTCAATCACAATTCTGATGTTTCCGCAGTCGCAGCCACTGCACTGCCTTGACAGTTCGGGAAATAGGGATTGCACTCTCTGTCTTGCTCTGCGGATAGTCTCAAAGCACGGCAAGCCGTAGCCTTTATAGTTGTTGACTATATCCTCAAGCGGTAAATCTCCGACTCTCATATAGCTGTATCGGTTGTAATAGCAAAGGATAAGCTGCATATCGTCATACCTCGTTTCGGGGCATTCTCTGAGTATTGCAAGCACCTTGCTGTCAACCGTCTTTTGCTTATTCATAATGCACCTCCGTAAAAGAACGGTGGGCGAAGTTTTCACTCCGCCCACACAAGCGTTCCTTATTTCTTTCTGTTCTTAATCTGCAAGAAGATAAAGCCGCCGATAATAAAGGCGACTAATACAACTGCTACGATTGTTTTAGCGTCCATTACTCATTGTCCTCCTTCTTCTTTTTTCTGTACGCAACAACGGCTGTGCCTACAATACCGAGGGCAGAAAGTCCCGCAAGTGCCGTCCACAAGCCCACATTGCTGTTATCTCCGGTCTTTGGTGTGTCTCTCAGCTCATTGTGCATTTCCACAACGGTAGTAGAGCCGACCTTTACGGTTGCAATCTTATCCGCAGGAAGCACATAGGAAGCAGAAACAGTATCCTGAACCTCGGAAACGGTGTAATCGCCGATACGAAGTCCCTCGATAATGATTTCGCCGTTCTTATCGGTCGTGAAGCTTCGGTCGTAACCGTTTACTCCTGTTACTCTGAAAGTGAAACCTTCGACCTTACCGTCAGAGGAAGTTTTTACGATTTTCAGGCTTCCTTTCATTGCCGTGTTAATAAAACCGACGCCCGCTTTGTTTTCAACCTCATAGGTCATTTCATCTTCCTCAATGAATACGGAGTACACACCCTTATCAAGTTCAAAGCCTTCCGGTGCTTTGGTTTCTCTTACAAGGTATTTTCCGTAAAGAAGCTCCTTCATCTCGTAAATACCCGTAGAAGTTTCGTTGAGCGTACCGATAAGCTCGTCGCCGTCGTCCAATTTGCCGTCTCCGTTTACATCTTTGTAAACCTCAAAGATTGCACCCGTCAGTTTGTTGTCCGGGTAATCTTCATCGACCTTAGTCAACTTGATATTGCCGTGAACATATTCATTGACGATTTCAACCTCAATGACCTGACCGACCTCGGAGATTTTAACTTCATAAGAAGTTTCATCAAGCACGAAGCCCTCCGGCTGCTCGATTTCTCTTACAAGCCAGTTGCCATACGGTACTTTCTCAAAAGAAAAGCTACCGTCTTTTTGGGAGGTAGCAGTCATCAAAGCATTTTCTTTTGTAAATTCGGTTTCATCAGCCTTAAACAGACCGATTACAGCACCTCCCAGTGCTTCGCCGTTTTCGGTAATCTTCTTACCGGAAACAGAACCGTAAATGAGCTTGTTTTCAATCGGCTTGCCGTCATTGACCGCAATCTCAACATTTGCGGTATCCTGACCGGCATAGCTGAAAGTGAACGGATACTTGGCGTCGGTAAGGATATAATGCTCATCAGTTGCAAGTTCCTTTACATAGTAGCTTCCAAAAGGAAGGTCGGTTTTGATAACAGCCTTACCATTTTCGGAAAGTGAGATAATCTCAATCAGACCGTCTGCCGGGATAGAAGTACCGCTTGCAGAAACAAGTTCCTCAGCAGCGAAAAGTCCGAAGCTGATGTTCTTCACTTCATCGCCGTTGCCGATATTGAAGATGTCGTTCTTCTCGATAGCTTTTTCAAGACTTACCGTAACCTTTTGTCTCTCGTTTACGAAGCTGGTTGCCGTTTCGGTCACGGCGACTTCCTGACCTGCGTAGGTAAGCTCGACCTCGTGTGCTTCCTTGTTGATAACCATACCCTCCGGTGCGGTAATTTCAACTACCGTATATCTGCCGAGGTAAAGCTCCTTACTCTTTGCAAGTCCGTTTTCATCTGTGGTAACAGTATCTACGACCTCGCCCTTTGCATAACGGAGTGTTCCGTCAGGAGTGATAATATCTTCTGCTGCGGTAATCTCATAAACCGCACCTGCAAGACCTTTCACTTCATAGACAGGCTGATAAATCACATCGGCATTTTCCTCTCCGGAGATATTTACCCCTGAGAATACCTCGCCGGTCTTTTCAATGCTGACAGTACCTTTCTGTGCCATATTAGGCTTATCGACCTTAATCACGGTAATACCACCCTCATCGGAAGAATGTTCCTCTGCCACATCAAAGTACACCGGTGTGCTGTCAAGCACATATCCGTAAGGAGCCTGAACCTCAACAAGAGAATATCCCTTGCCGTATTCCAGTTTCTCCGGTGTAACAAGCTGTCCGTTTGCATCGGTGTAGAAAGTATCAATCGTTGTCGGAGTAGGATAAGTGAAGGTCATTGTTACCTGATTACCGTCAGGGTCAAAGATTTTGAAGCCTGCACCGGCATACGGAATGTTTTTACCGCTTTCTGCGTCCACCTTAACCACCTTGATATAGCTTTCAAAGTTTGCGTTGTTGATGAGATAGCGGTAGGTCTGTCCGTTCTGAGAAATGAACACATCGAAGTCCTTCATCAGCTCACGACCTTCCCAGCCTGCGGTCTGATGAACGGTATATACGCCGTAAGGCATATCCTTTGTCTGACCAAAACCGTTTTCATCACAAACAATCACATCTCTTTCATCTTCTTCTGCTGAATTAAAGCTGCCGGAAGATTTCAGATAGATTTCAAAGGTTGCACCGTTTTCAGGTGTTTCAATCTGAGTTTCGCCATTATCGGTATGCTTGATGATAGCGATATTACCTTTCATAACCTGTTCGGTAACATCATTTGCCGTCTGATTGTGTTCCACCGTATAAAGCTGCGGTTCAGCACCGACCTTGTGAACAGTCGTATCAAGCAGATAGCCCTCGGACGGAGTGATTTCACGGATTGTCCAGTCGTCATCACAGATATATTCCTTTGTGGTAAACTGACCGTTCTTATCCGTTACATACTTGTCCACAAGGGTTTCGCCCTTATAAATGCCGTAAACTGCTCCGGCAAGGGTAGCGTCGCCCTGCGGTGTGCCTTCCTCTCGGTCGCTCTTTGTTACGGTTACGCTGAACTTTTTGAGAATGTTCGTGAAGTTTCTTGTGGTTACTTCTTTCCAGTTAATCGGTGCGGTCTGATTTGCAGGCACAACATAACGGATTGCGGTATCCACTTCCTCAATGGTGTATGGGGTAGTGCCGCTTATAAGCACATCATCGAAAGAAGCAACACCGTTCTTATCTGTCACTGCATATTCATCTACGGCAATACCCGCAAGCGAAGTTCCGTAAAGGTGGAAAGTTACACCCTCGACCAGATTATCCTCCGAAGATTTGATAACCTGAAGATTACCTCTCTTGAGAACATTATTGAAGTTGACCTTTGCCACCTGACCGGCAACAACAGTAACTCTGTGAACCTCCTGCGGTACATATTTGTCGATAGACTGTTCTGTTACCGTGTAAACACCGGGCATAAGGTTATCCAGTTGGAATTTGCCGCCGTTTGCGGTTGTTACAGTCTGATTGACACCGTTACCGCTGATGGTAAACTGAATACCGTCAACCTTTCCGTCCTCGCTTGTCTTTACAATCTGACAAGAGCCATAGCTGACCTTCATTTTGACAAAGCCGCTGACAGGGTCGCTGACCTCCTGAGCGTAAGTGACCACATCCTGAATGCCGTTGCCATTCTGGTGGATACCATCAGACCATACAACTACACCTCTGCGGACGCCGTTCTTTTTTGCGGCTGTGATGGTAAATTCCTTGCTCGGAGCTTTATCCATCGAAACAGTCAATTTGTTTCCGCTGACGGAGAAAGAAACACCGTCAATGTTTGCCGAGAAGTTGTAATTGCCAAGCACACCGTTTGTATCGGTGAGAGTAGCAA
>ENA-ORTM01002985-ORTM01002985.1-human-gut-metagenome-genome-assembly--contig:-NODE-2985-length-12388-cov-5.649315_pt1 | contig 12388 bp, 15 predicted proteins | sample MGYA00241909_ERZ509182 | MGnify/ENA primary metagenome ERZ509182 (study PRJEB26280, sample SAMEA2338855) | human gut metagenome | biome: human gut; feature: human-associated habitat; material: faeces...
CTCCTCCATCTTGTCGGTTTGTGCCGGCCTCTTGATGGCCCGGCTGCTGGCGGCCGTGGGAAGGAGGCGGCCATGAGCCTGAGTTCTCTGGTGATCCCGGTTTTGCTGGCCGGGGTAGCTGTGTGCGGTCTGGGGCACCGTGCGGACGTGTACGGTGCCCTGACCCATGGTGCGGAGGAAGGTCTGACGGTTTTGCTGCGGGTGGTCCCCGCGCTGGTGGGACTTCTCACCGCTGTCAGCATGTTCCGGGCCTCCGGCGCTATGGACGATCTCTCCAGCCTCTGCGCTCCGGTCCTGGAACGACTGGGCATTCCGCCCGAGACCACCCCGCTGATGCTGATCCGCCCCGTTTCCGGCAGCGGGGCCCTGGCAGTAGCCACGGAGCTTATGACCACCCATGGGCCGGACAGCTTTGTGGGCCGGGTGGCGGCAGTGATGCTGGGCAGCACGGAGACTACCTTCTACACCATCGCCGTCTATTAGGGATCATCCGCACCCGCCACACCATTCCCGCCGCCATTACCGCAGACCTCACGGGATTTTTTGTCTCTGCGCTGGCGGTGCGGCTGTTTTTCGGCGGAACGTGAAAGCCGCCCGGACAAAAAGTCCGGGCGGTCTCTTATTCTGCCGCCGTAGGCAGCGCTACCGTTCCATAGGTATCCTGAAAGCTGCCGTCCACCAGGAAGCGCACCGCCTCCACCGCGTCCAGCGACAGCAGCGAGCGTTTGAGCGCCTCCAGGCCAGTCTCCAGCGTGTGTTCCTCCGGCAGTGCCTCCAGCGCCGCAGAGGGAAGATTGACATAGCAGATGTCGTCTTCGACCCAGATGGACTGCACCCGGAATCCCTCCGGCAAAGCATCGGAAAGGCTCTCGTCCAGCGGACCCGCCGCCAGTGCCCTGACTACGGCATCCGCCTGCGTATCGCCTTCATAGAGATCCAGCGTCCGCTCCTCCGGCACCAGTTTTCCGGACTGATCCGGGAAGTACAGCGCGGCAGTCACCGTGCTGACCACATCTTCATTGCTGGAAAGCAGCACATCCCGTTCGCTGAAGGTCTGTTTGTCCCGATAGGCCAGCTGCTGGCCCCGGACGGTGATGGTGACAGCGGCGATCTCCCGCAGCTGGGTCAGCGTCATGGCAATGGAGTAATCCGCCAGCGCCAGCGAAATGCCGGAAAGGCTCCGGTACGCCGCGGACAGATCCACCCGGGCCAGGGAGCCATCCAATTCCAGCGACAAAAGGGTCGTCCCCGCCGGGATGGTGCTGCACAGGGTCTCATCCGTGGGTCCCTCCAAAAGGGCCGTCAGCAGTATCCTGGCTACCTCCTGCGGGTCCTGGCGCTGCTCTTCCTCCAGATGGATGATCTCCGCGCGCAGCGCATCACCCCCGGGAACACCGGTGAGATCTGCTTCCCGGAAAAACAGTTCATAATCCCCTTCGCCCCGCTGGGAGGACACAGCCGCATAGGCACAGCCGGTGCTCAGCAGCACCAATCCGCACAGCAGCAGCGCAAAAAAACGTCTCACACTGCGTCTCCTCCCTTCGCCGCAGGCCAGCGGACCGTAAACACCGATCCGCCCTCCGGCCGGTTGGCCGCTTCCACGGTACCGCCCCGGCGCTTCACCGTATCGCTGACGATGGAAAGGCCCAATCCGGTGCCGCCGGCGGCCCGGGAGCGGGCCTTGTCCACCCGGTAAAAGCGGTCGAAGATCTTGGGCAGATCCGCCTCCGGGATGCCCACGCCGGTATCCTCCACCCGGAGGACCACCCGCCCGCCGTCGGCAGTGAGGGTGACGAGCACCCGGCCGCCGGGCAGGTTGTACTTCACCGCGTTCTCCATCAGATTGAAGGCAATCTGGTAGAGGTCGTCCTCGGTGGCCAGCACCACGCAGCCCGGCTGGAGCTTCAGCTCCAGGCTCACCTCTACCGCCCGGGCCAGGGGGGAGAGCATGTGCTCTACCCGTTCCACCACCGCCCCCACATCCACGGGGACGTCCTCCGCCGCCGGGGCGGTGTCGAGCCGTGTGAGGGTAAGCAGCTTCTCGGTGATGCGGGTGAGCCGATCAGCCTCGTCCCCGATGTCGTTGAGGAACTCCCGTGCCGTCTCGCCGTCCATGTGGTCGGCCTGGAGCAGGGAGTCGGTGAGCAGGCGGATGGAGGCCAGTGGGGTTTTGAGCTCATGGGAGGCGTCGGAGACGAAGCGCCGGCGCACCTCCTCGGTGGTCTGGAGGCGGCCGGTGAGCTCGTTGAACTCGTCGGCCAGGCGGCTGAGCTCGTCGCCGCCCCGGACGCTCACCCGGTGGCTGTACTCGCCCTCCCGTACCGTGTGGATGCCCCGCAGGAGCTGGGCGATACGCCGGGTGAGGGCCTTGGAGAAGACCACCCCCATCACCAGCGACACCATACAGATGACGATGGAGATAAAGCGCAGGTTGGTCTGGATCCCCTGGAGCAGCGCGCCCTGCTCGGCGTCGTACTCGTAGAGGTAGACCGCCCCCTGGGTCATGGAGCGGTAGGTAATGGGCACCGCCGCCCGGCTTCGGAAGGCCCCGTCGCCGTACTCAGAGCGGAACACGTTGTTGCCCCGCAGGGCGGTGACCAGCTCCCAGAACAGGGCGTACCGCCCGGCGGTGTCGGCCCGCCCCACGCCGTCCTGGAAATCGCAGAGCACCAGGCCGTTTGGGTCGGTGACCACCACCCGGGTCACTCCCAGGCTGCCCCGCAGCAGCTCCACCGTCCGGGTGGCACCCTCGGCCGTAAGGGCCTCCGGCCCGGTGGCCAGGGCGGAGGCCAGCACCGAGGCCTGGTTGAGCATGGAGGCCTGCTTGGACTGGTAGGCCAGTTTTTCCGACACCACCAGGGGGTAGGTGTTGAGCAGAATCAGCACCGCCGCCACAATCACAATATAGGTCAGGGCGAACTTGGTCTGGAGGGAGCGCCAGAAGGGCACGCGCCTGACCGCGCCGCTCCCCTTATCCATGCTTCAGATAGTAGCCCACGCCCCACTTGGTGAGGATGTACTCCGGGTTGGCGGGGTCCAGCTCCAGCTTCTCCCGCAGGCGGCGCACGTGCACGTCCACCGTGCGGTAATCGCCGGCGTACTCATAGCCCCACACCACGTTGAGTAGGTTCTCCCGGGAATACACCCGGCCCGGGTTGCGCAGCAGCAGCTCCATCAGGTCGAACTCCTTGGCGGTGAGATCCACGCTCTTGCCGTCCTTCCAGGCGGCCCGGGCGTCCACGTCCAGGGTGATGTGGCCCATGGACAGCCGGCCGCCGCCCCCCTGCTTCTGGGCCGCCATGCCCGCCCGGCGCAGCAGGGCCCGCACCCGGGCCTTCAGCTCCAGAATGTTGAAGGGCTTGGTGATGTAGTCGTCCGCCCCGCACTCGAAGCCGATGATCTTGTCGGTGTCCTCGCTGCGGGCGGTGAGCATGATGATGGGCACGTTGGAGAACTCCCGGATGCGCATACAGGCCTGGAGCCCGTCGATCTTGGGCATCATCAGATCCAGGATGATGAGATCGAATGAGCCGCTGCGGGCCAGCTCCACCGCCTCCTCCCCGTCATAGCCCGCCTCCACCTGGTAGCCCTCGCTCTCCAGGTTGAACTTGATGCCCTTGACCAACACCTTCTCGTCGTCTACCACCAGTATTTTCATCGGTTCTCCTCCCCAGTCGTCACGTAGTCAATGAGGCCCTCCAGAATGCCCTCGCCGATGCCCGGCACCTCGGTCAGCTCCTCCGGGATGCGGAAGGGGCCGTTGGCCCGGCGGTAGGCAATGATGTCCTCCGCCCGCTTCTCCCCGATGCCCGGCAGGGTCATCAGCTCGTCCACCCCGGCGGTGTTGAGGTTGATCTTCGCCCCGCCGGCAAGGGTATCCTCCTTGCTCTGGGCGGAGGGGGAGGGCGTAGGCGCGGGCAGCGCCTGGGGCGTCTCCTGGGTCAGGGTACGCTCGGTCTCCACCCGCACGGGCTGGGGCGCGGCCTGCCCCCGAAAAAACCAGCCCGCCGCGAAGGCCGCAAAGACCGCCGCCAGCAGCAGGGCCACAAATTCCAGTCTGGAAATCTTCATCTTTTTGTATCCCCCTCCCCGTTGCGTCCCGGTCCGGGGTTTGTTATAATAGCCATACTGTTATTATAACATAGTCAAATGGAGTTTCCTATGAAAAAATCACGACTGCTTTCCGTTTTACTCTGCCTCGCCCTGCTCTCGGGGCTGCTGGCCACCTTTGCCTCCGCTGCGGACAGCGGCAGCGCCATTCTGGACGAGATGGACGTCAACGCCAAGGCCGCCGTTCTGGTGGACCCCGACACCGGCGAAATTCTCTACGAGAAGAACGCCCACGCGCACAACTACCCCGCCTCCATCACCAAGGTGATGACCTGCCTGCTCACCCTAGAGGCGGTGGACCGGGGAGAGCTGTCCCTGGAGCAGACCGTCACCGCCAGCTCCGCCCTTCACACCGGCATCGGGGAGGGCGCTTCCACGGCCGATATCAAAGAGGGGGAACAGATCCGCATCATCGACCTGCTCTACGCCGCCCTGATCCCCTCGGCCAACGAGGCGTGCAACGTCATGGCTGAGGCGGTAAGCGGCGATGTGGCCTCCTTCGTGGAGCTCATGAACACCCGGGCCGCCGAGCTGGGCATGGAGGACACCCACTTCTCCAACACCCACGGCTACCACGACGACGACCACTACACCAGCGCCTACGACATCTACCTCATGTGCCGGGAGGCCATGAAGCACGAGACCTTCCGCACCATCGTGGGCTCCAAGAACTACACCATGCCCGCCACCAACCTGCACCCCGAGCCGCGCATCATCCGCTCCACCAACGCCCTGATCTCCAACTTCCGCGTGGCGGGCTACATCTACGAGTACGCCACCGGCATCAAGACCGGCTCCACCCCCGAGGCGGGCTACTGCCTGGCCGCCTCCGCCACCCGGGAGAACCGGAACCTGATCTCCGTGGTCATGGGCTGTGAGCGTGAGCCGGGCACCTCCGGCAGCGAGGGCTATATCTACTTTGACGAGACCATCCGCCTGTTTAAATGGGGTTTTGCCAACTTCTCCACCCAGACCATTCTGGACAACACCAAGCGGGACATCCCGGAGGTGGAGGTCACCCTGGGCAAGGACGCCGCCTCTGTCACCCTCATGCCCGACGGAAAGCTGACCGCCCTGCTGCCCAACGACGTGTCCGCCGAGAACTTTACGTATGACTACACCCTGGAAACCCGGAGCGTGGAGGCCCCGGTGGAGCAGGGGCAGGTGCTGGGCACCATCACAGCCTATTTCAACGGCAAGTCCTACGGCACCCTGGATCTGGTGGCCACCTGTTCGGTGGAACGGGACCCCTGGCTCTACCGGCTGGACCGGATTCAGAAGTTCTTTGACAATCTGCTGGTGCGCATCCTTCTGGTGGTCGTCCTGGTAGTAATCGCCGCCCTCCTGCTGCGGGTGATGTTCTTCCACAGCAGGGGCCGGATAGGCCGCCGGGGCTACGCCTACAGCGGCCGGGGCCGCTACACCGGCAGCCGCCGGCGCAGAGGCTAAGGTACAAAAACGTGGAGGGCGGTGTATACCGCCCTCCACATTATTATCCATCAATAACCCCTCCTGCGAAGGCGTTCGGAGGGAAGGATGTAGTTCAGGACCTTTTGACTCCTGTTTTCACAAACTGCTAAACCCCTGACCGGCAGCTCCCGGCCAACGTCGGCCGCAGTTGCTCAATCCTGCCTCCTTCCTGCTGGGGCCGCTGATCCGTAGCCCCTGCAAATACACGTTTTCCTCCAGTGTCGTGTTGCCATAGGAAATCTGGGCTGTCATCTTATTACAAAAGATAACCGTATAACGGTTTACCCGTTCACGCATAGCGTAACGGATAAACCGTTATAACAAGCGAAGGAAGATGGACTGTGAAATTTACAGTCCATCTTCCTTCGCCACTTACGCTTGCTTTACAACGCAAAGAATCGTCCCTGTTTCTACAGTATCCATATTTTCAATAACAGCATAGTAATTGGTCGAACTGTTTAGATTAGAAAATGTTACCGTCTCACTTCCTCCTCCTCCCAGCGGGGTAGACCACGGCAAGTTAACTGTACTCGTTGCTACACTAACACCGGAACTTTTATATAATGTCACCTTAACATGAGGTGATGCTCCCCCTATACTCTGCAATGTAACTTTAATCTTGCTCTTTGATATATCATATGTATCTGTAGTATATTTCTCCCCAGCATCTAGAACCCCAACCGTAAACGCAACGCTTCCACTTGAAAGATCTACTGTACTTTTGCGACTTTTCACCATACTTTCTTCAAATACGTTACCATACATTTCAAATATGTCTTTTTCTTCATGCTCTACAGTTACGATAACATTTGCTTCTTTGCCCTCTACGGCCATAGCTGTAGAAGGCAGAATACAACAAGCAAATAACAAAACGCTACATATCATCCTTGTCCATACTTTTTTCATAGAAAGTTCCCTCCATTTCATTCCTCAATGTAAAAAACTAGCTTTTTACCTTTACTATCTCTAGTTCCATCAATTTTGAAATAGTATTGCTTCTCTCCTGATAGATTCGAAAAAACAAGTTTATCTCCTACACTTTCTATTTCTCCCGTTTGGATACTTTCTTCATACTCTATATCATATAAATCTACTTTTAAATTTGACCAAGCTCCTTCCGCATATTTAATCTCAATTGTTCCATTAGCTGGACATATATAGAACTCAGTCATTAATGGCATATTCCCAATTTCACTTATATCAAAACTAATCTCACCTATATTGGAGGGCTTAAGTGTATCGCCTGTTAAATCTGTAGCATCTTTCTCTTCTGATGAGTATGAACTGCATCCGATACACCCCAATAGCAGATAAGCCGTTATTAATAAAATCGGTATGATTTTCCATTTAATAGTAGACATATCCCAATACCTCGACGCTATTTTTAGTATTATTTCGTACCGCAAAATAATACTTTCCTGTATCCTCGATCTGGATATTGGTTTTGATACTGCCCTCACTCCCGCTGGTAAAATGGAACGTATTATCCGGGGTGATGAACCCGAAGTCAAGGTCTGCTGTCCTGGGGGAGTACGTGCAGTTTATCGTAACCACCTCGTCCGCCTCCAGGGAGTACGCGGTATCTGCCTTCATAATCTTCCCGGAAGGGATATCCCACTCAATCCGGCTGGTGGCCCGCGTCATGCTCCCGCCCTTGCTTTCCGAAAGGACAGCAGGGTCAACTGCTTGCGTTGAAAGCTCTTTAAAGCCGATCATTTCCGTCCTGGTATCAGCCGCCACGATACTGCTTTTATCAATCGAAACTGAGTAACATATGTCTGCGCCGCTTTCCGAAGCTCCGGCCGGAGTCAGCCCCACACCGCCCACCACAAGCGCACAAGCCAATACCGTCGCTGTAACTGATTTTTTCATCGCCGCATCATTCCTCCTTATGAAATTGGCCCGCTTATTACTGCATCGGAATCAGAAATCCTTTCTTCTTCGAGTTCCTCGAACTTCACTGTGTTTTGTTCTACCGGCTCCGCCTCCTTCTGGTTCAGATATGTAATTACGATTGCTGCAACAAGGGCCGCAGCGGCCAGGATAATTAGAATCACTTTTAGTACAGAGCGTCCCTTTCTATTTCCGCTGCCTTGCGTCTTTTCACTCTCCGGGACGCCGACAACTTTATCGCCGCCCATAAGTTCATCCGTCGGAACTCCAAACAATTTACTCAACGCCAGCAGATTATCCATACTTGGAATGGCAATTCCAACTTCCCATCTGGATACTGCCTGGCGCGATACATTCAAAGCCTCTGCCAGATCCTGCTGAGACATCCTTTTGTCTTTTCGTAAAGAAATTAACCTTTCATTTAATTTCACTGTTTTCACCTCAAATTCTATGCAAACAATCGCCATATGTAAACCGCAAGCTGTTTACATTCAGGCAATTATGAATTGCTTTTGGGTTGCGCTACAACTTTTTTAACAAAACAGGGGCAACACCACCGTCACCAGTCCGCCCATCGGGCGCTCCCTCCCTCACAAAAGCTGCACCCCCAGCAGGGGGATCAGATCCACCGCCTGGGCCGGGTTGATCTTCATGCCCCGCAACTCTCCCAGGCTCTCCGATACAGTGATGCCCTCCAGCGCGCAGTCGGAAAAATCCATCCCCTTCAGCGGCGTGCGAAAAAAGTCCACCTCCTGGAACCCCGTCCGGTGTGGGCTCAGGCCGGCCACATCCGCCTCGGCCAGCACGGCCCGGCGAAGCTGGCAGTTCTCCATGCAGCACTTTTTCCACCGCGACTGTGCAAAATTGGCGCAGCGGAAGGCGCTCTCTCCCAGGGTGCAGCCCCGCCACCGGCTGGCGGTGAACCGGCCGCCGTCCCCCTTGCAATCCCGCACCACCGTGTCCGTCCAGACCGTCCCGCCGAAGCGGCAGTTGGAGAAGTCGCAGCCGCTCCACTCCACCCGGTCAAAGACCGCCCCCGAGAAGTCGCAGTTCTGGAACCGGCACCGGTGCAGGCACACCCGGCGAAACTCCAGCCCCGACAAGTCCGCGCCCGCCAGGCACTCCCCCTCCACCGTCACGTCCTCCACGTCCCGCTCTTCCCGCCGCGCCCGGCGCACTTCCTCCTCCAGCATGGGTCAGCACTCCTTTCTCCCCCTACTCTACTACAACATGCCGGCTTTGTATACATACGATTGCAAAAACGCCCCCGCCGTCGGCGGGGACGCCAGTATGTCGAAAAAGCCTCGCAGAGTTCGCGCCCGCAGGCGCGAATCAAGTACCAATCTGGTTTCCCCGGTGACATGTGCGTCGGGGAAAACACTTCTCAGGCTGCAAGTGTTGGGTCTGGCCGCCACAGGCGGACAAACCCTGCGCGCGGCAGACTGCGGCTTTCTCGAAAAAGTGGCTTTGCCACTTTTTCGACAGACTGCGCCCCCGCCGTCGGCGGGGGCGTACGGATTCCGCTACATCAGGAACAGGGAGAGCACCACTGTGATCAGCCCGCACACCCCGATAGCCAGCCCGCTCATGGCCCCCTCGGTCTCTCCCAGCTCCAGAGCCTTGGAGGTGCCCACCGCGTGGGAGCTGGCGCCGATGGCCAGCCCGGCGGTCATGGGGTCCTTCACCCGGAACAGCTTGATGAGCAGCGGGGCCGCGATGCTGCCGAAGATGCCTGTGATCAGCACCGCCACCACGGTGATGGGGCCGATGCCGCCGTGGGCCTGGGATACGCTGATGGCAATGGGGGTGGTGACGGATTTGGGCAGGAGGGACGCGGTCATGGCCGCGTCCAGCCCAAACAGGCGGCAGAGCAGAAGGATGCTGCCCATGGAGGACGCCGAGCCCACCACGCACCCAACCAGAATGGGCAGCCAGTTCTCCTTCAGAATACGGATTTTCCCGTAGATGGCCACCGCCAGGCAGGCGGTGGCGGGGGCGAGAAACATGTTGATGATCTCTCCGCCCTGATGATAGGACTCATAGGGAATGCGGAACAGCAGCAGCACCCCCACCACCAGGACGATGCCAATGAGCAGGGGATTACAGACCACCAGGCCGGTCTTTTTCTGGATGCGCACCCCAACCCAGAAGGCCAGGATACTCAAAGCGATGCCAAAAAAGGGGGAAGCAAGCAGCTCAGACACGGGACTTCCTCCTCTCCAGCAGGCGCAGGGTGAACCGGATGCTCAGGGCGGTGGCGCCGAAGGTGATCACCGTTGAGAGCAGGCAGACCAACACCAGCGCGACGGCCGAGCGGCCCAGCACATCGAAGTAGTTGATGACGCTCACCCCGGCGGGCAGGAAAAAGAAGGCCATGTTGGCCAGCAGAAAATCCGCCTTTTCCCGGATATGCTCGATTTTGAGCAGCCCGGTGGCCAACAGCGCCAGCAGCAGCAGCATGCCGATCACGCTGGCCGGGAATGGAACTGGCAGCGCCGCCTCAATGAGCTGGCTGAACCAGCACACGGCAAAGATGACGCCGATTTGACAGATGATTTTCACGGGAATACGCCTCCTGTTTTACACATAAAGACGATTGTAGCCCCGATCTCTCTCCCTGTCAACCAGCTTCCTCCGCCTGTTGAGGCTGTCGATAAACCCTTCAGGCAGAGATTTCGGAGGGAATGATCGTGTGAAAGAAAACCGTCAGGGGTTTCTTTCGCGTTTGATCCACCGGCTTTTTGAACTTTTTTGAAGGTTCGAAAAGTCCCTCGGCCTGTCGAAAATACTTTTTCGACAGGCTGAACAGGCGGGGGAAAATCCCCCGCCTGTTTTGATCATTTCCTTTACTTCTGTTTGCGCTCCAACTGGAGCTTGTCGGCGATCATGGCGATGAACTCCGAGTTGGTGGGCTTGCCCTTGGCGTTGCTCACCGTATAGCCGAAATACTTTTGCAGGGTCTCCAGATCACCCCGGTCCCATGCCACCTCAATGGCGTGGCGGATGGCGCGCTCCACGCGGGAGGCCGTTGTGCCGAAACGCTTGGCCACCTCCGGGTAGAGGATCTTGGTCACCGCGTTGATCACATCCATGTCGCCCACGGCGATGATGATGGCCTCCCGCAGATACTGGTAGCCCTTGATGTGGGCGGGCACACCGATCTCATGGATAACAGAGGTCACCAGATTCTTCAGCTCCGCCGGGTGTTCCTCCACCGGGGCACCCCGGCTGAACAGCGCCCGCATCCGATCCAGCAGGGCGTTCTCCTCCACGGGCTTTGTCAAAAAGTAGCTGGCTCCCAGATCCACAGCCTCCGACACCACGCTGTCGCTGCAGAAGGCGGAGATTAGGATAACCTTGGGGACCTTCCCCTCCTGCTCCCGCAGCTGCTTGAGTACGCCGAAGCCGTCCAGCCCCGGCAGGACCACATCCATCAGAATCAGGTCCGGCGCTTCCTCACGCGCCAGGCGCAGGGCCTCCGTCCCGTCTCCCACAGACCCCACCACCGAAAACTCCTCTGTCTCGTCTATGATCTTCCGCACAAGGGTGCGGAATTCCTCATTGGCATCTGCCAGCAATACAGTTCTTCTGATGTCCATGTCTTCCCCTGTCCTCTTTCCACAATTTTCGTTTACCAGGCACAAATGCTTCAGAGCAGGCCCCCTCTCCCTGCCGGAAAAAAGTGGGCGCTCCTGTTTACGACGGATTCATGAAGCTTCAAATCGCGTTTTCTATAAAGTAGCATAAACGGACACGATTTGCAACAAGAAACTGTAAATAACTTCCAAGAATCATTCGACACTTTCTGCGCCGCGCCTCCTAACTCATTGTGCCGCAAGGGGTGCAGAGTCTCCCGGCAGCAGTGGCTTCCCTTTTGGACGGGGCCGTGGTACAATGGAGCCATCTCAAGAGAAAGGATGAGACATGTGACGCTGCTGGAGGAATTAGAAGCGTATCGCCCCTGGAATGACCAGGAGGAACGGGACCGGGCGGAACTGCTGCGGCGGCTGCGGAGCGGCGAGGCGCTTTACACCCGGGACAACGCTGCCGGGCACCTGACGGCCTCCGCCTGGGTGGTGAGCCCGGACCTGACACAGGTGCTGATGGCGTACCACAACCTCTACGACTCCTGGTCCTGGCTGGGCGGCCACGCGGACGGGGACCGGGATCTGCTGGCGGTATCCATGCGGGAAGTCCGGGAGGAGAGCGGACTCACGGCGGTGCGTCCGGTATCGCCCCACATTTACTCTCTGGAAATCCTCACTGTGGACGGCCACGAGAAGCGGGGCGCCTACGTCTCCTCCCACCTGCATCTGAATGTGACCTACCTGCTGGAGGCAGACCCGGCGGCCCCCGTGCGCCGGAAGCCGGATGAGAACAGCGCTGTGGCCTGGTTCGGTCTGGAGGAGGCGGTGGCCGCCTCGTCGGAGCCCTGGTTCCGGGAGCGCATTTACAGGAAGCTCAACGCCAAGCTGGCGCTGTTCTCCGGGGAACAGGGGATGTAACACCTCTGCAGCTCAGGGGCCATGTGCGTCTGCGTTGCTTGCCGCAACGGCGGTTCCCCTGGTAGAATGATCCCGGAAAGGAGGCAACGCAATGCTTGCAGAGAATTTGAAGGCCCTGCGGAAGGCCAAGGGCCTCTCCCAGGAGGAGCTGGCCGCCCGACTCCATGTGGTGCGGCAGACCGTCTCCAAATGGGAAAAAGGCCGGTCCGTGCCGGACGCGGACCTGCTGATCCGGCTGGCGGAGGAGCTGGACACCACCTCCGCGGCTCTGCTGGGGCCGGAGGTCCCGCCAGAGGCGGAGCGCGGCGGAACAGCGGAGCAGCTGGCCCGCATCGCCGAGCAGCTGGCGGTGAAAAACCGCCGGGCCCGGCGGATCTGGAGGATCGTGGCCGGGGTGCTGATCGCCTTTG